>Ga0307510_10000200_pt1 | contig 51993 bp, 54 predicted proteins | sample 12_EM_MG_FD_207224 | JGI IMG/M metagenome (GOLD analysis project Ga0307510, IMG submission 207224) | Populus trichocarpa ectomycorrhiza microbial communities from riparian zone in the Pacific Northwest, United States - 12_EM | ecosystem: Host-associated > Plants > Roots > Unclassified | place... | reverse complement strand
AACTTTCTTATTGATATACCGCTATCGCGAGCAGGCTCACTCCTACAGGGAACCGTATTTCAGTCTAAAAATTGTTTTTAGTTGGTTGAAGTGTTGGCTCAGCAACACTTCTGCTGAACTAAGAACAATCCTTTAGAGCGATCTAACCTAAGCGTTATTGGTTCTTTTACGAGTTGCGGCAGCTCGTCTAGCATCGGCTTTCAAGGGGAAACGTCTCACGCTGGGGAAACTGCAACTCACCGTAAACAAGCCTTCACTGCCTTCCAGAAATCCAAAACTACAGCAGACATTGCCGCGCATTGCTTGCCGAACTTTATTGTCGGTAACGGCCGGGTATTAACTGCGATTCAAGGAGCTGTTATATGCATCACCGTTCCCGTTCATTATTGGCGGCTGCTGTCGTGTCCGCCATCTGGCAACTTCCGGCCAACGCAGAAGAAACTTCCGCCAGCGCCGACAGCGAATCGCGACTCGGCACCGTGTTGGTCACCGGCACCCGGGGTACTTCGCGCACCGTGCTCGACTCTCCGGTGCCGGTCGACGTGCTCACCGCCGAAGACCTGAAATCCGCCGGCGCCGCTGATGGTGAACTGGGCGCGGCGTTGCAGACGTTATTGCCATCCTTCAGCCTGCCGCGCCAATCCAACTCCGGTGGCGCCGACCACGTGCGCGCGGCGCAACTGCGTGGCATGAGCCCGGATCAGGTGCTGGTACTGGTCAACGGCAAGCGTCGCCATACGTCAGCGGTGGTCAACGACTCGTCGAAGATCGGGCGCGGTACCGCACCCGTGGATTTCAACTCGATCCCGCTCAGCGCGATCAAACGCATCGAAGTGCTGCGCGACGGCGCCGGTGCGCAGTACGGCTCCGACGCGATTGCCGGGGTAATCAATATCATCCTGGATGACGCGCCGGAAGGCGGCGAGGTGTCTACCAGTTATGGCGCCTATCACACCCATCAGGACGCCATCGACAAGACCACCACCGACGGCCAGAACAGCGTGACCACGGCGAAGATCGGCACGCGCCTGGGCGAAGAGGGCGGGTTTATCCGCGGCGGCACCGAATACAAAGATCGCAATCCGACCAACCGCTCCGGTTTCGACGGTTTTGCCGACAGCCCCGGTCAGCGCAACTATGTGATGGGCGACGGCGTTGCGCGTGACGTCAACCTCTGGTTCAACAGTGAACTGCCGCTGGCCGGCGGCAAAGCCTACAGCTTCGGCACCTATAACCAGCGCCATACCACCGGCGCTGAGTTCTATCGTTATCCGTATGAACAGCCGCAGTTCTACCCCAACGGCTACTTGCCGCAATCGCTCGGTGACAACAAAGACGTCTCCGCCACCGCCGGGTTCAAAGGCCTGCTCGGTGACGAGTGGGACTTCGACAGCAGCGTTACCCACGGCCGCAACCGCTTCGATGGCTCGACCCGGAGCACGCTTAACGTCAGTCTCGGCGAAGACTCGCCGACGAAGTTCGACACCGGCGATTACGAGCTGCGCCAGACCACCACCAACCTCGACTTCAGCCGCGAACTGCGCCTCGGCGAGCGCTCCTTTGTATTGGCGGTGGGCGGTGAATACCGCTACGAAAATTACCTGACCTACGCCGGTGACGAGGCCTCGTATATCGGCTCCGGAGCGGACGGCGCCAATGGCCTGCGCCCGAGCGAAGAGTCGGATCTGGATCGCAACGTGTTCGGTACTTACGTCGAGTTGTCCGGCGATCTCACCGAGCGCTTCTTCGTCGACGCCGCCACCCGCTGGGAGCATTACGACGATGCCGGCAGCAAACTGACCGGCAAGCTCAGTGGTCGCTACAAACTCACCGAGCAATGGGCCCTGCGCGGTGCGGTGTCGAACAACTTCCGCGCGCCGTCGCTGGCCCAAAGCGGCTTCCAGAACACCACCAGCAACTTCGGCGATGGCGGCACGCTGACCGACATCCGCGTGCTCTCGGTCAACGACCCGATCGCCCGCGCACTCGGCGCCGAGAAGCTCGATCCGGAAACCTCGAAGAACTTCAGCCTCGGCCTGACCTTTCAGTTGAATGAACGCTTCGATGCATCCCTGGACGTGTTCCGCATCGACGTCAAAGACCGCATCACCCTGTCGCAACGCATTGGCAGCGATGCCCTGGAAAACTACATCAACGACAACTTCGGCGTTGCTGGCGTGCACGACGTCAACTTCTTCACCAACGCCGCCGACACCAGCACCCACGGCGCCGAACTGGTGCTCAACTACCATCAGCCGTTCTACGAAGGGCAATTGGGCCTGACCACCGCGTACACCTACAACCACACCAAAGTCACCAGCACCAAAGGCACGCCATCGCAACTGACGGCACTGGGTATCGGCAATGACGCGCTCGTTGGCGTCGAAGAAACCAACACCCTGACCGATGCAGCGCCGAAGGATCGCTTCATCTTTTCCGCCAACTGGGCCAGCGAACATTGGGGCCTTCTCGGACGCTTGACGCGCCAGGGCGAGACCACCCGCGTGTTCGATTTCGGCGATTCGCAACCGGAGCAAACCTACGGCGCGGTGTGGCAACTGGACGCCGAGGTGGCTTACAAATTCACGCCGAAATTCAACATTGCCGTGGGCGGTAACAACCTCACTGACAACTACCCGGAACGCTCCGGTTCGGCGATCAACTACGGCGGCAACCTGCCGTACGACGTGCTCTCGCCAATCGGCACCAACGGCGCCTATTACTACGCCCGCGCTACCTATGGTTTCTAACGCGGGGCCGGGGCGGCATCTGCCGGTGTTTCAGGCGTTGCTGATCACGCTGGGCATGGTGATCACTACCGATATTCTGAAAACCGCGCCGACTGTAGCCCTCAACGTCGGGCCAGAACATTTCTATCTGGTGTGGGTGCTCGGCGGTGTCGCGTCGATGATTGGCGCGCTGTGTTTTGCCGAGATGGCCACGGCGTTTCCGCACCCGGGCGGCGATTATCACTTTCTGCGCACCGCGTATGGCGAGCGCATGGGATTCCTGTTCGCCTGGTCGCGGTTTTCGGTGATGCACACCGGGTGGATCGCTTTGTCGGCGTTCATGTTTGCCGATTACGTCGATGCGGTGGTGCCGTTGGGACAGTACGGTTCGGGGCTGTTTGCCGGGGCGGTGATTGCCGCGTTGGTGCTGCTTAATCTCACTGGCAAGCACGTTGGTTTTATTACCCAGACCTTGTTGGTGGGGCTGTTGGCGCTGGGCTTTTTGAGCATCGCCAGTGCCGGTGTTTTTTTGGCCTGGCAAGGCATCGAACCACCTGCGCCGAGTGTCCCGCCCATTGCGCAAGACACTGGCATGGCCGGCTTCTCGGCGGCGATGATTTTTGTCTTTCTGGCGTTCGGCGGCTGGAGCGACGCGGCGACGTTGTCGGCAGAAGTGCGTGATGGCCGGCGGGGGATTTTCATTGCCATGCTCGGTGCGCTGAGCGTGTTGATGGCGATCTATCTCGGGTTGAACTGGGCGTTTGTCGAGGGCCTGGGATTCGCAGGGTTGGCTGCCAGCAATGCTCCGGCCGTAGAGTTATTGAACCGCGCATTCGGTGCGCCGGGTGTCATGCTGATTTTGCTGATGGTCGGCATCGCCGCGATAGCGACCATCAACTCGACCTTGCTGGTCGGGGCGCGTACCACCTACGCTGCCGCGCGCGACGTGCCGCAACTGCGCAGTTTCGGTGCTTGGGACGATCGGCATGGTGTGCCGCGCAAAGCGTTGCTGGCGGAAGGTGCGGTGGCGTTGCTGCTGGTGCTGTTTGGCAGTTTTACCCAGAGCGGTTTCAACACCATGGTTGAGTACCTGACTCCGGTGTATTGGTTGTTTTTGAGTTTGAGCAGCGTGGCGCTGATTATTCTGCGGGGGCGTTTTCCCGAGGTGGCGAGGCCGGTCAAGGTGCCGTTGTATCCGCTGTTGCCGTTGCTGTTCTTCGGGTTGTGCCTGTACATGCTGTATTCCAGCGTGACGGTGGTGGGGGTTGGGGCGTTTTTTGGGATTGGAGTGTTGCTGGTTGGTGCCGTGCTATTGGCCGGGTTGAGCCGTTTAAAAGCGATCCCTCACCCCAGCCCTCTCCCGGAGGGAGAGGGGGCCGACCGAGGTGTCTTGCGTGATACATCGACCTGACAGACTGAGTCGATTATGGATTCAGTGAAGCACGTTCAGGTCGGCGTACTTCTTCAATATCCCCGGATCGGTTCCCTCTCCCTTTGGGCGGTCCGACGTTTCGGGAGGGCTAGGGTGAGGGGCTTCTAGAAGGACACCTCCGCCGGCTGCGACAACCGCAGCACCGACAAGTCCCCCGTAATACGCTTGTAAGCCAGACGAATCGCTTCGATGTTGGCCACATTCTTCGCGCTGTTCTCATGCAAGATCACAATCACCTTGGTGCTCAAACGCTCAGGTTCTTTCGCGCCCTTATCCCGCCACTGCCCATAAGCATCGAACACACTGAAACCATCAGGAAACCGCGACGTGACTTCCTGATCAAGAAACTCACGCCAGCGCGCCGTGCTCACCGCACCTTCCTTGCCATCAATTGAACCCACCGAAAAGTACAACTCGGTGCGAATCCACTGCGCCTGCGCCGGCCGCGACGCATCGCCTTGCAGGGTCGAGCTGGCGGGATCATGGGTGTGCACGGACGCAGGAGGAGGGCTGGCACAACCGGCGACGGCGACGAACAGCGCCGCCAGTAAAAGACGTCGAGGCATGGAACATCCTTATTGAACGATGAGTAAACCGCTCGAGTATAAGGTTGCTGTCTGACCGCCAATAAAGACCTAAAAAGCAGGCATTTAGGCGCTTCGGGAATAACCCTTCAGCGCGCAAAAATGTGGGAGCGAGCCTGCTCGCGAAAGCGATTTTTCAGACAGCGAAAATATTCCATGCCAGAGCCTCACCGATTCATTACGCACTCGCCGGTGGTTTCGCCAACGCAATCTCTGCCGCACCCAGCCGCTTGAGAATCTCGAACAGCAAATCACTTTTGGTCACCCCGACAATCCTCGGGCTGCCCACATATCCTGTGACCGTCAAGGTGATCCCGTCCGGCGACAATTTGCTGAAGCGCACAAACGGCGCCGGTTTATCGAGGATGGTTTCGTTCTCCCGATAGGTGTTGAGCAACAGGTCCTTGACCTCTTCGGGATCGATGTCCAGCGGGAACACCAATTCCAGTGACGCCACGCCTTGCGCGCTGCCGCCCAGGGTCACGTTGCGCAGGTTCTGCGAGATCAGTTGCGAGTTCGGCACGATGACGATCGAGCGGTCGCTGAGCTGGATTTCCGTGGCGCGCACGTTGATGCGGCGGATGTCGCCTTCCACACCACTGATGCTGATCAAGTCGCCGACTTTCACCGGTCGTTCAGTCAACAGAATCAGGCCCGAGACGAAGTTCTTGACGATCTCCTGCAGACCAAAGCCGATACCCACCGACAGCGCACTGACGATCCACGCCAGATTGGTCCACTGCACGCCCAGTGACGACAGCGTCAGCAGAATCACGAACGCGTAACCGATGTTGGAAAACAGCGTGCTCAGCGAGGCGCACATGCCCGGGTCCATGTCGGTCTTGGGCAGAAACTCGTTGTCGAGCCAGCGGCGCAGGGCGCGGATCAGCCAGATGCCGATCATCAGCGCCAGGACGGCATTGAGCAGGTGGCCGGGAACGATGTTCAGCTTGCGCAGCCCGGCGCCGCCGAGGATCGCCATGATGTTGCTCGCCAGTTGCCCGAGCGTGGTGCCGATGCCGCCGACAAACAGGGCGATGACCGCCAGCAACAGCAGCGCTGCCCGACTGAAACCAGACAGCAGAATCTCGATCTGATCAAGCCGTCGATCGCCAATGCCGAGCAGCTGTTTGAGCGCCTTGCCGCTGGCGTGCCGTGGCGAAAAAACGTGCTCGCAGGCGTCCTTGATCAACTGAATCAGCAGGTAGAAACCCGACAAGACAATGTACGCCCACACCAGCTCATAACTGATGAACCGCGCCAGCGACACATAGCCGGTGAGCAGAGCGATCGCCGAGACGAACATCGAGATGCTCGCGATGGTGTAAATCACCCCGGCAAATGTGCTGTTGGCCGCCGAGGCATCATTGGCCGCGACCAGTGCCTTGCGCACTTTGCCGACGCGCAACAGCAGGACCGTTACGATTGCGAGCACGACGATCGAAATGACCCCGCGCCCGGCGATCACGATCTGGCTGCTCATGCCCGTGGCATTGCTGACCTGGACCAGCGTCACCAGCACCAGTAACGTGCAGGACAGAATGCGTGGGTAGGGTTTGAGCGCCAATGCCACTTGATCGGCAATCGCTGGCAGGCGCCACGAGGGATGCTCGGTCGACAGCAACGCACGGCTCAATCCGGTGAGCAGCACGCAGGCATAGACGACTTTTTCGAACTCTTCGGAGAAGGTTTCCAGCACCGGCGGCAGAGGCTGGTGGCGGGTGCAGGCGTAGAACAGCAATTGCAAAGCAATCGCGGTGGTGGCGATGGTCGCCAGCGCCGAGGCGAACGCCAGCGCACTGCGACGCAGGCGACCCTCGGGCATGCGGTAAATGCACACCCAGGTCAGACCGCGTTCGGCCAGTCTGCGGCCGAATGTCCAGATGATCAGCGCCAACGCCATCAACACACTGGTGTAGAAACGTTCCCCTGGTGCCCACACGGTGGCCCAGGTGTCGCGCACCTGCGCGACGAAAAAGCGTAAACGCTGACGGTCGTCGTCACTCGGGCTCACCAGCGGCGACCAGAAACTCGGGCTCAGCACGCTGTCAGTGCCCAGCGTCAGCTCACTTTCAAGCAGTGTGCGACGGATGCCGGCGATCTGCGTAATCAGATCCGCCGCGCTCTGTTTCAGCGCCGCCAGGCTCTTCAATGTGCCGTCGACCTTGCTCTTCTGCTCGGCCAGCGACGCTCGTTGCGCGACGATGTCTGCTTGCTCAGCTGCCAGATCGGCATCCGGCGCCGCCCCCAGCACCCCCAACTGCACCGCCAGTTGCGCCTGCTGCGGCAACAACGCCGCCGACAACCGATCGACATCCAGAATAAACGCCTGCACCCGATCCTGCGGGCCTTCGAGCTGGTTGTAGTTGTTCGCCGCAGAAATCTGTTGTTTGAGGCCATCGAGACGTTGTTGCAGCGCCTGCAGATCGCTTTGCGAAATCACCGGCAATGGCGCAGCCGCGGTGGTTACCGGCGCCGGCAAGTCGGCTGCCCATAGCGTCGGGCTACCGCCAACCAGCAGCATGAATGCGACAAAAAACAACGACTTCAATGTGTTGCGCATGGGTGCGGCGGCTCGAATTGATCACACAGTCTATGAGGTTAGGTGATCAAGCCGATCGGGGAGGAAAAGTTTCGGGAAGAGCAGGGCAGGTGCGCAGCGCGTCCAGACGAAAAAAGCCCGACGGGTGAGGTCGGGCCTTTCTTCGGTGACTGCGCTGAAACGCTGCATTCAGACGGCGCGGCGTTCGAGCAAACGGTCTGAACCGCCTTCGGCTACTGCGTCGCTGAACAGCGGGTCGGTTTCGGTGGCGGCGGCTACCGCGTCGCTGAACAGCGGGTCAGTCTGAGTAGCGTCGGCCACTGCATCGCTGAACAGCGGATCAGTCTGGGTCGCGGCGGCTACTGCGTCGCTGAACAGTGGATCAGTCTGGGTGGCAGGTTCAGCGGCAAAAGCATTCAGGGCAAAGAGCGAGAAAGCGATGCTGAGAAGGGCTTGGCGTTTCATGAGTGTGTGCTCCGTGGGGTAGTGGTGAGGTCTGGAGCCGATCTTACGCCGCGAGCCTGATAACAGAACTTCATTGAATCAATGGTTGTTATTGATGCGATTAATGATATGCGTTGATGTCGCATTCCAGAGGGGAATGCGGGGCATAAAATTAATGAATTTTTCTTATCTGATTTCTCGGCGTAGTTTCTTCTGAAACAGAAAGGAGTCTCGTCGTGCACCCAACATCAGCAGAAAAATTCGACACCTCCCGCGCCAGCGAATATGCCCGACAAAGCCGCATCGCCCTGGCCGGCTACGACGCCTGTCACGATCTGGCGGCCTGCATGTTGGCCGCCAGTCTCGGTTCGCGTCCGGCCAACATACTGGTGGTCGGCGCGGGCGGTACGGCGCAGGAAATCATGGCGATGGCGGCGCTGGAACCGCAGTGGCGTTTCATCGCGGTCGATCCTTCCGCGCCGATGCTTGAAGCCGCCGTGCAGCATTTGGAGGCCAACGACTTGCTGCATCGGACGCAGGTTCATCTCGGGCATGTCGAGGACTTGCCGGCCGATGCGCAATTCGACGCGGCGACGTTGATCGGCGTGCTCCATCATCTGAACGGTGATGAACCCAAGCACCAGATCCTGCAATCGATTCAGGCGCGTCTCAAGCCGGGTGCGCCGCTGATTGTCGCGGGCAATCATTACGCCTATGCCAGTCAGCCGTTATTGCTGGAAGCGTGGGGGCAGCGCTGGCGCCAGCAGGGTGCGAGCGCGGAGGAGGTGAAGGCCAAGCTGGGCAAGATTTTGCAAGGCGCCGATCCGCCGCATTCCGAGGCGGCGGTTCAGGCGCTGTTGCATGACGCCGGATTTGGCGAAGCGACGCGGTTCTTCAGCAGTTTGTTCTGGGGCGCGTGGCTGACGTGTAAAACGGACGCCTCTAAAAGTAGCGACTCGGCACTTCCCCCAACACTTGCTTGAACACCGTCGCAAACGCACTGGAGCTGCTGTATCCCAAGTCCATCGCGACTTGTGTGACCGACTGACCTTTGCCCAGCATGACAATCGCTGCCAGCAGACAGGCTTGTTGCCGCCATTCGATATAGCTGACCCCGGTGTGCAGGCGAAAATGGCGGGTAAAGGTGCGTCGGCTCATGCCCGCACGTTGCGCCATTTCGTCGATTCCGATTTCCAGCGAAGGCTGCTCCAGAAACGCGCGACACACCGTCGCCAGCCGTGGCTCCGCCGGCAACGGCGCATTGAGCGAGAGCGCGGGCATGCTGGCGATTTCATGCAGCAGCAAGCCCATCAAATGGCCGTCATGGCCTTGGGTGGAATAGCGCGCGGGCACATCGATAGCTTTCAACAGCAGATGACGCAGCAACGGCGACACGTCCAGCACCTGGCATTGCTCCGATAGTCCGAGGCGCTGCGCCGCTTGCTGGCGGATATAGGTGTTGTGCAGTGTGACAGGCCCACGCATTTGCATGGCGTGGCGCAGTCGTGCGGGAACCCAGATGCCGCGCTGCGGCGGTACGACCCAGTTGCCGTCGTCGGTGAACACGGTAATGACGCCGCTGGCGGCATAGGCGAACTGGCCGCGCTGATGATCGTGCAGCGGAAACAGCGTCCCGTCCGCGTAATCAACGGCGGTGACGACGGCATCGCTTGGGGTGTTCTGGTAAGGATGGCGGCTCATTTCTCGCATGGCCCGATTCTAATGAAAGTTGGCCTGTGACTGAAAGCAGGCCAGGCCTGTTGCCGGCATATTTCTCCGCGCCCGAGTACTTCCGCTCGGCACCGGGAAAGATTGACCATGCAAAAGAAACATCTGCTACTCGCCGTTCTGGTGACGGCGGTTTGGGGGCTGAACTTCCCCGTGACCAAACTCGGCCTTGCCGCTATCGATCCGTTATTGCTGACCGCGCTGCGTTTCACGCTGGCCGCATTGCCCTGGGTGTTTTTCGTCGAGCGTCCACGCGTGGCGTTCCGCTGGCTGGCCGCCTACGGCTTGATCTTCGGCGTGGCGATGTGGGCATTGATCAACCTCGGTATTGCCTGGGGCGTGCCTCCCGGAACGGCATCGTTGCTGATCCAGTTCAGTGCATTTTTCACCTTGGGCTGGGGCGTGGTTTTTTTCGGCGAACGTCTGGGGCGGTTGCAATGCCTTGGCACGTTGTTGGCCGCTGCCGGCCTGATGGGCATCGTACTGAGTCGCCCCGGCGACGCATCGACAGCAGGTTTGGCACTGGTCATTGGCAGCGCCCTGGCGTGGAGCATTGGCAACGTCGTGATCAAGGTCTCGAAGGTGCGTGAGATTTTCGCGTTTGTGGTATGGGCGAGTTTGTTTCCCCCCATCCCGCTCATGCTGCTGACATGGCTGCTGCATGGCACCGCACCGTTCACTGCACTGGCGTCGCAGCTCAATGCGATGACGCTGTTTTCGCTCGCGTTTCAGGTCTATGCCGCGACGCACTTCAGTTACTGGGGATGGAACCTGCTGTTGCGCGAATACCCGATGTCGCGAGTGGCACCGTTGTCGCTGTTGATCCCCGTATTCGGAATCTTCAGCTCGATGGCGATCTTCGGTCAGTATCCCAGCCTCTTTGACTGGCTTTCGAACTCGCTGGTGTTACTGGCAATCCCTTTGGGATCAGGGCACGTGCACGCCATGTTGCTGCGCCTTCGGGTTCGCCAGCCACTGTGCCCTGGATAACCCGTAGCACTTGCACAGGGCAGGTGCCCCGGAAAGGTTCAATTCGGCGTCATATAAGTGCCCGGCGCCGATTTTCAACAGCGCTTTTTGCGAACGAAGGTTGGCGGGGCCGATGTGGAAATAGACGGTGTCGTAGACCTTGAAGGCATGTTCCAGCATCAATCGCTTCAACTCACGATTGGCATCGCCACCCCATTTCTCCCGCACCAGAAAGGTGTAGCCGATGGCGATACTCTCAGGTTGATCAGGCGGGATGTAGTAGCTGGACATTCCGACGATCTGCGCAGTTTCGATATCAATGACGGCGAGTGCTTTGCGGGTGGCCAACCGCGCGGCGAAGTACGCTTCAAACACTTGCCGTTCGTAGCGATCGCTGGCGGGGTGGCCGGTCCAGATGAGCGGGTCACTGGCCGCCAGAAACAGTGTTTCAAAATCACTGGCGATCAACGCCCTGAGCTTCAGCGTGCTTCCATTAAGAGCGGGTTGGCAGTCGAAGTCGCCTGCAGGCATGGTTTGCGTTCCTGGCCGAATTGGGACGTGCGGCCAGTTTAGGGCGGGAACAGGTGATGGAAAGATCCAATTCGATGGGTATTCAAGGAGCCAACGGTCTGCGGATTTCGCAGGGTAAGTGGGTGCATCCCCTGAAGTGGTGTCGGAGTTGGTTGTGGATCTGCTGTTTTGAAGGATGTGCGCGCATTTAGCGTTGGCCTGTGGGTCGATAGCGTTCATGGCTGAATGGATGATGTCGGCCAATGTCGGCCCTGCAATGATCCTGTAAACCTAGAGGGTTCGGAACGTCAGCCGGCAGCAGGGATGGCAGCCTGCTACGCTCAAGTGACCTTGCTAAGGGGTACTGCTTTTTCACACAAAATTCGGACTTGGGTTGATGGCCAGGAGGCGTTCAGTGAAAGTTAAAAACCTCTTTATTATAAGTGTCGAAGCGGATGCACAAATAAAAGGCAGTGCTCGAGGGTTTCTGTACAAGTACATGCTCAACAACAATGCGGAGAATATATTCGTTTACGAATTCAACGCTGAGACAGCCATCGCCACGCTTCAAACTTCGGCTAAAAAAGAAGACGGAGGCGGCTGGGTATTGATATCGAGTCCTGCGCCAGAGAGCAACGATGAAGAAGCCGAGAGTGATGAGTACATCAACCCGTTCACCACGTTCGCAAAAGAAAATCTAACCGGCGTGAATGAAAACCAGGCAGCCTCCGCGAAGCAGTACAGGCTGTCTCACCAAAATGGCGCAATCATCGCGTGTCATGCGTCCTCTATGGCGTTGTGTAACATCGAGCCAGAATTGTTCGCCCAGAATCTTATTGTTTGTACAAAAAAACCAGGGAATGAGGTAAATGGGATTTTCCCCGTGTTTGACAAGATTGTTTTTAATGCATGCAATGCCGCAAAAATATTTGAGAAAGCAGCGGAAGTGAAGCAAAACACCAATTTCTGGACGAGCGATAAGAAAAAAATAGGCAATGGCAAAAGAGCGCAAGAGATAAACGTTGCGCGCTTTAAACAAAATGGCGTAGATGAAGCCGGTGAGTTGACCTTAAGTGCCCATCTACAAGAAATCGAATTGCGCCAAAACTTTTTTAATCCTGTATTCAGGTTCCTCAATATTTACGGACGCTATTTCAATAAGAACATCATCGTTGCCGGCTATGATCAAGCGTTAACGGCAGCGGACCTGAGTAAACAGTTAGTCGATAACGGCAAGTTGACGGCGCTTGAAAAGCTCAAAGTAAGCGGGCGAAAAATGCTTTTGGAAAATGCGTCGACGAAACCGCTAGGCTGGGTAGGAGGTAACGGGGTCGCCCCCAAGCATAAGTTTTTTTACAAATTCACCGCCGCCGAGGGCAATGTCAACAACGCTACGATCGTCCCCGTTGAATGGTCTGAATGGACGGATCAAAAAACGGGCTGAGCCTGGAGTCAATGCCCGCTTCTTTGCGAGGATTGGCCATCAATCTCGGCAATCTGCCAATGGCAGGTGATCTGTTCCCCTGTAGACAAGCCCGATCAGGTACGCCACTGCTCGACCAGCGGCACCAGCGCAATGATGATCATGATGCCCCCAGAAGCACGACTTGTAATCGACGCTGTTCATGAAACGGGTGGTGCAGGATCGGCTGTTGCCGTTGTAGCTGCGCATCTTGGACCGGTTGTCGCACGTGCGAGATACAAAGACTTCGCCGCACGAGTGTGCTCCTTGATGCTGAGAACTGGTTTCAGCTTTAGCTGGTTTCGACCGGCTCTGCGGCTTCAGCTTCCAATCTCGCCCGATCAGCCTTGCTGATGTATTTAGGCTTTTTCGGCGCCAGTTTAGCGCTGGCCTTTTTGGCCTTTTCCTTGAACAACTGCTTGAGTTTCTTTTGGCGATTCATGTGTTCTACCCGGTCTGCAAGTTTGAATATCGGTTAGCGAAGGGCGTAAACGTACGCATCAATGGACGAGCCACAAGATATGCACGTTGCCCTCGAAAAGGGGCGAATCCTGACGTAAGCCTCGGGCCAAGGCAATGCCAATTCCTCACATGGCGATAAAGTCACGTACAGCCTTGATGGTCGGCGCGGGGGCTTCTTCCATCAACCAATGTCCTGCCGCCGGAATCACCACCTCGGTGACGTTGTCCGCAGCATTGCGCATGACGATCGCTTCGTTGTTGCCGAAGGACTTTTCACCGCCCACGGCCAGCACCGGCATGCTCAAGTGTTTCTGCAGGACCGGAGCGTTGTCGAGGGCGTCCTGACGAATGCTGCGGAACTGCGCGAACGCCGCGTGCATGGCGCCGGGACGGGCGTAGAGCTTGGCGTAATGCTGGCGGGTGCCTTCATCGACTTTGGCCGGGTTGCCGGCGAACTCGTTCCACGCACGTGCATGGTGGCACCTTCGACCTTAATGTCCTGAGTGTGGAAGGTCGGCGGGAAGGGGACGACCTCGGCAAAAGCCTGGACACTCAAGGTCAAAAGGGCGAGGGCGGCCAGTAGCGGGCGCTCATGACGAAGTCTCCAAGCGTGGTGGCGATGGAGACAGCGTAGACGTATCGATCAGGGCCGGCGGAGTTTCATCCAGAAGCGAACGCCGCCTCGATAAACGCCCCCAGCGCCTGCTCTTCAAGAATCTCGATAGAGAAATGTCCGAAGCGTTTCGGCAGCCAGATGATGCGCGTTCCGGACGGCGATTGCAGGTTTTCGCGAGTCAGTGGTTGGCCGTTTTCGTCTTCCGGCTGAACACCGCTGGCGAGCAGTTCGTCGTAAGCCAACTCGATATCCGGGGTCGTGTAGCAATGGCGGTAAATCATGCCTTCGCCCACTGTATCCAACAGCTCCTTGAGATTCCCTGCCAGCGGCTGGACCAGCATGAAGCGTTCCTGACCGATCAATGCGACGGCATAGCGCACGTGCAGGCCCCCGCGATTCCAGATCTGCGTTGTTGATATCCGCGCTTGCAGTATCTGCGCGTAGTAGGCGCAGGCTTGTTCAAGGTCTTTGACCAGTACGTCGATGTGGCTGAACTTCAAGTCCATGAAATAGCTCCTGTCGGGCGGTGTCGATGGGCTGGGTGTAATCGACGATCGGCCAGCCGGAATAAACTAAGCTGATGTGTAACGTCAAGATGACACAGGAGCATCCCCCCATGAAGGCGCGCCGCATGATCAAGTCACGTACGTGGATTGCAACGATTTCTTCGCTGGCCTTGGTTTTCAGTTCGGCGATGGCATTGGCTGACCCCGGTAATGGAAAGGGCCAGGGCAATGGCAAGGGTAATTCGCAGAATGTGCAGGGCCACGGCAACCAGAAAGGTAACAGCAACAAGGGCAACAACGCTGGCGGTGACTGGAATGATGGACCAAGCATCAATCGCGGCAATGTGCTCGGAATTGTCGGAGGCTATCGCGACTACTGGAGCCCGGGCCCCTCGCTGCCACCGGGCATTCAAAAGAATCTTGCACGCGGCAAGCCATTGCCGCCCGGTATCGCGAAAAAGCTCGATGGACGTCTGCTCGGTCATTTGCCGCATTACGATGGCTACGAATGGCAGCAGGCGGGCACCGATCTGATCCTCGTCGCGCTGGCAACCGGCCTGATTTATGAGGTGCTGAACGGGGCATTTGATTAAGCGTTATCGCGCCGCTGATGTCGCCGCTGGCCAAGGTTGAAGTGTGGCTGCATTGCTGCAAGGCACGCAGCAATGATCTGCAAATGGAGGGTCTTGTTCGTCCGCTCATCGGTTATCAGACTGGAACCACTGACGTTGAAGCAGCTTCCAGATAAGGAGAGATAACGATGGTTTCTGTGATCCGGTTTGAGCAGTTTGGCAATCACGACGTACTGCAAATGCAGGCAACCGACAAGCAAGCGCCGGGGCACGGTGAGGTTTGGCTTGAGCAAGAAGCGGTAGGGGTCAACTTTCTTGATGTGACCCAACGCAAAGGCGCGGTCGCGGTTGCGTTGCCTTCCGGCTTGGGACTGGAAGGCGCGGGGCGGGTGGCCGCAGTGGGCACAGGTGTCAGTAACATCGTTGTAGGTGATCGCGTGGCTTACGCCACCGGGCCATTGGGGGCTTATGCCTCGGCGCGGCTTTTCCCGGCAGAGCGCCTGGTCAGAATGCCTGATGCCTTGTCTTGCGATGAGGCAGCGGCGGTGATGTTCAAGGGCATCACCGCGCAGTATTTATTGAAATCCACCTATCCCGTAGGGCCGGGCACCACCCTGTTGCTTTACGGGGTGGCGGGCGGTTTGGGGGCGATCATGGCGTCATGGGCAAGGCATCTGGGCGCGACGGTGATCGGTGTCGTGTCGAAGCAGGCCAGTGTCGAAAAGGCCCGGGCGTCGGGTTGTAACGAGGTGCTGGTGTTCGACGCCGAGACCCTGGCAGCGGACGTCGCACGACTCACCGATGGGCAGAAGGTCGATGTGGTGTATGACCCGATCGGGAGGGTGTCTTTTCAGGCGTCACTGGACAGCTTGCGCCCGCGTGGTTTGATGGTGTCGTTCGGCGCCTCATCCGGTGCGCCGGCAGCCGTGGAACTGGCGACACTCAACAGCAAGGGTTCGCTGTTTTTGACCCGTCCCTCACTGGCTGCGCACACTGCGACGGCTGCTGAGTATCAGGCGCGTGCGCAGGATGTTCTGGCCGCTGTCGCAGCCGGTATCATCCAGCCACATATCTGGGCGAGCTATCCATTGGCCGATGCCGCACTGGCGCATGCCGACCTGGAAACGGGCCGATCTTCTGGGGCGATTATTCTGAAACCATGAATCTTGATGTCTTGAGCAATCAACACGGCGATGAGATCGCTGCATTCCTGGCCGTCGCCTCGCAAGGTTCCTTTGTCGCGGCGGGTCGGCTGCTGCAACGCCATCCGACGATTATCTCCAAGCGCCTTGCCGCGATGGAGAAGCGTCTGGGCGTTCGCCTTGTCGAGCGCTCGACCCGTCAGGTCCGCATTACCGAGGCCGGCGCCCAATTGGAGCAGCGTCTGCGTTCGGCCGTCGAACTGATGAACGACGCCCAGCAGCAAGCGGCGCAGGGGGCCGGCGAACTTCGCGGCACGTTGCGTCTCGCATTGCCGGCCGCCATGGGCCGACTCTGGCTGGGGCCGATGTTGCCGGAGTTTCTCAAAGCTCATCCGCAAGTTTCGATTATTGCCGACTACAGCGAGGGGTTGGTCGACATCATCGAGCAGGGGTTTGACGCCGCCATTCGTATCGGCGAGCTGGAGGATAATCGGCTGATCGCGACGAAGCTCAGCAACCACCGGCGGATTCTGTGCGCCTCGCCAGCCTATCTCCAGATGCATGGCGTGCCTGCAACACCTGAGGATTTGCTTCAACACAACTGTCTGCGCTTCAGCGGGTTGGCGTCTTTTCCGCTGTGGCGCCTTCATCGTGGCCATGAGCTGCAAACCGTTAGCGTCAAAGGCAACCTGACGGCCAGCGACAGCGAGTCGCTGCTGGCCGCTGCCCGGGCGGATGCCGGCATCTTGGGCGCGGGCGATTGGTTGATGAGTCGCGATATCGCCGCCGGAAAGCTGATTCATGTCCTGCCTGACTGGCAACTGGATAGCGCGGGAGGTGTGTATCTGGTCAGACCCTCGGCGCGGTTTCCGACGGCGGTGGTCGTCGCGTTCAAGCAATGGCTCGAAGCGATGTTCGCGCCCGCGCCACCGTGGGCTTTTTGATGGCTGGCAGTGGTCTGCAGATGGCGCGAGTGACAGCAGATTTGCCTGCAACACTGCGCGCCATCCACCTCGATCAAACGATTTTCAAAGCACTCAGCACGATCAGTGATTGCTCGGCAAAAGCCTGGGCCTGTTCGGTCAGTGCGGCGATGTTGGCTTCGGCGGTGGTCAGCGTTTTGCCGTCCTTGACCAGCACTTCGTTTTGTTCGGCAATGACGCTCCACGCCAGTTGTGCCCACTCTGCCGGGTGCTGTTTGCCCTGGCGGATTGCAATCAGGAACAGTTGCTGGAAGCGGCTGACCGTGACGCCACCCCCGGTGACCGGGCTGCTCAGCACTTGAATGTCGGCGTTGAACAGCGCGCGCTTGCACAGTTGCAGGTTGAACGCAGCGCAGCGTTCGTACACCCGCGCCTCGGCGGCTTCGCTCTGGCAAGGGGCTACCGCGCCCATGCTGACCAGGATGGCGATGGCCTGTTCCAGATCGTCGTAGGCCATTGGCGACACCGCATCGAGCAACTGCTGCATCGTTTTGGCTTCATACATCTGGTCCGCGAGGGCATTGAGGAGCGGACGGTAAATTTCCGCTTGCAGCGTCGCTGCGCCAGCGGGGCCGGTGACGCTGGAGGCTACGTTTTCTGTCGGCTGCATCAACACAAATCGCGTATTGAGCATGCGCGAGCGGCGCTCGGTCGCGCTGAGTCGGTTGGCACCGCGCACGTACAGGTCGCGACGGAAAGCCTGGTTGACGAAGTAGTCACGCGCCTGCTCGCGCATCACCGGGTGTTCGATACCGTCGAGAAAGGCCAAGCCTTCGGCGCTCAGGTTGAGTGCGTCAACCGAATCCATCGGCACCGCCGTCGTGACGTAATCGAGCTTGGCCGGGGCCAGTGCATCAACCATGTCAGCGAAATACATGCAGTTCCAGTCGCGATTGAAATATTCATGGGCGACGTACTGACGGTCCTGGCCTTTGATGGTTTGCAGCCTGGCCCCCAAGTGCGGCGCGGCAATGGCGTATTTGGGGTTGGCCGCCAGCAGCGCTTCGGAAAACTGCAACGCGGCATCGATGCGCTGATCCGCTCGCGTCGAGTGACTGGCAAAGCGGTCGTGCAGGCTGAACAATTGGCGCAACGGCGCAGCAGGCGACCAGCCCGGGAATGCGTTGTAGCTGACGTAGAGATGACCACCCGGTTTGAGGTGGCGTCGGGCGAATTCTACAATCAGCTTCTGGTTGTCACGGCTGACCCAGGTCCAGATGCCATGCAGGCTGATGCTGTCGAATTGCGGCAAATCATGGCGCGCCAGCAGTTGCTCGAAGCTGTCGTCGTACAGCCGCGCACCGTTATTGCCAAGCGCCGCGAGTTCAATCGCATGGGCCGCCTGACCGGGGTGGAAGTCCGTACCGACGAAGCCGGCCGGGTTGGCCGTGGCGTGAATATTGATTGACACACCCTGACCAAAACCGAGTTCGCAGTGATAACCGTCGGGGTTGTCCAGACCGGCAAAGCCGCGCAACAACAGGCAGTAACGCTGGAATACCGGATTGATTTCCCGGCTATAGCTGTAGGTGTAGCCTTCGTCCGTGAAATAACCTTCGTTCCAGGCGTTGCTCATGGGTGCAGCCTCTTGAATCGTCATTGAAAGTGGCTTTATACGTGATGGACTCGCGCCATTAAAACCTCTCGGTGTCCACCAGGATGTTGTCGGCAGGATCGAACCATTCGATAGGGTCCATGTGGATATTTCGCAGGGCCACGGTTTGCCGGTGAGATACGTACAGCGGCTCGGCCCAACAATTGATCAGCATCGAGCGGCGGCGCGCGCCCGAAAGATTCCGGCTGCCGGCATGCAGCAGGTCGACATCGAACACCAGAATGTCGCCCGCACGGCCCGTGAGCTGGACGGATCGCGTCTCATCATGGACGTCAGCGGGCGGTGCTCCGGACACGGCAGCGAATGGCGCCAGTCCTGACCCCGGGGCACGGGCCAGCGATCCGACGGCAGTACACCCGCATCAAACGCCTGGCGCAGGTCGTCCAGCCACTCGGCGGGTATGGCGCGACGGAGCAGGGCAAAACCCTGCTGATGAAGCTGTTCACGGTTATTCATGATCGGACGTGTTCGCTCCTCACAAACGCACGCCCATCTCCAGGGCGCGGGTCTCGAAGCCAAACTCGGCATACATGCGCACCGCACGCTCGTTGAACGGCCAGACCGTCAGGCGCAAGTCTTGAGCATTTTGCTCGATAGCCCAGTCTTTCACCCGTTGAATCAGCGTGCGGCCAATGCCTTTGCCCCAAAACGGCTCGGCCACACAGACTGACCCGATGCGAACCACGTTCTGCGGCTGCATCAGCGGGCCGGAACTGGCGGACACGGTGGCCGTAATGAACGCCACGGGGCGCTCAGCGGCGCTGGCGATATAGACGATCTGGCCAGGCTTTTCGAATACCCCGGCCCAGTGCGGCAAGTCGCGGGCAAAATCTTCGGTCGCGGCGGCGTAGATATCGGGGCGGGCGGCGTGGTGTACCGAGTTGAGCAATTGGCCCAGCTCGCTCATTGCCAGCGCATCGGCGGCAGTGGCTGTGCGGTAGGTGATGATTTCTTCCATGATGAAAATTGCTCCTTGGGTGTGTTTATAAGTTCGCATCCTGCGGTAAACGGCGAAATAAAGCATCCGGGATCCTGCTGCATTTCAACGAAGCAGGGTGCACCTGGGTCGCTTTTTCAGGCCAATCTGTGCATTGAATGTTTCGGCATTAAACGAATAATCGAGTGCTCGAATCTTTTGGAGTTGGGCACTGTATGGAAGCGTTACGCATTCAATCTGGCGACATTTATCGTTCATGGACGGCAGCCTCGGAGCGTCGCCCATGAGCCTGCATACCCGCACCAAACGCCTGACTGTACCGCAATTGGTGGCCATGAAAGGCCAACAGAAAATCGTCTCGCTCACGGCCTATTCCAGCGCGATTGCCAAACTGATCGACCCCATCGTCGACTTCATTCTGGTCGGTGATTCCACAGCCATGGTCGGTTACGGCCGCCCCTCGACACTGAGCATGCAGCTCGAAGAAATCATCGGTCACACGCGGGCGGTGGCCGATAGCACGCGCCTGGCCTGTGTGGTGGCCGACATGCCGTTCGGCAGTTATCAGGAATCCCATGAACAGGCCTTTCGCAATTGCGCTCAGGTGTTGGCGCGCACCGGTTGTGATGCGGTGAAGCTGGAAACCAACAAGGCCTTGGCGCCGACGGTCGAGTTTCTGGTGGCGCGCGGGATTCCGGTCATGGCTCATGTCGGGTTGATGCCGCAGTTCGTCAATGTCATGGGCGGTTTCAAGGCCCAGGGCCTGACGGCTGAAACCGCTGCGGTGATTGCCGAAGACGCCCGCGCCAATCTCGACGCGGGCGCCTTCAGCCTGTTGCTCGAAGGTGTGGCGGAGGGCGTGGCGCGGCAGATTACGCTGGAGTCGAAAATGCCCACCATCGGCATCGGCGCTTCACCGGCCTGCGACGGGCAGGTGCTGGTCACCGAAGATGTACTCGGCCTGGGCGGTGAACATCTGCCGCGCTTCGTCAAACGCTACGCCGATGTCGGTGCGGTGATCAGCGAGGCTTGTGCGCAGTTTGCTGACGATGTGCGCCACGGACGGTTTCCTGAAGCGCGGCATTGCTATGGACTGTAGACGCGGTTTTCTTCAGTGATCGACTGCGCCAGTCGTTGCACCGCGTGGGCAATGTTCTTGTCCCAATCGAGGCTGTAGCTCAGGCGCAGGTGCTGGTTCCAGGCGCCTTGCTGGCTGAAGATTTCGCCGGGGGCGATGACGATCCGCTCGGCCAGCAGGCGCTCGAACACCCGTTGCATGTTGATCGGCCGCACAGCCTTGAGCCAGAAACTCGCACCGCCTTGCGGGGCGAGCACCTGCCAGTGGCCGCTACCGTACTCTTCCAGCAAGGTCTGCAGCTGTTGCATGCGCTTGACCAACAGAGCGCGCAACATAGTCAGGTGCTGGTCAATACGCCTGGAGTTGTAGAGTCTGGCAATCGCTTTCTGCCGCATCGGCGAGAGGCGAAATCCGCGCTGCATAAACAGTCGATGAAACTGCGCGGCCTGCTGGCGACACAGCACGTAGCCGTACGGCGCTTCGCCGCCAATAATCTTGTCGAATGTCGAGAACACCAGCAGCTTGTCCGGATCGGCAAAGTCCCGATAACGCGTAGCTGACTTGGAGAAACTCAACTCGCCCCACGTGTCGTTTTCGAACAGCCAGATCGCCCGCTCGGCCAGCCAGCGACAGATCTGCTGTTTATCCTGCGCGGGCATCAACTGGCCCTGAGGAATATTCACCGTGGAGGAGAGCACCGCCAGGCGTATCGGTTCGCGCGTGAGTAATGCCTTCAATGCAGGCAGGTTGAAGCGGCCGTCATCGCCGAAGGGCATTTCGACAACGCGGATATTGGCCGCCTGCAACTGGCGCAGAATCGCCCACGAGCAGGGCGATTCCACCAGCGCCACAGTGCCACCGAGATTCAAGGCACTGAGCGACAACTCCAGCACACTGCGCAGGTCCGCGCCGATATACACCTGCTCGGCCTGCCAGTGGTTGTGAGTGGAACGGGTGTAGCGTTCAGCCAGGGCCGCGCGCAGTTCCGGCTCGCCGAGGGGCTGATAGAGCGGCGCGTGCGAGCGCGGGTATTGGCGGGTCAGTTCGCGCTCCATCGTCAACAATGGGCCTTGCAGCGACAGCAGCATCGCCGGCGCATCGCTGCTCAGGGCCAGCATGCCGGGCTGACGGGCGCTGGCGAAGACGTGATCCAGAAGATTGCCAGAGTTGGCCGTCACAGGTGCCGACGATATTGACCGGGTGAAATAGCCGAACCTGGCTCTGGCGTGGATTCTGCCTTCGTCCTCGAGCAGTGCGTAGGCGTATTTGGTCGTCGATACTGAAACGCCGAGGCGCAATGCCAGTTGTCGCAGTGACGGCAATTTTTGCTCACCCATGCCACTGGCGGCCTCGATCAATCCGACGAGGTAGTGGTAGACCTCCTGATAGGCGAACGCGGTGTCCTTGGGGGGCGTCAATGCTGTTCTCCTTGATTGTCAGCTTAGGGAGCAAACGGAAGACTGCGCCAAGGCAGTCAACTGTCCGTCGGCGCCGCCGCCCAGTGCTTCATCTCTTCAGCAATGAAGTGATTGACCAGGTCGCTGTACATTTTCTCAATGGCATCTGCATTCAAACCTTCGTTTTCGGCCCAGTCGCGACGGGTTGCCAACATCGCCTGAAAACGCTCCTGTGCCCGCACTGAGGCCGCCGAGGTCTTGAACTTCGAGGCAGCGAGTACGTACTGAAAGCGCTTGCCCAGCAGTTTGATCACCGCTTGATCGAGTCGGTCGATTTCACTTCGAATATCTTGCATGTCCGCACAGTCGGCGGGTTGTAACGTGTTGATGACGTCCATGTGCGTCTGTGCCTCTCGAATTGTTGTTGATCGTGCGGCGGGTTTTCAGCGGGTAAGCGCAGCGTTTTTTGTCACTTTGCCGGAGTTCTGAAAAAAACGCTTTGGGCGGCACGGTGCAAGGGCCGCAGATGACTGGCGATCCAGCAGCTCTTCACTGGCGAGGCGCCCGACGATCGCCGCCAGCGTCACTCCGGGATGCATCGCGCAAACGTAAACTCCGCCGACACCGGGCAGGTAACCGATAACGGGGATGCCGTCAGCGGGCATGGGCCGAAACCCGACGACGACGGTTTGCGGCTCGATGGAAACCACTCCGTGAAGTTCATTTTGTATGCCTTCGGCGGTTCGCCAGGCAAGGTCTGTCGGCGAGTTGCCCGGCGCCTCGCCCAGATAATCTTCAGCGGCCAGCAACGTGCCGTCGGCACTTTGCCGAATTTCCATTTCGGGGCTGGAGATGATGCCTTTGACGAGGCCCGGTTGGGTCTTGTAGCGGATGAAAATGGCGGGGGAGGCGTCGATGGGCAGGGAGACGTTGAGCATCTGCGTTAACTGTTGGGTGCCGGTCCCCGCAGCAAGCACGACAAGGTCGGCATCGATCGCGCCCGTTGTGGTTTCAACGCCGGTGACATCGGCGTTGCAGGTTGTGAAACCGGTCACGCGGGTTTGCGTTAGCAATTGCGCGCCCAGCGCCCGGGCGCCGGCAATCAGGGCGTGGGTGGTTTGCACGGCGTCGAGTGCGCCTTCTTCCGCGCGATACAACGCGCAGGGTGGGGGATTTTTCAGGTTGGGCTCGCGGGCAAGCACCTCGGCCGACGATAACAATGTCGCCGACGCCGGATACTCTGCTGATTCGTTGTACGACAAAGCCCCGGTCCAGCGAATCTGCAAATCCGGCAGCTCGGTTTCGAGTCGTCGGTATGCTTCTATGGCCATACCGCGCAACTGCGCAATCGGATCAGCGCCGGCGTGCGAGGCATTGATCCAGGCGAAAGAGTTTGCCGTGACGCCGCTCGCGATCTCGTCAGCCTCGATCAGCGTGACGTGCGCTCCTTTGCCAGACAGGTGATACGCAAGGGCGGCACCGACGATGCCCGCACCGACCACCACAATTCGCCCACGTGCTTTATGATCCATTTCAACACTCCCTGTTGTCGATCGGCTGATCCTGCAGCAGGGAGACGCGGCGAGCAACCAGAAAAAAGCCCGGCCAAAGCCGGGCTCGTCCGCTGGCAACGGCTTAAGCAGGCATATCTCCGGCGGGCATTTGGAATGTCAGTCCGTGACGGATGCTCAGTCGCTATGGATCAAGGGTCAGATTACGACGCCGAATGCTGACTGACGTGTTTTGGCCCCGCTAACGCCCAGGCAATCAACCCGAACAACGGCACAAACACGATCAGCACGATCCACACACCTTTATTGCTCGCTTTCCCCTCGCTCTTGCGCACCCGATTGATGGCCCAGAGTTCAATCAGCAGAAGAACTGCCGCCAGTACGATCCACACGGTTTCGATTTGCATTGGCTACCTCCTGATGGTCTGTTCGTTAGGTGGCGTGGGGGGCGGCGGGTTCATTTATTTTTCTTCAGTGCGTTGAGCTGCCGCGCCAGTTGCAAGGCTACGCGGCCGCTGTTGAAAGTCGGCAGCAGGTGGGTGAAAGGGATTTCGATGATCCGGTTTTCGCGCACCGCGCGCAGTTGCGACAACACCGGGTCGTGGGTCAACAGATAGCGTTTGCGACGGGCGGGTGACCATTCGGCGTCGGCCAGCAGAATCACGTCCGGGTCGCTGGCCAGCAGGGTTTCGCTGTTGACGGTGACTCGATAGAGGTTGATGTCGGCAAAGACATTGCGTGCCCCGGCAGCGGCCAATAACGGGGTGACAAACCCCCGCCGACCTTCGCTGTCGAGGCCTTTGACTTCGCTGTCGAGATAGAACACCGACAGCGATTTACCCGCACCGGCCAGGGCTCGGGCACTGGCGAGGTCGGCGTCCATGGCCTCACTCAATTGCCGCGCCTGTGGCTGTTTGTGCAGCAGCCTGCCCAAGGTCAGCAAGTCATTGCGCACATGCGCGAAGTAATCCAGCGAATGCCCGTTGCAGGCCGACTCCAATAGATAAGAACCGACGCCATTGCGCGCCAGACCCGAGCGTGAAGTCACACCGTCGCCGAATGCCGTGGCGAACCCGCCAATCACCAGATCAGGTTTCTGTGCGTAAAGCACTTCGCTGGCCGGGTATTGCCGCGCGATCACCGGCACACCGAAATACGCGGCTGGCCGCTGACCGGCATCGGTGTCATCCAGATACGCCACGCCAACCAGCGCTGGCCCGGCACCCAGCGCCAGGACGAGATCCGCCGCATGCTGATTGAGCGCGACGACGCGCGAAGGCGCAGCGGCGTTCCAGTCCTCGCCGCAATTACTGAAGCTGTCGGCGAGTGCCGGCATTGAACAGAGCAGGGCGCCAAGCGCTAACAGGATCGATTTCATCCCTGCGCCTTGACCAGCAAATCCGCGACCACTTCACCGCCCACCAAATGCCCCTCGACCAGCCGCTGCACCTCTTCATGGCTGTGCACGCCATACCAGCAACGTTCCGGGTACACCGTCACAATCGGCCCCAGATTGCACGGAAACTGGCAGTGCGTGCGTGTCAGCAAGACACCGCCCGGCGTCTCGATATGATCGTGCGCCAGCAAATGCCGGCGCAGGGTTTTCCATAACTGCAAGGCGCCGCGCTGGGTGCAGCGCGGGCCGGTGCAGAGGAACACATGGCGCGCATGCTCGGGCACATGCGACCAGTCCGGGTGCGTATCGACGCCGTCGACGGTTTTGATTTCACTCATCAGAAGCGGTACGTGTAGCGTACTTCGGAGGTGAACGGCCGGCCGAGGTTGTCGACGTTGCTCGAACGGCTGGTGACGTAGTCGCGGTCGAAGAGGTTTTCCACCAGCAGACTCACCCGGTGTTGGTGGGCGTTGTCGAGGTAGCGATAAGCGTCGGCGTCGACCACCGAATAATTGCCGTATTCGACTTGCTTCGAGCTTTTGATATCGCGGATGTAACGGATCGCACCGCCAACGCCCCACAGGCGATTTTCCGATTCATAACCCACCCGCGAACGGGCGAAGAAGCTCGGGATGTCGTTGATGGTTACACCGGTGCGCGACTCGGTGAGGTTGCGGGTCATGTCCGCTTGCAAACTCCACTGATCGTTGAGCGCCAGTTTCGCGTCCGCCTCGAAACCGCGCATCTGGATCGTGCCTTCACCGTTGACCCACTGAATGTCATCGAGGGTGATCAGGTCGTCGATCTTGCGTTTGAACAGGGTCACGCTGGCGCTGAATTCGCGATCCAGCAGCAGGCCCTTGTAGTCGACACCCAGCTCCGTATTGCGGCTTTCTTCCGGTTTCAGGTTGCGGTTACCGATCTCGTCGCCCGGCTCGTTGACGAACAGTTGCTCGGCGTTCGGCAGTTTGTAGGCGCTGCCGTATTGACCGCGCACCGACCAGTTGTCGTTGAGGTCATACAGCGAAGTGAGCATGCCGACCGTGGCGCTGTCGCCACCGCTCATGGCCTCGTGACGCACGCCGATGCTCGGATGCCAGTCGGGCAGGGCGTCGATCTGCGGGCGCAGTTGCGTGTAGAACGCATGGGCTTCGGCCTTGTCGTTGTCGATGATCAGCACGTCGTCCTGGCCCTTGAACCACTGGTTGTCGCTGCCGAACACCAGCACATGGCCGCCGGGCAATTCAGCCTTGCCTTCGGCCTGCACCCCCCAGTCGGTGAAGCCCCAATAGTCGTTGTGATTAATGACCTTGGTGCCGCCGCCATTGACGTTGTTGACCCGGGTGTAGCGCGTGTCCCAATCGTTGATATGGCCTTTGACGAAGTAGCTCAGGCGTTCGTTGAGGGTTTGCTCGAAGGTCGCCGTAGCGATTTGCTGCACGCGGTCGTTGGTGGTTTTGTGGTTGTCCACCGGGCGGGCGAAGTCGAGATTGGCGTCGGCGTATTGGTAGAATAGTTCCAGCCGCGAATCATCGCCAAATGACTGAATCGCCTTGCCGCCGAAGGTGGTGACTTCGTAGGCACGGTTCTTCCCAGAATCGTTTTTCATGTCGCGGTTGCGATACGGCTGATAGCCGTCGGAGACGTTGTGACTGACGTACGCCAGCAAACCCAGGTCGCCGAATCCGTTAGTGAAGATATTCTCGACCCGCGCATCCTCGGTGGTACCGCCAAAGCTGTCGACGCCCAGATTCACTTCGCCGGCGGCTTTGCGCGACTGCGGGCTGCGGGTGACGATGTTGATCACGCCGGATACGGCTTGGGTGCCGAACAACAGGCTCTGGCCCCCTTTGAGTACTTCGATGCGTTCGATGGCGTTGGCCGGCAGGGTGTCGAGATAGAGGCCGCCGTACAGGCGATTGTTCAGGCGCACGCCGTCGAGCAGGATCAGCGTATCGTCGTTGCGCCCACCGAGCAGCGAATAAGTGCCGTAGTCGAAGGGACCGTTTTTCGGCGCCACGTACAGGCCGGGAATGAACATCTGCATGACGCGGCTGACATCGGCACTGGGGCCGGCGCGCTCGATCTGTTCGCGGCTGACGATCTCGACCTTGCTGCCGAACTTCGCCATGTCGGCGACCGTGGTCGACTCCACCGACGGTGCGGAAACGATTTGCTGATTGAGTTGCAGTGGCGCGTCATCCGCCAGCAACAGAGGACTGCAAAGGCAGCCGAACAAGAGGCTTGGAGCCGAGGTGTAGAAAGGTCGAATCATTGTCTTCTCGAAAAGGATCTTCGCAGAAGAGCATGCAAGAGAAGGCATCGCGCACAGCCAATACCGGCCCATGCCCGCCCACCGCAGGATTTTGCCAAACAGCAATTCAGGCCGGTCTCCGGGCTCGCGCGTATCGAGGCTTTCACCTTCCCATGGCCGTCTAACCACAGTGGTGTATCGAAAGCATCACGCGCATACCGTTGCGGGGGCAGCACCGGACTTGTTCGAAAAGAACGTACCGGTTTCCCGTTTCACCCCATGCACGGCGGCATGGGACACCTGAAACTGGGCGGCATCTGAACATTCGAATGACCGTTCGTCAACTTTCCCGGGTGCGTACTCCTCTAACCACTGTGGGAGCGAGTTTGCTCGCGAAGGCGTAGTGTTGATCAACAATGATGTAACTGACCCGGCCTCTTCGCGAGCAAGCTCGCTCCCACAGGATCTCCTCCGCTTTAAAAGCGGGTCGAGGTCGCATTTGGTCGTTTGATAGGTGAAGGTTTAAAGTTCACTTCAAAGTCGATCACGGCCCAGGTGAACAATGAAAATCGGTGAACTGGCAAAAATCAGCGGATTAGCGCCTTCGCGCATCCGCTTTTATGAGGCGAGCGGCCTGATCAACTCGGTCGGGCGCAAGGCTAACGGCTATCGCGATTACGCCCCGGAAACCGAGTGGATTCTGCAGATCATCACCAGTGCACAGTCGGCGGGGTTTTCCCTGGAGGAAATTCGCCAGTTGCTGCCGGTGAATGCGCAGGACTGGCAGCACGAAGGGATGCTGGTCGGGCTCAAGCGCAAGGTCGAGGAAATCGAAGTGCTCCAGCAACGCCTGGCGCATAACAAGGCGCAACTGCTGCGCGTCATCCATGGCATCGAGAGCAAACCGGCGGACGTCGGCTGTGCGGACAACGCGCAGTTGTTGATCAATCAGATGCGTGAGGAGAAGGCGCCGGTAATTTCCGGCCTGAGTGGCATGGTGTCCGGGAAGTAAAAGCGTATTGAAAGGCCGTCGTTTGACGGTGCTGGCCGATAGATTTAGAGACTCTAGTTTGAGCTCACTCAGAGTAAACGCTTGGCGTCACTGTTATGAGAGGATGCCAAGCGGGTATGAGATAGTTACTGGTAAGAGTGAACTACGGGTGCCAACATGCTCTGGAAGTTGGCAATCGTAGGGTCAATGAGTTTTTTCAGGTTGTATTTTTTCAAGGGCCCCACGTTGTCAAGACGTGCTTCGATTGCGATTTGTACCTTTTCCCAGAAGTCCAGTTCGAGTGTGAGTTCGTTGCTGCCATGATTGGATCTTAAACGGTCCGTGAGATAACGCTCTGAGGCAATCTCAATGAAGTCAGCAATTGCTGTATTAGGAGCCTCGACAAGCGCAGTAACGAACAGATCCACATCGACATCCGTGAAGAACACAGTATGGCGGTGCTCGGTGATCAGTAATTTAACGAGTGTCGTCCGATTGCCTTGTTTAATGGCCGTGTAGAAGCTAGAAAGTTTGTCTGAAGCGTGAGTTTTGGATTTTTCAATCTGGGCTTTTTTGAAAGCGTCCGCGTGCGCACTTATAAAAAACTCGAACGAGTGTGCCAGTTTTTCGTTGCTCTTCAGGTGGGCCACTTCCCACTGAATAAAATCATTGAGATTGCAATTTTTCCAACTGTCGGAGCCTTGATGTTTTCTCGGGTAAGCGCTTATGCAGTTAGCTAGGTCAGTGGCTTCCATGTGACTCAAGTCATGTTCAATTAACCTCGCCATCAACTCCGCCTTTCTAAGGAATTTTAGCGGGTGTTCATCATCAAGGCTTAGAATTTCACTTTCCAGCGTATTGTTGAGGACGAGGAACTCTTCATCTTCCAGAGAATGAAATTGGTTGATTTTTTCCAGCGTGTCCTGCTCGTGTGTCTCCTGTTTTGCAAAAAATGGCAATGACTCGGAGAGCAAGTTGATTTTTGAGTGGTCGCCGTTAAACAGAACATCGAACCAAAAGTTATCTCTCAAGATTGGTAGTTCCGAAGGGAAGTATTTTTTTGTGAAAGCCGTACCCGATTGGAAAATATTATTGCATAACAGGTCTTCCTTACGAATCTTGGCTGACCTGACTTCCATGCTGAGTGCAAAAAAGGTTTTGGCTAGCAAGTTTGCGTATTTTTCATTGTCTTGAAATTTACGTTCAAGGGTATCCCACATTTGGGAGAAATCGTCGATTGCCTGTTTTAGCGATCGGAGGTTGCGACAGTCTGACGCGGCATAGGCTTCTACAATTATTTTTTTGAATTGCTGGATGTTGTCTGCGTCGTCATGAATGAATCGCTCAATGACGTCTTCAGCACTGTGATTGACCAGAAAAGTCTTGCTGATAACTTTTTCTTTGAATTTTCTATAGTTCTCTTCCTGCCCTCTTTCGAGTTCCGCTTCGTTGGCAATCAATATGGTTTTTATCTGGCAGGTTTCTACGATGTGATTAATGTAGCCTAGTAAATCCTGGAGCGGGATTCTAGAACGTTCGACATCGTCAAGAATCAGCGCGTAGTCGGATTTTCCATCGATGAGCAGGTTGTATAAGTTGATATCTCCTGCATTAGCGCTCATGGAGATTTCAGTTTTCATGTCTCCGGGCGCTTCCAGTTTTATTGCGGTCGCCAGTTTTTTGACCGAACTCCCCAAGAGCTTCATTGCTTTGGAGTCCATGATAGGATAAAAGCATCCTAGTATGCGGTCTTCCACTTCGGATATTTTGTGGAGTCCAAACAGGCTGATTTTAACCAGTTTAAGGTTTTTAATTTTGTTGTTTGTGACAAAAAAATTGATGAAGTGAGTTTTACCACAACCCCAATTTCCGGTGAGTAAAATGGCTTGGCTCGAGTGTTTGCTATTTAGGTAGTGAAGTAAATTCGTTTCGATATTTTCGTTGACTGATTTGGTCATGTGTCATTTCCCTATGAATTTCGAACGATATTAAAAAATGCAGTAGAAATTTTCTCTAGCGTTAAATGCGGAGTCTGGCCTAGAGCCATCATGCGCAGTGTCCACTTTTCATTAAGGCCAGCGCAATCCCTTTGCCCGTTTTCAGAAACCCTCCGGCATCTGGAACCTTATCTGGAAGCTTTCGAAAAAACGATTGACCTTAAAGTTGGCTTTAATCTTAAGGTGTGTCACACGCCCAATCGAGGATTCCTCATGAACGTGTTCGACAGCCTGTTGCTTCCCAACGGTTCAACCATCAAAAACCGCATCGCCAAAGCCGCCATGGAAGAAAACATGGCCGACGCCGATCAGGCGCCCTCTGAACAACTGATGCGCCTGTATCAAGCGTGGGCCGACGGCGGTGCCGGTCTGCTGATCACCGGCAACGTCATGGTCGATGGCCGCGCGATGACCGGGCCGGGTGGCGTGGTGTTGCAGGATGACCGGCAACTGGCCAAGTTCAAGCGTTGGGCGCAGGTCGGTCAGTCTGGCGGTGCGCAGTTCTGGTTGCAGATCAACCATCCCGGTCGACAAATGCAGGCCAATCTCGGGCAGAAAACCTGGGCCCCGTCGGCGGTTCCGCTGAGCATGGGCAGTCTGTCCAAACACTTCACCACGCCCCATGCGATGACGGCCAGCGTGATCGAAGACGTCATTCAGCGCTTTGCCCGCACCGCGCAACTCGGCGAGCAGGCCAGATTTACTGGCGTGGAAATCCACGCCGCCCACGGCTATCTGTTAAGTCAGTTCCTGTCACCGCTGACCAATCAGCGCGCGGACGAGTGGGGCGGTTCGCTGGAGAATCGCGCGCGGCTGTTGCTCGACGTTGTCAAGGCTGTACGGCAGGTGGTTTCGCCGGGTTTTACCGTGGCCGTGAAGCTCAATTCAGCTGATTTCCAGCGCGGCGGATTCAGCGCTGATGACGCCCGCCAGGTGGTGGAACTGCTCAATGATCTTGGGGTGGATCTGGTCGAACTGTCCGGCGGCAGCTACGAAGCCCCGGCCATGCAGGGCGAGGCACGGGATGGCCGTACTCTGGCACGGGAGGCATACTTCGTCGAGTTCGCCCAAGACATCCAGAAAGTCGCACGGATGCTCGTGATGGTCACGGGTGGCGTGCGGCGCCGGTCGATCGCCGAAATGGTCGTTAACAGTGGCGTGGACATGGTCGGCATCGGCACCGCGCTGGCCATCGATCCGAACCTGCCACGTGACTGGCTGCAGGGCAAGGACAGTGCCCCCGAGCTGCCATCGATCACCTGGAAGAACAAAGCCATGGCGTCGCTGGCCAACATGGCGGTGGTCAAGTTCCAGTTGCGCAAACTCAGTCAGGCGCGAAAGCCCGATCCGCGCGTGTCACCGCTGCGCGCGCTGATCATGCAGCAAATCGGCAATGCCTTGCGTACGCGCCAGTACCGCAAATGGGTGGCGAGCAACTGATCTGAATGGCTTGCTGACGCTCGGCCCTATATCCTTCACGCCTGTTTGATGGAATGACTTAGGGAAGAATTGCATGCCGTTCAGGGTGATGGTGGTCGGTGGTTACGGAAATTTCGGCAGTATCGTCTGCCGGCACCTGGCGCTGATGCCGGAGATCGGCTTGGTACTCTCCGGCCGTGATCCGCGCAAATTGCAGCGCAAACTCGATGAGCTGGACAGTCAATCGGGCAACGTCTGCGAAGGCTGGTGCGGCGATGCCATGGGTGCGGAGTTCGAAGCCGCTTTGCGTGCGCTGAACATTCAGTTGGTCGTACACACCGGCGGGCCGTTTCAAGGGCAATCCTATGCCGTTGCGCAGAGTTGCATCGATGCCGGCGTGAACTATTGCGACCTGGCGGACTGCCGCACGTTCGTCAACGGCATCGACGTGCTTGATGCGCGGGCGAAGCAGGCGGGTGTGGCGATCCTCAGTGGTTGCAGCTCGGTGCCGACGTTGTCGTCAGCCATCATCGATGAGCAGCGCCAACGCTTTTCGCGCATTGACTCGATCGAGCATGGCATTTCCTCGTCGGCGAAAATGCCGGGGCTGTCGACCATCGAAGGCGTGCTCGCTTACGCCGGCAAACCGATCAAACAACTGAAAAACGGCAAGGTCCACGAAGTCTCCGGCTGGCTGGACCTGTGCTTGCGCAAAATGCCGCAGATGGGCACCCGATTGCTGGCCAACGTTGATGTCCCCGACATGGATATTTTTGCCAATCGTTATGGTGCGCAGACCTTGAGCTTCAAGGCGGGCGCCGGTCTCAAACTCGGCGGCATCGCCAACGGTCTGCTGGCTCAGGCGCTGAAAATCGGGTTGGTGCGCGACCATGCTTTGTGGGCTGCAAGATTGCATCGCCTGGGCACGCGGTTCGAGCGTTTCGGCGATGGCAAAAGTGCAATGTACATCGACGTGCAGGGCCTTGGCGTCGACGGCAAACCGTTGTCGATGACCGCGCAACTCACCGCCCTGAATGACAAAGGCCCCGAGATTCCCAGCTGCGCTGCCGTGGCACTGGCCACGAAAATGGCGCAAGGCTACGTGCCGTCCTCCGGTGCCCGGCCTTGCGTGGGCGAAATCAGCGTCGCCGAATACATGGCCGCGATCAACGACCCGGCCAACCTGAGCCTGGCCGTGCACTTCTCGGACGGGCAGCGCTGACATGCTCTATCTGTGCCTGAAGTACTTGCACATCATCGCCGCGATTTTCCTGTTCGGCTTCGGTATGGGTTCCTACCTCTACCTGATCGCCGCCAGCCGCACCGCCAACCCGCAGGTCATAGCGCACGTCGCGCGCATGGTCGTGCGTTTCGACACGTGGATCACCACACCGGCCGGTTTCGTGCAGATCATCACGGGGTATCTGTTGATGCGGCTTTCGGGGTTGTCGATGAGCACCGAGTGGGTGCTGACCTCGCTGATTATCTTCTTCTGCGTCGGCTCGCTGTGGCTGCCGGTGTTGCTTCTGCAGAAGCGCTTGTACGTAATGGCGTCGAGTGCGAGCGAGACGGGGGCCGACCTGGATGAGCAATACCAAGGCGTGTACCGCCAATGGTTATGGATGGGCGTGCTCGGTTTTGCCGGGATGTTTGTCATCGTGCTGATGATGGTGACGAAGATGACACCGCTGCAGTTGTTCAGTTTTCTGGCGTAGGTACAGTTGCTTTGAGAAAGCGCTGTTCATGATCTGGAGTTGGCAACAGGCAAGCGTCGTACTTGCCGAACAGGCGATAGCGGTTCAGCGCAATGCGGTCGTAGGCCCAGTCGCGCAAGCCTCGCGGGAAGACGCGCAGCAGTCGCAATGGCTGCCAGCGGGCGGGTAATTGGCTGATGACTTCGAGAAAAGCGTCGGAGCGTTCCCAGTAGTGGCGGTCGCGGATGACGGCCATGGTGTCGAACTGATCTATGGGCAGGCCGGCCCACGCCAGAAGTGCCTGGCCTTCGGGGGATTGCACGGCGGCGAGGCGCACGCGGTGCTGGTGATCGTGGCGAATGAGGAACCGCGCCCAGCCATTGCAGAGTTTGCAGACGCCGTCGAACAGAACCACGGATTCGCCGGGGTTGAGCAGCGGGGCGGGGGTAGGGCGGGTTTTCGGAGTGGGCATGGGCTGGGTTCGGGAGAGGCTGGAGTGCTGCGATCATAGCCTCAGAAAGTACGATCTGCGAATGGCCAGTATTCGGCGAGAGCCGGGCGAGTGCCTGTGGAAAAGGGACAGACCACGTTTAGAGGCGTGATCTGTCTCCTGTTGCCGTCACACTGCTGTTTCACCGCCCCGAACGTCCCTCACTCGATCTTTCGATCCGGCGCATGCCGAAGCTTCAACGCCGGCCGTTCGACGCAGTAATACGAAACACCACTCAGCAAGAACGACAGCACCAACACCGTTGCAATCTTGTGCCAGTCGAATGAAGTAATCGGCGAGAGACCGTGCAGGAAGTAGAACACCACGAAGTGATTGAGGAATACGCCGTAGCTGATGTTGCCCAGGAACTCGTCAATCCGGTGAAACTTGAGCTTCGTCAGCAAGAACACTGCGGGGATGCCCACGGCAATGCCTGCGGCCACTTCAGCGTTGAACGGTCGGCGTTCGATCCATCCCGCCATGATCGCTACAAAGATTAACGCCGCCGCCACAGCGGTACCACCAGCAATCGCTAAACCCTTCGCCTGTGGTTTGTAGAGATAGCTGCCGCACAGGAAGATGAACAGGACACCCGGCAACAAACGGTAGCCGTAAAAGTCGGTGTTGATGAGTCCAAGACACGCGGGGATGAAGACCGCAACGGACAAGGCGAAAGCCACACCGCGTGCTCGGTAGATGAGCAGGAACGGGATCACCAGGTAGAAGCACATCTCAAGGCCGAGCGACCACGCCGGTGGCAAAATCCAGATTCCGGATGCACCAAACATATAGAACCCGAGGGGCACGATGGCCAGGCTCGCGGCGATGTTTTTGACGGTTAATTCGGCCGCTTGCGGCGTACCGGGCAGCAGGAAGTAGATCACCGCACAAGAAACGACGAAGTAGAACAGGAACTGCGGATAAAGGCGCAAGGCCCGGTCCAGGTAGAACAGGCCAACTTTCCCGGGCGCCTTGTAGTTGCGCTCGATCAGTGAAGTCATCACGAAACCGCTGATGAGCAGGAAGGAAATCACAGCAACCACACCCGGGTTGAACCCCATGAACATCTTGCCCAGATGCGAAACGGCGACCATCACGGCCAATAGCAGACGTTAGGCTCCCACGTGTATCCCCAAACGACCTTGTAGTTATGGCGGGTAAATTACGATGGTTTGTGGGTGGATTACAGGTTTTTCTCTGCGCTCGGGGCTAGGGAATGGCGGGAATTTCAGGATTTCGGAGAATGCGGGATTTATGCGAGTCATTCGCAGTGGGCGAGAGCGCTCGGCACGGAACCAAGCGCTCAGGGTAGGGCGGGACACTTACTGCTCCACCCTGACGTTTCAGCCTTTGTTTGCGTTCAGCTTGCGCAGCTCTTCGTAGGTCGCCGACTGGACGAACCAGAAGCCGGAAATGATGCACCAGCACAGGGTGCCGGCCACGAAGATACCCAGCGCCGGGAGGAACCCGCTGGTGAAAATCGCGACGATAGCGACCAGCCAGATGAACGCCAGGGACAGATAGAGCACGGTGTTGTTGACGCTGATGACGAAGTCTTTCACAGGGGCATATTCCTTGCGGGATGTAGAAAAATTCCCCCTCTCCGGGGGGCGAACCCATGCTATCACATTGCCTTCATGGTTCAAGGAAGGGGAACTCATTGCCGTGTGGAATGGGGACAGATTTATTTATCAGGCAGACCGGGCGCTTCTGGCCGAAAGCAGACACCCGATGCAATCTTGATCCCTTTGTGACAGCAGCCACACCACAGCCACAAAGGGATTACCTATCAATCCACCGGCACAACATTATCCAGCGGTCGATTCACCGCCAATTCCCCCAGCATCACCACTTGCGCAATCCCCAGCGCAGTTTTGCGGTGGCCTGGGTCAAGGAGGGCAGCGAAGTTGCAGAGCATTTCGGTGGCTGAGCCGAGGGATTCGCTGGCGTTAACCAGCAAGGACTCGCTGTCGTAGTCGGAATTGGCCAGAAACATGGGTGCGTGTTTCTGGTCGCTGCCCATGATGCGTTGGGTTGGCGTGAGGTAGTAATCGAGTGCTCGTTCTGCTGCGTCGTTGAGTGTTCGGGAATCCGGGAATTTGTAGGGTGAGACTGGATCGGTTTCTGGTGGATTCGGCGTTGGTTTGAACATAGATGAAGCTCCATATGGGACTTAAGGAGCCATCACCCTCGCTACCAAACGAAAGGTGGTGGCCATACGAAGGTTGGTAGACCGGCCCATATGGAAAATCCGGCGCGCCCGAAGACGCCCTGCGCATGGCCACCATAAGACAAATGCTGAAAAAGCATCTGCGCACGGTGACGTTATGCGTCATATGGAAGCGGGCTACCAAACCCCATCACTGTTTTTCAGTGACCCAGGAACGATAAAACCCGCGCCCCAGACGCACAAGCCGGCGGATTCTGGCGTAGTCGTAGGCAACGGCGCAAGACGTTGTAGCCTTAAGCAGGTAACGCGACGTGTCTTTTAAACAGCCACGAAAAACTCCTAAACACGCATCATCAACACGCCGTTCAAAATGACATTCGTCGGTCCACCCTGCAGTTCACGCAAAGGCTTGGAACCCTCACGTCGGGGAGCGCATCAACACTAGGTTGCAACCCAAAAAGACGAGGAAGGATACCCATGTCAGTTCATCCGATTTTGTTTCTGGGCGGTTCCGGCGCCATCGGCCACCATTCTGCCAAAGCCATACGCGCCGCTCACCCCGAGGTCCCTTTACTGATCGGCGGCCGTGACCTGGCCAAGGCTCAACAAGCGGCAGAGGAAATGGGCGGGGCGCAGGGCGTGGTCATTGATCCTGCTGCCGAAGACTTGGGGTTGGGCGATCGCCCGGTCAGCGCCGTGGCGGTTTTCTACATGGATCATTCTCTTGCCGGGCTACGTTTTGCGCAGCAGCGCAAGGTGCCGCACCTGAGCATTTCTTCCGGCGTGTTCGAGATTGCGCCGCAAATCGCCAGTTTCATCCATCGCCCTGACGCGGCGCCTATCGTGCTGGGTTACGAATGGATGGTGGGCGCGACGACCGTGGCGACATTGCACCTTGCCGAAGCGTTTGCCCGAGTGCGCGATATCCGTATTGATGCGCTGGTCGACGAAGAGGACGGTGGCGGGCCGACCGTGGCCAAGGATTTCGAACACCTGAACAAGATGCTGCCGGCCGCCCTGACTCGGCGCGACGGGGAGTACATCTGGCGCGAAGGGGAGGACAAGAACGTCAGCTTCCGCGCGCTGGACGGTACGCCGATGCAAGCCAGCGGTTTCTCGTCCATCGACGTCACTGGGCTGGCGGCCGCCATCGATGCGCCGAATGTGCAGTTCAATCTCGCCAGCGGGGTCAGTTCTTCGCGACGCGCGGGGCGGCCGATGTCGACTGAGATCCTTATCGAAATGGTTGGCGAGGATCGCCAGGGGCGACCGTTGCACACTCGGCATGCCCTCGTGCATCCGGCGGGCGCCGCCGCGCTCACGGGGTTGAGTATCGCGATGCTGCTGGAGCGACTGCTCGGCCTCGATGGTCGAGCGCCCACTACGGCAGGTCTTTACTTCCCTTATCAGTTGCTCGAGGCCGGTGCGTATCTGGAGCGTCTGAGCAAGGAGGGCGGTGAGTTGCTTGATCTGAAAGTGCCGTAAGGCAGGTTTCTTTCGGAAAAGCTGATCTTGCTCATTGAGCCGCTGGCGAGCCTTGATGCGCTCGCCAGTGCTCATTCGCCCTCACGGCGACTGCCAAGCCCCGCCATCCGCCACCGGCACTTCACCCAGATCATAAGGATTGATCCCCTCAAGGCAGCCGACATTGAAGCCGAATTCATGCGGATTGGTACTGCGTCGATGATGGGTGTAGATGCCGCAGTTACCGCAGAAAAAGTGCTCGGCCACTTGCTGGCCAAAGCTGTACTTCAACAGCGCAGACTGGCCACGGATCACTTTCAGGTCCGCCGCCGGCACTGCCGCAACGACTGCGCCACGGCGTTTGCAGAAGGAGCAGTCGCAGCGATGCGGCGCCGGCAGGCCGTCGGGCAGGTGGATTTCGAGAATGACGGCGCCGCAATGGCAGCTGGCTCGATGGTCACGGCGGATCAACGTATTGCCGATCTGTTTGAGCATGACTAAGCCTCCATCCAGTCCACCGTTGCCGTTTCGCGCCATTTGACCTCGGTGATGCCATACCGCTCGGCCTGGGGTTTAGAGATGACTTTCAACGGTGGCTTGCCGGGTTTGGGAATCGGCGCGATGCCGGCATCGCAACTCGCCCAATGCCATGCGTCAACATTGCGCATGGTTTTTGCGCGGATGACGAATGATTTTGGCTGGCCGTGAAGTTTGTATTCGATGACGAAGATGTCGACGTTGCTCATGCGTTCCTCCTTACGCTCATACGCAAATGAGTTTTGCCGTCGAAAAAAATTCAAAGGATTTTCGGGGTTTGTTTCAGGCTGCTGACAATTGTTTTGCTTTGAACGGTTGGAACCGGCGGAGGCCTAAAGATCAAGACTTTGCCAAGCAGACAGAACAGGAAAAATTCCCTCGATTTCAACCCCGGAGGTACCCGGTGAACAAGACGATCAGTGCCGAGGATTTGAACATTCAGCTCAAACACAACGATGACGCTGCACTGTTCAAATGGCTGCTCGCCAGTTTCCTGATGGGCAAGCGGATACAGGCCGAAATCGCCGCCGAAGCCTATCGGGTGATCGCTGATAAACACGGGCGCGATACACCGCGCAAACTGGCGGCGTGTAGCCATCGTGAACTGGTCGCGATGCTCGGTGAGGCGCACTACGTGCGTTACGACGAGACCACCGCCGTACGGCTGCACGCCTTGGCACGCCGGTTGAACGACGAATACGCGGGCAAGGTCAGCCATATGGTCGAGGCCAGCGCTGATCGCCAGGCGTTTGAGAAACGGCTGGCGGAGTTCGACGGCATCGGCCCGAAAACCGTGGAAATCTTCATGCGCGAGGCAAGCGCTGTGATCAGCCTTTGATCGTGGGCCGTGACGAAAAGCGGTCACCGCCCAGATCGTGCAGAGCCTATTTGACTCGACGGCCAGAACGATTGATCGCCAACAGGCACAGCCCGACCAGCAGTGCGGCGCCTGCAACCAGCAGTGCCGAAGGTTGCATCGGCTGGCGCAAGCCTGATGCTGTATGCCGCTGCGATATCGCCAGTGGTCGGGTTTCAACGGTCGCTTCGTCAAACGTACGCAATGGTGAAACGGCTTCTGCCTGAAACGGCATTTCCTCGATGCTCAGACGCAACCCATCCGCCAGTTCCAGTGTCCGCGCGGTGATCGTGCCAACGATTCTGTCTGGATAAACCGGTTCGCCATTGGGATCGAGTTGGTCATAGAAGAAGTTCTGCCCTTCGAGCCAGCCCACGGCCGTCTGCAACTCGGGGCCCAGGTAATACTTGCCGTCGAGGAAAAAGCCAGAAAACTGCGGCGCGCGCTCGACGCTTTCAATGCTGTAACGCTCACCCGCTTTCATACCGGTTTCAGGGGCAATCATGGTCAATCCCTCCGCTGTAGGTTCAGCGGTAGAGAACACGGAGCGACCGTCGTTCCATGTAAAGGAGGAAAGGTAGCCGTTGTCCCGAAATGAACCGGTAAACGGTGAAAACAACTTGCCCCGATGAAAACCGGGCGAAGTTGCAGCGCTACAGGTTCATCGGGTGCCAGGGCTTTTCTATGTCCGTCAGGCCCGAGGTGGCGTTTGAGGCGCGGCACCAAACGCTATCACCGGTGTGTGGCTCAGACAGTAGCGAGCAGCGGAAGACGCGCCAACATGTTTTTCAACGCCAGTGCATCCCACGGCAGGTGTTCGGCGATGCCGATGCCTACAACGTCAGCAATGCTGGCAATGTCTGCCAGCAGCCGCACCACATGGGCGATGGACATCTTGCCTTGGGCGACGCCGTCAAACGTTCCCGGTGGCGCTTCTGGATTGGCGAACAGCAGCGAGCGGAAACCGTTCGGATCCAGTACATCCAGATCCAAGTGAATGGCCAGGTGTTTCGCACCGGTAGAACGGAACCATTTCAGCACCGGTTCGCTGCTGTGGGCCAATTGCGCGGGGCTGGCATGTTGCAGTCCCAGGCGTTCAATCAGAGCGGTTTCCACAGGCATTGTTTCCATCAAACCGGCATACATCACGTTTGCCGGTTTCAGCGGACATTTGACTGCAGCAGCAAAGTCCGCATCACCTTCGCCCAGCAGATTGCCCAGCACCATGGCGTGGGCATTGGCGAAGTCCGCAGGCGTTAACACGTCGGGGTGTGCATCGACCCAGAGCACGGCAAGGTCGCCGGCATAGCGTTCGTTGAGGTAGGCGAACGGTGCGAGATCCACCAGACAATCACCGCCGAGAATGACCATCCGATCCGGTGCATGCTCATCGATAATCGCCCGCGCACTGTGCAGTTGTTGCAACAACGCGCTACGCCCGCGGATCCCGCTCTCCATCGGTAATGGCTCGTCACTTGGCATTGCGACCGGCACCTCAGCCACCGGCCCGTGCGGATCGGGTGCCAGCCAGGCCAACAGTTGCGCGCCGAAATGATAAGGCGGGTTGTTGCCACCCTGCCATTGGGGGAAAAGCAGGCGCAGGGTTTTATCGTTCGAAGGGGTCATGCCGAGATTCCTGATGGGGGCGAGCAGGCGGCTCAGAGGCGAAAAAGTAAGGTGCCGGTGGCCTGGCGCGATTCGAGACGCGCTTAAGCCGTGTCATGGTGACGATGACCGCTATCGTGCGCTTTGCTGAACTGGCCAGACACTTCGCCTGACTGGCCAAGCGGTCATTGCTGTTTCGAAAAGACGCTGGGCGAAACGCCAAAAGCGCTTTTGAAGGCGCGGCTGAAGTGCGCCATGTTGGTGAAACCAAAGCAGAGTGCGACTTCGCTGACGCTGCGAGACGGGCCTTTCATCAGCGCCGTCCGGCAAGCCTGAAGACGTTGCTGCCACAGCCAGCGAGTGGCCGTTGTGCCCTCCATGGCGAACAGGCGGCTGAGTGCGCGCGGGGATACATGAATGGCTTGTGCGATGGCCGCGAGGTCCAGCCCGGTGTCCTCAAGGTTGGCCAGCAAGAAGTCTTTGGCTTTCATCAGTTGCGCGTCATGACGGCTCGAGTGGCCAAGATCCGCGAGGTCGAACGCGCCTTCGAAAGCTGTGGCCAGCACTTCCAGCAACGCGCCACTCAAGCGTTCGCCGGCACGGGTTTGCTGAGGGCCGGTATCGAGCACTTCAACCATCATGTTGCCGGCCAGTCTTGCCAGTGCCGAATGGCTGTCGAGCGTGCGACTGACCAGGGCTTCGGGTCTGGGCAAGTGCTGGATCAATCGTTCGCGGGGGATCGCAATGACGATCTGATCGTCTCCCTTGGGGAAACGGCACCGGTAGGGTTCGGCACTGTTGAACAGCACGATATCGCCGCGAGCCTGTACCGATCGTCGCCCGCGTTGTTCCAGTTCGGCTTCTGTGCTGAGGGTGAGGCAAAGAAAAAACTGCTCAACGCCTGAATCTGTCTGTCTGCTTTCGTATTCGATGGGCGCCGATGAGATGTGCGTCAGCAGAATATCGCCTAGCGTGTTAGCGCTGAGGCGACCATCGAATGGCGTGTCGGACAGCGTGCGCTGGGTGGTCAGGCCGTAGGTGGCGCACACTACCTCGCTCCAATAGTCGAGCCGCTCTTTGGCAAGCAAGGATCGAGGAGGGTAGAGAATGGCCATTGTCGTAGTAACTGACTCGCAGAGTGGGTTCGGCTAGCAAGGATGCTATCAGACCAGCAGGCTCAACGAACCCGAAAGCTATTCAGAGACTGCTCGCTGACTGATGGATATCTATATCGACCATCCGGTCTCCGCATGTCGATATCAGACACAACCATGGCGCAATCAGGCTACTGGATTGTCGGACAATCCCGGTAAGGTGACGCGTCTTCACGTCAAAATAACCCCATCCAGATCATGGGGTTAATAAGAACTGCGGCGGTTGAACGGGCTTCTTTCGGGAAGTTCAGCAGGCAACGATCGTGCTCGTTTGCCCGAGTCAACTCGCTTAAATGTCGATCAGCAGAGAATAAAAAAACCAATGATCAGCCCGAACTCAACGGATTCGAGTAGCCAATTGGCGCAGGGCTTCAAGCCTCGTCACGTCACCATGCTGTCCATCGCCGGGATTATCGGCGCCGGATTGTTCGTAGGTTCAGGACATGCCATTGCGGCGGCGGGGCCGGCGGTTCTGTTGGCTTATCTGTTCTCCGGTTTGCTCGTCGTGCTGGTCATGCGCATGCTCGGCGAGATGGCGGTGGCCAATCCCGACACCGGGTCGTTCTCGACCTATGCCGACCAGGCCATCGGGCGCTGGGCGGGGTTCACCATTGGCTGGCTGTACTGGTGGTTCTGGGTTCTGGTCATTCCTATCGAAGCGCTGGCGGCCGGGCATGTGCTTAACCAATGGTTTCCGCAGGTTGATGCCTGGCTGTTCGCGTTGGGCTCGATCATTGCGCTGGTGGTGACCAACCTGTTCAGCGTGTCCAAGTACGGTGAATTCGAATTCTGGTTCGCCATGGCCAAGGTCGTGGCGATCATCGGTTTCATCGGTGTCGGTTTTGCTGTGCTGATGGGCTGGATTCCCGACAGGGAAGTCAGCGGCTTGAGCGGGCTGATGGCCGAGCACGGCGGATTTGCGCCCAACGGCTTGTCAGCGGTGGTCGGCGCGTTCATCACCATCATGTTCAGCTTCATCGGAACCGAAGCGGTGACCATCGCCGCCGCCGAATCGAATGATCCGTCGCGCAACATTGCCAAGGCCACGCGCTCGGTGATCTGGCGTATTGGCGTGTTTTACCTGCTGTCGATCTTCGTCGTCATCTCCGTGGTGCCGTGGAATGATCCGTTGCTCGCTTCGGTCGGCTCTTATCAGCGCGCCCTGGAAATCATGAACATTCCTCACGCCAAGTTCATGGTCGACGTCGTCGTGCTGATTGCCGTGGCCAGTTGCATGAACTCCTCGATCTACATTGCCTCGCGCATGTTGTTCTCGCTGGGCCGGCGTGGCGATGCGCCGAAGATGCTCAAGGCGACATCCTCGGAAGGTGTACCGCGCGCAGCGGTCATCGCCAGCACGGTGATCGGTGCGTCGATTACCGTGTGGAGCTATTTCATGCCTGCCGGGCTGTTTCAATTCCTGCTGGCCAGCTCCGGGGCAATTGCTTTGCTGGTCTACCTCGCCATCGCGGTATCGCAGTTGCGCATGCGGCGGATTTTGCAACAGCGCAACGTCGAGCTGACGTTCCGCATGTGGCTGTTTCCGTGGTTGACTTGGCTGGTGATTGTGTTCATCTGCGCAGCGCTGGCGGTGATGATGATCACTCCTGAACATCGCACCGAAGTCACCACAACTATTGGCCTAGCGCTGGCGATTTCCTTTATTGGCCTGTTGACGTCGCGGCATCCTGCGCCGGCGGCGAGGGTTACGTCGGTGGGGTAGGCGGTTGCGCCGAACCTGATACTCCCTTCGCGAAAGCCGAAGGGAATGACAGACGCCTGCGTCTCAGACCGATTCTTATGAGGACATGATGTCATCGATCTCCTCCGTGGCCGACGGTGCGACCCAATCCGTCGGGTTTCTGCTGTTAGACAAATTCACCCTCATGTCGCTGGCGTCCGCCGTCGAGCCATTGCGCATGGCCAATCAACTGACCGGGCGAACGCTGTATCGCTGGCACACCTTCAGCGCCAATGGCGCGGCGGTCTGGGCCAGTGACGGCGTGCCGATCACCCCGGATGGCTCGTGGAGTAATCCCTCCGTGGCGGACACGGTCATCGTCTGCGGTGGTGTCGGCATCCAGAGCGCAATTACCCGCGAGCACACGACCTGGCTGCAAGCCTTGGCGCGGCAATCGAAACGCTTGGGCGGGGTGTGCACCGGCAGTTGGGCGCTGGCCAAGGCCGGGTTGCTCGACGGTTACGAGTGCAGCGTGCACTGGGAATTTCTGGCGGCCATGCAGGAAGCTTTTCCGCGCGTCAACGTCAGCACCAGTCTGTTTACCCTCGACCGCAACCGCTTCACCAGCTCCGGCGGCACTGCGCCGCTGGACATGATGCTGCACCTGATTGCCCGCGATCATGGTCGTGAACTGGCCACCGCCATCTCCGAGATGTTCGTCTACGAGCGCATCCGCAACGAGCAGGATCATCAGCGCGTGCCGCTCAAGCATGTGGTCGGCACGCACCAGCCCAAGCTGCAAGAAGTCGTTGCGTTGATGGAAGCCAATCTTGAAGAGCCGATCGACCTGGACAACCTGGCCGAATACGTGGATCTGTCACGTCGACAGCTGGAGCGGTTGTTTCAGAAGTACCTGCAATGCACGCCGTCGCGCTACTACTTGAGGTTGCGGCTTATTCGCGCGCGACAACTGCTCAAGCAAACCTCCTTGTCGATCGTTGAGCTGGCGTATGTCTGCGGTTTCGTCTCCACGCCGCATTTCTCCAAATGCTATCGCGAGCACTTTGGCGTACCGCCGAGCGACGAGCGATCAGGTTCTGAAATGAGCCGTAAATCGGCATCGCCACGGTCAGTGACCAAACCGCTGACGACGCTCGACCAAGCGCGCAATGAATCGACGTTTGCCAGTGTTCGAATGATGGAGCGTGCAGATCTGGCGTCCACGGGATGATCGGTCGGTCTGCTTTGACAGTTGATCACTGCAGATTCCGCATACGTATAGTTCTTGCTCCATTGCGCGGTTGCCAATAAACCCTCCTGTTAAGGTCAATGAAGCCGGTGAGTCACCGGCACCAGGAGGGATCATGAACGCCACGCCAATTCCCGAAGGTTTCACCCCGTTTACCCGCAGCAGTCCGTTGCTTGATTTGCTGGGCCCGATCTACGCGCGAGGCAGTGGGCTGCAATTGGAACTGGGATTGTTGACTGACTCACGCCATGCCAATGGCCGTGGCACCTTGCATGGTGGTGTATTGGCGACATTGGCCGATGTCGGGATGGGTTATGCCATGGCGTTTTCCAGCGACCCTCCGCAGCCATTGATCACCGCGAGCATGACTCTGGATTATCTCGGCGCGGTAAAAATGAATGAGTGGCTGGAAGTGCGTTTGGAGCATTCGAAAAAGGGACGTCAACTGGCGTTTGCTGCCGTTAGTTTGCATGTTGGGGAGCGAACGGTTGCGCGGGCCAGTGCGGTGTTTGCGGTGCCGGTGAGTTGAAAAGGCGTGCATCAAGGCAACGGGCACACGGGCCCGAACCTGATCAAGTTCTATCCCCTCAGCACGAGAGACATGTCTGAATATCTGTCACACATGAAGTCGACGAATGCGCGGACCTTTGGCGCCGCGAGTCGCCGTGAGGTATGCAGGACCCAAAGCGCTGGTTCGGCATCTGCCACCGTCCCCCACTGAATCAACTCACCACGGGAGAGCTGGTTCCAGGCGATGGACTGCGGGATGAGCGCTGCACCGCCGCCGGCGATCGCGGCATCGCGAACCATCAGTAGCGAAGAGAATTGCATCTTCGGGATTGGCTCCAAAACCAACTGCCCGCCATCAAGACTCCAGTGTGTTGGCTGGAAAGTCGACGTCACGATAGCGGGAACGGCGCTGATCGCGCCGGGCGCCGGCCTGAGTATTTCAGGCGCTGCCACCACGACCATTCGGTCTTTGGCGAAGCACCGGCCGACCAGGCTGCCGTCCGGGCTCGGGTTGATTCGAATGGCGACGTCAAATTGTTCCTCCACCAGATCCACCCTGCGATCTTCCGAAACGACCTCGATGAATACATCCGGATAAGCCGCACAGAACTCGGCGCCGATACGTCCCATTGCGAGCTGCGAGAACAGAATCGGCGCAGCGACCCGCAGACGTCCGCGAGGCGTTGATACGCCTTCACCTGCTGCGGTCATGGCGTCGGTCACTTCACTGAGCGGGCCTTCGGTTCGGGAAATCAGCGCCTCACCCGCTTCGGTGAGCTTCAGACCGCGCGCGCTGCGCTCTATCAGCCGCACGCCGAGTTGATCTTCCAGTTCCGCGATCCGTCGCGACAACGTGGCTTTGGGAATGCCGCTCGCACGGCTCGCCTTTCCCAGCCCTGAATGAGTGCCGACGAGGATGAAATCCAGTAGCGCGTTAATGTTCATGGTGTTCCATATTTGAAACGAGGTGTATGGATTTTGTGGTCTTCGTTTTGTCTGTGCAACGGATTAATTTCTTCTCATCGGAACACGAGATGAGGAATTTCCATGAATACACTTCAACGCGCCGTATTGATACGAGCCTACGGTGGTGCACAAGTCGCACAAGTTTCCAGGATCGAGCAACCAACACCCGAGCAAGGCCAGGTGCTGGTTCGGGTTAAAGCCGCGGGCGTAAATGGTATCGACTGGAAGATTCGCGAAGGACAGGTGCGCAATGCATTCGCGCTGCCACTGCCCATCGTGCTGGGCGCCGAAATGGCCGGAGTGATTGAAGCGGTGGGCCCCGGAGCCTCTCGTTTCAGTGTTGGCGACCGCGTCATGGCAGCGATGGGCGCACTGGGCGCTTACGCTGAGTTCGTGACCGTAAACGAAGCGAGTCTGTCCCTCACGCCTGAGGCTCTGGACGACATCCATGCGGCCGCCATGCCTGTAGCAGCCGTTGCGGCATGGAACAGTCTTCATCACGCGGGGCCGATCCGCGCAGGACAGCGAATCCTGATTCATGGCGCAGCAGGCGGGCTGGGCGCTTATGCCGTGCAGTACGCCAAGCGGGCGGGCGCCGAGGTCTTTGCAACGGCGGGGACTGCCGACCTCGATTACGTACGAAGCCTCGGCGCCGACTCTGTCATTGACTACCAATCTCAGCGTTTCGAAAACATCGTCCACCCTATCGAACTGGTGCTCGACTACGTCGGTGGTGAGGTCCTGGACCGGTCGTGGCAGGTGTTGTCGCAGGACGGTGTGGTTGTCGGCACTTCATCCCCCGACATCCTTTCCAGAACCCCGGCGAATCGCCGAGGCCTCTGGTTCATGAATAAGCCTGATCCTCAATTGCTGGAGAAACTGGCCAGGGAAGTCGCCAGCGGCACGCTTCAATCGAGGATCGGCAATGTCGTTGGTTTCTCTGATATTCCCGACGCGATCGAACGCAATCGCACCTCACGGACCGGCAAGGTCGTTGCGGATTTCACTCGCTGATCCACTTTGAATCCCATGCAGGAGTTTTAAACATGAGCATTTTGGTTATTGGCGCCACCGGCACCATTGGTTCACTGATCACTCAAGGCCTTGCTGGCGCGGGCGCCGAGGTCAAAGCCCTTGTGCGTCAAACGGGCAAGCGGGAATTTCCGGCGGGCGTCACTGAAGTGGTCGCCGACCTCACGGACGTAGCGTCGATGCGCGTTGCACTGGCCTCGGTGCGTACGCTGTTCCTGCTCAATGCTGTGACGCCCGATGAGGTCACTCAGGCGTTGATTACGCTAAACCTGGCTCGCGAGGCGGGGATCGAACGCATTGTCTATCTGTCGGTGATCCATGCCGACAAATTCACCAATGTCCCGCACTTCACCGGCAAACATACGGTTGAGCGCATGATCGAGAGTTTCGACATGCCTGCCACGGTTCTGCGTCCGGCTTATTTCATGCAGAACGACCGGATGGTGCAACAGACTATCCAGAACCACTCGGTGTATCCAATGCCGATTGGCGCCGCCGGCGTGTCGATGATTGACGCGCGCGATATCGCTGATGTTGCGGTCGCAGAGCTGCTGCGACGTGACAAGGCACCTGCTGCGCTGGATCGTGTAACGCTGGAATTGGTTGGGCCACAAGCACTCACCGGTGCGTCCGTGGCGAGTATCTGGAGTACTGCTCTGGGCCACGAAGTCGTCTATGGGGGTGATGACGTCGCGGCTTTCGAAGGCCAACTGGCTGCGTATGGCCCCACCTGGCTGGCTTATGACATGCGTCTGATGATGACGGGTATCCAGAAATTCGGCATGCGCTCCGCTGAAGAGACGGTAGAACAGCTTCAGGCTCTGATTGGGCACCCGCTGCGCACCTATGAGGAGTTCGTGCGCGAGGCCGTATCCGAGGCTTAAACCGTCAGGCCGGGGGCATAGGTGATTTTTTGCCAGTGCAATGCCCCCTCCAGAACTTAAAGCAGTCGCTCACAAGCGACTGTTCCCCCCTCAGTCCGAAACCCTCAAGCCTGATCCATCGCCGCCGCCACGCCCTGATCCTCCCCCAGAAACCCACCACTCTGATGCTGCCAGAGCCGCGCATAAATGCCGTTCCTGCTCAGCAATTCAGCGTGCGTCCCTTGCTCGATAATCCGCCCCTCATCCATGACAATCAGTCGATCCATCGCCGCAATCGTCGACAACCGATGCGCAATAGCGATGACGGTCTTACCCTGCATCATTTCATCAAGACTTTCCTGAATGGCCACTTCGACTTCCGAGTCCAGCGCACTGGTGGCTTCGTCGAGCAGCAGGATCGGCGCGTTCTTCAGCATCACCCGAGCAATCGCAATGCGTTGACGCTGGCCGCCGGAGAGTTTGATACCGCGTTCGCCGACCAGCGTGTCGTAGCCGCTATGACCTTGCTTGTCGCTCAGTTGGTTGATGAAACCGTCGGCCTGTGCGTTGGCGGCGGCGCGGCGGATATCTTCGTCGCTGGCGTCGGGGCGGCCGTAGGCGATGTTGTCGCGAATCGAGCGGTGCAGCAGCGACGTGTCCTGGGTGACCATGCCGATCGCGCTACGCAGACTGTCTTGGGTCACCTGCGCGATGTTTTGCCCGTCGATGCGAATCTCGCCGCTGTCGACATCATAGAAACGCAGCAGCAGATTGATCAGCGTCGATTTGCCCGCACCGGAGCGGCCGACCAAGCCAATTTTTTCGCCGGGTCGGATGTTCAGGCTCAAGTTGTCGAGGACCTGACGTTCGCCGTTGTAGTTGAAATTGACCTTGTCGAACGTCACCGCGCCGCCCGCCGGCACCAGCACGCTGGCGTTCGGCGCGTCCTGCACTTTAGGGCCGCGGGTGAGGGTGGCCATGCCGTCCTGCACGGTGCCAATGTTTTCGAACAGCGACGTCATCTGCCACATGATCCAGTGCGACATGCCGTTGATGCGCAGCGCCATGGCGGTGATCGCCGCCACCGCACCGGTACCGACCTGACCCAGATGCCAGAGCCACAGCGCGTAGCCGCCGGCACCCAGAATCAGCCCGACCACCAGCGCCTGATTGACGATTTCGAACTGGCTGACCAGACGCATCTGGCGGAAACCGGTGAGCTTGAAATCCTCCATGGCGGCGCGTGCAAAGTGCGCTTCACGCTTGGAGTGCGAGAACAGTTTCACCGTGGTGATGTTGGTGTAGGCGTCGGCAATGCGCCCGGTCATCGACGATCGTGCATCGGCCTGTTCCTGGCCGACTTTCCCCAAGCGCGGCACAAAATAAACCATGGCCAGCCCGAATAACGCGAGCCAGGCAATGAACGGCAGCATCAGTTTCAAGGCAAAACCGCCAGCGAGGGCGATGATCGCAATGAAGTAAACGCCGATGCCCGGTGCGATTTCGATCAGGGTGAACAAGACTTCGCGCACCGCCAATGCGGTCTGCATGACCTTGGTCGTGACCCGCCCGGAAAATTCATCGGAGAAGAACGAAAGGCTTTGCCGCAGCATCAGCCGATGAAAGTCCCAGCGCAGCCGCAACGGTAAGTTGATCGCCAGGATCTGGTGCTGAACCATCGTGCGCAACGCCACCAGCCCAATGCTGATGAACAACACGATGCCGATGCCCCAGAGCACGCGACTTTCTTGCGCGTTGACACCGCCACCGGCCTGCCACGTCGAGAGCAGATCGACGACCTGGCCGAGAAAGGAAAACAGCCAGGCTTCGTAGATCGACACGCCAGCACTGAGCAGCGCCAGCGCGAGGATATAACCGCGTGCGCCGCGCGTGCAGGCCCACAGGAACCGCATCAGGCCGACGGGCGGAGGCGGTGCTTCGTCGGGAGGAAATGGGTCGAGCCGTTGTTCAAACACGCGCAGCATTGTGGTCTCCGAAATGATCAGGGTCTGGGGATTCTGCCATTGAATGGCGGCTTTGAGGGTTTGCACGTCAATGGCTTGTCCCCATTGGGCGCTGGATTCCCGAGTATCGCCCGGGATTCCGGGTGCATGCCGGTCAGCTAAGCTGACTGCTCAGACGCCTTGAGCAATGCAAGATGCAGCGAATACACCGGGTTTCCTGTTGGGAGTCGATGGGCAAAGGAAATGTTTAATTTCTTTTTGACGTTTCTGTTCGTGCTCATTCCCACGGCGTCGCTGTCACTCGACAGTTACCTTCGTTACCGGGTGGCCAAGAGCAAACCGGTGAGCAAGGCGTGGAGGGCTTGCAATCATGTTCTTTCAATCATGCTGATCATGCAGTTGCTTGGTTTGGCGCTGTACTTCTTTTACATCGCTTGAATCTGGCGGGTTTCGATAGAGGGATCGATGTGGTGAGTTTCGCTTGCGCACTGTTGGTGATAGGCCTGGGGCTGATTTTGTATGTGTCAGATATGTTCGGCTATTCAAAGTACGTTAAGGCAGAGCGGTCTCGGCTGATGTCCGCTCAGATGCTTACAAGGGAGCAGAGAGACAAGCGCCGGTATTATCGGTGGGCAGGCGCCGCGAGAGTTGTGGGTTGGATTGCGATAGCCGTGGGGCTTTTGCTTTTGATCTTCCGGTAACGCGGAACAGTGTGGGACAGCGTTTCAGCATCTGGCCGGGCTGCCAGTTTTCAACCTCGCGGCGCGCCAGCCTCAACGCGCGCCGAAATCCACTTTCGACTGTACGCCAGCACGCCCTCGGCGATGGCTGTGGGAAAATGGATAAACCCGTGAGGCGAGGAGGGCAGCATGTACATTTCGACCGGGGCCGCTTGCGCCCAGCGCTTGGCGATCTCGAGAGTGTCATCGCGCAGCGGATCGAGTTCACCGGCAAACAGCAACGCGGGCGGGAAGCCGCTGAAATCGCCGTACAGCGGAGACAGTGGTGGCTGGCGGCGCTGCTCGTCAGTCAACTCGGGCGTAAGCAGACGTAGCGCCTCGACCATGCCCGGGCCGTCCAGCACCAGCGTGTCTGCGGGGGCGGTGCGTACGCTGGGCGTGCCGGTCAGGTCGTAGACGCCGTAATACAGCAGTGCGCCGCTGATTCTTTGCAGCAGATCGGGCCATTGTTTCAGCGCCAGCAAGGTTGCCGCCGCCAGATGACCGCCCGCCGATTCACCGACTACCACGACGGGCAGGCCGGCGAACTCAGCCTCTTGTAACAACCAACGAGTGGCGTTGAGGCAATCCTCCAGCAAGCCTTCGATGGGCGTGGACACGGCCAGTCGATAATCCACCGAGACCACGGTTACTTGGCAGCTGTCGACGATGGCCGCGTTGAAGTTGTCGTCCATCTGCGCATTGCCGATCACCCAGCCGCCACCGTGAAAGTCCAGTACCACGCCTTTCGCCGGGCCCTTGGGGCGAATGATCCGCACCGGCACGTTATCAATCAGCTTGCGCTCAGCCGTCAGACCAAACTTGCGCAACACGCCGGAACCGCCGATCTGGCTGACGCGCAACAGCGCCTGAATCACACGCGGCGTCAGGCGATTGCGGATCTTGAAACGTGGCAGCCAGGCCAGCTTCCTGTTGAAGGCGCGCACCTCATCCAACTCGCGTTCGCCCTGCGGCCACGGTGTTGCAGTACCGCAATTGGCATTGCTCATCAGCGGTTCTTGATCAGGATGGAAAAATTCAACGCCGCCGCCACACACAGCCACGCCAGATAAGGAAACAGGATCAAACCAGTGATCAGGTCGAGTTGTATCGCCAGCACCACCATCGCCGCGACCACCAGCCACAACACGGTGAGAATCACCATCGCCGCCAGCACCTGATGCGCACCGAAGAACACCGGTGTCCACAGCGTGTTCAGCGCAATCTGCGCCGCCCATAGCGCCAGCACGGTCTGGCTACCGGGAATCAGGCTCAAGCGGTAACCGGCCCAGGCCAGCAGCAGATAGATAATCGTCCAGGCCACGGGGAACGCCCAGTTGGGCGGGGTGAAACCGGGTTTGTTCAGCCCTTCGTACCACGGCCCCGGTTTGAACATCACGCCGGTGGTTGCCGCTGCTGCGCAGGCCAGAAGAAAAATGAAGAAGGTCATCGCCTGTCCTTGGCTGAAATCAGCCGGTTGGGGGTTTAAGAAAGGGACGCCTCGGCAAGGAAAAAGTTTGCCATGAAATCCGGATTGGCCAGAGAGGCGATTCAATTTGAACTAAAAACTGACCACTGCGTCAGGATAATCAGTGCCTTTTCCAACTGACGTGGATGACATCATGTACACCTATCACATCGAATATCTGTTCAACGGCGAGCCGCGGACTTTTCTGCTTGAACTCAAGGAACAGCAGTTGCCCGAGCACGAGGCCGCGATGCATCTGCTGGAACTGCATTTGGGCGACGCTGAAAACGGCCTG
>Ga0307510_10000199_pt1 | contig 52227 bp, 58 predicted proteins | sample 12_EM_MG_FD_207224 | JGI IMG/M metagenome (GOLD analysis project Ga0307510, IMG submission 207224) | Populus trichocarpa ectomycorrhiza microbial communities from riparian zone in the Pacific Northwest, United States - 12_EM | ecosystem: Host-associated > Plants > Roots > Unclassified | place... | reverse complement strand
CGGAATCCAAACCAAGAACCATTAGTAATTTATCCTACTATTACCAAGACAGCCCCAAAGGCGGGCGAGTCGATCGCGTGCAAAGGGGGATGGACTAAAGCACGCCCCGGCGGTCGTGAACGGGAGGCTGGCACAGCCAGGAGGGCAGTGAGCGTAACGGGAAAGGGGGTTGGGAGGGTGGTAAATGCCATAGCTATGTAATCGGTGCAGAGGGAAACGCTGGGGGAGGGTCTGAGGGGTGGCTTTGTGCTTTCAAATCCCCGCTCTCTCCACTTGGTTACCCTTCATCCCCGGCCCCGGCGAGGTCGATCACCTCGATCTTACCGTTATAGGAGCCGCACATGCGGACTCGCCATCCCATTCCTTTTTGTAGCCTCGCTCTCGATGTCGACTCTCCCAGCATTCATCGCCTTGTCCAGGCTTTCCTTCGCACCTGCGTTCGTCGCGCCTGTGTTTCGTTTCCCCACGCCGGCCGCCGAGTGTTTATGGATGGTACGAGGAGGCCCGCTTTGCCGCAACAAGTGACTTGAAGCAAAACGCAAAAGAGCCCAGAAAGGTTTACCTCCTAGAGTCTTACTAATAGCTACAACCTCATTTAATATGATTATCCCATGGTACGTGACGCAGGAAAGACAGTTCAGCAACGATGCAGTCCACTGGCTCGAGTCTTCAAGGAATCAAGGTAGGTGCCTCAGGCTCGACGAGCGTCCATACTTGACTGCGCAATGCTGCACACACCAACAATCTGCGCATTCAGTGCCGCACATCTTCAGAAAAGTAGGGGTGTTTTGTCACGAGCTGTCAGTTTCCTACTCTGCGCTGTCCGGATGATAGCGCCCTTAAGCCAGCAGCTTTGGCGCGATCGACGGCCTGGGCCTTCAAGTTTATCTGACTATTTGGCCCCAAAATCCAAGGAATCTTTCAAAGTCTTCCATTAATTGCACTGTCATAGCAGTCTTCATATAGCTTCACTGGCAGGGTCTATTGATGCATCCTTATCCTCGACTAGGTCTGTGCATGTTCAGCAAGTGGGCTCAACAGTTGGCATAGTCCATTCGAACCTACGATGGCCTTAGAGATACAGCAAAGTAGCAAAACCGCCCTTGTCTACGAGGAGGCAGAACACCCAACATGACTAGCCTCCCTTCTGCAAGACGTGGACGTAACACATGACGCATGACATGTGAAATCCAAAGGTCATTCATTCCCCTTCTGCATAGCCGTTCTCTGTTAGCATGTGAAAAGAAAAGTTGACCAGTTATTAGTATCGACGACATAAGTTGAAAGGTACGCCCATACCCAAAACGTGGGTCACATTGAGCATCCTTCGAAAATCTCAATGCTGTGATTGCGTGTAGAGCAGCTAGGACCAATCTCATCGTTCTCGACTTCTCGCATGAAATCATCCACGTGTATTTTGAAGGTCGCACAAGCAAGTGCTACTCTTGCGCATCGTCCACCATGCTCTTGAGAGTTGACATGCAGGGTCAAGGTTATCGGTGTAGCATAGACCAATTGGGTCGCCGCCCTCGAATGATGAGAATTTCCGTTCGTGTTCGGATCTGTCATTTAAGATAGGCCGGACGTCATGAGTAATATTGTCGTAGTCGGAGGGTCAGAACGTATCCAGATCGTGATGCGTACTACGTGCACGAATCAGATCGCATCTCGAGGCATCGACGTGTCAACCTCGAGGCGTTGTTTCACCAATCGATCACTAGAAATGGAAACGTCAGTCTGTCATAACTGAACCGAGAGGCATCATTCAGTATTAGTAATGGCAATCCGATTTGGCATGAGGTTGCCGCCTCCTATTGAAGTTCTGTGACGCCACTCCACTTGCGGCTCGGTCCCGAAACATCTTCACCCGCTGAGCAATGATGTGGACTGGAGCACGGAGTGAGATACTGTATTTTCTACTCAATCTGAGCACGCCACCCCTAATTCATTCCCGACGAGGCTAAAGCCAGAGAGCTTCCCATTTCCGAAGCGTGCGGCGCGGCATCATCGCATTGCCACATCCGTTTATGGTCTGAGCTGAGCCATCGCCATGGGATGGATCCGTAATGGAACTCATCGACACGTGACAAGGCTTTGCAGAAATGTAGGATCTCCGCCTGTCACCACTTTTACTTGTTTTGCTTGGAAGATGAAGATGATCAGGAATAGCGCAAACGTGTTGTGCCACCGGTCCAGTCACCTTAGGCGCTTGGAGGCGTATTTGAGGGTTGTGATCATCAACTTGCAGGGAAAGATAGAATACGGATACGGTAAGGGTCGGACGGACTTGGCTGTGGCGCTCCAGTGCCCACAAGCTTATCATAGCAGATAGCAGATCTATCATCACGGAAGGAGTCTGTTATCGTAATGGCAACTACTCAGGTGTTGTTTGATGATAATTATAGGTTAGGATAGCGCTGACCTCAGGAAACGGAAATACGACCTAGACGGAGGTAGACCTGTGAGATTATGTGGGTTTCAGAAAGGCAAGTGGCTTGCGCCAGGCACCAGGGTATTTCAACGCTTAACGAGTGCTCCAAGGGGATGGTCTCCCATCATGGAGCGTTTATGAGGGATACCGTCACAGATAGCAACACGAGGCGGAAGAGTGGCGATACGTTGCTAGGTGTGTGGCCTTTGGGGTATCGGTTCCATCGTTTCATCGTCGTCTCAACACCCAACTGTGGGGTTAAGCGAGGGCCAAGGATGAATTGACATTTTTGGCCAAGTTATCGGTTCAGATCAGGGCGTTAACGTGATACCCTTTTCTGCATAGAAGGTGCTTATCATCCCCTTGTAACCCCCCACAGCGAGGCGAATGAATGGGTTTGTTGCAAAGTCGTTATAATTCCTCTCTCGAAGGGATGAAAGTCAGAGACATTGGAAGAGGGCAGTTAATATCTGACCATGAATTGCAAATGACCAGACCAGAGTCTCACTCCAACTCTAAAATTTGAGTTACCCGCCGTGGTCAGCTGCCATGAACGCAAGTGGGGGGGATAATATAACTTAGGTGGATCATGAGATTGAGGTTGAATATATATAATCCAATCTCCAAACGCATTTCCCTTTCATCCCCCATTCGCTTTCTCTCTCATCTTCCTCTCATAACTTCCTCTCATTATTGAATCATGTCCACTTCAACCGACTCCCCTCCCAAGGACGGTGGCAACATAAACGATTTCAAGCATGCCGCCCCCATTCCCATCCTATCTTCTCCCCACCGCCGTCGCGCCTCCATTTCTTCATCTGATGGCTCCCCGACCTCTCCCCCGTCTGTCCAAACACCTAATTCGCTCTATCCAACCAACCTCACTCCCTCTTCACCGACCAGCTCTTCATTCTTTTCCTATTTAATGAGCAGCTCCCCTAAATCCAGTGCCTCTTTCCCATACAGGCGCCCTCCCGGATTTGGCCCTCCCCCTGTCTTCGAAGGTCGGTCTCCGTCAGCCCCTGCGGTTATCGATGGCACCACTGACGGCCTAGATCGCCCCTTGGCAGATGAAGAGGGCCAAGAGATAGAAGTACGCAGCACCTCCCTCCACCAACGTCGTGCTACCACAGGTTGGGCCGGTAATGGCCGAACCGCCACTCAGAAGGTTGCCCCCGCCGCTCCACCTGTGATCGAAGAGCAGCATGCGCGTGGTGCAGGTGTTCTCCGTCGCCTCTCCCTCGGCGGAGGCCTCAATTCGGTACGTTCGGCCAACCTAGCCTGTGATTTGTCTCTTCGAACCCAACAAAATTTCTTCCCAGGCCTTTTACCAAGGCACCTCCAACAATAGGCCTCCTTCGCCCCAAGTACCGACCACTCCCCCCCCTTCTGCCGTCACACCGCCCGCTTCTCCTGGCTTTGCGACGAATCAGAATAATACGGACGTGCGGACTAGGATTCGTCGCTCGGCAACTCTGAGTATACCTTCGACGAACCCGAGACATCGGGCCCCATCCCCTATGGGAGAGCGCATCTTGAAAGGACATTTTGATGGTTTCAACTAAATTATGCATTCGATCTTCCTCGTTCACCGTAGCTTCCCTCGTCATTCCTTAACTCTACATCCGCCGATTCAGTGGCCTCATCATTGTATCATCCATACCAGGCGACTCTACCCCGCAGGCCCTATTTTATCAACCTCCAGACGATTAATCAACCAAAAGAGAATTGGATGGAAAACTTGATCTGTGTGCACCCTCGTCTTCTTCGCCTTTATCGCCCCTTCCCCTCCACCAAACCCGACATACACACTTTGCGTTTTCCTGGTTATCTACCCGACCAGGACAGTAGCCGAAACACCAATCTTTGAATTCGCGAACCGGCGGGATTTCTGTGAAGGGTTCCGCACCGGTGCACCCTAACTGTATTGTATTTTGTTGTTACTCTTTGATCGTCCCCCATCCCCATTTCTGAGCACCCCGTTCTACCTGCTTCCTTGATATCGAACACTACAGTACCGAGTCCTCGTACGTGTTCGTTGGCGTTTCCTATTGTTTGTCGTTGTGTCCGAAGTTTTCCCTACTTGAGACTTCCTGGTGCTGGCAAGGGTGCAAGGGTGCTGGCGTGGTCCTTTCCGGGGGTTGGGTCCATGATGGGCGATGATTCTGCATTGTCAATGTGCTCCTCGGGATTCGGAGTACGCGTCCACTATGCTATTTGTCGTTCTGATGTTCTTTTTGTTGTACGTTGTAGTATTCTTCGATCAAAATGTGCTTCTGTAATTTATTGTACATACACCACGTCCTGGACCGTTGTGTCACGCATCTCAGTCGGAAGCCCTTCAATGGCGTATCGACCCCGTACATTGTGACGTATTATGAAGTCGGCACGACACAACACAGAAACATGTTTGCGCGGCGAGTTCCTGCCTCATCTCAGTTCTTAGCAGTACTGATGCATGAAACATCCCCGCGGCGAGGAGAACAATAGTGCCCTACCGATCATATGATAAGTACCTGGCGTAGATCAAGTTGAGCTCACGAGCTCGTGATCAGACTTAAAATTGGCCCTATCTCCGCCCGCTTCCAGGGTGTGGTCATGCGGTCAATGTTGGCCCCTGATTAGACCAATAAGTACCTTCCCCAGCCTTTTGACATTTACGCATTTGACAGCTATGTATTGGTGGCTTCGCTGAATTGCTAGCCGCGAGTGAGTCGTCTGACTACTGTAGCGCCGTCGGGAGCGAGCCGGGGGACAATTTCCGCCGTCGTTCTACCACCTGACACGAAATCTCGTTTTCTGCGAATAAGTCGTGTGGCTTCGCTTGTCGCGATAGACGGTAATAATAGAGTATCGAGTATTGCAGTCTCGTTGGGGTAGGGTCACTTGAGGGCGCTAATATTAGCAGCTTGGCTTCCCTGATCCCTCTGTAAAAATGGAAGAAGTCTGTGCGGGGCTGGAACGCTCCATTGTTCGTCGAGCTGGTCAGAACCAACTTATTGGTGGTTCTACCATACGCATACAGTATACAGAAGACGCGAATGCTCGTCCAGATCACGTTGCGTGACCCCATGGCTGTTTTAGACCCACCTGGCTTCAAGTGATAAGTCATGTGTTTCATATTGCACATTCCATTGCTTTCTCTACGTTTACGATACCTTCCGTGAAACACCACAAGTGACAGCCACTGCTTCTTCTTGTTCATGGCAAAGGCTACGCCGCGCCGCACGGACCTCCTTCACCGCGGCGCCACGGGGGCCAGCAGGCATCATGTCACTATGTCTTGGCACTGAGGCCGACGATCGGCGTGGGCCGCTTCGAGAACACGATTTTCTTGCGTATCAGAGTGCGTATCGCATAAGACGACGACGACGTCGTCGTCGTCGTCGTCGTCGTCATCACCGCCGCTTGGATCGATTTGTCCTCCCGTGCGCTGCAGTCATCACCGTGTTGCATGTCTCCGTCCCCGTCTCCGTCCGAATCACCCTCCAGCGTCGGCGATGATGATGGCGCACACACGCGCTGCAGCACGGCCAGCGGCTTGGGTAAGCTGACGATCTTTCCCTCTAAGAGATGATGGCCGATGCGCAGCGTCGGCTTGCCCTATTAGATATAGATATGTATGGGTGAGTGCCAGTGTCATGAGGGAAACAAGGGACAAAAAGTTGTGATCGGTGGACGCACCTTTCCGTCGTCGTCGATCGTGAGTCGACCGACGAGTTGTCCGTGTTTGTCGCCGGACACTTCGAGCTCGCCTTGGAGCTCGAGCAGGAAGAGCTCCGAGGAGCCCAGACGCGCGAGGGCGGACGGAAGAGCGGGGGCACCCGGGGAGGGCTTGGAAGGGAGCGTGAGTGGGAGTATCATGCCAGCGTCAGTAGGGCGCCGGGACGCGTATCATATGTTTATGATGAATGGGACGCGTCGCGTCGAACAACGCTCTCTCAGCTGGCACGGGATCACGTGGGCGCTATCTGGGTTCCACCTTAGCGCCCGCAAGTCAGTTTTTGACAGGCGGAGTGGGCTGAGAAACAATGAGAAGGCTATGTCATTGTCTGTCTCATATCCTCCCTATAGCAAAGGTGCCAGCAGTGCCAGCCCCAACAGTGAATCCATCAGTCACAAGGAGGAGACGTCGTACAAGCCAGTCCAGCTCAGCCCTCAACCTCGACAAAACCCCCAACAACCATGACGGCTCTGGATCGACCACTCATGGAGTGGTTTCCTAGGATCATCGAATTGCCATCGGGCCTGAAGCTCGATGCGACGATGACCTCCCCGGGTCCTGTGACAGAGATGGACGAAGAGCGTGGTGTGGCGGCTCTGCCTGGACAACGACTCGCCATCTGTTTGCACCCCTGGGCCCGACTCGGTGGGAACAAGGACGACCCGTGCGTCTCAGGGATCATCTCATAGCGAGTCATTGCTGAATGATACTTGTTTCTACCACTCTGTGTTCTTTTCTCCCTTTCCAAAAAAAACAGTGTACTAGTTGCTCTCCTCCACCCGCTGACGCACTATCACAAATTCTATGTATTGCGCTACAATGCACGCGGTGTCGGGCTCTCATCTGGTTGGAAATCGTTCACGGGCCTGCAAGAGGCCGATGACTTGCGAGAGCTCGTGAAATATGCACTCAAGAGGCTCCCTGACGTGCGCGAGGTGGCGCTCATAGTGAGTATTCCAATAGCTTCTCCAGGTCCCACTTCCAACCCTCCAACAATAACACCCCCACCCTCGCAAGACTTATCCTTTATTGCTACTGAAAGGCTAACCGTTTGCCAACACTTTTGCCTCAAACAGGGATACTCAAACGGTGCACTCACCGCTTCGATGCACCCCGTGCTGCCAGCGCCAGTGCTCACCACGCACATCCTGATATCCTACCCGCTAGGACCGCGCGGATTGCTCACCGCTTTCCATTCCCGGACCTACCAGCGTGCGCTGGAGGACCTCGTGTGCCAGCCCAAGGCCCGCGTATTGTTGTGTCAGGGCGACGCGGATGACTTTACTGGCGCAGAGGCGTACAACGCTTGGGCCGAGGCACTGGGGAAATTGGCTGTGGGGGATGATGCCAGTAGTGAGGGCGACGCGGAAAGACGTCAGGAAACAGATGGAGAAGGCGAGGACGCGGACGATGGTGAGGGTGAGGGTGAGGGTGAGGGTGAGGGTGAGGCCAGTGAGGACTCGCACATTGAACGGGGAGGAAATGGGCTGGAGGTGGTGAGGATACCTGGAGCGTCGCATTTCTGGGGTGGTCAGGCGACGAGGGGTCTGATCGAGGCTGTGACCCAATTTCTGACATAGGGTTTGAGAAATGTATGTGTGGGACGAGGACGGGAGCTGGCGGCCTTGGAATGGGTGAGTACAGCCTCACTGTGATTCACTTAGGTTGTGAAACCGAAGAGTAATGCCCCTGCAGAGGTACTTTCTCTGCGCCCCATGGTGATGAGACTCGGTGCGTGATAGGCCCTGCACTCCCTTTCAATTGCTCACATTTACGCGGCCGATGTAGACATGTATGATATACCTATCTTCGGCTCGCTGTACTACACCCCCTATACTGTGTTCCTTTCACACAGGTCTTCGTCCTTCTGATTGCTGCAGATGGTTATTAACTGTGGTAGTACGGTTGGAATGTTGATTGTTGGTCCTGCTATGGATGAAGAACTGCCACTGTTGTCGAATACACTGGGAAACAGACACATACACCAAGGGACTCCAGCCTCATGACTCAATCCTCGTCTCATCGCCTGATTCACTGACGTAAACGTGAAAAACCCTCACTTGGACGCTGACGGAACACAGACGGGAACCTCATGATTCCCGCAGGACTACAGACCCTGCGAAAGAATCCCACGAAACGACAAGGACTCAAGGAGAGACTCGGAGTTTGTGAACTTTGCTTGGCATGTTAGGAATCAAGCACGTCCAGTGACCGGGTGACAACACAGCGTTTTTTGTACACGTCTATCCCGCCGATTGATTTGGCTAACGAAGAACTGTGTTCGAGTTTCTACCGTGCAACTCCAACTGTAGCACCGTTCCGATAAGTGATAGCATCAAAGACGTGTACGGCGCAACCACCGACATTGTGGAAATTTTCATTTCCCCATCGGTCTGATTGTGACATGACAAACGATGACGAGATGGGTGTCGTGCCAGCGCAAGACTAGGACACACAGTGCTAATGGTCTCTGGACTTGCAAGGGACCCTTTTGTTTTTGCCAACCTACGAACCATGCTCGTTATATACCCGATTTCGAACTGGTGCATGCGCCAGATCACCTCGTTGTCAAGTTGGGGATTGGCCACGTGTAATTCTCAGGGATTGGTATTCGGCACGTCGCGGCAATTAATATTTTGGGCATGCTGCAACGGCGTGTACCTCGTCCCTGGACTCGTGTGCCTTGGGGACCAATACGTGAGCGTACACTTGTAGGGGCAACAACTGTGCCACTGGGCGACATCTCCAAGCCCCTCTCTCCTCTCTCCTCTTCGATGTGTTTTGTCCAGTCGTCACGTCATCACTTTTCTCGGCTCATACTCGGGAGGGGTCCGCCTTGGCACAAATCACCTGTCATCGGGCACAAGCGGGGAAAGCAAAAACGAAGATCAACCGTTTCGGAACGAATCGCACGCACAGCCTCGGGCTTGGCATGATCGAATGTGGAAACCATGTGTCCCACGACTCCACGTTCCTCCGATTGCGCAATCGCCCTCTACGTAGATGGGTTATCGTGGCAGGCGCAAGCACATACACTACGCCCCAATTTCCGCAGAGTCCAGAGACCATACACAGGCCTTCCGGCAGCCACCGACCATTTGCGCCGTGCCCGCCTGCCCACCTGAGTAACCAGACAGGGGCCGCTAGACGAAGTGCGCGATAAGATCTGAGATCCTGCCAGACGCTTGTCAGAATCTATTACGTCGTTGTAACATAGCCTCGGGCAAACCTGATTGGCCCGGTGCGTCACTGGCACCATGCGCTTGTTGCATGACGCGTCGCTAAAGCCAGACAAAACTTTAAACATTTCGACGTCCTTGTCCTTGTGCCTTTATCCTTCATCGTTGTTTCTGGCCGACTTGTACCCATGAACCATTTCAGAAACCAGGTGAACGAAGAGAAAGATATCTGGGTCGATTTTCCTACGGTAGTTAAGCGGGGCAACGGGCGGTTAAGCTGGTTAAGGTTAACTCCGAGTCGGCAAATGCCAAATGGTAATTACATCTTGTAAATAATAAATGACGACCTTGTAGCACTAACTGCAGTGCCAAATCTAAATCTCAGGGCTCCACAAAAGAGTACAGTAGGCACCTTGTGGCGTTTTTCCCTTTAGATTTCGTTGGCTGACGTGCCTTTCTTGTGGGCGCAGCAGGCACAATGTTTTTTTCTTTTTCTTCTTTTCTATTTGCCGTGCAGAGTGCGTAGCTTGGCTGTGCAACGGACGGCTCTAGGTGCCATCGGGAACTCGTTCTATGCGCAGCTTCACAAAATCGTCCCGACGATTGCCAGAATTGCCGGTGGCTGGATGGCCGCGCCATCAGGTGCGCCTTGCCTGTAAGCTTGTTGGCAGCATTAATTGCTGTTTCAATTTCTTCCGTCTCGGAGAAGCGCAGAACGGGGAGGCCGTGCGGCCGGCGATTTGGTGCCCGGATACGATCATGGTACTGCGCGATCGCACTGGTCTTCTGTCTTGGTGTCTTGGTATTCCACAAGCGTAAACATTGTCGGAATTGTTTGAATTCAAGGGTCTACAGGTCGAGATTTGGGGTACAATGCCAAGGCTTGTCAGGGGGCTGGACGGGAGACTTCCTTGTGCTTTGGCCAGACTGCAGACCTCGTACGACTCGACGGTACGAGGTCGTATACGCACGGTTTTTCAGCGGTCTACTCGGAATGGCAGATTCACCGTTGAGGCAGTGAGGGATGTCACTGGGATGTCTGAGAAAGCGTTATTGTGTCTGTCATTTGACAGTAAAATTTGATCCACATAGCCCGTCTGACCTTACGTGCTGCAAACAGATCATGCTGCGGGTACCGGAGGAGTGTCATCAAATCAACATGTGCCACGATATGCGACATAAATGCTGTCCACCAACACCCACGAACGTGCGCGCAGTATGGTAGCAAGTATTTTAATAAGGCGCAGAGCATTGGGCATGCCTTTTTACTGATCGTTCAATTGTGTCAACATGATAGCCGATGCTTGGCCCATGGAAATGTGGCAGCCATTTTCTCCTAAAGAGCTAGAGTCGGACGTCCTGATCATTGTAATTGTGGCGGCGCTGGGGCCACAAAGAAAATAGAGACACGCCTTCCAAGCCAAAGCCATGACCAGACTTCACGTCCTGGCTAATTCGGCCGAAAGAACAAAGGTGCAATATGTGTGTAAGCGTTGTGTGGCTTTGGCTGTGCTGGTCACGGTGACCATATCCGAGCCCGGTCCAGTGGGTCCACGCATCGCGTGATCGATATTCACCACGACCTGCTGCATCGCGATATCGGCACCCAGGTTCGTCTGTGAGCAAATGATGGTGTTATTTGCGTGATTCAGGTGACTGGGTTCTAATAGTTGAGAATGCACTGTGCCAGCGAAGAACTGGATCGAATTCGGGTTGCAATGCTCCATTCCGAATCCGAATGGTGACGGGTCCTTTAAATGTATCTCCTTTCGCTCCCGCCCGCACTCCGCTTTCGTTAAGCTTATGAAGCAGGTGTTTAGGAGAGATTCAGCACTTTTATTTCCTTAGGGATATTCTGTTAGAGGCTGTGTCCTCGTAATACGGACGGCGCAAGAATGGTATACGCCCAGGCTGAATGATACGTCGCAGCCGAACGGCGCCTTCGAGTCGAGAATTTCATCAGGAGAATAGGCCCACTTAGAGGTTTATTTGGCCGCCCTAGGCTCCCCAGTCCCCAGGATGCGGTACTTATAAGCAAAATAGAAGGATAATGGGACCGGCGGAGAGTGAACCTTTTATGGACTTGCACAGTGCTGTCAGTGCAGTCTAGGAAGGTGCCATGTAAGTGTGTAAGCTTTGGGGGACTTTGACCTTGATGGGAGGGATCCTCGTGCAATGCGTGATCCACATTGTTGCCAGGCCATGGCCACGTGGATGGGGTGAGGTGGCCAATCAGTGTGAGTATAGCATCCTTGGAGTTGAGCACCACAAAAACTGCGGGTGAGGGATATAGAAAGGGATTCCCCAGAGCCTTTCTTTTATGTGGCGAGGCGGGTCCCTGGAATCGGGATGATAACAGTATTGTATTGGGCTGGGACACGGAGGACGGCAGCTACACGGATGCCAAGACAAGGTTTGCACAGCCCCGTCCAAAGTGGGGTTCTCGTAGAATTTTATAAATATTTTCTCGTGGTTTGGGTCTAGTTGGAACTTTCCACCTCGTTTCGCCCCTCCTTATTCGACGTTATGGCGTCGGATGGCCTTGACATTCCTCAGATCGCTGTAGTTGGCGTTCCAGACGACACCAATCATCCAATTCCCACACAAACCAATCCCTCCCCTTCCTCCGATAGTCCCCGTCCGCCTCCCTCCCCCTTGGTTCATGCCACCTCACCGACCGATAACCAAGCATTTCTCTCCCTACCTACCCCCATTCTCAAGTCAGCACGAAATTCTCTGGATGCCGTCGGCTCACCCAGCTCGCATACATCCGACACGTCCTCGTTGCAACCACCGCCTTCTCCCACGCTCTCCGCCCACTCCACAGGCTCAATTCGGTTTGCAACTTCAACGGTTCTACGCGACAATAATCCCGAAGAACACGACGGATTGTCATCTTTGAAACTTCTTGCTCCACCCCCGCCTCATCATCGTCGAAAGGGAAGCGAAGCAACTGTTTCCAGTGTTGGCAGTAGCTCGACCGAGCGGGAATACGAGGATAATCAGAGTTTCAGGCTCAGTCCAGTGCGCTCTGCTCACTCTGACGCGACTAGCACTCTCCCCTCACCCACCCACACCCACGTGGACGTTGTTCCCGATGTCCCCTCGCGTCCTTCGTCCCCAGCCAGTTTTCTTCGAAAGACATTACATCGCGTCCGGCGGTCCTCTCCGTCTCCCAGTGGTGACACGGACACGGCCTCTGAGATGACGCGAAATGATGGGCAGAAGGGGGACAATTCAGACGTCAAGCGCAAGGGACCTGAACTCGCACGCCCTGCCGTGCTGGATCTCAAACAAGAAGCGGACTTGGACGTCCATCCGTTTGCATTCAAACCGCTTCAGCTCGCCAGCCTTGTTGACCCAAAGAACTTGGAGAGCCTTGAGCACATGGGTGGCGTAGATGCGATACTCCGCGGTCTTGGGACACAGCCTAATTTCGGCCTGAGCACCAAGCTTGGGCCACCGCCAAGCCATCCAGGATCACCCGATCCAGCTTCTCAAGACTTTAGTGAATCCCACGCCGCGGACAAGGATCCGCCAAAACCGAACATCATGGTTACGTCCCCTGCTGGTGAGCCACAGGGATTGCAGAGCACGACCAGCCTTTCAGGCACCTCTGGCGTGAGCATTCACGCTGCCTTTCAGCCTTCCGAAGACGTGTACAGAGCGTCTATCGAGGACAGGACACGAATTTTTGGCCAGAACATTGTCCCTCAACGCCCGAGCAAAACCTTGGTTCAATTAATGTGGCTGGCGTTCAAAGATAAAGTTATAGTACGTTGAATGTGTTCTGCTTATTCCAACGTTTGAAATTAATGGTTGCGCATCGTAGATATTGTTATCGATTGCCGCTGTAGTATCTCTGTCGCTCGGCCTCTTCCAGGACTTTGGCCAACCCCGGCCCGAAGGAGAACCGCCAGTAGACTGGGTCGAGGGCGTTACCATCCTTGTTGCCATTATCATCGTCATTCTCGTCGGGTCGTTGAACGACTGGCAAAAGGAGAAGCAGTTCAAGGTGCTCAATGAGAAGAGAGAAGAACGCGCCATCAAGGTCATCCGTAACGGCGAAGAGCAGATGATCGACATCCACAGCATTGTCGTGGGTGATGTCGTGCTATTTGAGCCAGGCGAAATTATTCCATGCGACGGCATCTTTCTCTCGGGTCACAATGTGCGGTGCGACGAATCTGGTGCGACGGGCGAGTCGGACGCGATCAAGAAGCTTTCGTACCGCGAATGTATTGCACTGAGGGCAAGGCGACTTGCTGAGTTTGATCCTGATACTGATAGTACTGCTGGTGATGGCGAGAGCACTAGCGGCTCGCGAAGGAACGTGAATCTGTCCGGGTTGGATTTGCTTGGCCATACAGACTGCTTTGTAGTCAGTGGAAGTAAGGTTATCGAAGGGATTGGCTCATACTTGGTCATCGCTGTCGGGCCAAAAAGTTTCAACGGACGTATCATGATGGGTGCGTCCTTTGTCCCTCTTACTTTATGTTCTCTGAAGGCAATGACTTGTAGCGTTACGTCGTGATTCGGAAAACACGCCTTTGCAACTCAAGTTGAATGACTTGGCCGAGGTGATTGCGAAGATCGGAAGTATTGCTGGTGTGCTCCTTTTCGCGGCGCTTTTTATTCGGTTCATCGTTCAAGTCGCCACAAACAACCCCCAGAGGTGATACTCTGTCTCAGTTCATCTTTCAACGACCCACTGACCTGAACAATTCGAAGGAATCCAAGTGAAAAAGGAATAGTTTTCGTACAAATCCTCATAATCTCTGTCACTGTTGTGGTTGTCGCAGTACCCGAAGGTAATTCCAAAACCAATACTCCACAATTCGAAATTCAGATTATGACGTCACTTGTCAATCGCAGGACTTCCGCTTGCTGTCACATTAGCTTTGGCCTTCGCAACCAAACGAATGACAAAGGAGAATCTACTGGTCCGTGTGCTTGGATCGTGTGAGACGATGGCCAATGCCTCGGTGATCTGCACCGACAAGACCGGGACTCTTACCCAGAACGAGATGGCGGTCGTTGCAGGTTCTGTCGGCGTTCACGCCAAGTTCGTACGGAAGCTGGATGAAAATCGGACAAGGGCAGGCGATGAAGAAAAGAGCGGTCCAAATTCCAGGGACTTTGCCATCGACATGTCGAACCTTAATGCAACTCTTACGCCCCAGTTAGTGGAATTGTTCAACGCTTCGGTCTCCGTCAACTCGACCGCATTCGAGGACGTGGATCCTGAGAGTGGCGTGCCGGTGTTTATCGGAAGCAAGACAGAGACCGCTTTGCTGAACTTCGCCAAGGATCTCGGTTGGGCGAACTACAAGGAGACACGCGACGCCGCCAACGTTATCCAAATGATCCCATTTTCGAGCGAACGCAAGGCCATGGGTTGTGTCGTACGACTTCGGGATGGAGTTCACCGCCTGTACATCAAGGGAGCAAGCGAGATTCTTACACGGAAGTGCACGCGCCATGTAGTCGTACATCGCGATGGAGCGAATGAGAATGCTGGCGGCGACGGTATTGAAACGGCACCAATCGGAGATCTCGAGGAGGATAACATCTCGCGCACTATCACATTCTACGCCTCACAGACTCTGCGCACGATCGCGTTGTGTTATCGTGATTTCATGCGTTGGCCTCCCCATGACGTGCAGCTTTTGGACAATGAAGAGGTAACTGATCCTTTCCCCGTTGGAAAGACTAGTGACTGACTGGCCTGCACAGGTTGAATATGATGACTTGGCGATCGACCTCACACTGATTGGCATCACTGGCATTGAGGATCCTCTTCGCGATGGCGTTCGAGAGGCCGTTGCTAGTTGTAAAATGGCTGGCGTTCGCGTGACAATGTGTACTGGAGACAACGTGCTCACTGCCCGGTCGATCGCTCAACAATGTGGCATCTACACTACTGGCGGTATTATCATGGAAGGACCACATTTCCGCTTGCTGTCGCAGGACATCATGAAGGCTATTGCGCCGCGATTGCAGGTCCTCGCGCGGTCCTCGCCTGAGGATAAACGATTGCTAGTTGAAACGCTCAAGGAACGTAATGACATCGTTGGCGTCACTGGGGACGGTACCAACGATGGGCCTGCTCTCAAGACGGCTAATGTGGGGTTCTCTATGGGTGTCACAGGGACGGAGATCGCCAAAGAGGCATCTGACATTATCTTGATGGATGACAACTTCTCGTCGATCGTTAAAGCTATCATGTGGGGCCGGTGTGTCAATGACGCTGTACGCAAGTTCCTTCAGTTCCAGATCACCACCAACATTACGGCTGTGGTCATCACCTTCGCCACCGCCATTGCATCTTCTGGAGAGGAGGGGGCCCTTAGTGCAGTGCAACTTCTTTGGATCAATCTCATCATGGACACCTTCGCCGCGCTTGCGCTTGCGACGGACCCGGCCTCACCAGTCCTGCTCAACCGCAAGCCCGACAAGAAAACCGACCCGCTGTTTACGGTCGACATGATCAAGCAGATCCTCGGGCAGTCGGCATATCAGATCGTCGTCATTCTCATCTTCCATTTCCTCGGTTCACGAATTCTCGGGTTTCAGCATTCTGATGATTCTACGGTGCAGAAGCACAATGATGCGGTTGTTCAGACGCTGGTCTTCAACGCGTTTGTGTTCGCCCAGATCACCAACTCGCTTAATTGTCGCCGCCTGGACACAAAGTTGAATGTTTTCGAGGGTATGCTGAAGAATTGGTACTTCATGGCCATCACTTTCATTGGTTCGTGGTTTCTGCTGGGTTTGTGCTGTGTCTAAATTCTCCGAACAGAAATTGCTGTTCAAGTCATGATTTGCTTCGTTGGTAAATCCGCGTTTCAGGTCACCCCCATGGGCGGGAAAGAATGGGCCATCTCTCTTGCTCTCGGTTGCGTCTCGCTTCCGCTTGGCGCTCTCATCCGCCGTGTTCCCAGCGAGCCTTGCAAGCGTGTCTTCGAGAAGCTACGGCTGATGCCTAAACCTGATGCGCCGCCTACCATGTTGCCGGATGCCGAGGCTGGTTTTGCCTTCGCCGACTGTCAAATGCGCGACAATTTAAGTACATTCGCCAAGCTCCGCGGTGGCCGCATGCGTGGTTCATCGTTTGTCCGCAAGAGTCGCTCGGCGAACCCAGATCCCGAGGGCCCACGTCTTGTGTACGTGTCGCCAGATCATTCTGAAGGAATGCACTAATGATCGTTCTTTCATTTCCAGGTCTGGACTGCTGGCGATTGTCCCTACGCTTGTGGTTTCCCAAGTGGTTGCTCCTAACTTGCGTCATCAAAATGCCTCGCTTTCAGATCCTGCAGGCTTTGACCCGTCGAAGTCCTCTGCTGCTCTCTGGGAAAATAAGTTTGAAGTACATCCGGAAACAGCTCGCGATGATCCAGTTTTCAGAGTACTCGGTGCAGCATCAAGGCCCCTCACCCCACGGTGACATTTCTTTCTTCTAACGCGTCGGGCTTGCGTAATGGCCGTCACCATGCGGTATCGCCAACAGCTTTTTCAAATTTCCTCGGCTGGTGGCGCCATCTCGAATGTGTGTACAACTATGACGTACCGCGGGCTTACCGGTTTCCTTGTACCTCATGAAACCGTTTCTACGTTGGTTGCGAACGCACCAAGGCTTCGTCTCCATGAAGAACCCAGTGAGAGTGTCCACACAAGTCTCTGGGAGTCCTTTGTTGTGCATACTTCTTTCTCTGCACGTCTATCATCATGACCAACCATGACGTTGCGACGACGTATCAATCATACATACATACCATACACCCAACGCAATTCACGTATATGCTTTCATCAAATCCTCTATCGAGCTTTCTACTATTTTAATCTTTATTGCACGTAGACCACGTAGACCTACTATACAAGCTTACAATTTGGCCTTAGTTGGAAACGAGCAGTAGCTGCATATATACTTACATTCATATGATGATGAGGGAAACATGCATCTAACACAGAATGAGACGAGGACGTTAGTGAGCGACGCACTGCACTTTGTTTCCCGTTTGAGCGACGTAAGCGGTGCGCGTCAGGCGAGGCGAGGCAACAACAACGCGTCCACACACAGTCACTGCATCTCTTTCTTTCCTTTCTCCCTTCTCTCTCTCTCCACATTTTCACACATCCGTTCCTTGTCTACACATGTAAGTTTCCTCTAGGTCCATACAAATACGTTCATCTTGCCATCTGATACTCTGATCGTTGCAATGGTCTCTTAGGCCTCTACCCGACGAACGGCCACGGCAATCCGTTGCAAACCTCATTGGGCGCTTCGAACAGCAACAGAAGCGTCAGCCCTCATCATCCGGTCCATCTTCTCGTGCCGCCAGTGCCACTTCCAACAACACCGGCGACGCCGTGAAAGAAGAACAACGCACCGCGCGTGAGTGGCCCCCCGTCAAGACGAATGGCAACACGAATGGGACAGCTTCTACGTCCACTGCTATATTACGTGGAACCACGTCTACGCAGGCGTCTCTAACGTCTGACGATGATACACCGCTGGAGCGAGCATGCCCGCCAGAGCCATCCGCCGCTCCCACTGGTCCTTCCGCCTCAGTTTCATCGACCGTCGAGGGCGAGGGACCCATCACCACACACGACACCTCAGCCCTAGCCTCAGCCCCTGCGCCCGCGCCCGCGCCAGCACCTGCTGCTGCGCCATCAATCAAACCTCGTACATCAGCCCCCACATCACGCCCATCTACACTGCCACTCAAGCACGCCAAAACGCCAGCCTCTCCCTCGAAATCCACATCGTCTGCCCCCAGTGCGCGACCGTCTCCAGCGACCGCTCGTGCTACAGGTTCCAAAACTCCCACGCCACGCTCGACGCCGTCGAAGGGCACAGGCACCCGCAGCGCGCCATCGACGCTCTCGCGCACTATCACCACCGCCAAGACTCCCACGACATCCGCAAGTACGACTCCTCGTCCGAAGACGCCGTCATCGAAGAACGCCAGTGCCCGTGCCGATGCTGTTACAGCCGCAGCCGCGGGTGTGCCATCTGTGCCCCCTGTTCCACGGCCTTCCATGCCTACGTCTGGCCTGTTCGCCCCGACCGCCGCGTCTCTGGCCAAGGCGCGTAACGCCGCACCGGCGCCACCACCACCGAGCGTACCGCGCAAAGTCGATCTCTCAAGGCTGAGCAAGCCCACGGCCGCGTCGGCCGGCAAAGTCCGCTCGGTTGCTAACGTCGTTTCACCTTCGCGGCCATCGCCTGCGCGTGGGACGGCGACCAAGCGTGGGACAGGTACGCCTTCGCGTGGTGGCGCTGGGCGCGGTGGGGCACGCATAACGCCGAAGAAGGCTGCTGTTACTGCCGATGCCACAGCTGCTGCAACGGAAGCGGATACGGCAGGATATACAGAGGCTAACGGGGGCGCCGAAGCCCCTGATTCCACGGGACTGCCGCATCCTGGAGGCTTAGATGAAGAACAACCACCTCAGGAAGCGGAAGATGACCGCGAGGAAAGCGCTGAACACGAAGAACAGGCTTGCGAAGAGCGAGACCACGATGACACGCCACCGGAAGGGGACGACGCTACGGATGCGGACCTGACGCGGTCACAAGATCTGACCGCGGAGGACCATCTAGACGCGGGAGAGGACATTCTATCGGAGCAGCACGCTCCTCCAGGTGAGGGAGACGCGGAACACTCCGTTTTCGAGACCGAAGCTGAGGTTGTATCGGAGCACGAGCCTGAGGTTGCGTCGAGCGCGACGGAGCCCGAGGCGAGATTGGACGAAGTCAAACCGCGACATGCAGTTGGGGATGATCTTGAAGACGTGGTGAAGATGCTCCAAGGAGACCCGTCCTTTCCGTCCTTTCCGTCGTCACATATGGACGTGGCTGGCGAAATTCCGGATGAAGATTAGGAGCGTCGGTTCGGGATCGGTTGGCCACCAAGCCACCCGCTGAACCGAACGCTCCGGACCAGTATGCACCCTCCCTTTATTTTATTTTCTCTCTCTGGGCTTGGGCGGTTGTTTTTGTGGCGCAACTGATTGTGATAGGGATATGTTGTCCGCTCCTTCCTTTTTGATATGGCGATGATGCCCGCCCGTGGTGATCGTTCTCAGTTCAATTTTCGCGTTCGCACAGTACTAGTATATACACACACACCCCACGCCATCAGATCTCCCCTATTTATGCCACTGTCCTTCGCGCGGTTCATCCCTGTTTCCCGTAATTGGCCTGAGCAACGGAATATTTGTTAACAAAAGCAAAAGTGTGAAAGTGAAACGACCGATTTAATTGAATATCCGCGGGTGTGTACGGGCCGAATTCAATCACTTGCCTCCGCCACTCGGCGCGCGATCGGGACACAAGCGGCACAGCTCTGGTCTTTTGGCTGTGCTCTTCTTTTTTTTATACTCTTCTTCCTCTCCTTTCATTCCCTCCCTAACACTGTCACTGTCCCTCAAACATGCGCGCAGGTTTGAGCGTACATTCATTTGGTATCACTCTCATCCTCGCAGGTCTTCATACCTTTGCCCTCGTGTCCGCCAATGACCTTGTAGACAAACGATCGCCCCCACCACAAGCACGGAATGTCTTCTTCCCTCGCCAAGCCTCTGCCTCGGCCGTCGATTCCTCGCCTGCAGCAGCAGTGTCATCAGCAACCCCAGCGGATTCGTCATCGCAACCGGCCCCATCCACGAGCAATACGCCCGCTGCCTCCTCAACCCCACAGCAACAACCTGCCCAAACATCGACGACACAGCAGACATCAGCTGCACAGCAGCAGTCGAATACACAGGCGCCGGCTGGGCAGACGAGTACCTCATCCACCAATGCTGGTGCCGCTGCCCCATCGACACCCACGAGTTCGTTCACTTCTGCCGTCGTCACGACGAATCAAGCCGGTCAGGTCGTCACCAGCATAGTCGTCGTCGCCGAGACGCCGCCTGCCTCCACCGCAGCTCCTTCACAGACCTCACCCGCTAGCGGTAGCTCAGGTGGTGGTGGAGGCAGCTCTGGCATCTCTTCGTCCACCATCATCGGCCTTTCGGTTGCTGGCGGCGTTGCCGTGCTTTGTATCGTCGCCTTCTTTGTGTGGAAGGTCACCCGGAAGCGGTTGGGCAACTATGACAACAGTGCGTGTTCTCCTCTTCTCCTCCCCAAACCCCAAACATTCCCTCCGTCCCTCGCCTCGCTACGGTCACGCCTCGTGTTTGACTTTTTGTTCAATCCAACTGATATCGTCACACAGATGAGGAAATTAAGTGGCCAGAACTCAACGCCCACGACACTGCCGTCCCCCTGCCAACAAACCGCACGGGTGGAGCCGGCTTCGATACTGCTCCAGAAGCGAGGCGAAGTTCGGTTGGATACGCACCGTCGACCGCGGCCAACTCGACTGCGGAACTTCACCCAGACCCATACGCAGTCCCGCCCCTGCCGCACCTCGACCCTAACCAACCCTACCACGACGACCCAAGCTCGAAGTTCTACGATCCATACCGTGGCCCGGTCCCGCAGTCGTTCGATCAAGCTGGCGGCCAGGCAGGCGAGGCGATCCCGATGACGCAGCTCGCTGGCCGTCGCTCGCCCGGCCCAGCCGCGGCGTATGGTGGCGGCGACTTCGTGAGCGGTCGGGCATCGCCCGCACCCCATGCGGCCTATGGGTCTGCCGACTTTGGCGGAGGTCGGGTATCGCCGGCCCCACCACCGAATTATGGCGGCGCGGACTTTGGTGGACGGGCATCTCCTGGTCCGAGGGCTCCGTATGCGGGTGGGAGGATGTCGCCAGGTCCACAGGCGGCGTACGGCAATGTCCACGGCCCGCGGTAGCAGGGATGTTTTGTCACATGTATCGATCGATGTCTCTTGACTCCTTCCCTGCCAACGAATGTCTTGACATGATGGGCATGTTTTACTTATATTGACAGGCCTGACCCTCCAAAACGTTTTGTTTTCATTTTGTTTTTCATGTCCTTCCTTCTCAGCTAATTATCTTTTTCTTTTCTCTTTGTTGTTACAATTCCTGCTGCGGGCCACGCTTGCGCTTGAAGTGCGTGCGATTGCCGTTCTTTCGGACTTCGCTTAGAGCAACTTTTTTTGCGTATCTACTTACGACCATTCCTCCGCACTGCGCTTACTCGGACCTCGGACCTCGGACCTCGTCTCTGACCTCTCCCCTTGCAATACGTCTCTCCCCAAGCATTTACAGAATAGCATCATCACCATAATACACGCCCAATGTACGACGAAGACAAGGGCGAGGTTATCCACATGCAATGTGATGACGATCTGAGCCATATGGCGGTTGCTGTGCGACTGCGGCGCTGTGAAGAAGCGAAGAGTCGCCGGTCACCCGAAAATTTGTCACGCTCTTGGCTTGGCATTCGCATGCACCTTTTTCATTTGCAAAAGAAATAAACGTGCCGCGGAGTTACGTGAAGCTACAATTCTGCCCTTGTACCGACGCGAAACAATTGGGGACTCCACCCGTTGCCAAATCGCGTCGTCATGACAAGGAACTCCTGCTTGTGTATTCGAGGCGTTGATAAAAAGGTTTAAGGCTTCTCGTGCAGCTGAACTGTTATTTTTGTCAGTGACCACACTGCTGCGTCTTCAGCTCATTGACGGAGCTGAAAGAAGCTCTCTTGATTTGGTTCTTTCTGATCAATGCAATGGAAACCTACGGTACGGTGCCAAGAAATCAAGGATGGTTTGCTACATCCCATATATGCTATCACCAATTGAAACATGTAACTGTATATACCCGAAGTGCTACTGTACCCCGAGGCGCACAGTATCTCCGAGTCTTGGTCTCGTGACGAGATGAGGCGCTGGCAGGCGGCAGACGTGGCGGATGATGGCGCTGACTTCACATGGCGCTGACTTCACATCAAGGCGCCACAGATCATGCATCGATCATGCCTTGCCTGCCAGTGGCCAGCTACCATCTATCTGATCTCCGCCCGAGTCGCCAGACCACAACAGTACTAGTGGTAGTACAATTACAGCGTTGCTTTCGTCTCCACGTTTACCTCCTTTCCATTTGTCGTTCCGACTCCGAGTCGGCGTATGCGTTCGTCATCATGGCGGCATAGGTCTCGCCGAGACGTCATTTTATCCGAGAGAGTTATGCCCGCCCGGGCACGCATGCCTCCACGACGACCTGCATACGCTACACAATGTCATTATGGTTTGGCGTTTCGCGCAAACTAAGAATTTTGTTTATTTTACTTGGGCGCATTTCTTCCAGATCGAGGCGACATCATCCCACGACGTCCTTGCATCAAGATATATGAGAGCGGGAAAATGCCCGAAATCCGATGATATTCCAGCGTTGTGCCGAGACGGCGGCCTGTCATGTTAGGGTGACGAGTCCCTGAGCGAGCCTATCCTACACAGCTGGGAAAGAAGGGCAGTAGTAAAACAGCAACGTTCGATAACGGGTACACACAACATATATCACTGATCAAGGCATACAATACAAACAAAGCAAGGTCTATGTTTCGGTGAGTTCGAACAAGGGATAGAAAGACACGGATAGATGGCAGGTTTGAACCCGAGGAAATTGGTATGCATGGCAAGAGTAACCGTCCGACTCACTTCAGGACAATGTAATGGCCTCAACAGGCGTGGTGGATGCCGCGTCGACCTAGCACTTTGAAAATGCGTTCACAAGACTCATTTGGTATGAGACGAATAGGAGCACTGAGGGGGAGAGAAATGAGACCAAGAGCGAGGAACATCATGACAACTAACCCAAAAATCTGTAGGATTTTCGGACAAACTTGGAACGGATGACAGAGGCGGCAACCACGGTCATTTCGTTCTGGGCTAGTGTTCCAGTCTTATCTACGCAGATGACCGAGGCTCCCATGATTCAAGAGAGCGGACGAATATATTCTCCCTTGTCATTCGTTCCTTCTCAAACGCCAAAATTACCTCAACGACGAAGGAGGGTCCTGTTTGGTATTGCATGAGACGTCAAAATACGTGCTTTAATAAATTGGGTAGGATAACCACCTGTCTAGCGCTCATGAAAAGTTGAACGAGGCAATAGCATTTTCATCCCGCGTCCTTCAGGGAAAGGGGTGAGCGCTTTCTGACAAGCAAGAGAAATGGGAATATCACCTCTCGAATCGGTTGATACAAAGATGACTAAGGAGTACCAGGAACACGCAAATATAGACCTTCACAATAGGGACGACGACCTTGGAAGCCATTCTAACCATGTCATCCAGTTTGAGTTGCAAAGGTGTCCTCTTCAGGCCTCCACGCAGAGCTGCAGGTTCAAGTGTCGTCAGAAGTAATGCCAACAGGGGGTGTCAGATCCATTGTCATGCGTCCCATAAGACAATGTTTTCCTACGGATGTCACCACATAGGAGCCAGTGCCCGCGAAAACTTTCGAACCACCAACAGGGAAGCAGTCATGATCTGGCCTTTCAACGCCGAGTTCCGTACCAAAGGAAATCGTGTCCCTGTCGCCTTCGGAGTTGCCACGATAGACCTCCGAGTCTGCGAGGCGACCATCAAGCACTATACAATCGTCGTAGACGGTCTTCATGATTTCATCCGCGTGGCCTGTCATGCTAGACTCGTCACAGAGTACATCGTGGCCAGAGAGGAAGACACCATCGCAAGGAACCACTGGCAGCTCGCCCACACAATAAAATCACGTCCCAGGGCTGTTCTGGGACAGAGAACATTACCTGAGGTTCAACTCTACTGAAATCCATGACAGTATAACGTTGTGGCAAAACGAAAACCGTGAGCACAAAGGTAACGCAGAGAGATATAGCGGCCACATGCTCACAGTCAAAATGACATGTTCAGGCCCCGGCTGAAGCAGCACGACATCACCCACGAAAACATCTCAGGCTTGTATATTGATGTGCTGCTTGTTTCCGTTGCGCAGTACCTGTCCTGATCGTTCTCCTTGAAATGCCTTGCATTTTGCTGATAGCTCACTGCAGCATAACAGCCAAGACAATGACGAGGACGAGGACAGCAGCAACAGTCACGGCCCGCGTGCGGCCCGGCGTAGCTCCGAGTCAAATGGGGCACGTGCAGACGGGCGTGAGGCCCGTGATGCGCCTCTTCCTTTCTCGACGTCCTTGAACCGCCCCTCCTTCCAACATGGTCTAGGCAAGTACGCGCCAGCATCTGATTCCTTTCTCCCGCTCATGTCGTGCAGTTCACCTTTTTTTTCGCAATGTTCTGCTCTTCACGGTTCCTTTGCATCCAATTTCCGGGGTCATCAGTATCTGTTCCATACTGTACCGGTACAGCCCTACGAGTATGGTGTCGTACTGTATGTGTACGGTACGGTTCAGACATTTTCAGTCCTGTGCAATCTTGTTGGTTCCAATTTAGGTGTTTGCGCCCACATACGTCTAGTAACTGTATAACATGTGACGGCTCAATTTCTCACGCACAGCCCGTCATTGGAGTGGTGTTTAAGTTCATCTGGTATCAGCCACACCAGTCTCATGCCCGAATTGCTACCCCAGCTATTGGATCATGCCGGCCCTCCCACATCGCTCCAAGAGTCTTAATAGTTTTGCTGTGTCATGTCGTTATGCGCAAGCAATCCATCACATGCAGGATACTCGAGATCCATCCAGCTCGGGCGTTCTAATCAGAAGGACGACCACACATCCTGTTCCTGCGATTGATCATCAGGGTATTTCCCCGTACCTGGCGAAGGCGTCGAGACCTCACATAGATCTCGTCGCGGGCCCGTCTTCATTGACTAGAAAAGGCACACCGGTGGATCATGACCTCGTGATTAGAATGAAATGCAGAAGCGGCGACCCTTTCTTGTGCTTGTGCCAGTATGTTGTCTTCCCTTTCTGATCCAGCGACAGCCCAACTTGAACGCCGTGCAAGTGGACCCATTTATAGGCGGTGTAAACCCGTACACTGGCACATCGGAGCGCAAGGGCGCGAAATCCATACCGTCTTTACGAGGCAGTTTTCGGAAGAGCACCTATTACAATGTCGTGCCATGAGTAGTAGCTATGGCTGGCGGGGGTGGTGACTCTGGCGCATCAACCGCTCAGGCCCCTCAGCCGGACCCCAATTCACCAGTCCTGCAGTGTGCGCCTACTATTACCCGGTCTGTTGTGATTGTGAGCGCACTGCTATCGACCACCACGCCTGAGCCGCTGTAGCCCAGGGTTCGGTCGGTCGAGTCTACGGGGAATCGCATGCCACTGGAGGTCGTCCCCGAATCGAGTCTCGCGAAGTCTCGTCGACCGACAATTGAAGAGGCGACGTGACCACCCGTATTTCTGAAAAGAAGTCTCGGATACTTGTAACTTGCATCGTCCGCTCGTGCGGTCGTAAGCGTTTCCCTCACCCGCCAGCACTGTGGATGCACAGCCCTCTTAGCGAAGACCGTGCCAGTGACCCGTTGCGCTATGCTGTCGTGTCAGGACCGGGTCCCACTCCCATGACAATTTAATCCGCCTACATTCCTAGAAAATGAGATGCGACTTACACCCAACACCCATCATGATCAACAATATATATTCATCGAGAATTCCGCTCCACAGGCATCGATCGTGTTGGCGCGGGTCTGGATGCAGAATGTCTCCATTTTACGGCAGAACGCTTGTTACCTCGCGGACATCTAGCTGGGGGTTTTAACAAACGGATAAACTTACACACACTTGCACCCCACTCGATGCCAGCCGATGCAAAGAAAAAAAGACCTCCCACGCTTCACAGGCCCAGATGCCCCCCGACCCTTGAGACACCCTTATCGAGCGCCGTAGGTTACGGCGACCGACCCGCCTTGTTTATTTATCCCGTCCCCGCATTTACGCTTAAGTGAGAGCTTCCGTAACGGAATTTCCTTTTGCTCGACGTAACCCTATGACCATCATCGTACCTTTGTCTGGACTGGACAATGTATCCTGCTTAATCATAAACATAAAAATGTCGTACTTCCAGTACAATCAACGCAGAGAGACGAATAGGCTGCCTGCTTAGCCTTTGCATAGACTGCACTAAATTAAATACGAAAATGGGAGGCAAAAGGACCAACGAAAACGAGTCGCAGCGCATAGCTGGTTGAAAATGAGTTGATGTAGGGGCCAGCAGGGGCGAAAGTGTGCCAAATTCTTGTCCATGGATACATCTAGTGCATCTGTCAACCCTCCGCCATCTCCGTAAGTCGCAGCACGAGGTTCGTCACCAGAGCGCCCAACAGAATTGCACAGAGTATGGTTGGGCCGTACTTGTCGTAGTACATGCCCTCAGCGCGGCGTCGGCGCAGATGCAGCGCGCGGTATACGAAAATGCTGGCAGAGTAAACAATTGACAGCAACGCGGCGAATGTGAACAGTGCCGCGCAAAAGAGCCCACGTTCGTCCTTTGGCGGAATGAAGTTCAGCAGCGTCGTCGCGATCGTCCCGACGTATATGGCAAAGCGTAGCCAACTCTGCAAAATTAGAGATATCAATCGAAAAAACTAAATGATAGAATCAAGAGGCGAACACGCACAAGGAATGTCCGCTCTGTGGCAAAGTAGACCTTTGGTTCAATACGCACTGGGACCACAATGCGCTTGCCCGATGGTGCGTGCCATTCGCGCGTCAATATACGATCGTCTCCGTTCTCGTCGCCTGTGGGGCTGGTCTGCGCTGTATGCACTTCGTCCTCGTCGTGAGCACGTTTGACCTCACGCAGCCGGTCCTTAAACCTTTCGTCGAACGTCGACGACGGCACAAGGGGGTCTATTAACAGCGTTCGTAGCCTCGGTGGTCGCTGTGCAGGTGTAGTTGGTGGGGCAGGTACTACTGGCAGGCATTCAATGCTAAGGGCGCGCGAAGGCCCCGGCTGTTGTGCACGTTCTTTGAGTTGCTTCTCGCGGTATGCGATCGCATCGGCGGCTTGGCCATCTGAAAGACCAATGCATGCGCCCTCATCACGTGCGGGTGCTACGTCCATGTCCTCATCCCCTTCACCTTCGGACAATGGCTCGGCATATGTCGCACCTTCTGCGTCAAAAGCATCGGGGGTATGAACACCAGAGCTCGGTCGTTCAGAGGGTGAGCGTGTTGAATGTGGTCGTGAGACCGACATAAAGCCAGTATTGGGCTTAGTGATGTCGACGTCCACTAGGGGTGAGGTCAGAAAAGTTCCAAGGGTCTCTGGGCGACTAACTTTGTGGAAGCCAGAATGGCATGAGATCCACACGATGTGGAAGGAGAGTCGCACAGCCGTGGATGAATTTGCTGAACTTGGGTACAGCCTCAACGAGGTGAGAGTTGACGAGTTCAGTGACCCATTCGGGAGGTTCTTGACCGTATTGTGTTTGGAGTTTGACTTCGAGCACACCATACCTACGAGGATGCATGATCAATAGAATAGATGGTTTAGGAGTTCTGGAGTGTGTACTTGAAGAGCTCGCGATCATCGGATGGGAGCTGGTCGAAAGGCCAGTCAATGCCTATATCTGTGCGGCGCCAATTGTCGCCAGCCCGTGCTCGGCCGTCCCAGTTATCCTCACGGACCATTGTGAGCTCGGTGTCAAGGGAGATGCGCACACGAGCGTCACCAGGAAGTTGGAAAGCAGTGCGATTGTAGAATGTTCGCATAACTACCTCAGTCACATCAACGGAGGGCAAGATTGAGGGTTAGGGATACACTTACCGGGCTGGAGTCTGCGCGTAAGCACTGCATATTGCACCTCATTCGCGAGTTGAAGCATGCTGTCCACCTCCGCCTGGCTCTTCTTACCCTTGTCCACGAGAGCCGCGAATTCTTCGTCCATAGTGTAGTCGCCGCTTAGGAAAGCGTTTACTTTGTCTTCTTTGATAGGGAAGCGTGCCTTGACCGACTTCTCGCCAGTCCAGTCCTCGCGGTGCGTCTTACGCTCAACGAAAATTTGAGTGTTGTTGATATCCCCGTACCAGCGGAGGCGAACTGCTTGTGCGCCTTCTGTCTTCTCAAGGCGACCCAGATAGAGATCAAGATCTTCGTTGTCAAAATAAATAGATGTAATAGCCGAGTCTTTAAGTTCAAACTCCTTGTCCGGATTAAACACTGTAATATCGACGACTTAGATGACTAATCCTTTAAAGATGAGATAGATAGCAAACCAAGAACAGGGAGGTGTCGCATAATGGCGAGTTTGAGCGGGACGAGGTTATCAGGATGGACCCAGTACTTCGTCGTCTGCCGCACGAAGGCACTCTGGGAGCCGCCGGCAGAAGAGTCACCCTGCACGGGGTGACCGCGTGTCCGAACAAGGTCATATAAGCGGGAGAGTTTGACGATGATTGCATCCCAGTTATACTTGTAAAAAGGGCGCTTTTCGAGGTAATTCTGAATGAAGGTCTGAGTAAGGGGAGTTGGGGTTTGTTTCTGCAGGGAGTACGATCTGGGTTAAAGGGGACATAAACGTGCGTGGGGCGTGGTCACGTACGTCGTGTTTCTGCAGCAGGCGATGTCGGTGAATAAGGGTGTGATTCATTAAATAGAGATGCACGGACCTTGAGAATCTTCATGAAGCCCGTAATGTTAAGCTTGGTGTATAAAGCGAGATCATGCACATCGGCGACGAGGGTGGCGACCTCTTCTTCGAGTAAACGAAACTGTTCCTCAAGGGCATCTAGACTCTGTGCAGATTCGTCGTCTGTGCCAAGAGCATCATCCTCGTCGTCCGTGTCGTCATCATCTGAACCACCGTCCTGATCGAGGTTGTCGCGCCTCTGGCTTGCCTCAGGATCTTCAGGGTCTGGTGCAGAAGAGTCCATGGCGCGTTTCCGGGTGGGAGAGGGAGTAGTGACAAACTCTTCAGAAACGAGCTTTTTCACTTGTCTTTCAGCAATCTTGATGCGGTTCGATAGCTCAGTTGTCTAGGCGGAGTACGAGGGATGAGAGGTGTCAGCGGGCCACAATAACACATACCTTGGCCTTTTGGAAATCATGAATTTTGTCAAGTTCTCCTTCGAGCATATTGGTGAATTCTTGCTCGTCGGTGGCATCCCAATTATGTGAGGTGGTACGAGACTTGAAGGGAGTGAGATGGACGAAGGGGTAGATCAGAAGCGGAATGGTCACCTTGAGTTCACGCTTGAGAAGGTTGTAGTCGATATAGAACGGGCGCCATTCGCTGTAGAGGTCGTGCTGTAAAATTTTCGAATGGGAATGAACGAACGAGCGAACGAAAAATAGGCGAGGGAGCTTACGGTGATTTTCCTTCCAAACTTCATGGTGGGCAGAAGGGAAAGGAGGAAGAAGGGCTGGATTCTGCCACCGAGTTGTCTTATGTGGTGTCAAGCCCAGGGTTCTATCTCCTCCGACCAATCTCGGACATATCATATCCCAACGAACGTGCTTCCACCTCACTGGTCGTCGTCGTCACCGCGCGGTCACCTGCCCTCGTCCTAACGTAAGCTATACCTTTACCCCTGTGGCTGGGCCGCACAGGGCCGTTTGTCGGCCCGTTGATCGTTTGACGCTCGTGCTCCCCCTTCCCCGTTTCCATCGCCATGGCCGCAAAGTCCAATGGCTCTCAATCAGACGATGGCCTCCAATGCACCAAAATATTGCTTTTGGGTCAACAGGGGTCCGTCTCGCTCCTTCTCATTCACTCTTTGTTTCTAATCTTGACATTGCGTCCTCCAGAAGTGGTAAGACCTCCATCCAGCAATGTCTTTTCAACGACATGCCCGCGAAACAAACCTTCTTTCTCGAACCCACATCTCGGATAGTCAAACATAGATACGAGTGCGTCCGACATCTTTCACACCCTCCTTGCCACCCTTGACTTCTCGTCGTTGCGCAAAGCACGGTCATCCCCCTCGAAATATGGGATTGTCCTGGCAATATTACCCTGGATTCCCTCGGCGCTACTCTGTCAGAATTCTCTTCGATCATCTTTGTAATTGATATACAGGTGTCGTAGTTTGTACGGCATCCGAATCCTTCGCCTGCTCACATGTTCCACGTCCAGGATTCGTATCAGCAACCCATTGCGCGTATGCTTGACTTCTTCGTCACTGCCTATCAGGAGAATCCAGCTACCACGCTAGAGGTGTTCGTACACAAGGCAGAGTCGTTCGCGGAGGATTACAAGATAGGTATGTGGTCGCGTGACACCACCCATATTCACTTGGACGTCTCTCCCGTACGCATTGCGATTGTGTTACATCTCAAATGGGCCCTGCCCCCCCTCTTTTTGCATGTGTGCCTCCTGACGGGGCGTGTAAAGCTCCTTCTCGCACGGTGGTCTGAGGCTTATGCTTATCTCAGAGAATTTTCGACACATTCAGCAACGCGTCATAGACGAATTATTCGACACTTCGCAGGAGTACGAGCAGATGCCGGTCAACTTCCACCTTACCTCTGTCTATGATCATTCCATCCGCGAAGCCTTTTCTCGCGTTCTGCACAAGCTCATTGATTCGTTGCCGTATCTCGAGGACTTGCTCAACGTGTTCTGCTCTGTAAGCGTACTAGCTCCGCCGTTTGATTTTCCTGGCCGAGTGCCTGGGATGTTCATCACTTCCCATAGAACTCGCAGGCGTCTAAGGCCTTTCTTTTTGACGTCAAGTCCCGGCTCTATGTCGCAACTGACGAGTCACCCGTGGACCCAGGCATGCACAGCCTCTGTTGTGACTACGTGCGCACTCTGAGTTCATTCGGACCTTTATATCAGTGAATTCCTAATCTTTCATGTCGAAATGTCACTTACCTGATTATTCACCCTGCAGGTCAGCCTCGCTGAAACAGGACTCCCGTTCGTTCTATCCCTCGGCGGCAGTCACCCTCGCTCAGGGCGCAACATTGACCTATCATCTAATCACATCCCAACTCGCGCTTCTTGCCATGCTTCATCCGAGTGTGTTTGAGGAACGCCGTGGTCTCCTCGAATATAATGTAGTGTTCTTCCGTGAGGGCGTTCAGGAAATTGCTGTGGTAGAACGAGACGCGCGGGCTGGGAAGCTTTAAGCCCTTTTCCCCAACCATTCCCCCTGTCTTTCTTGCGTCATCTGTCATCTAATTGGGGCCAGCTATCATAAGCGGATATAGATAACTGACGACATTCGCGCATTTGACATAAGTGGGATGTTGTCGTATCTTAATGCGTGTACGTTTACTCAATGTATACTGTACCTCACTTTGCCCCACTTTGCCCCCATCACATCACGACGTACCCCATCACAGAAGCAAGAAGCAAGGATGACTTTCCTTATGCATTGATCTGCATGGGCCGGACTTCCGGCTAGGACATATTATTGGCCAGTTCGTCAATTCGTGAAGTTCTCGGCCTTGTTTGCATTGTCTCGACCGCGGACAGGTGTTGGGGTGTACAGCTCCGGCAACCGCCCCTACTTCCTGATGAAACATACCATCTCGGCCTGATCTTTGTAGGGCGTATTGTCCGAAGAAAGGAAATTGATGCCCATGCACACCGATCGCGTTGGATCCACATGTCCCTATTGTATCCCGATCCCACCCGTTATGGCATACAGTAGATCGCCTTGGGGTGACTCACTATGGATTAACCGCCTGTTCGGAAAGCGTTTATGTACTGGTGAGGTGGTGTGGATAAGCGTGAACTTTATTGCCTACACCGGGGCAATGTGTCGCCAGGTAGGGCCTTGTGGTTGGAGGCTCGCAAGCCTAGGCCGTTTCACGGTCCGCGTCCGTTCAATTAAGGGTACCCACTGGCAGGTAAATGGATGTTATTTATTCCAGCCATTAGCCTCTTTTGTGCATCGTGTGCGACATCCAAATGGAAATGTGCCGTGATAGCGTGCCGGACTTCATCAATCTGTATGTAAAGCTTGGCAATCTCGGACTTTTGCAGCAAAACCCGATACGGGCTCGGCGTGCCGGGGGCCTTCATTTGGCGGATACGCAAAAGCTTTGGGAGGTGGGGCTGAGAGGAACCTGATGTGATGCGAGATAGGTTGACGGGGTGTGCAGCTTCAACTTGAACTTCGAAGTTGTGAAGCCCACTGGCGCTGAGACGCCAGAAACGGATGGAAAATTGTACGGGGGCTCCTTGAACCGCTACCACCACCAGGTGCAGTTTTTCCTTGGTAAAAGCTGGGACAAGCAAGGATGGGCAATGTGCCACAAGTAACATTAGCCCCCATCAACAACCACATTGTAAACGCACGCCCCACCAGGCATACCTACATTAACCCACCACACAATCATAGCCCTACCTCACATAGCCAGCATAAGACGATAGCTCCCATCCCTTTCAATAGATCCTTACCACTCAATAAATACACGTTTACGATTTCCTAACCTCCACTGTAAGTTCACCCTCTCCGGCCAGGTAACTCACAACTACTTGCCACTTAATACGACTGACCTGAACCCACAACCCTGCACATCATACCTTCCCTTCTCGCAACACAATACTCGTCTCTGCCCCCCTTGAAAGCGTCCTCTCGCGACAGCGGAACCCTGATGCCACCGAACAAAATTTCCAGACACCGGCCACCACACCATGCCACCCCGCCATCCCCAACACCAGTGTGCCACCCTGCAAAACCAAAACCCACCCTATCGTCTGCATCTCCGAAAACTCCTCGCACTGTTACCACCTGCCCCGATTGCCAGTCCGACCCCCTCGCCACCAGCTAATCGGCAAATCCTTTACTAACCTAGTTCAGGTCAACCGGGAACCCGTCTTAGCAGCAGATGGGGGACTCCCGAATAACTGGTCACAATCAGTGGGGTTTTTAGTGGGTAGGAGGGCGCTGTAAATCTCTTCCCGCGTAAGAGGTAACAGCCCCTAAGGCCTAAGCCCTAAGTCCCACACTTGGGGCGTGCATAAATCGGCTCCGCGCGGCGTCAAAAGGGCTGATGATAAATCTCCTGCCTGCTCTACCCCAACACTCGCGTACTGCAAACTAACTCCACCCTATGTCTGCATCTCCGAACTCCTTTGCACTGCCACCACCTCCAATTTAAGTCCAACCCCTCGCCACCAGCTAACCGACAAATCCTTTGTAAACCTAGTAAAAGCAACATGAAAACCTGCCCAAACAGCGCATGGGAGACTCCCGAACCACTGATCACACTCTAGTGAGGATTTTAGTGGGTAGGAGAGTGCTGTGACCTCTGCCCCACATCGGGGGCGTGATAAATCAGCATTTTCATCCTCACCCTGGGCTTCGGCCCGGCTACAGCGTGCTGATGGTAAATCTCCTGCTATCTGTTGACACTTAGTCTCCGGAGTTAGAGTTATTAGCAAACTGCTGAGAATAAAGCGCTTTCCAAAAAAAAAAAAAAAAGACAAAAAGGATAGACAATGTACGAATTGAATCTAGATCTCAGTCGACAGACGCGAACTTGTACCATCACGTGATCGCATAGCGACTTGGGGTTTCCATAAAAGGTAACGAACTCATTCCTTGGGGCGAAAACAAACTTTTTGCTCGGTTGGGGGACGGGACGCGCCTGCAGTGCGTGTCATCTTTGATCCCGTATAAAATCTTCCAGACATCATACCCATTTCTCCACACCCCTCCTCTCTTCCTTAGACTTTCCTACTAGAATTTCAGGTCTTCTTGCTCCCCATTCTCCGCCTCACGTACAAAAATGACGCACACTGGCGGCGCTCTCACTATTTCATCTCGCCCACTTGCTATTCAAGTTGGCCAGCTTAGAGTACGCATATAATGCTATTCTCTTTTTTTTTCTTTGGATGTTGATACCTTCTTAGATATCGATCCCCGTCTCCACCTGCTCTGACCAGTGGATCGCAGCTGAAGTCCTTAGAGACGAGTTTATCCACGCACAATCAGCGGACGATGCCCAACCCGAACTTGATGAGGCCGGAGAGGCCACCACCCTTTTTTTTGCACGCTTCCTCGGTTTCGTAGCCGAACGCGTGCGTGCTACCCCAGATGATACACCTGAACACCCGGCCCGCCTCGCGGTCCTTCTCCAGGCCGTCTCCCATTTCACCATCACATTCCTCTCGGATATCGATATCCACTCCCTCGTCGCCTCGTATGAACATGAGGCACGCAAGAAGGTTCTGTCCGCATTCTACGTCGCACATGCTATCCTTGTGAAGCATAATGTGGAGGGCACACCCAAGCTCCCTACCCCGTCCCTCCTCGCTGAGGCGCTTTCTGGCCACGCCTCAGTTTTCGCCCTCTTTGGCGGGCAGGGCATCAACGAGGTCTACTTCGATGAGCTCCAGACGCTCTTCGACACTTATCGCCCATTCGTCGAACCTTTCCTCACTTCTACCGTCGACCAAGTCCTTCAGCCACTTGCATTAGCCTCACAGGATACCTCTTTTTACGAGTACGGCCTGAACGTCATCTCCTGGCTTACTGGGGTGACCCCGCGCCCACCGGTTGCCTACCTTGCTTCCGTCCCGGTGTCGTTCCCCCTCATCGGCCTGACTCAGTTCACTCAATACTTGGTCGCAGCCCGCGTGTCTGGTCTCTCACCCGCGGAGTTGTCGGCGCGTTTCTCTGGCGCGTCTGGTCACTCTCAGGGCCTCGTCACAGCTATTGCCATATCTTCTTCCAAGGATGACGCATCCTTCCTTGAGAATGTGCAGAAGGCACTCAAGTGGCTCTTCTTCGCTGGTCTGCGAGGCCAACAGCTCTTTCCCGTTCTCGCCCTCGAGCCTTCTGTCGTTCAGGATTCAATCGAGGGTGGCGAGGGACAACCCACACCAATGCTATCTGTCAACGGCTTACTCCTCAAGGACCTCCAATCCCACATTTCTACGACAAACAAGTACCTTCCCGAAAACTCTCAAATCAACGTGTCGCTCCACAATGGTCCTCGCACATTTATTGTCACGGGCCCGCCCCGCTCCCTTTATGGGCTTGTCACCAACCTCCGCAAGATCCGCGCACCAAACAGCTCCGACCAAAGCAAAGTCGAGTTCTCCAAGCGAAAGCCTGTTTTCAATGCGCGTTTCCTCGTTGTGGGTGTGCCATTCCACAGCCAGTACCTTCAAGATGCTACGGACAAGGTAATCAACGAGGACCTCAACGGCGAGGAGCTTTGGACTTCGGAAGGGCTCCAAATCCCCGTGTACCACACCGAGGATGGTATGTCGAACAGTTGGCTCCCTTATTCGTCGACTCAGTCCCCTTTTCAGGCTCTGACCTCCGAGAATGTGATGGCTCGTTGACGCGTTCCGTTTGCGACCAAATTTTCACCAGGCCCCTTCATTGGCCGAATGCTACAGACTTACCCGAGGGTGCTACACATGCGATCGACTTTGGTGCCGGTGGCATCAGTGGCATCGGCCCACTCACCGCACGGAACCTCGATGGACGTGGTGTCCGCGTTATTGTCATTGGGGAGAAAGGCAAGGGCGATGCCGAGTTCTATTCAGTACGTGGGGTGAAGGCCGAGCCATCGTGGATTAAGAAGTGGACACCTTCGCTCGTGAAGACGAGGTCAGCACCCCTGATTGACCTGCATTTCGATTTCCTTTCCTGACGTGTTTATTTCTCGCATTAGTGATGGCAAGATCCACATTGATACACCGTTCTCCCGTCTTTTGGGCAAGCCTCCTTTGATGGTTGCTGGCATGACACCCACGACAGTAAAAGCTGGTTTCGTCTCGGCTGTCCTAGAAGCGGGTTATCACGTCGAACTTGCTGGAGGTGGTCATTACTCTCCGGCCGCCCTTCGTGCCAAGGTCGCGGAAATTCAGGGAAAAATTTCTCCCGGCATGGGGCTGACCCTTAACTCTCTATACATTAATCCGCGTCAGTTCTCCTTCCAGCTCCCGCTATGGCAAGAAATGCGACGCGAGGGCCTCCCGATCGAGGGGTTCTGTGTAGCAGCTGGCATCCCAACGACTGAGAAGGCGGCCGAAATCATAAGTGGTCTCAAGTCTGTTGGTATTCGCCATGTCGCATTCAAGCCCGGTTCAATCGACGGTATTCGCCAGGTCGTCAACATCGCGGCAGCAAATCCAGACTTTGCCATTATCATGCAGTGGACCGGTGGCCGTGCTGGTGGCCACCACTCCTTTGAAGATTTCCATCAACCCATTATCGCAACCTACTCAAGTATTCGCCGTCATGACAATATTGTTCTTGTTGCGGGTTCCGGCTTCGGTGGTTCGGACGATACCTGGCCATATCTTTCCGGAGACTGGTCGAAGGAATTCGGCGTGGAGCCAATGCCTTTCGATGGTTTCCTCTTCGCTTCTCGCGTCATGGTTGCCAAGGAGGCGCACACCTCACCGTCCGTCAAGGATCTCATTGTTGCTGCAGCCGGTGTAGATGATTCGCAGTGGGAGGGTACGTACGTGAAGGACACTGGTGGGATTATCACTGTACGCTCCGAGCTCGGAGAGCCTATTCATAAAGTCAACAACCGTGCCCTGAAGCTCTGGAAGGAGTACGACGATTCCGTGTTCAAGTTGCCTCGCGAGAAGCGCGGTGCCTGGCTCTTGGAGCACCGTGCAGAAGTCATCAAGAGGCTCAACGCAGATTATTTCAAACCCTGGTTCCCGGCAAAGAAGGACGGCCGCGTTGTGGACGACTTGGGTGATATGACCTACGAGGAGACCGTTCTCCGCCTCATACGTTTGATGTACGTCGCCCACGAACACCGCTGGCTCGATCTTTCTCTCCGTAACCTCACGGGTGACTGGTTGCGCCGAGTTGAAGAGCGTTTTGCCGGCGTTAACGGTGGCAGGCCGAAGGCCTCCATTTTACAATCTTACACTAGCCTTGACCAGCCTTCCTCGTTCGTTACCATTTTCTTCGAGAAGTATCCTCTTGCAAGGGAGCAGCTCTTGGCACATGAAGACAAGTCGTATTTCCTCAACATTGCGCAGCGTTCGGGCCAAAAGCCTGCGCCATTCATCCCAATTTTAGACAACAACTTCGAGGTCTGGTTTAAGAAGGTATGGCTTTGCATAAGATTCTCAACGTAGTTTAACTGATTGTGTCATAGGATTCTCTATGGGCGTCGGAAGATATCGAGGCTGTCTTCGACCAGGATCCGCAGCGCGTGGCCATCCTTCAGGGGCCCGTTGCGGTTCGTCACTCGATCAAGAAAGATGAGCCCATCAAAGAAATGCTTGACAACGTCGTATCCGGTCTCGCAGCCAAGGTGTTGGAACGCTATTACGGCGGGGACGAGAGCAAGATTCCTGTCATTGACTACCTGGGTGTGAGGCCCTCTCCTGTTTCTCCCCTTCCCAGTGTCAACATCTTGGAAAGTGGCGCCGAGGTCGAATTGACTTTGTCAGACGTGGTCCCCGCCACAGATAACTGGCTCCAGGTCCTTGCTGGCTCTGAGTTAAACTGGTGGCATGCTTTCGTTCAGTCAGAGTTCGTCGTGCAGGGCACCTCTTATATTGCCAATCCCCTTCGTCGCATCCTTTCTCCTCGAGTTGGCCAGAGGCTTGTCATCCACCTACTCGACGGTCAGCCTAACCATATCTCCATTTATGGTGCCGCACGCTCGTTTGGCGAACATCAGCCTGATTTTCTCGCCGTCGACATCAAATATGACGTCTCTTCCCACCTCATCAATCTCGCGTTATTCGAGGAGCGTCAGGGCAGCGCGGTGCCTCTTCACCTTCAGTTCAGGTACACGCCATCGCAGCCATATGCCCCCATCCATGAGGTTGCGGAAGGGCGTAACCAGCGTATCAAAGAATTCTACTGGCGATTGTGGTTCGGTGATGAGGAGAACCTTCCAGAGCTCAACGTACGCGATGCATTCGTTGGTCCCGACGTCAAGATTTCTGCGAGTGACGTTGAAGCATTCTGCGCGGTGGTCGGCAACCAGCAGGAGAAGTTCAAGACTGCCCGCACGGATGAGGTCAAGGCGCCAATGGACTTTGCTATCGTCACTGGTTGGCAAGCAATCATGAAGGCTATTTTTCCCTCTTCTATCGACGGCGACCTGCTTAAACTCGTGCATCTCTCCAATGGCTTCAAAGTCGTTCCTGGGTCTAGGCCATTGAAGGCTGGCGACATTTGTCGCGCAGAGGCAAGGGTTGTAGCTGTTGTTAACGGTGACTCTGGCAAGACGGTCCGGGTCTCCGGGCACGTGTTATGCGAGGGCGATCCAGTCATCGAAGTTCAGTCGGCATTCCTTTACCGCGGTCGTTTCACGGACTATGAGAACACATTTGAGACCATTGACGGGCCTGATTACGCAGTTGAGCTTGCCACCGATGCTGACGTTGGTGTTCTGCTATCGAAGGATTGGTTCGAGTGGGCTGACGAGACTAAACCGCTCACTGCTGGCATGCGACTTACCTTCCGTCTTCGTTCCGAGGTCACCTATAAGGATAAGGTGAACTACCGCTCAGTTGCCGTCGCTGGCGATGTCTTTGTCCGTGGACATCTCGGTCGCCTTGTCAAGGTCGCCTATGTCGACTTCGAGCGCGACGAAAGTCACGGTAACCCTGTCGTGGCCTATCTCCAACGTTATGGCTCAGCAAAATCTGCTCCTATCTCCCTCGCTGCCGAATATCATCTCACTTCGAGCACAAATCCATCCCTTTATCATGCACCCTCAACCAATGAACCATATTCGAAAGTCTCCGGAGACTTCAACCCTATTCACACGAATCCCTACTTTGCGGCCTATGCATCCTTACCGGGTACGATTACGCACGGCATGTTCTCCAGCGCCGCCACTAGACGGTACGTGGAGACCGTCGTGGCCATGGGTGTTCCGGATCGCGTATTCAAGTGAGTCATGTTTCCCAATATTCCTGATAGCCGATCATGGACTTACTTATATCCACAGTTACAATGTCAACTTTGTTGGAATGGTCCTCCCTGGAGATGAACTCGATGTCAGGATCAAACACACCGCCATGCACGACGGTAATTTTGTTGTGGGTATTACCACTGTCAACCAGCGAGGAGAGAAGGTTCTCGAAGGCACCGCGGAAGTCGCTCAACCACCCACTGTTTATGCCTTCACTGGCCAAGGTTCGCAGGAGCAGGGTATGGGAATGGACTTGTATAACTCCTCCCCGGCCGCCCGAGCCGTCTGGGATTCTGCCGACGCGCACCTGATCTCTGCTTATGGGTTCTCTATCGTGGAGATCGTCCGGGAAAACCCCAAGAAGAAGACTATCCATTTCGGTGGTATCAAGGGCCAAGCAATCCGTGAGCGTTATATGGAAATGACCTATGACACGACAGATAAGGACGGCAACATCAAGAGTCTCCCACTATTCGCCGATATCAATGTCCGCACCCTTCAACACACCTTCACGCATCCAAAAGGTCTTCTTTTCGCCACTCAGTTTGCACAGATTGCCCTTGTCATAATGTCTCGCGCTGCCTTTGAGGATTTACGCTCGAAAGGCTTTGTCCAGCCTGATGCCGCCTTTGCTGGCCACTCGCTGGGCGAGTTCTCTGCCCTTGCTTCCGTCGCCGATATCTTGCCCAATTCCTCTCTCGTTGACGTCGTATTTTATCGTGGTCTGACTATGCAGCGCGCTGTCGAGCGCGACGAGCAAAGTCGATCGAACTACGCCATGTGTGCCGTTAATCCTAGCCGCGTCAGCAAGACGTTCGACGACGCAGCTCTTCGTGAGGTCGTCGACACTATCTCGACTGTCGGAGACTGTCTTTTAGAGATCGTAAACTTCAATGTCGAAGTCCGTCGACGATTTCTCATGTTGGCATACAGTTACTGATATACTCGCTAGGGCCAACAATATGTCTGTGCGGGCGAGCTTGTCGCACTGCAAGCTCTCACGAATGTCCTCAACTACCTCAAGGTGCAGAAGGTTGACATCAACAAGGTATGTGATCGTTGGACAATTGGCTACTATTAAACTGACAATACCCCCTTAGTTGACTGAGAAATTTGGTATCGCGAAGGTCAAGGAGATGTTAAAGGACATCGTGAACAGCTGCTATGACCGCGCACTTGAGAAACAGAAGGCTGAGGGCTATATTGTCCTCGAGCGTGGTCTCGCTACGATCCCTCTCCCTGGTATTGATGTACCCTTCCATTCGCGCTACCTTTGGTCTGGCGTTATGCCCTTCCGTGCATGTAAGTGATCACATACCCACCCGTGCATCGCCTAAGTGGACCGCCCCAGATCTTTCGAAGAAGATTCCTGCCGATCTTTTGGACCCTTCGTTTCTTGAGAGGGTCTATATTCCCAATTTGGTCGCGTCTCCTTTCACAGTCAACAAAGGTTATGCCGAGCTCATTTACAACCGTACTTCGTCTCCGCGTCTCTCGAAAGTCCTCCGAAAATGGGATGAAGAGCGTTGGGGCGCCCCTGAGCAACGGCAGAAGCTTGCATGGGTCATCCTCGTCGAACTGTTATCCTACCAATTTGCATCCCCAGTACGCTGGATTGAAACCCAAGACCTGTTCTTCGAGCAATACAAGTTCGAGCGTTTCATCGAGATTGGCCCATCCCCAACACTCACTGGTATGGCCGCCCGCACCCTTAAAGCCAAATATGAAGCCAAGGATGACTCGACAAGTCGTGTTCGCCGCGTCTTCTGTGCCTCGAAGGACCAGAAAGAAATTTACTATCAATTTGAAGATGAACCCGACGCAACCCCGGAATCAGATGCACCTGCAGAGACTACAACTCCTACGCCCCTTCCCGTGGCAGCGGTGCCAGCCATAGTTGCTGCCCCTACACCTCTCCCCGCTACTGCCAACCCTGCTGCCAGCATCGAGGATGTTCCAATTCGTGCCGTCGACATTCTTGCCGTTATTGTCTCCCAAAAATTGAAGAAGCAACTTAGTGAAATCCCACTCTCGAAGTCCATCAAGGACCTCTCTAACGGCAAGTCGACACTTCAGAACGAGATTATGGGCGATCTCCAAGGCGAGTTTTCATCTGCGCCTGACAAGGGTGAGGAGCTTCCCCTCGAGGAGCTTGGCGCCGCCCTTGGATCTGGTCATTCCGGCAACCTTGGCAAATACTCCACTGGTCTCGTGTCGCGTGCCATTGGTGGCAAAATGCCTGGTGGCTTCAATATCTCGAGTGCGAAGGCCCACCTCTCCAAGACATGGGGTCTAGGTCCCCAACGCGCCGATGCCGTGTTGCTCGTTGCTACCACTATGGAACCCGCGAAGCGCCTTGGCTCCGAGGCAGAGGGTAAGGCTTGGCTTGATGCCGCTGCACAAGTGTACGCCCAACGTGTGGGCATTTCTCTCTCTACTGGCGGTGGCGGCGGCTCTACTGGAGGCTCTTCCGGAGGGGCCGTCATGAATAGTGAAGAGTTCCTCAAGTTCCAGGCTGAGCAGTATGAGTTCGCTCACCAGCAGATCAACCTTTATTCTCGCTACTTGAAACGTGATCCTCGTCAAGGCGAGATCCTTTTCGACAAGGAGAGGGCTACCTCAGCGCAGCTTCAAGCCCGACTGGACAACATCAGTCGCGAACATGGCGACCCTTACATAGATGGCATCCAGCCCGTTTTCGACGCGCTCAAAGCTCGCCATTTCGACTCATCTTGGAATTGGGTCCGTCAAGACGCTCTCCTCATGTTCTATGATATTCTCTTCGGCCGCCTCACCACTATCGATCGTGAGATCACCGCCCGTTGCATCGCCATCATGAACCGTGCTGATCCCGATCTCATCAAATTCATGGAGTTTATGGTCAATCGGTGCGATCCCGCTAAAGGCGAGACTTATGCAACCGGAAAGAAGCTTGGTCAAGAACTTCTGGATAACTGCCGCGGTGTCGTTGGTCAGCCGCCGTTGTACAAGGATGGTGAGTAGATATTTTCGAAAGCATGTGCACCACCTTACCTACCCCCCAGTCACTTTCCCTACCGCACCTCACACCGAAATCAATGAGAAGGGTGAGATAGTCTATTCCGAAGTCAACCGGGAGAATGTGCGCAAGCTTGAGGCGTATGTTGAGGAGATGGCGAGCGCCGACCATATCTCCGGCTCGGTAAACATTCAGAAGATCCAGGATGATGTCGTCAAGCTCTGGAACGTCGTCAAATCCCAGCCTGAGATTAGTGAGGAACAGAAGAATCGTATCAAAGCTCTCTATGATGGCGTGGTCCGTTCGTTGCGTAAGACTCCCGACAACCGTCCGCGCCCTGGTATCCCCCGAAGCCGTCGTTCCTCTTCCCAGTTTTTACGCCCTCAAATTTCAAGCATTACCTCCGTCTCGGCTGACAAAATCCCTCTTCTTCATCTCAAGCGACGCTTGGGCACCCAGTGGGAGTACAGCTCTAATCTGACGGGTGTCTACTTTGACGTCCTTCACGAGATCGCAACGTCCGGCACAACATTCAAAGACAAGAATGCGCTTATTACTGGTGTTGGAAAGGGTTCCATCGGCGTCGAAATCCTTAAAGGCCTCCTGTCTGGGGGCGCCCATGTTGTTGTCACCACCTCCCGCTATAGTCGCACCACAGTTGAATACTACCAGGGAGTGTTCCAACGCTTCGGCAGTCGTGGTTCCGCTCTTACAGTCGTTCCCTTCAATCAAGGCTCCAAGCAGGATGTGGAGACCCTTGTTGACTACATCTACACGACGCTGGGACTTGACCTGGATTACGTTATCCCCTTCGCCGCCGTTCCTGAGAATGGTCGTGAAATCGATGGCCTTGATGACAAGTCCGAGCTCGCGCATCGTATCATGCTCGTGAACCTTTTGCGTCTCCTTGGTGCTATCAAGACGAAGAAGGCGAGCCGCCAAATCGTTACCCGCCCGACGCAAGTTGTCCTCCCACTATCGCCCAACCATGGCCTGTTTGGCAACGATGGCCTTTATTCAGAATCTAAGGTCTCCCTCGAAACGCTCTTCAATCGTTGGTCTTCCGAAAGTTGGGGCGAATATCTTTGCCTCGTAGGGGCTGTAATAGGGTAAGTTCACCGTCACGGCGGGATGTGTGGTACTGAATCAACCCTTAGTTGGACCCGTGGTACGGGCCTCATGGACCAATCCAACATGGTCGCGCAGGAGATTGAAACGCACGGACTTCGCACTTTCTCCGCCAAGGAGATGGCCTTTAACATCCTCGGACTCATGCACCCAATCCTCTTCAGCATTACTCAAGTCGAACCAGTTTGGGGCGACTTGAGTGGTGGTTTCGACCGCATCGCCGATCTTGCTGACATGACGACACGCATCCGCGTAGGCATCAACAAAAAGGCTGAGCTTCGCCGTGCAATCGCGCGTGACAACGCCGCAGAGTTCAAGGTCATCAATGGCGCTGAAGCCGAGCGTGTCCTTCAGACCGTCAATATCACCCCTCGCGCCAATTTCCGCTTCGAATTCCTGGAGCTTCCTGAAGTCCATACCCTTGAATCACTCTCACAGTTACGCGACGTCATTGACCTGGATAAGGTCATCGTCATCTCTGGCTTCGGTGAAGTTGGGCCATGGGGATCTTCTCGCACGCGGTGGGAAATGGAGGCGAAGGGTCGTCTGACGCTTGAGGGATGCATCGAGATGGCATGGATGATGGGTTATATCAAACATTTCGACGGGCGTCTCAAGGATGGCACTTTACATGTGGGTTGGGTTGATGCGAAGACAGGCGACCCTGTCGATGATAAGGACGTCCGCGGTAGGTACGAGAAGGAAGTCATGAATCATGCTGGCGTGCGCTTCTTCGGTGAGCTTTCTTCTTTCTGCACGCCTTTCCACGTCTGACTGCGTCTACCAGAGCCTGAATTGTTCCGTGGTTACGATCCCAAACATAAAATCTTCAACTCGGAGGTCGAGCTCATTCACGACTTAGAGCCGCTTGAGGTCACTGATTCAGACGCGGAGAAATTCAAGAAGGAACATGGTGACAAATGTGACATTTGGGCAGGCGAAGGTGGCCAATGGTTCGTTAAGCTGAAGAAGGGCGCGCGCATCTACATCCCGAAAGCCATCTCCTACAACCGTCTCGTCGCTGGTCAATTACCCAATGGATGGAATGCAGCGCGTTACGGCATTCCTGAGGACATTATTGCACGCACTGACCGCGTCTCCCTCTGGTCACTCGTCGCCACAGCTGAGGCTCTCAACCATGCTGGCATTACCGATCCTTACGAACTTTACCAATACATCCACCCTTCGGAGGTCGGAACTTGCTTGGGTTCTGGCATGGGCGGCATGCACAGCCTGGCCCAAATGTTCAAGGATCGTCGCGATGAGAAAGAGGTCCAGAGCGATATCATGCAGGAGACGTCAGTCTCTCTCTTCCTTCACTGAACCTTGCTGACGCGTTATCGAATAGTTTCATCAACACCACTGCCGGATGGATCAATTTATTATTGATGTCCTCGAGTGGACCTGTCAAGATTCCAGTTGGCGCCTGGTAAGTAGCCAAGGTTTTCCCTCTGTAGATAATCTAATGGATACTCGCAGCGCTACTGCTCTCCAGTCCATGGAGATCGCCTCTGATACGATTCTCTCTGGTAAGGCGAAGGTCATGGTTGCTGGTGGCTTCGATGATCTCTGCGAGGAGGGCTCCTATGAGTTCGGCAATATGAAAGCAACCAGTAACTCGGAGACTGAGCTCGCGATGGGCCGTGAGCCTACGGAAATGTCAAGGCCCACCACTACCACTCGTGCTGGGGTGCGTTCTCTTATTATTCTCACCGAACCACTGTGCGCTAATCTAATAACTTTCCAGTTCATGGAATCTCAAGGTGTTGGCGTACACATTGTCATGTCGGCCAAGACTGCTCTTGAGCTTGGTTGCCCAATTCGTGGTATACTCGCCTTCACGTCCACCTCAACGTGAGTTCACCTATACCCTACGAATGACTCGTTACTGACTGATTCACAGTGACAAAGCTGGCCGTTCCATCCCTGCCCCTGGCCGCGGTGCGCTCAGTATCGCTCGTGAAGTCCAATCCAAACATCCATCTCCCTTCCTCGACATTAACTACCGTGCTCGTCAAATCTCCTTCCGCCGCAAGCAGATCGGAGAATGGCTCGCCTTCGAGCAACATCAATTGAAAGAGGAAGTTGAGCTTCGCAAGAGCAAGGGTGAAGCGGTGGATGCCAACTTCTTCGCAAGCCGCCTCGCTGATCTCGAAGCCGAGGCTTCTCGTCAAGAGAAGGATGTCCTCGCTACCTATGGCATGCTCATGCAGGATTCAGAGGGTGCAGATCCTCGCATTGCTCCTCTTCGTCGTGCCCTTGCTGTGTGGGGCCTCACTGCCGATGATATCGGCGTTCTTTCCATCCATGGTACTAGCACCCAGGCTAATGAGAAGAATGAGACGTATATGTGGAACACGATTTTGAAGACACTCGATCGTACTGCCGGGAATGCTGTCCCCATCATGGCACAGAAAAGTCTGGTTGGCCACGCGAAAGGTGGCGCCGCAGCCTGGCAGATGGCAGGTCTCCTGCAATCGATCGCGAGCGGCATTGTCCCTGGCAACCGCAACGCTGACAACGTCGATGCTCTCTTCCAGGAGCACTCACTGTTGATGTTCCCCTCGAAGAGTATCCAGACAGATGGTATCACCGCTGGTGTGATGGTATGTCGATCTTCGTATCGACTCACATATGTGACTAACATTTTTTAGTCCTCATTCGGTTTTGGCCAAGTTGGCGGAACGGCTCTTGTTGTCAATCCACGTTACGTTCTTGCCGCAGCGCCGCCCTCTCTGTACGAGTCATACAAGGTCCGACACAAGGAGCGCTATCTGGGGTCGTATAAGGCTATGTCGGAAATGATGACGGCCAACATGTTGGTGAAGATCAAGGAGGCTCCCCCGTATACAACTGAGCTCGAGACCCCTGTACTACTCAACTCTCTTGCCCGCGCCTCGCCAGACAAGACGGGTAGCTACACGTTCAAAGAGAATCAAGCAACTGAAGTCAAGCCGAACCTTGCGAACGTCGATGCGATCGAGGAGACACTCAGGCTCTCTGGGCCTACGGCTGGAGTTGGCGTCGATCAAGGTACATTTTCTACTATTTCTTACGAGTTCGTGTAGCTGACTGGTTTGCCCAGAATTGATATCCTCTGTACCCACTGAGAACCAGACATTTATCTCACGCAACTTTACTGACGCTGAGATTGCATACTGCCGTGCTCAGCCGTCGTTCCAGGCGTCATTCGCCGCGCGTTGGGTAGGTAAAGAAGCTGTGTTCAAGTCACTTGGCGTCTCTTCCAAAGGCGCGGGTGCGGCGATGAAGGAGATTGAAATTCTTCCGAACGAGTCTGGTGTTCCTGAAGTGACTTTACATGGAAAGGCTAAAGCTGCCGCTGCCACGAAGGGCATTTCTAAGATCCATCTGTCGTTGAGCCACTCTGATGTAAGTCTCTTTTCTTTTCCCGCCCACTGGATGACCCGTACTTATCGCCCGATGCTAGATTATTGCCATTGCTTTTGCCCAAGCTTCCACCGCATGAAGGATTCACATATGATACACGTTACCCACATACATATCGCATGTAGACTTGTACTCTTTTCATCTTCTCACTTTTGTACGCATATAATCACGCAATAGATTGGTAACTTCTCAGTTTTGACCGCTGGATCCACCTCGAGGTTCGAACGGCATGAAAGTGGAATTCCTCATGTCCGCTATAAGTACAAACATTGTTCCTCAATATACTCGGCAATACAGTTGGGGGTCATCTGGCGCCATGAGCCATCTCTAGCACGTATTTTTTCTCTGACCCTAGTGGAACTGAACGTCTGGAGCTCGTTATCTATGTCTACGACATTGATACGATCAGCCTCCACCCATTCCCGTGCTGCCTCAAGAATTGCAGATTCTTTGCTAGGGTTCACAGGCTCTACAACACGCTGAGCGCAGATAACTCGAGAATCATCGCCATCGGCAGCAAAAAAGCGTTGCAGGGCGGTATGCATAGCCAGAGCCGAGCCATCGCCATAATATCGAGGCGTAAGAAAACGCTCGAGGGTGTCGATACCTTGTATGAAGGCAAGTTGTGCTCCAGCGGGAAGAGCGGCGCGCAGCAGCTCTGCTTTATGAACAAAAGCTGGCGCATCGAGAAGCCCGACGGCGGCATTGACCTCGTGCGCGAGGCGCACCATCATCTCTACACGTTGCACTGGCGATGCATCGCTAGGGAATGGTGTTTTGTCGGCATTACGAACACTGAGGAGGAGAAGGCGTGCCTCTGTCGGGGATGCTGCTACGGGTAGCAATGCGAGGGCACGATGGGCGAGAGTTGGTGGGTTAAAGGACGAATCGAGGACGGCGACGCGGAAGGCGGAGACGCCGCCGGTGGCGGGGGGTGGGTTGGTGAGCGAGTGAGGGCTAGGTCGAGGATGTGGCCAGCTTGTGTATGGCTTGTGAACGAACTCGACCCTTGTGATGCCTGCCTGCAGACGGCTGAGAGCGGTGGTGATGTATTCGGTCGACATTGCTGCTGAGAGATGTCTCCTCTCGGTACCGGGCGATCAATCTGACATCAGCCAGCCACTGTTCGCGTGACTCTTTTGACAAATAACAAGCGCAAACGCGAAAAAGCCCTCCAGCGCGCCTTATTATAACACCATCACTTTTTGTTCTTTGACCACCTCTGACTAGCGCTATAATGGAAAAGGACGCGGATGGCTTCTACACTGCGCCAGCAACAAGTGCGTAATTCAGTAGGTATTGTCCAGTATCTTCTAATTTCTAATCCTGCGCTAGCAAGTACAACCAACGCGGACACCGCCAAAGCACCGGCACCTGATGCCACACCTGGTACGTCTTGTGCCAGCTACACTACGAGATGTAACGAACATACATTGCAGCCACACCCCCGGAGCCTTCAACAGAGGCCACAGATCTCATCAAATCTACGTTTGACGTGCATGTGGGTGCGCTAACTGGGCGCGTGGCACTCGGTCCATAAATCGCCTTCCAGGTTACACTAGCACAACAGCAAGAGGACAAGAGTTCACCATTGTATAGTGTAAAGTCCTTTGAGGAGCTTGGACTGTGCGTCGCGTCCGTCACCATATCCTACGCTAAACTCACTGTTTTCCAGACATGCCGATCTTCTCAAAGGCATCTATGATATGGGCTTCACCAAGCCTTCCAAGATTCAAGAAAGTGCCCTGCCTCTTCTCCTCAGAGACCCGTGAGTGGGTCACACGACGTCGTTGATGCCGATCTTACGCAGGCGCAGTCCGCAAAACATGATCGGCCAGTCGCAGTCTGGGACCGGTAAAACTGCCGCGTTCGTCCTCACTATGCTCTCGCGGGTCGACTTCACGAAGAATAAGCCACAAGCTCTGTGCCTTGCTCCTTCACGCGAGCTCGCCCGCCAAATCATGTCTGTCATTGCGGCAATGGGGAAATTCACCCCCGTGCAGACGGAATACGCGATCAAGGAACACTTACCGAGGAGCGTGAGCAATATCACTGCACATGTCGTTGTTGGCACACCCGGCACAATGACCGATCTCATTCGTCGGCGTGTCATCGATGTATCAGACGTGAGGGTATTCGTTCTCGATGAAGCGGATAACATGTTGGACAAGGACGGGCTAGGAGACCAGACATTACGGGTTAAAAAGTGCGTATCTTCACTCGCCGATGTCGCTGTATCTAATCCTTGTGTAGCATGCTCCCACGGGGTGGACAGACGCAAATTATTCTCTTCTCCGCAACCTTCCCCGACCACGTGCGTAACTTCGCCTCTAAGTTCGCACCAAATGCGAACAAGATCGAACTAAAACGGAACGAGCTGGCGGTCGACTCGATCAGGCAGTTCTATATGGATTGCAAGAGCGAAGAACACAAATACGAGGTCCTTGTCTCGCTCTATCACCTCCTGACTATCGGGCAGAGCATCATCTTCTGCCAGCAACGACGTACAGCAGATCGTATCGCGCTGCGTATGACCGCCGAGGGTCACAAGGTTGCTTCTCTACATGGTGCGAAGGAGGGTAGCGAGCGTGATATTATCATCGATGGCTTTAGGGAGGGTCGAGAGAAGGTCTTGATCACGACAAACGTGATTTCTCGCGGGATCGATGTACTGCAAGTCAATATGGTGGTGAACTATGACCTACCGCTCACGAACGATCGCGAGGGAGCAGGGGGGACTGGAGACCCGCATCCAGACATTGAGACATATATCCACCGCATCGGTACGTGCCCGTTCACGATAACGACCGATAATCCAAATTGACAGGATGCGCGGCTTCTCAGGACGAACGGGACGCTTCGGCCGCAAAGGTATTTCGATTAACTTTGTCCACGACAAGAATACGTGGGCCCAAATGGAGGCTATCGAGAAGGCCACAGGCAAAGCCATCATACGCATCGAAACGACCGATCTTGATGTCATGGAAGAGGTACGCACATCTTATCTAGTTTCTATCTTGATGGCACTCACACGAACGTATGATGTTTAGCAAATGAAGAAGGCTATGAAATAGTCCTTCGGGAAGGATGACATGGGTTCTTCGAGTGTTTATGAACTCTATAGCCAGCCTACGGAGTGGCAGATGTTCTAAACTTCGTGGCAAATCTGTTCTGTATTCATATATCGGTTGTATGGATGGCATTGACCAACTAGCGCCCGGGTATTATTCACTTGCGGCTAAGCTCAAGGTCAAGACTTATCAATGTATCATATTGTGGATGGATAGCGTGATTGATGGATAACCTACTATGTGGATTTTACGAGTGAAGGTGTTATTATAAACGATCAATGATCAATGGTACTGACATCCATCAACCTTAACCGTGTTACTATTTCAGTGCTGAGGTTTAAATGTATGATACGATAAGCTGCTAGTCCCCATTGTCTTGGCCAAGATAATGCAGAATGGCATAGTTCGATATTCTTGTTTTATTTCGATAACAGGTTATGTACGATCGCTCTATTGCCATGTGCCAGTGATGACGATGGCAAGGAATCGCTGAGCCACAATTGAGGAGCAGACACCATCGACGACTCATCGACACAATGAGTACATGCATGACACACAGTCACACACTCATGACACGCGACACAGCTACACCTGTGGGCAGATCGGCGCGCGAGTTGTAGCCTATCGACTGAGGCTGATGCGGGACGGAAACGGAGAAGCCGGGGATAGGATACTCATGAAGTACAGTAGGGAGAAAATCATCACTGTGGGCCCCGGGTGAGGTAATTAGTTGGCGCGCGGTAGAGGAGACGAAAAGGATAGGGAAGTCGAGACCCCCGTCTCACTGTAGCCTTATGCGAACCCTGAGTTGCCGGAGAATCCCTCCGCGGTGGTGTGGGCCACTGCAGTGCCTTCATCCTCTGCGTTTTGTTGCGAAAAACTGTTCTGTATGCGTAATGGGACTCGGAGGTACGAAGGAAGGCTGTTCAGCTCTGCGTCCCTGACTTCCGATTCGTCGACCTGCTGCGCCGAGGTTCCTAATTCGGGAGGATCCCTTCAGTGCGCGATGTTCCTCAGAAACGATGACATGGGCTTGTCATTTCTAGACGGTGTGTGGGCGCGGAGAGTTCGAGGAGGGACGCATCCTCAAAGGTGGGCTTGTAGTCCAAGTGTGTGGCGGAGTGATGACTCTCTTTGTACACGCAACCGGCGGCCCTAACGTAGTTAGTCACACAGGTAAGGTACTGATACCCACGACGGAGCGTGCCCACTCTCGCACCCCTCTAGTGCAGCTGCCTACTCCTGCTCCGGCAAGCGGAAGTTACGTTGAAAAGGTGAGAGGAAGACCGTGACCTTCCGGTGGCGTAGAAACCGTGTGAGCGCTTGACGGACGAGGCGAGACATATGTGGTAGTATAAAGTGTGGGAGACACCGTAGGTGACGCGGTGGAAGTATTTGGGACAAGGGGGTCGGGCCGGGGCAGCCTGAGAGCTCCGAGCGCATCAGAACATCCACGTCGAATTTTAGAAAGATGATGAAAATGGAATCGTGAAATGAAGATGCTGGATCATAGGACCTACGCCAACAGCTGCTGTGTACGGGTGGTGGCGGAGTTACCAGTGTCGCCACGGCGGAAATGACAGTTTGTGGTCATTGCGCCACCACATATACTATATGGTGGTTGACACATGGTGGTTGACATGATACTTGAAGCTTGAAGCTTTATAACTGGAACATCATCCGCCATTCACCTACCCAGTTTCTCTGAAACACTCCCCCACATCACAATCCCCTTTCTTCCAGCATGGATGACTGTTACACTTTTCGTGAAGAGCTTGCCATCACGCATCCTAGTCACGGACATGCCCTGTGGGAACCAGACCCGGGGGGACTATATGATACAGTCGCAGTGGGCGACGTTGGGTTCATTCGCGAAGGCTGTTTTTACACTTTGTTCAATGCTTTACGTCCTCCATCCCATGATTCCGATCCAGACCCCCAGCATGGCCCCAAATATCCTCCCCAACTGCAACCCAAGAGGTCGCCCCATATACGCAGCAGCATAGACAACCGTCGATATTTTTGCTCGAGAAACGTTACAAAAGTGTCTTGTAATCCTGACCCTTTCACCTCAGGGTAATCATGATACGCTTTCCCTCCCTCAGCTTTTCGTCGCTTACAACCCGATTAGACCTGATGACGAAGCACCAATCACATTTTCATGTTCCGGGAAGCAAGGTGCTTTGTTATATCTTCCTTTCCTGGCAGAACGCCAAGACACCATCGCTCGCGGTGACTTCGCTGGATGGATACTCGAGAACATCGATGCCTGCTTCAAAGTTGCGGTGGACCTTGGTTGTGGAGTCGACCGCATGGAGGACATCATCCTCGTTACTGGGTGTCATCTCGCGAAGTCGTGGGTCAACGTCGCTTTCTCTGAGAACCGGGGAGGCGCACAGGTGTCGTTTGGAGTTCAAGTGCCCCGGAATTCAGGCGTCCATTTCGACGAGCAGAATGTGAGTGGAAGGGGTTTGAAACTTGGTCCAAGCGGAGAGGTGGGGTTTTGCACCATTTTGAACCTTCAACGTATGCTTAACATATCACGGGCCTGATACCCCGCGACGACTGGCAGGGTCTCCCCCAAAACCAATGCATCTTCG
>Ga0307510_10000198_pt1 | contig 52436 bp, 75 predicted proteins | sample 12_EM_MG_FD_207224 | JGI IMG/M metagenome (GOLD analysis project Ga0307510, IMG submission 207224) | Populus trichocarpa ectomycorrhiza microbial communities from riparian zone in the Pacific Northwest, United States - 12_EM | ecosystem: Host-associated > Plants > Roots > Unclassified | place... | reverse complement strand
GGGGGGGTATAGTGAGACTTTATCGAAGTGATGAACTTTGAAATCGCGATCAAGTCACTACCCCTGGTGTGGTGACCTTGCGAGCACAAATCGAGGTAATTCGCTGACAACGGGCATGTTCTCGTTGTCTGGTCGTTGTCTGGCCGCTCATTACGATCGCTAAGCACGAAAAAAAAAATGTCCATAGGGCAACACGACAAACCACTATGGAGTCGTTGCGAGGTTACGGCTACAGTATTTGGGGGTCAGTTAGTTAGATAAAGGGCGCTTCAGTCAGACATCGGGGAATGATGGTGGCGTGGCATGGCTGGGCGTGGCGCCACCTCTTGCCGTTGAGCATCCACGCGGATCTGCTCTCGGCTGTATCTCCCGCCACTGCGGCATCAAAACTCGCGCGCCACCATCGCCGATAAACAGTGTCAGACGAGTTTTTCAATTGACGGATGCGATACAGTGCATTGTTTTCTTTTCAGATAGTTTCAAACGACCGGGACAATGGATTATGACTGAAAAGAGTGTGCTACAAGTGTTACAACAGTTTGACATAACAATATACAGTATTAAAAAAAAATCGGTAAGAACTAACGATGATAACGAGAGTGAGTTATGACAGTTGGTGATCTGATTGACAAGAAATAACAAAAGTTAGGCCCGCGCAGCGGCACCATCCATATCTTTGTGTTTCCGTAGATGCGAGATGTCGGCTACCACGGTGCCCGAAAATACCGTCACCTTTTTCCACATGCGGTCATCCACGGCACTGACGGAGGCCTTCAACCGAAACATCCGGGTCTCTTTCTTGCGGAAGAGAGAGACCGGGATGGGCACCCAGAATTTAATGTACCACTGGTTCTTGCGTACTTGCGCGCCTGACCAGCCCTCCTGAGTGATGACCCCGAGCGATGGGTCAAACAATTGTGCCTCCGCGAGCTCCTTTGAAAAGGTTGCACCTTGGAAGTGTGTCGAAAACACCGGTAGCGCGTTGTTCTCTGTGGAGAAGCGCCCCTCATACGCGTGCGTTGCGCACTCGATTTCAACTGCGTGAATCGGCGGGAATCTGACTGAAGTTTCGTTGTCCGTCAAGACAAGGATACCAGGCCACGCGTACAACGAACTGCGTGGTCAGCTTAGCGCGCAGCCTACATCACTAAGGGACAAGTGAGCTACATACTCATCAGGGAGGTCCCAAAGTTCGGTGTGCATCTTCACGGGCGCTATTCTGAGATCGAAGCGGTCCAAAGAGGCCCGTGGCGCTGTGGCAGGAGCTGCCGCGACCGCATATGATGGTGATTGCGACTCCCTGCCTTGACGTGGCACGTACTTGGAAGGTCTAACCTTGTCTTGGACATTTGGATCATCGTCAAGGGGGGTGGAGACCCGACGGATGGGGACAGGGATCCGTGATGATTCATCACAAGGATCGGAGCCATCGCCGTCTGGTCTGCGCATGGTAGGAAACTCGACGGTCCCAACTCGGCGGAGTCTGCGTTGAGGCGGGTCTCCGGGAGAGTGATTGATTTCGGAGAGGGGTCGCGCTCTGAGAGGTTCGCCAGCTTGTTTTCTCGAGTGAGTCGAGATATGAGAGCCAATACTTGACGATCCTTTAAGCCCTGTTACATCCTCGATGCTTTTGTGTGCTCGTATCGTTGCCACTGATGAAGTGGAGATGAGACGTTGACGGACTCTGGACAGGCGCCCACCTGCACTGCCACTAGCTTCGTTCTCGTCCAGGGTGTCCTTGCGCGCTCGTTTCTTCGTAGGCGTGGAAGGCACGTATAGATCAGTATGAATACGGGTCGGCATAGCATCGAGTTTCATCGGCTTGGGCCTCCTCAAACTCTTAACCAACGACTTGCTAGGCTTGGCTGGAACCTCTGCGCCACCACATGCAACAACAGAGATGGGGCTAACACAGGCCAGGGCATGCTGCTTCGGCTGGAGCATAGAAGGACGAGAAGTGGATGGAAGACGAGAGGTGGCCATACCCGATGGACCGCAACTTGGATGTTAGGGAGAAGAGTACTCACCAACGACGCCGCGTTCGGGGCCTCGGATTTATACCAATACCATGTGTCCATGTGTGCTAGCAACACATCCACAGGGAAGGCACTGCCATTGTTCCGTGACGCCGGCGATAGCCAAATCCGGTGGACTGAGGGGGGATAGCTAACACCGATAATGATCGAAGAATGGGGCGCCCTTATCCTAATAAAGCCTGAAAACAATTAAAAAAATTGGTCGGTGCTATTCACGAATTATGGAGCCAACATACAATGCAAGGCCGCGTTCGTGGCCTTCAAAATCTACCACAATTCCGCTCTCGTTCCTGTTTGACAAACGTCACTCGTAAAAGTTCCAGCCCATGCTCTGATCCTTGTGGTGCGTCCCAATCGACAAACGCAAATCTCACGTAACAATGCTGTTGGAGATAGGCGATTGGAATGGCATGAAATCATGTATTTTGTATGTCGAAGGGGATAAGAGTGGAGTGCGACAATGATACACATAGGTTAGGTGACAACCCATCACGCAGAAGCGGGCTGCGAGCGCTTCTTTGCCGCCGTGTTCTCCCTGAGTTGATGATGATGATATGACGGCATTTCAGAGCTCATGGAATATCAACTCCAAAACAGAATTCGGCGCACCTGAAACCATTCTTGAATCGCCTCGAGACGTGTTTGAGGTACCGCATCCTGCCGGTCCCCGTCGTCTTTCGGCGCTTTGCCTTCTGTCCCCACTCGTAGGAACGCAGCTTCGCGCTGGGATACCCGCACTGCGCGCAGTCTGATACAGAAACGACTCGTGAACGTTCGTCCAAATTACTGTATGTCACGAAAACGGACCCTTGTGTTGTTTGTGGAAAGAACGATTGCCGCAGCGGCGGCAGAGTGTATGCGACTTGGTATGGCGCTTACTGGGGTGGGCATCAGAAGGGTGAAGGATGGGACAGGACACAAGGAGCAGAGGAACGTACCCGAACGAAGATGTACCTATTGAGGTCGGTCAAAAGACATTGTGAATGAGTCAACCTTTAAGCAGGTCTTCTTATAATACACAGACCTTTTGTCTGTAGAGAAATAAAGGTTAGCCATCGCCTGAAAAGAGATGCGGATGGGGCAGTATGAGTCGTCATCTGCTCAGTCCAGCACCCATCCAGCCCTGAAACCGGGGAATCCCAGCCAAATATCCAGAGATCTCGACATGAGAGTACTTCTGGCCATTTTCAAGATATGTATGTGGGGATGTAGACTCACCATCTTTCCGTTTTCTTGTCAATAGTGTCGTCGACGGGGTTGCCAATAGGGTTTGTCTAGGGACTCGTATCTTGTGGCTGTACTCGTGCGCGTGGGAGAGTTTTCCCAATCCGTCGAACAATTGTATTACCCCCGGACACCAGTTAATTATATGTTCACCGCTCTGACTGAGTATCTCTACTATATTATAGGTGCGGCGACCTCATTCCTCAAACCCTCCCACTGCACGCAAGGCTTCAACAACTCGCCTATACTCCCGCAAGAGTTCCTTCACTTCAGATAACCGGAGATCATCCGCGCCTGCTTCCAAAAAGCGCTGGTTTGGAGCAGCGATGCGTGGAAGCACAGGAGACGTTGGGCGACTCGACAGGGGTGTATCTATGCGATTTACAGCGGAATTAGTTGCGCGAGGAGGAGGAAGGAGCGAAGTTTGTCGCGACGGTGACGGCGAGGTGGCCTGAATGAGTGACGAATATTAAGGGGCCAGACCCGAACGAAAGTAGAACACATGAAAATGAACACGCACCATTTGCTGTTGCTGTGTTTGCTGCGGCCCAGAGAGCCGTGAAAGTCCGGGCATGCTTGCAAGGCGGTCGGAAAGACTCTTCCGAGTACGTCGACGGCGCGTTGCACGGCCCATCATGCTCTCGAAGCTCCTGATACTGCGTGCGTCATGTCGATCGTCCTCTTGCTCTTCGTCGTCCTCGTCGTCCTCCTGACTATCACCATCTTCACTGCTCCCTGCGTCCGATTCGTACAAGGAGTGCACGGAACCTGGCCTTGAAGACACATCCACCATCATTTGGCCAGATTCCTCGGCAGCGCTGCCGGCCGTGCTTGCGAAGGATCTGGCGCGGTCACGGCCGGGAAGCGAGGCAGCCAAGCTCGCGATCGAGAAGCCACTCTCGCGGCGTAGAAGTCCGAAACCAACACGCGCCGAGTTCCATGGAGCAGCTTCTTGGTCTGCGTTCAGAATTTCTGATGAGGTCGCATGTGCATCGGCAGAAGTGCCGGGCAACAAGGCGCGGAGTACACCGAAGCCTTGGTCAACAACACCAGTGATAACTTTATTAGCGGAGCCAGCAATGGCATCGACTTGTTGTTCGACGCCGCGTCGAAAGCGAGCAGGTACGCCTTCAGGCGAGACAGGGGAAGCTTGTGAGTCTAAAGCAGCTCGGTGAACAGGAATGGGGGTCAGATCGGCCGTGCTAGTAGGGACAACGTAAGCTCAAGTAATACTGGGAAGGCATGACAAACCTCATGACCTTCTTCTCACTCTCTCCCAGCCCGAGCGCCTTCAGATCGACATTCTCGAGGAAATCGGCGACTGCCATAAGGTTCACTAAGCAATAGCTTTCTTCCCCGCCGATACCCTCATTTCTGAAGCGTTGAGTGTAGAGAAGATGCGATACGAAATGTGACGGATTCGCTTTGACAACGGCAAAGATCATCAACGGCAGGATGATGTCACCTGAAACAGGTGTTGGGGACGACGAGCGAGGTGGTGACGAGACCGAGGGCGGAACAGCCTGAGTAGAGGTAGGCTGGTTGGAAGATGGGTATCCTTCCTGACCCACGTGGCCGGGGGTGACGGACGCATTAGAAGCCGTCCCCTCAATACCAACAGGTGATTCCACGTGTATCTGGGTTTCGGAATCGGGGGAGACAATTATTGGCGGAGGTTTCGCGTCAAACGAAGGTGCTGTCTTCCCATCATCAAGTCTCGCAGCGGGACCATTCTGAGTACGTGAGGCTTCGGGGGTCTTCTGGTTTTCCAATTCCGCTTCTGATTTCAGTCGAACAGGGGGCAGACGTGAAAGTCCATCTAGAGACAGTCTCAGCAACGACAACACCGTTGCCTGATGGAGAGGGGTGGGACCTACCAACAACATCCTTGTGCGCCGCCACTAGTACAGCCGCCTTGTCCGCTGGACATCGGGTCTCCAGGTTCTCGAGCCGAGAAAGGGCTACGGGGGTAAACGATCATGAGTTGGGAAGAACAATATCCCCCCATTCTAAAACACGAAACACGCACTTTCGCCGCATGTCTTGAGGACAGATTCGACGCCAGCGCCGGCGGCGCCTACGTCTACACCGAGGTGTTCTAACCCGAGGTCGAGCATGTTCAGCGCGGCGACGCGGCTAGAAAGTGCTTCGTCGTGTGAAGCATCGTCGGACTTGGGGAGAAGATAGAGCCTGACGTGAGATCAGCCACGAGAATCAGAAAGGAGACGGCTCGAAATGAACCTGTCATAGAATAGCGAGCAAACAACGCGCTCCACGGCTTCAAGAATCTCGCGCGTTTGTTGCTCGCCCACAGCTTTACCATTTGGGCGGCGCTCGCGTGCTTTCTCTTGTTCCGTTTCCAGGAAGGCTTCGCGAATAGGTCGCGCTGTCACGGGACTAACACCCCCCGCAAGAAGGCGTTCCTCGATCTCAACATAGAAACCCTGAAATTGAGTCGCAAGCTCTTCAGCTGTTTCCTGGGGGGGATCTATCACGTAGAGGGACGAGGGTGTTGCGCCTTGCTTCCCATCGCTGCTTCTCACAAAGGGATAGAGTCCTGCAGTGAAGTCATGCACACGATCGATGACCCAGGAGGGAGCTCCAGCTGACGAAAGCGCTTCCTTCACTTCGGTTTTGAGGGCGTTGTTGATCGCTTTGCTTACATCCTTGCGCACGATACGCCGGTTGATTGTGAATGCAGCAACTTCTATCGCGTGCTCGTGCTCCGCATTGTTGGGCGGAGTTGGTGTAGGTGTCGTGGGAGCGGAGGACTTGCCAAAGAGGGATGCAAAGGAAGAAGAGAGGCGTGAGGAACTGGTCTGTGAAGGTGCACGTTGTCCAGGCCTCGGTGGGAGAGGGGGCTTCGTCACTCCATGCGGCGGAAGGGGAAGCGAGTTGGTATAGGCGGGGAGAGTGAAAATGGGGTAACTTTGGGAAAGTGGAACCGGAGGAAGAGGAGAGAGCGACGCAAGGGCAGAGACACGCGTCGATGATGCCAAGAGACCCTCGAAGGACTTGGAGCCAGGCTGAAGTGACGATCGGAGAGTGAGCGTATCGCTGGGACGCTCGTTTGTCAGTCATCGACACATTCGACGGGCGTTGTATGCTTACCCTACGAGCGTTCCTCTCAATCCAGACAACGTCACTATGTGAGTGTTGGCCCCAGATGGACTCTCGCAAAGGGCAACGTGGTCCCTCACAAAATCGGCCGTGATATCGGCTGATCCTCCACTCACGGTAGGTAAGAGCAACGTGGCCTATGACACATAAAGTATATATGAGAGTGTCGTGTCTGGCAATGCGATACGACGAGTTACCTTCCCGGTAGTTGCGGCACTCCATATGTCAGTCCACTCAGGATTATTGTCATGCTCTGCGACGAGCCTTTCCAGCATTTCCCAGCCTAGGCTGTTAGTTTCAAGGCCCATCGACTGGGCACCGGCCTTGAGGTTCATCAGCTGGAGTTTGTTGGCCGCAGTGCTCACGCCAGGTTGCTGTTGTTGGGAAACAGACAGCGAGGACTGAAGGGTCGTCCCAGTGGTCGGAGCAGTGCGATGTCGAGGGGTATAGGTCGCATAGCGCGTCCCAGGAGGGGTGGTATCTTGCGCGTCCGACGTTGGTGCTGCGCTGGTTGGCGCAGATGATGGGTTAGGCGAAAGCAATGGATGCGCGGTTAGGGTCTCTCGAGTGAGTGAGGGCGCAGGGGACGGTGTCCGTTGTATGAAAAGACCCTGACTGCGGCCTATGGACCCAGAGGGAAAGAGATCATCACGTCGGTCGGACATCGTCAACTATGGCGGGACGCGGTTTGGAAGCGTTGGCACGAGCCGCCGTGTCCTCATCGGGCTTCATATTGATTATCATCACAACTGCACTGTATACTTGGGAACTAGACCCCATTCACATCTCTTTCTCACATCATGTTCTTCCAAAATACTGATATCTACATCTGGGGCGATACCAGCCGTTGACTGATGATTTAATCTTGGAGGCCGCCCAACTGCGCGCCATCCTCATGTGATCCGCTCTCTAAAATGTGCGCCGTAACCATCCGGTGTAATTATTAATGTGGCCCTTGCGATGCACCTAGGTTGCCTGGAATCTTTCGATCAAATTCCAGACAACATAGGGATTATGCAAACATACAGTGGTGGTTGACTTGTGGGCGTGAGATAGGTGGTCCCAATTCGGACGTCCGTGGATGATGAAAGCAACACTGGGCAATCCATACAGTACCGATCACTTGTGCGGCAGTGACAACGCTGACAGACATCGCCTTTCGACTGATGGCAGCTCCTTCATCAACGGAGGCCGTTGAACGCACAGACCTCGAGAAACACGAATTCGCGCAATACATCCTCCGAGAACATGGCATGTATTTCCCAAAGTGGGCGCGTGCAGACATGGCCGCCCTCGGGAATGCTCACGATCACGCAGATTCGAGGATATGACGCCGTTGACGGACTCAATACCTGACACGCAGCAACGAATCAATCAGATACAAACGCAACACACCGCAGAACTCGAGAAGCTCTACGCACGGCAAGCAGCACAGTACCTTGACGATGCACTGGATCGGTATGCAGCCCAGGACGATGAGGCTAACGGCGATTACTCAGGCGTTATCGACGTTAGTCATTCTCATGAAAAATTTCCGGCGAACTCCCTCTGATGCTCGCGTCTAGGAGCTCTATAGTCAATCGCGTGACGGGAAGACGAGCATCGAAACCAGGTTTGATCGCGAGACCACGTTGGTGCGCGTGGCCCATGTGGAAACCGTTGCGCCACTGCTACGCAAGGTTGCGACCAAACAGAGGGACGAAGAATCTCGCAAGCGGCGCGAAGTGCAATTTCCTCAGTCCGCGGCCGAGTTCAACACTATTCGGGACAAGGACCTACAACAACGCATCACACGCTTCTTGACATCAGATGCCACTGTCCAAGATAAGATGCTAAAGGAGTACGGTTGGGATTGCCGACAGGTTCAGGGGCTCAAGGAAGTGTATATGAACGACGTAAGTCCGATTTGATCCAATTGTGAAGCGCTTATCATACTGGGTGTTCTATTGTAGCCTGCTTTCAAAGAGGACATACAGAGAAGGGTGGCTGTCGTCAGAGATCCACGAAAAAAACCTACCCTCACATGACCTTGCAATCTCACCTGTAGTACGTATGGGGTACCGCGGTGCTACCGTAACCTAGATGTAAGGGGTCGTGATGGACGACCAACTCGATCGCGAATAGTTTTGTTAAATCTCATGTCTAGAACGGCCTATGGCAGTCTTTGCGAACGCGTTTCAAGTTGCTGATTCTACACTCCGGATGATTCGTGACGGCAAGGACAGCGTGGGTACTGTCGATCGCCTTTTGGACACGCCAAGGCATCGTGCGTTCGGTTGTTGCTGCGTCTTTGCAGATACCTCACTTGTCAGACCGTGCTGTGCGTGAGATCGGTGGGGGAATGCCGGGCACAGCGGGAAGCGAACAGAGGCAACATCTTTGTCAGAGAGTGTATAGGGTCGAGATCACACGACCTGCGAGTTCGTTGAGTTGAGAACGATGAAGAGTGGAGAAACCTCAACAGGAAGTGTCCAGAGTCTTCCGCGGTGACCGAGAGAAGGATCAGGAACGTCATTTCGTCACATCTGAGCCAGGATCTGGGAGGCGGGCGTCTGTTGAAGCGCAGAAGGCTCGAACTGCATGGCACAGCCAAAATGATGAGTTGGAAGGGTCTCGCAGCGGAACACGGCTAGTATTCATCACATATCTCATCATCAGTCCGTACGGTGCCACAGACGTCCTCCGAGCTGGGCATCTCCGTCATTGATACAGATGCACACCGTTTCGTTGCTCCCATCCGTCCAACTCGGACATGGCTGTCCTTACGCCCTTGGACGCGCCACATATCTGTCTCACAAGCGAACTCCCCAGAAATTGGCTTTCCAGTTTGAACGTACTTACCGTCCTGTCTCACCGTCTCACCCTTACGTTTTGGCGAAGCTCCCGCGCGCTTGATTCCAGTTCCGCTTCGTATAAACACTGCACAGTTCTGCCTCGTTCCCCTCTCCCTCAGCACTACTATCACTGTCAATTCATGTCTGCCGCTACTCGCCAATACATGCCCCCCAACGGAAGGCTCCAAACCACCAACCTTGTGCGTAGCTTTGATCCCTGCTTGTGGGTGTCGCCGCTGACCTCTCCATGGGATAGCCATATCAGTCGAACGTACCGCATGCCGTTGCGACCCTGTGCGAGACGACAAAGCAGCTCCAGGAAATGCTACGTCTCTGGAGCGTGTCGCGTGCATCCGAACAGCACGTCAGCGAAATCTACGTACGTCTCGGCACCGAGTTCAACTCGACCGTAGTCGCGTTTCAAACCTTTGGCATCGATATGAGGTCCATACTCGTTTTGCTTCGCTCCGCCCGTCGCTTCCGCCTGACGTGTTATGATCTCTAGCGACATATATCAAATTCCACAAGATCTACGCACAGTTCTCGAAGCGTGCCTCAGCGAGGACCCCTCGGCACACACGCTGAACAAGTACCTCCCGCGGGTACGGCAAATCATCGCGGCGCTACTGCGCGGGCTGCAGAGCAAGCAAGCAGCATACTGGAATGCTGTTGGGGATACCCCGATGCACCGTTGAGGTGCATGGCAACTCCCCTGACGCGGCGTGCCACCCCCGCATAGGTCAAATTGAGTATGTTAAATAGGCTTGAACGCAAATCACTAATTAGGATAGGGCTCGTAATATTCGTATAGACAAGTGTCTCATATGATGTATAGATCGTACGCACATTATTTGTATATTAGCGTGGTTGTCTCCAAAAATTGTGTTGCCTGGAAGTTTGAAGCGGGTTGAGCCTTACTTGGACACCGGGTGCAGACGCAAGGTAAATGGGTTAGGCTGCGCGTTCCTGGATCTGTGCGTAATCGAGATGGGAAAAAAAAAAAGCCCGAGGATCGGGAGCGGGAGAGAGGACGGGAGACAGAGGTATCAAACAAGCACGGTGTAAAAGTAACGTGATGTGAACAAAGGGCAGCCGCGTGCCGCCGTAGCGCATCCGAGTCCAAAGTCTTCGCCAGCTCGCGGGGCCACCATCATACAACTCACTTACTTTATGTTCCGCCCATGGCACCCCTCGAAGCAGCGTACTTCAACCTCTAGTCGCCCAACACAACGCAACGCCCCGTCTCGCCCATCTTCACAATCGGAAGATGCCCAACCAAACGAGTCCGTCAACAAACGACAGCGGTTTCCGCCGTCGGTCAATAGTATAGCCTCTCAACAACCACCGCCGTGGAGAGCAAGACAACGGAATTTCCGGGATTCACAATTTACAGTTTGGCAACCTCCTGGGCTTATGCGACGTGCGCCGCCGTCACCATGATACCCTTCGTTCTTACCCAGGATCATTTCTCTCCAGCAAGTACTGGAACTCCAATATCCGCTCCCGCAAGTGCCGCGCAACCCGCAAGCGGTCATACTTGGAGACCAAGAAATTTGCCATCAGAGCCATCAGTGCTACCGTCTGAGCCTCCAGCTCCAAAGCGTCGGAAACGTGAAGGTGCTCCGTTTGCCGAGATAAAACGCGGATTTCCAACAGAGAAAATCGTCTCGGCTGTCAGGTCACCTGCGTCACCAGTACCACCTGAGACACTCGTTGGCGAACACAGAATCAAGCGGGAACGCAGCCCCTCGCCAGAGTTGTCCGCAGTGCCACAGGTCATTACGGCCGGCTCCAAGAGATATGCGCCGCTTCCGCCAGAGTGCAGGAAATCACAGCTAAATCACAAAGCGGCGAGAAATGCGTGGGCAAAGAAGGAGCAGAAGGCATTGAGAAGACTCGGGTTAAGAGTGGTACGGACGTTCGTCAGGTCTGTGGGAAATCACTCAGCTCCAACCCCTGCCGCTTTTCTCATATGTCGTTCTCATAGGGAGGATGGGATGGTTATCGACTGGTAACTACAAAAGACGATTCGCCAAAGGACACGATCTAAGTACATTTCTCAGGGAGACTACCAACTCGGAGCCGCCAGTAGAAGCAGACGCTGTCATCGAACGCGCACTCCTGCTTAATCACGCTGGAACACTAAATGCTGGCGCGCAGTCCTTCGAGCCGACGACGCCATCCCTGGCGCACGTATCCCCATATTCGGATCAGCCCTACGTTGGGAAGGGAAAGAGCACACCCTCTGTGGCCAAAGTCGCCTCCCAGGCCCTTGAGGGTCATGGTGGATGCGAATCTATTGAAGAGTCTGGTTCCGGCACCGGGGTTGCGCAGATCAGCAAACCGTCTGGCCCTCCATATCAGGAAGGAAGGTATCCTCTACATACAAGCATACCACGGCAGACTGCGGTCGAGGTCGACGCTCCTGCTTCCGTCACCCGCCAGGGAATGTCGCCCGGGAAAATTGTACACGGTGTTCCCTCTAATCACACCCGGCGCCACCAAACTGCAGATAATGCCCCTTCAAGTACGACTCCTCCATCCGATTGGGTATGGAAGCGGTCTTCGAGTCCTCAAGTGCCCCATCGACAATCTCAACATCATTCTATCTCCCCTCAACTCCCACAGTCGCCATCACAGCGCGCTATAGACAGCTTGCAGCACATCTTGCACATGAAACGACAGTTCGTTCGCCAATCACCGGACTTGTTGAAGCCGCCTGTTGCGTCATCGTCGCCATCGTCGTCTTTGCGGAAGCTGTATCCAGTACTAGTGCCAACGACACCGCAACATGGAAGTTCGCCCAGGCAATCTCCTGGGTCTTCTGCAGACGCCGTCGCAGCAGCGATCAACGAGGGTGCACATCTCGGTCAACAGCGGTCCACCACCACGCCATCACCAAGTACACCATTGCGTGTCTACAAGAGGCGTCCTAGATCCTCTGGAACCCCAACGTGGAGGAACAATGGCAGCGCCGGCTCGCAAACTGACGGAGAACATCAAATGCGACGTTCTCAATCTTCTGGGGAGCATTCATCTCCGCCTATCGCGGTTCTAGTCCCCATCGAATCGTCTCCTGTGAGCCGGAAAGCATCATCATCGAGCGCTTATGGCGACGATCACGAGTATGACGAGTTAGAGCTATCCTATCCTCCTTCCCCGATGCCAGCCCCTCCAGAAGCCCCGGAAGCTCTCCTAGACCCACATTTACCGGCGCTCGTGATCGTTCCCCCCGAGTCGCCCCCGCAAGCAGAGCTCGTGGGACCAACCTTACAGAATTCCTTCTCGGATATAAGCCCCCCGTCGCCCGATGACAATACTACAATGCAGTCCTCTGCGCTTCACTATTTCCAACGGTACTGCCGGACATTCGACAAGGGTCGTCGTGCGCTCGCGGGAATGTACGCCACCGACGCGTTCTTTTCATGTTCTTCACGCGACCTACGTGCACAAGGTCGCGATGACATCCTCGATGCTCTGGAGGCATTGGGACCCGGTGTCCTTTGCTCAGGCCACAGCATCGATTACGACGTGACATATCTTGGTCCCAATATCGGCGTGTTACTCGTCGTCCTTGGCACCATGAATAGCACAGGAGATGGTGATGGGGATGTTAGGTATGCCATGAGCTTTGTGCTGCGTCCCGAAGGGGAAGACCAGGAAAGGTCAGCTTGCTTCTTTTTTCGCATCGTCTCTCCTTGGGCGTTGCTTATTTTTTTTTTTTCATGGACTGTAGACCATCCGGGGGATCGAGACCGCTTGTGGCGGCAGTGCATCAGATGGTGCTGAGGCCTCAAGGAGCCCAAGTGTCTGTGTCCGGTGTATTGATGGTGCCTTCGGCTGCCAGTGGTGACATGGCCGGATCGGATGACTTGCCGTAGTGCACCCATACGGTGGAGCGCAATGCTCTTACAGATCTCATGCCCTCGTAGCGGGCGATCCTCACCACATGTGTAAGTCGTGACGTGCCCGAATCGCGAGTTTTTGGTTAGGCATATGTTTCATGGGCGCTCGTCGGACAACAGCTCGTTCCTTCCGATACGTAGATTATCACTTTTTCATCTATTTATTTAAAAACTATGCAACGGAGGATAGGATCACACTGTAGCCCTACTTTCAATAGGAGACCTTGACGCGCTAATCCCACGTGACTTCACCGCAAACAGACCTGGACAGCTGCCGCTGCTAACATAACATCTTGCTTCTGGCACTTTACCCAATCCCCGAGTTGCCCATGGCCCTCCCAACATACGGTCGCGTTCTTCTCGACACAACTGCAGGTGACGTTGACATCGAGCTATGGTCCAAAGTGCGTGACGTGACGACGATGGACGACGTTGTACTAATTGTAATAATGTACCTCTGCAGGAAGCACCGAAAGCGTGCCGGAATTTCATCGCGTTGGCCATGGAAGGTATGCACGGTGGATTCCTGGCTGGTTCGACTGTCCCTGTGGTTCTGACTGGTCGCACGTGTTTTGCGCAAAAATGAAACAACCCAACAAACAGGCTATTATGACGGCGTCATCTTCCACCGGTAAGTATACCCACCCCCATTACTCTCCTTGTCGCCGAGTTTCGTCCTCACCCTCCACAATCCTAAAAGTGTAGTCCCCGATTTCCTCGTGCAGACGGGTGACAAAACAGGCACGGGTGCCGGAGGGGAATCTTTCTTTGGAGGTGCGGCTTTCTCGTTGCTCACACTCACCGCTCTCTTTTTTATTATTAACGCGTTTCGACCGGGTGTGCGACGGACAATAGAACAGTTCGAGGATGAGATTCACCCGCGTCTGCGCTTTGCGCATCGTGGGCTCGTTGCAATGGCGAACAATGGCACGAAGAACTCGAACGATTCGCAGTTCATCATCACGCTCGGTGCGTCGTTCCTTACTTTTACGCCTTCCCTTACTAAACTGGGTGCAGACCGAGCAGATGAGCTTCACGGTAAGCACACGCTGTTCGGGCGGTGCGTTGGGGATACCATATACAGTCGGTCATTTATGCTTGGCCCGCTGTCCTATGCCGTTAACCGATTCTCGAATTCAGATGTCATGAAGATCAGTGCAATGGGTGTGTCACACATGTAACTGCGTAGGGACCTGAGTGAGGAAAATTGATTCATATTGTGTAATTCTAGAACTTGACGACAATGGGCGGCCTCTCTAGTGCGTGTCCACCTTGAAGCTTCTACTACGCACATTGTGACCTTCAAATTCATCTGCCATGAAGCCCGCCCAAAATCAAGAGCGTGCGGATTATCGACAACCCGTTTGATGACATCGTACCACGAATAACCGCTGAAGAGAAACGTGCACAACAACGTGCGCGGCAGGCAGCGATTCGCGAAAGGGAAGAGACCGCTCGTCGAAAGGGTGCAAAAAAGTGTGTCCTTCCGTCATGGGTACTTGAGGAGCTCCCGCTGAAGGAGGCTCAGGGATACCAAATTGTTAAGTTTCGGTGCAGACGCAGACGAAGCAGAGGAAACCGCCGTGGTTCCAAAAAAGAAGAGTGTCGCACGTCCGGACTGTAAGTGACCCGGTATTGGGAATCGCCGCTTTTTTGTTATCCTCTGAGTTCATGATCTTACATAGTGATTGAAAACCCCGATCAGCCGAGCATACCAATCCCGGATGTACTCTCGTCAAAATCAGGGACGGTCGTCCGCGGGGAAGCGAAACGCGAGTTGGTGAGCCGTCAATCGCTTGATGTCCATCTAAAGAGATGCCATGGGCCTAATTTGACATAGGACGCACCAGTTGTCAAGTCTAAGAGCGAAGACCTATCGAAAATACGCGAAGCACATCAAAGAGAAAAGGCTGCCGGCAGGTGCGTGTCTTGGAAAAAATTGTCTTACGCACTCTCTGATCAAAATTGACACGCGGTACACAGCTCTGCACGGCAGACGGAGATTGAGAAGATGGAGGCAGAGGTTAAGCGACTCGCGCGGCGGCGAGACGGTGGGGATAGCGAGGAAGAACGGGAGACAAAAAAGACAAAGAACAAGTCACATCTCGAGGAAGAGTTGGCAAAATATGAGAAGAGCCGCGGAATCCATCGGAAAGGGCGTAAGAAAGACGAATCAGATGTTTTGGCTGCGCTAGCCGGTTTCAGGAGCAAATTACAAACCTCCGTGGTCGCAAGAGAAGACGATGAAGCGATGGATGTGTCAGCGGAAGATACTGAAGCAGGAACACAAGCGATCGAAGGACAGCCGGGATTAGAAGTGGATAGCGACCGGGGATTCATGGGACACTTGCTACAATTCCCCAAGGGCAACGAGGAAGAGGTGCAGAAAGCTGAGCGAGAGTACGAGGTTATCGACCCGCGAGCTCGAGGCGCCCAAGCGCGCCAAGAGCAGCGGGAAAAGAAAGCGGCGACAAAGAAGGGGAGGGGTCGATGGTGATTATATAATAATCAAAGATAAGGATAAGGATAACAACTTATGCAGCGTGTTTATCCTTGTTTGTTTATTTATTATTTGTCATCAAAGGCGACCACCAAAGCCGTGCCTGGGCCACTCAGACCAGACCCGAAACCAAGGACGGGCCGTCCGAGTTGTATTTCCCCATTCTATTCTCTCCTCTCATCATCAGCTGTGTGTACCCTCCCTCTCGACTACCCCGCACTTCCTCCTCCCTTCCTCATGGCCACCAAGGCGGCTTATAAACGAGTGCATAGTCCCATTCCTGCATTTGCTTCAATAATTTAACCAATTCCACCCACCCCAGCTCTCAAAGGAATATGTTGCCATGCAGAAAGAGCCACCCCCTTTCGTCTGGGCTGCTCCCGACGAGAAGGACATGTTAACCTGTGCGTTTAGCTTCTCTCTTGTCATGGAACTGGCACTCATCCCTTTTTTTCTTAGGGAATTTTCTCGTCGTAGGACTACTTACTCTGCCACTAACGTACCCACGCGGCTGACGCATCATCCTTCTCTCAGCACGGACCACCGGAATCCCCCTACGTAGGCGGCGAGTACCACGGGGTACTGCTTTTCCCCTCAGAGTACCCCTTCAAGCCACCAGGTATCAAGGTCAGTCGCGTTGTATTCGCGTTTAGAGCCCACGTTGATATCAAGCGCCCGTAGATGTACACGCCCTCCGGTCGTTTTCAACCCGACAAGAAAATCTGCTTTTCTATGTCTGATTTCCACCCCGGCTCTGTACGTCCATTGCCCTCCGCCCTACGTCGTCGGTTCTGATCATCGATTTGCCTATAGTGGAATCCTGCTTGGAGCGTCGCCACAATGTGAGTTATTGTACTTTTTCTGCCGTCCACACCTCCTTCTGGCCATCCCATTATCCTATTTCTGACACCACATTTCTACTATTTTAGATTGACTGGTCTTGTGTCTTTCATGCTTTCGGACGAAATGACCACTGGCTCCGTGACGACTTCGGATGCTGACAAGAGAGTATATGCCAGCCGGAGTCATGCCTGGAATTTGCAGCAGAGGCGATTCAGAGATGCTTTTCCAGAGGTGAGCATGCACTTTCCACATGGTGAAGGCTATGCCCCCCCCCGGACATCGCCTCAAAAGCCTATCATCATTGATGGCTCTTGATTGAGCTGTGCGATTTCCCGATATACCCTTCATCGCCATTTCAACCATAGTTATTGATTGGTTTTGTCGATTCCAGCACTGCACGCCATCTCGCCGTCCTTTGCCGAACATGGGTGAGAAAGAACGTGGCCTACCAGACACACCATCATCATCAGAATCTTCTGACTCGGTTACATCCGCAAGTTGCTTACCCACAACTCTCACGCCCAAAGTAGTGCTGGGGGTTCAGCCTCCGGGCGTGCCCAAGACCATGGGTGCTGCACGCCCGCGGAAAGGGCGCGCCGTCTCCACGACAGGAGCGGGGGACGGTAGCCGTGGCTGGGCTGCCACCTGGCGGCAAGTTGTATGGGACAAGTGGCGTTGGGGCGTTGTCATTGCTTTGGCCGTGGTTGTTTCTCGTATCACGACAAGTACCTGAATGCATCCCATATCGCGACGAACCTATCCTCGATTCAATCTCCACTCTCCTCCTGAACACGACAGTATCTTGGTCCATTTACGACACTCGTTCATGTTCTGTTTCACCTTTAGATCACGTCCCCATCCCCAGCATGTTTACATCTTAATCAGGACGTGATCTTTTGCGCTCCCTCACTTTTCTCGATCTCATCTCTTGCAATCTCTCGTTCTTCTTAAGCAGGGTTCTCGTTCCTTATGCTATCAAATAAAACTCATGTACAGTGTTCTGAATCGTCGGAAATCCCATTCTTCTCCGCATTCCTATACGACTTTCCAAAACAAGGTAAAGGTTGTACATCTTAGACGGATGGCGAGCCATCGTCATCTACCCAAAGTCTGCTAATTGGTCCTTCGATACCTTGTACAAGCGGCTCAACGTGTTTCCAAACCTCACGCGCGACAGCCTCACGATCCTGTCCCGCATCGATCGTCACCCACCCACGCGTCTCGCCGCCCAAACTCTGAAACAGTGTTCGCACGCGAGCCTGCAACGCTTCCTTCTCGTAACGCTCCTCGCCGTAGCCGCCTCGCGTCGCAGCTGCCTCGGGCGCGAGATCGAGGAAGAGGGTGAGATCCGGCGCGGGGAGGCCGACGTCGGGCGCGCGACACCAGGCGAGCGAGAGGCCCTTGGCCGCCGAGAACGCGACGCCGGAGAAGGCGTAGCGATCGCAGAGCACCGTCGTGCCCGCCGCGAGCTGCGCTTCGAGCGCGCGGGCGGCCTCCCATCGGTTTGCGGAGAAGAGCAGGTGGATCGCGCGGTCGTCCAGGTCGGACGAGCCGTTGAGATACGCGTCGATCAGTTTGCCTGTGCCCGTCGTACGATCTGAATAAGAAGGAGAGAGAGGAAGTGTGTATGTCGGTGTGTGAGATCGCGCAATCCGTTAAACTCCCCTCGCTCACCTGGGAATTTGCGTCGGGAGATGGACACGCCGGTTGTGGCGAGGTGCTCGGCGAGGAGCTCCGTTTGTGTGGTCTTCCCTGACCTGTCGAGGCCCTCGATAACGACGAATGCACCGCGCCGGGTCATGTGGAGTCAAGAGATCTTAAAATTGTCCCGCTGCTGCGCAATACTGGACTTGTAATAAAATTAGAATCATCGCGAACACTTTGCCGCAGCGCGGAGGCTGTGCGCCGTGGGATGGAAGCAGTCGGAAGCGGTCCGGCATCTTGTTTCGGTTTCGGCGAGGTCCTTCCCGATGCAACGCCCCACATCCATTTCACGCACTTTCCGCCGCTGTCCTTCGATGCCGCATCGATAAAATGATAGATTCAATTGCAATTGTGTTGCCCCTTCCTGAATCCTGATGCGTCTTAGCTTGGTGCGCGGAAAAATTTTGCCCCGACGGACACGGCTTGTTTATGCAAGCCTTAGCTTAGCTTAAAAGTCTATTATCAGTTATCTAGAAAGAGATGGGGGCTGAGACTTATGGCATGGCATGGCATGTGCGATAGGATGGGAAACCTTTTTTTTTATCTTCCGGGGTGGTGGTGGTGGGGAAGTTCTGCCGAGACGGTGCCGCATCATGATCCCGAGACCCCATGTGTCGAACGTCGAAGAACAAAAAAAGTTGTCTGGCAAGTCGTGTGGTCACTTGGTCAGTTTTGTCCTTGCGTTCCCAAGGTCTGGACGGCTTCCATTCCATGCTCCGAGCCGTCCCTGTCAAGTTTTGGGCAGACTTGGGCCCCTCATGGATCTCTTCATTCATTTGATTGTTGTTGCGAACAACCTTGGTAACCCATCGCCGCGCCGCGCCGCCCTTGTGTCTCATGGGCTCTCGCTAGGCTACTGTACTATGGTTGCAGGGCGAATGGGCGGGCGACTCATCAATGGCCAGGCACATGTCACAGTGACATGTTTCATTCTCCGCCCAATGGGTGGCTGAGCGTTCCGTTTGTATCACATGACTATCTGATGAAAAAATGTCTTGCACCGCGCGGAATCGAACCAACAGACCCGGGTTGCTCCCTCATGTAAGCAAAACATACATACCAGTACACCATTGGCTCTAACATCATTTCTCCTCTTAACGATACTTGACTAGCTGCCACAGATGTCACATCATGTGATACAAACCGTTACTGTCCAGTACGCCCTTTCATCACCTGGCCATTAATGACATCACATGGGTATTTCCGTGTCTTCAAAGTCCGCACCGGCAGACTCGGCAGGGGTGACAAGGGGTGACAACCTCCAAAAACACGGGAAACCTCAAAGATTCAGTTTCTCAGTTGCAAAAAGAGATATCGAGCATTGGAATGGTATACAATAAACATGTTGAAGTAGTACCTAAGGTGTGGGAGCAGCGGAAGGGGGTGAATTGGCATTCTGGCCATTAATGGTCAACCGCCCATTCGCCCTGCAATGATAGTATGCCTACAGTAGTCGTTGTTCGGTCACGATGGATTCGGTGCCGAGCGAAGAAGCCCCACCTACCGCGTGCAACTGCCGCAATTTTTAATTGATCATGCAATCTCGCCCATGCCCAAGTCCTGCTGCGGGGTCGCACGACCCGCAGCATCATAAGTCACAAGTTTTGATGAGCGGGCAGCTCCACACTTGTTCTTTTTTCCCACCTGGCTCCGGGAGCGTTTGCCTCAGGCTCGGGCTCTGCAATCTGCCGCGTAATACCGTGCGTTCATACCCACGGTCCATCAAACAAACTTTTCATAAAGACCCGCCCCACCCATATGCGCCCGGTTCTGGCCGCGCGGCGCTGCCTCGTTGCCCTTCTATCTCTTTTGAATGACCGGATGTTTCATATGAATGAATGAATGGCAAGCATCGAAGCTGCTGCTGGTCACCCCACATTTGGCTCGCGAGCGATCGTCCCACCATTAATGTAAACGAATGAATCGCTGGCTGGGAAATTACCGTAAACAAGATCGTTGTAATATTTCCTTTTGGTGTCGTGCGACCCAGCTCGCCACGCTCATCAATATCCTGAAGATGGGCTACTCTGTCTCTTCTCTCTCTTTATTTTCTACGGGCGCAGTTACGCTCTGTCATCCTAGGCACGACCGTGAGTATATTCCGGCTCTCGGGTGTATCACCGTGATGGGGATGAGCGCCGCTGACAAACGAAATCCCCTATCTCAAGACGTCTTATTCTCACAAGCGGTTTCGTTTCAAGTTTGCACGCCCTAGAAGCTACATCGTTCATTGGTGTTAGCCAACCTGACCTTGACCTTGATTAGCTTGACTCCTAGGCAACACCCCGACTTCTCTGGCCTAGCTACCTGATTCTTCGCACGGTAGTAACTACTTTTCGATAGAAAACAATGTCATACGCATGACCAGTGGACAAATCACACGTTCCTGCGTTTCCACATTACAAATGTGTTTTTGTCCCCGCATAACAACCTACAGTGGCCCTGTGTTTTCAATACAGTATGCACTAGCCAGTCAAAATCTTCGACAATACTATTTTGGATTGCGCCCCTGTCTCCTTCACGGTCCAAGCGTCATCTGCTTGCCTGTGGAAATCAACCCCCCCTGGCCCTGGAGGTGAGATCAAGATTGCCAGGATTTCTAGATGCCACAGCTATGTCGGTTGGATTCAGCGTACGCTGGCATGTGCGCTCGCGCAGGGACAGACATTAGTAAATTCCTCACGGGTCTTCATCCATCGCTTCGCCACCATGCGGTGTTCAAGTCTCAGAAGAACTTGCGCCCATCAGTACTGTATTTTGTAACACGAGAAAGTGCCGCCTGGATTTCTTGGCACTGCTGATAGACCCTGGACAGGTCATGGTTTCCCCTGATCAATAATATAATTCAAAAGGTCCACTCCCGGGCACCTCGGATGAACGTGACCCACAGCAGACGACATTGAGACAAGTGATTTATCCATCAGGTCCTTCTGGCCCCAAGATGCGCAATTAAGGGCTCTTAAATCCTTTTGTGTGTGCGCCTTCGAAAAGCGCTAACTTACCTGCTGATGTGCCCCTGCGTTGCTGTACCTTGTCTGGGGTTCGTGATGCATGTAGCATCTTGTTATCTTTCCTCTGGCTTTCACCCGGTTTCACGCGCCCATCAGCACACGTGTCGAGAGCAACGCACCGCATTGGCCGATTGCGCTCTTCGTAGCGGATGTAATTATACCGGATGTCGCGAGGGGGGGGGACTGTCCCTATGCCCGTGATGCACGTGGACACAAAACGAAGATGGACCTGTCGGGCTAGGTAGGTTGACCCACCTGTTTCCGACAAGGTGAGAGTGCATGGCCACGGTTGATGTGACGTTCAGCTGTGGTTGGTCAATCGTGCTTTATTCCTTCTCTTTGGCCGTATGGAGATCGTACTGAGCTCGCGCCTCACCCTGTCTTAAACGAGGACGTCAAATATCTGCGTCCCTGTAATACGTATGGACGCGACAACGTGGCCCTCGCTCAATACCCCTAAGCGTTGACGCCTAGCTTCCCTTCATAAGGAATCAACAGACCAAGCCCACATGTTTCGCTCGTCATCGGGGATTCAAAGCGGAAATACTTGGCTGCAGGGCAGGATGCTCCAGAATTTGAGCGAGCCTGAGATCTCGCCACAGTATTTCTTTTTGGAATGAGATGGTTTATTAACACTGCCTCAGCGTTGCGCATGCTCACTGACCAGGAGACCATCAGGAAAAGTGTAGCGCTTCGATTCATCAGATTGACAATGGGCAGATGATGGGGACGCAAAACAACACTCATGTACATACGGAGATGTTTTCGAGCGGTCGTCACGAGTGCCATACCATAAAAGTGCAAGCGCAGCGTTTGTCTATGCGCCGTCGATTAAATCATGATGCATGATTCCTTGTGAGATCATGAAAAAGTAACCAACCCCCGGTAGCACGCTTTTTCCGTAAACTGCACTATGAACGCAACACACTCTGGCAAGTTGCGTCGATTAAATATGCGAGTCGCGCCTCCCTTTTCCGGGTAGGTATTGCTTTCGTTAGTCGACGCGCACGTTTTTTCATTCTTTGGTTAGCACAGAGTAATAAATTCAATCTATATGAATGAAACTCATTTTTAGTTGGGCGGGCGGGTGTGTGTGTGAGGGAGACCTGTGGCGCCGGAATTGAATTGTCAGGCAACGCCACTCGTTTCCCGTTCTGTCCTACGATTAAGCGCTCACAGAACGTATTACGTCTGAACGGTGACCCTTGGTTTATCAGAGTTTCAAGCCAACGGATGGCTAGGGTCTTGGAAGGGGGCTAGGAGGTGGGGCGCGATTCTTCTTTTGGTGCCATCCTTTATCGAACCGCGCGCATTTTACCAGGTCCTTCCCGTGGCTTTATCCTATTCAGTTGTGGCCCTGCCCTGGCACCGACCCAAACCATCCGCTCGTTCCCACCATCATGGATCCCGGCGAGTGGTGTGGTTCAAAACTTCCCACCGCCCCAATTCTCCGCCGAGTTTGCGACTTATTTTTAGTTGGTCTACAAGTGAATTACCGTACAATCGACGCGACGATTCAGGAGAAAACGGGTATCGCTCGGGCAGGCACGCCCACTGTATTCCCATCCTGGGCCTTCGTCGCTTTGTGGTTTCCCTGGTACTGTATACTTCATACGGTACTTTCCCACAGCACCTTATCGCGTGGGTGCGACCGTGCGAGTCGCAGATTAGGAAACGTGACAACCAGTGACGTACCACCGTTCGTTTCTCTGCATCCCAATGCCACCCGCTCAAGAAACGTTTAATGTGAGAGCCTTCTCGAGCAAGTCGTTCGAGTTCGACCCCAGATTCCATCATCGTGATCATGGGAAAAGTTTGCCGATCGAGAGTCGTTTTTCGAATTTCATGATGCTAAACTGGGATGGAAAGCCCTTTCATTCATGAAAGAAAGAAACTGAATTGCGCCCCCCCACACCAGTTTGTCCTCTTTTCCCACTCCGCCGAAACCCATTTACTGACTGCAGTGCTCTCTCTTATTCAAAAAAAAAAAAGATCCTTTTTGTTCCACACATTTCATTTCCCGCTGATTGCGCACTGCAGCGGTTCCGAGGGGGGGTTTCCAAGCGCCGGGCAGAAGTCAATGGGGCTTGCAAGGTTCGGGGCCTTCCTACGTTTCCACTTTGGCATGTGGGGTTAAGTCGTGTTGGCGACCTTGGGTCTTGATGTCAACAGCGCTCTGGACCGATCCATGGCCGCAGCGGAACTAAACTCAATGACCAGCTGACCTCTATCCTGACTTTGTTGAGTGTGTTAGCTCGAAATGTTTGTTGGTTTCCCACCATCGAGTCGTCAGGAGATGACACTTGGTTGACAGGCGCTGTACGTGCGCACCATTTGTTTTCCTATTTCGCTTGCACGCCCTACAAGTACCACCCCTAGCTCTCTAATCTTAATTCTCCTTCGCGCCAATTTTGCCACTTCATTCCCATCTGGTAATTACCAACCCGAGTTGCATCAACCCAAAATTTCAAAGCAACTCCCCAGGAAAGAAAGATAGGATAGATAAGAGAGGTGCCTGGATATATACGGAGGTAAGGTCAAAGCGAAATCCCATCCGGGCTCAGCCAGGATGTTTCAGGACAAATTCTCAGATTGTCGGTTCGCCCTGTTTGGACGTGGACCCGGTTGTTGCTACTGCGTGCCATTGCAATCGTCATTGGTATGTCGTATGTCGTTTGCTAATTGCTTATCTCCGCGCGTATTGATTAGATGACGCTTTTGTTCTGCAGTAGAGAAATGGCAAGAGTCGAGACAGCGTAAATTCGGTCCTATCTACTTCCTTCGACGATGCTTTGGGGATGTCTCGTTCGGGCAGTAAATTTACCACGGAATGCGCGGACTCCTGTCAACCATGCATGATTGAATCCGACATGGCCCCAGGTTGCATGGACTAGAACCACCGCAGAATGAAGAGCACTGGTTTCTTGGCAATAGCCCCTGAGGGTTCATCCCACGGGGAGACGCTGAAAAGCGCCCACGAGACACCTCCACAGGTTCCTCACGCCTCACGACTTGATGAAAAGATGAAAAAGCGCGACGTGTTTCATCTAAACCGTTCAGGAGGGGGGGACCTCTTTTGTAATCGCGCGCCAGTTCCTCTGATTTTATCGCACGCAGGTCCTGCAACATTGACACGGTTCCATTGTTATCGTCACAGGCTCGCCGCCGTGTCCGAATGGGTCCTGTTGGCACAGCACAATCGTCCGGGATTAGGAAGCGGAGTGCCGGGGTGTGCCTTGGCAATGCCTTGTTTGTGTTGATGGATTACAACGCCTGCGAACGGATCATCCTGGCGGGGCGCTGGACCGCCTCGTTTCGGACATGACTTTGCGCCAGGCGTGACCCGCATGACGCGGGCCGCTCAGGCGTCCACACCAACATCCGGCAATCGGTTGATAATGTGGGATGGCCGTACGACGTCAGTGCTCAGCTGCTCTGCTCAGCTGGCCCGTAAAGCACCGCCGAGTTCCCAAAGTCCGGTAACGCAACGCTGGTCGATTCACACGTCTCGTTTTCCCCTGTCCTTTGTCGCTTTGCACGTCAGTTCTTCCCGTGGCACTTACGAGTTTCCGTACCTTGTAGTTAATCGGGCATGACAACGTGGAATGAAGATCCTATGAGTATCGACAGCGCGACCCGGCGAGGGGCCAGCAGCAGTTGCGCCTATGGATGCGTGGGAACGTCGGCGCTCTCGCACTAAATGCGTGCCAGCTCTGTTTTTTTTCTCATGGAAACAAATTGACGGGTGATCGAGCTCGTTTGTCCCATGAATACCTTTGTAATTTTTTTCCGCCCTGGGTGTCTCGTGCCTGCCAATTTAGCTTGCCTTTTGGCGTGCGCGGGAAACTGGCGAAAAGATGGCGCTCCACGCTCTGGAAGAGTCGCTTTTGTCATGGGACCATGAATGCGTGACGCCCAATCAGGCGCGCGTCGCCGCATAGGTAAAGTCTGGGAATTCTTAAGTTACGAGTTGCCACTCCAGGACTCGTCTGCTGTGGTCGAGTCGAGAGGTTGGTCACGGAGAGCTACGGCTCTGATGCGCGTGTAACTTCCGTCTAAAGAGTGTAGCGGGCACGTGTTGCTCGTACCTGCACGGCTCTGTAGTTCCGAACGCCACAGACATACCCTTTTAAAATTTTGAGGATGGGCTGTAACTAGCCCCTATGCCCTGGCCCTGCAAAGCCTGCTTTCGTTTTGATGGACAACATGACGGAAGAGCATGTACGGTGTGAATGAAGGCGACAATTATGCACTATCACATGAGCAGTTGCTTGTTCGCGATCTGTTGTTATACAGTATGCGCCAATTACATGACATGCGCAATCTGTTACCTCTCCTGGGGAGGCCATATCCGAGGGTTCCATATTAATATTGGAGGGGGGTTCTCTTCATCAAAGGTCGTCGAGAGACGCCTTGACGAAAAGAGTCGCTTTTAGGCTTACGTGGCGGTCCGCGGAGATGCTGAACACACCCGAGTCTTCTCGACACGCCCCGCTACACGTGTGTAACGTATCTTCGGTGGTTATCCGTACGAGAGCGGAATGGAGGAGATTGAGCACTGCCAACAGTCCGTCCCCTCTGCCCAGAAAGCAACGTTTGATGGCGCCACATGTGTGCGCATATAATCTGTCATATTGCGGTTATTGTTAGAATCCGCTGCGTTGTTGCGGTGGGAAGTGTGACTTGATGCAGAATGAAATGGAATGGAATATAGGTGGGGAGGACCGCATTCACCGACCGCTCCATGGCTGTATCATATTCATTTCGATTTCGAAAGATCCTCGGGTGAAAAGGCCCATGGGGTGAGAGAGAAGTTATGGGGTTATCGTTGGAGGAGGCCGCAAAAGGTTGTCCTCCCTAACTGGCAAATGACAGCAATTCTGGCAGCTGGTGGCAGGTGGGAAAGATAACCGGCAGTAGGTTTAGTCTAAAGATGACCTATCAGCGCAGCGCCGCCCCCTCCCCTCACCTGCTTGCCTCGCTCCCACCCATCCCACCCCTGGGACTTGTCAGCGCTCTGTCAATCAAAAAGCGTATGGTTGCACGTTTGTTGTGTAAAAAATTGTGTCGATCGTCGTATATACTATTTCGCTTGCGTGGTTGTTGATCGCCCCATTGACACGCCCCACCCTGCCGTTAGCCCGAGTAGCAAGGACGTAGATTTTCGTGACGACGACGGCGGAGCGGAGGTCTTTTAATTGACCGGCCATTCCACAAACGGACAGTCACTGCCAGCTTCCGCAACCTTGCTGCACTCCAGCGCTCGTACAAAAACAGACCATGGAAGATAAAATAATTTTTTTTTTGCCTTTCATTTAACAAAGAAACAAAAAAGGACATCGTCCTTGGAACAGGGACCCGTGTCAAGCTAGCCCCCAAGTTCCTGTTCCGAGAATAGAGGGGCTGTGTTGGTTGTGAGAAAACGAGCGCAAGTTCCGCCGATGCGCTGGGCAAGTGTATCATCCATACATGTGGGATAGAGCTGTCATCGCGGCGCGGCTGCCCCTGGCTATTGGCATGCGTTTTGTTCGGGCCCTTTAGCAACTTGGCGTTGGCACCAAGCCACCCAAAGTCAATCAGCCACATAACCGTTTGCAGGAGGTGTGAGACAAGACAGACAGACGGACGGACAGACGAATTACTGTAACGCCAAGCAAGCCGTGCACCGGGCGTATAAACAAATGCATCCTCGATTGGGTTTGGGTGGAACTGGAGACTGGACTCGTTGTTGTTGTCCTGTCCCGTCCGTGGTACGCAACAAAAAACCAAAAAACCGCTTGTCCCGTTCCGTACCTGCTGGCTCTCACCCCTACCATGGCGGCGGTTGTTGTTGCCCCCCCAATCCAATGATGGGCGCCAAAGTTGGGGGGCCCCTCTATTTCCGTTCGGAACGTTTCGCCTCGCCTCCACACCCTTTCCCCCCTAGCTCTATCCGCCCGTCCCAACCCAGTTTGTCAGACGTTTTGGAGTCATGACACCACCTCACGGGGTCTCTGAATGACCGAGGTCCCTGTCACACGCACCGCAGACAGGAACGCGCTCGGTCGCCGGGCCAGGACTTTACCTCGCGCCAACGCCAAGCTGTGTCCTGTCCTGTCGATGGCTGGCTGGGTTGGAACCACCACACCTCGACTCATTTTTTTTTTACGAACTTCCATGAACGCCCCCATCCATCATCATCAAAATGATATGATAAGAAGTAACAGGCCCCGTGGGGAGGCAGGAGGGTGGGGCTTTCCCCCCGCTCTATTTGGGACAGCGAATCCTACGAGAGCGATCCCTCGTGTGGGAACCACTATATCCTTGTCTATGAACATGCGGCCCCGATAGCACTTGTTCAGTCCGCGCGTGTCACCCCCAACACAACGGGTGGACACCCGGATATGGGTGGGGCGCAATGGGCTCTCGAATTTCAGGCGCTTGTGGAGGTGCGCAAGATAAAAACCTGACTGGCGGAATTTTGAGGCACCGGTGTGTGGTGTTGGGCGGGACGGGCGTTTCTCACCATCTAAGCGTACATCGGGACAGGCCATCATGACTTTGATCCCACGGTCGCCGGAGGCTGGGACAAGGGACACGCCGACCCCGAATAGCGAGTTATGAGTGTGTGTGGATAAGGTCATGGATATCCATTCGGTAAATTTCCAACTCTCCACCCGCGCCTTGGTTGCTGATGGGTTCAAATTCTACGAATGCGGTGAGTGATGGGAAATAGCAGTCGCATCCGTGGCAAGGTTACGGAGCTCGCTTTCCGACATGGCGCTCGGAGTTCACACGCGTCACGCAAGGGAGCAAGTGGATCGAGAGAGGATAAGAACCATGCAGATGTTCGTATTACTACCGATTATGAAAAATATAAAGTACTGCGATGGGACATATACAGCGTTTAGCGTATCAGTCAATGCTTGAGGATGATAATAGTACAGTGCAACAAGAGACTCATGAGATGAGACGATATGCTCGAAGGAGTAAAAAGGGTTGAGAAGGAGTTGATCGAATGCCGGAACCCGAACCGAGGAAGCGTCATCGAGGGCAGTGCGTAACTGGGCAACGACCAAAGGGGGTAGGGTGGCTTGCTGTGCCCTCGGTCTGTGGCCGGATGACGAAAGGGGGGCAGGTTGATGGAGAGATGAGTGTCAAGTGGGTGAGGAAGTGAGGGATATGATGAGGCATGGAGATGAGATGAGGTGGGGAGTACCCGCTCAGTTCCCTGAGACAGATGGTGTGCATTAATCATTGCTCAAACCCGTACTCGACGGCGATGCGACAGGCTTCGTTGGCATTTCTGTTCGCAGAAGCGTGCTGTTGGAGACTGAGAGGTGACGAGAAGTCCTCGTCACAAGCGGGACAGGAATGTGCACTGAGCGTCGAACGAGGGGACTTGCGCGGCAGTGTGTGAGAGGTCTGGAAAAAGATGTTGTGTCGGTGAAATGGAAGCCAGGATGGGAAAAAATAAAAATAAAATGAATGGGGCTCACCACCACCGAATCGCTGTTGGCCAAATCACCACCATCGGGACATTTTCGCTTTTGGGAAGGAGAAGCGGGACGAGCTGCATTTTCAATTCGATACATATACAGATAGATTGCGGGCGAGAAGAAGCAAACGGGTCAGAAAACGAGCTGGATCTCCCAACAAGGGCAACGGACGAACCGGAATTGGCCACGTTCTTCGAATAGACAGCGTCACGCCAGAGGCTGACCCGACGTTGACGGGTGCGATACGTGTCATCGACTGACGGGTCACGACTATCAAAGGACAGTCGGCCAGGTGCGGCACTACTGTGACTGTCTTCGGCGGAGGAGCAATAGGATGAGCCGGCGGAGAGGGAAGAGGAAGACGAGTCATAGGCAGAGCTGTCGGATACAGAGTCGGAATAGGAGGATGAGGATATCCTCGAGGGGGTGTACTTCTGCTGAGGGGGCGGCGGGGAGCACTCTACGAGTTGTATGATCTGAAGAGAGTACGGCTGGCAGACGTATAAGGGCTGGGGCATGTAGTCCTTTGTGGAGGGGGGATAGATGATGTCGTCGTTGAACATGATGTCGTCGACGGGAGAGGGGAAGAGTCGGACAAAGGGATGGGAATGAGGGATCGGGGGGGATTGGAGGAGTTCATCTTTAGTAGTGGGTGGAATTTGAGGGATAGGCCAAGAAGGGCAGGTTATGCGAACCGACCAAACCAGCCAGAGGAGAGGGCAACCCAACCCAGATTTCACTGGCTGAGATCGGCTCAGATCCCATCTCTTGTCTATTTCCTTTTCCGGTTTCCCTTCAATTCGCCCGTGAGTAAGCGGACATTTCGCGGCGCGACCCAAGCTCGTACCCGTACCCACTGCTTGTCATCCTTTTTCTCACGCCTCTTCCCGTCGTTGTCCTTTCGGTCACCCATTATTTTTTTAATGGCAAAGCAAAAAGAGATCATCATCATCATCATCATCGTCGTCCTCATCCCCGCATGAACCCAAAATATTTCCCTCTCCGCCTCGGCGTTTCCTTGGCCAATTTTCTGCTTCCCGGAAATTTTATAATATATTTCGGTTTCCCGATTCCCACGCCTGTAGTCCCTACCCAGCCCAGCCAGCTATTTCCCATCATGGCCTCATCGGTCCCAGCCACGCCTCCGCCGCCTCAAACTGGTCAATAAGCTCTGGCAACACAGCTTGCTCCGAATGCAGTTGCCGCATGGCCGTCAGCGCCTGAAATTTCCCGGGTTCAGTTTCCGAAATCCATGCGCCTCACGGCTCGTAATCGGTATCCATACTTACCACGTCCCAGAACCGAAACCCGCGTTCGACTTCCATTCGCGGTGACTTAACCCCCGGGAATGTCTCTTCGCAGATCTCGAGCGCCATCGCCTTCGCCTCGCGTACTCCTTCTGCATTCGGGTCACGTACACGTTGCTGATTGTTCAGATGCGTCAACGCGTCCAAATATACCTTCGCCAGCACACCAAACCCTGTGTTCACTTCACTCTGGAACGGCAGTGATAGTGCAATGTCCAACAGGTCGTCTCGCGCCCGCCGTGCATCGGACCGTAGCAGCATGTTGAGCGTGGTCACTTCCAGAAGCGTCCGAAGCGCCCGAGAAAGCGATCGGACAAACGAGTTGAATACCAACAGCTCCCGTGATAGCGGCGCAGACCATGGCACGGACTAGATCAATTCGACCATCGGCCTTCTGCAATCAGATTTCGTGCACTGAAAATAAGACATACCTTGAAGTTTAACGGAACTATGCTCAGCGTGCGCATGACCAGTAACATGCATGACTTTTCGTCGTCTGCCGTCCCACGCGATCACCATCAGCAGCAACCTTCGGAGCGGTTCGGACGTGGGAAACACCCACGCCCCGTCGATAGACATGCGACGTACCTGTGCCGAAGCTGGGCCCTCCACTAAAGGCTCTTCCGGACCACAGGTGACCGTGCATCACTCCAGCCCTAACCAACTCGAGGAACAGGTAGAGGGGCTCCTGGAACTTGTCATTAAGCCGTGCTTGCCGGACCGCCGAGTGCATGGCCCGCGCCATTGGCGAATGATCATGGGTTTTCAACAGAAAACTGTAAGTGAGGCGACAGTAACAAGGTACCGCGGCGTGGACCCAGATGAGATACATGTGAAAAAAAAGAAGTTAATAAGTTAGCGCCGCGCATCAACTATGCTATTGGCGCCACACAGGCGCCAATCGTATCCCAAACCCCAGGAAAGAAGAAATACGTACCCTCGGAGCTCAAGGAAACGCCATATCACGTTTGCAACCATCTCATCCTTCTTCTCCAGTGGTGATAAATTCGCCCCAGGTCTGACTCTCGTGCGTGCGGCCTGCCTCTCTGTGGCGGTCGCACCCAGGCAAAGGGCAAAGTCGATAGTCGAGGACTGTCAAATAGCTACGTATCAGCGGGGAAATTTCAAGTCCAATAATGATTCTCCCCTGACATTTTGCCCGCGAAGCTCCTCTTCCACAATGGAATATGGCACGTGCCACCCTACGACGCGTTCGGCGAGCTGTACGGTCTGTGGCGATGTGTGCAATACGTATTTGTTCGCTGGAGGCGCCGGATGCTCGAACCAAAATGCGCCGCAAACCTTTCGGATGGCCCAGAAATTGTGCGCGACGCTGCTCATCAGGGCGAGAGTGGTTGCACGGGGGCCGGTCTGTCCTTCTGTGATGACTTCCTTGACGAATCGCCTATATTCGTTCGTCTCTCCGTTATCTAGAGGCGGATGCTCGATTATCTGCCCGCTAGCGAGCCATACCAGCGGTTGTGGGCTCAACAGCCCGCGCGACAAGTAGTAATAGATTTCGTCAGGCAGCCGGTGGGTGAAAATTTCGTGCAGATCTGCCGGAATGTCAGCGGCGGTGGGGTGATGTGAATGGTGGTTCCCCCCGTGTGGTGGATTTGGAGAGGGAAGAGCGAGCGGGAGGGGTTGGACGGTGCCCTCGACGGACAGAATGAGCGAGTACTTGATCATGGATCGCGTCCTCGCGTATGTATCTGGGTATTGTATGGATTTCACTGCAGGGTGGTCGACGTAAACCGATACGGCAGCATGGCCAGACTTGTAGAATTTGACCATGTCTACCGTTGCCTTCAGAGCTTGTTCGTGTACGGTGGGTGGGAATGGTTGCGCGTAGTCGAATCCAACTAAGATACCGATGTCAAGAAATTGGTCCTCGGTAACCCCGAGGTCGCCAAGGATGGCTTTCTTGGAAGTGAACGTGAATGTGGTGTCCGTGGCGGTGAGATTAATGGAGGTAATGAGCTTATCCACGCCGGGATATAGGAGGGTATCGGTGGGTCCGTAGATGGCGTGGACATATGCTTTTTGGTGTCGTTGAAGGTATATGAGCTGGTCACGCGCAACAGGCCAGTGGAGGTCAGCGAATCCTGACGAAGAAATAGGATACGGGCGAGCGCACCTGTGCCCATGCAACGTACGGCGCGACGAGGAACTCGACGTTTCGGTTGCGGAAAATTCGCAGTACCGGGCGCCAAAGGTCCCAGTGGGTCAAACCGCTTCGTCCCTCGAACAGCTTCGTGGCTGCCTCCTCCTGGCCCGACTCGTACTTGCTCCATGCGAGGCTGCGGTCGCGACACGCCTCTTGCTGCTCGATGTCGCGCTGCATGTGTCGGGCGCGCTTGTTTGGGGTGAGGCCGGGAAAGACGAAGACGGGTTTGATGTGCAATTTTTCGAGCGTTCGGAGGTCGCTCTCGATGCGTGTGGTCACTGCAAGAGGGAGTCCACCCGTAGCGGCCAAGAGAGGTTCTCGCGTGGGCGGACTGTCGAAGAGAGATTGCAGGTAGTAGGCGGCATCAATACCCAGGCGGGAGTCGGAGAGGACGTTGAGAGGAAGCGTTTGAAGGTGCTTCCTCTCCTGCAGGTAAGCTGGTAGGATAGAGATACGGTTATCGCCTCGTGAGCAAGCTCGATGAAATGAAAAAATGGGACACACTCTCCAGGTGTTTGATGGGCATTACGACTGTTGTTGGGCTCGAATGTCTGTGGCGAGATACGGTGCACACGCCCCTCCAACAAACAGACAAAATTCGCTTACATAAACAAATAAGACCTCCATATTGGGAATATCGGTTTGTCGTGCTCCAAGTGGGGGCATGGCACCTTGCCCATCCGTCCTCCACCACATAACGTGAGTTCTGTACGATTCTGAAACGGGCCCGATCGTGAGGTCGTGGACGCGTTACTTGCCGTTAATGACTACAGCTTGCACGACTCGCGCGGTCGTTTGGCACATGATCAGGGCAGTCCCGTCTTCACACTCCCGATTGCACAAACGAAAACTCAATAGCCGAGGTCTTTGCACGTTACTTTGTATTGACTATGAACGGTACCGTGCTGTTCACAGGCAATTGGCGGAATCGCCACCGCCGCATGGTGCTTTGTATGTCTTGATTGGGAGTGACCGCCAGCTCGTTGGACTCCGAGTCTTTATCAAGTCCATCTCGCTTAGTACAAAGTTCACTCTGTCCCGCACGCACGTTCCCACATCCGATCAAAACAAGTCAATGTTGTTGTTCTCGGGAAAGAGGGCGCAGGCCTCTGTAGAAAGTTCGATAAAACTCACATTCGAAACAGGCGCAGCGACGCAGAGCAAATCACATGAAGGGTGGGACAGTCGGTTTTACGCGCATCCGTTAAATTGCTTTGAATTCGCCTCCCATTTTTCCTTATCACCGGCTTCGCTCGAGGCCAAGTGAACGCTCGCCTTGCTTCCCAGCGTTTCAAGAATTCGTCCCCGTTGACATGCGTGTATGTATGGTATCAGCGCCACTCTTCGGGTGTATTTTTCACTTCTCTTTTTCTCACTGTGCCCTCGCTCTCATGGCCCACGGTTGTCATTCAAAAGACTATTGAGAAGTGGGCGTCACGCGTCGTGACGTTTCATGTTAAATCCGAACGCAAAGTATTTTATGCTCCATGTGCATATGTGTCACCGCGGACAGCTCATCACGGCATGGGACGGTCTTCGGACAGATGAGCGCATAAGTAAGGTTACAATATGAGGGTGGTCGCACGGTACTTTCTCCATAGCAGCACGGAAGCTGCTCAAGCTGGTGAGGCATCAACCTCAGAATTATGGTCAATTATGTCAATTCGATGTTCTAGATAAGGTCAACTGTCTCGGGTAAAAACAAAGAAGCCTCCAAAAACTTACATCACGAGTACAGTGTGGTATTGCTGACAGGTAGGTGACCACCGGCCAAAAGTTAATGAGATCTTCTCCTGATTCGGCGTGGGAGATATGTAATGTTATGCGATTACTGGACAGACGAGACGTGAGAGCCAACCTGTCAGGATACATGTATTTAGTTGGTGCCCTTCTCGATGTCCGATCGAGTGCGATCTGTATTGTCCATGATTGGGCGATGGCTTGTCAATACAGTATCGCTAGCCGTTGTCTCACAGTCAGAAATATCTAGTGGACAGTTGTCATGAGGCTCAGTGCTAATCCCGGAAGGTGCTACGCCCGGTGTGAGCATCCCCAAACTGCCAAACATGCGTGTCAATTGTCAACCCCATTATTATACATGCCACAATCGGAAATGGTAGTGACCACATGGGAGAGTTTGCGGGCCGCTCGTTCACCATGGGATGATGAGATATGTCGGGCCGAGATGCGAATTGCACAACGTTGTTGAGCGCGTACACAGTACAAGTGGAATAAAGGGTGGTCATCATGCTACTTTGAAATGCTAACGGCAATATGGGGATAACAATCTCCGAGTACCTTCGACTGCATCTTCAAGCCGCCGTGGGGATGGCTAAGGGAGGTACTTTGATCTTAGCGGCCAGGTCGTCAAATTCGTTCGCCTTCGCGTTCACCGCAGTTACTAATGGGTGCTCGGGATGTGCTGATACAAGTCGGCTGAGAAGAGTAATGAGCCGTGAGTATCGGAATCGCAAGAAGAAGCATTCCTGTCGCACACACCTCCAAAGCTCATCTGCATCACCTTTTTTGGGTCCTAAACCTGCTGCCACGACACTGGCCGCGAGTGTCTCCGCATCAGCGTGCCCACGCCGCTGCGAGATGGCCTCTTCAAAGTCGGACTTTGCTTCTTGGGCCTCACCGCGAAGCAGGCGAGTAACCCCGCGTGCGGTGAGAAGGTGGGGTGACGAGATAGACGGGTTGGCCAGTTGCTCCGTATAGAATGAATGTGAGTCAGAATAGCCATCTTTCCCAGTGGCGAGTCCAATAGTTGATTCGATCAACTGGAGCAATAGGTCATCTTCGGCCCATTGCTTCGCGCGCTCGAAATCTTTCCGCGCTAAATCAGGACGATGTATGGAGAGGTATATTTGGACTGCAATGGCGACTCTAAGAATTCGTCCCGTGAGAGAGAGAAGCAAGGCAGGTTGGAAGTATGATGGCAGGGTCAGCTTTTCGTTCGGAAGGCTCTCAAAATCGATGAAAACACATACGCTTCAAGGTTCTCTGTAGTCGTTTCTGCCCCAAGGGTTTCCAGAGCCTCTTCTATTTCGCTCGCACGGGCAAAGGCCGTTCCTGCAACGACGCGCACCCAGCCCTTCTCACGTTCAGTTGCCTCCACGTCATCTCCCTCAATTTCGACGCATAGATCGCGGAGCTCCTCGAGTGAGGCATCACCTGCTGCTGGCGCGGAAATGTAATGGGCAAACACAGTCACAGCTTTGAGGGCGAGGTTTTCGGTGTCCGCGGGAATGATATGTTTGATGCTTTCAGTATCACCCAGAGCAATGTGCGCGCGGGCTTTGTAGAAGTGGAAGAGGGTTGTGTCTTCGAACGGTTTGTCTGGGGTATACTCCGCTAGAGACTCGAACGCGCCTTATCGCAGAATAAGGGTTTAAAAAAAAGAGGTTACGTTTACCAGAGTAGAACATACCCAGGAAGAAATGTTGCCTGACAGTATACGAGTCCATGATTGTTCGGTGCACTACAGTGAATAAATTAGACCCCGTCGTGACAATCAAGTGACGCTCCTGCACGTGATCACCTCAGGAGAGTCTCTCAGACTCAGACGGCTCGGCTCTTTATTTCATCACAAATTAATTTCTACAACGGTACGGCGTTCAACCTGGTAAGAGCCCCACTTTCATTTTAGTGAACGTCCCTATCTTTGACAGTTATTCTACCAGTTAGCGGGTCCAGAGAATACCATCCGCCATTCAATTACTGTATTACCGATCGAATGAATATGCAGGCATCCATTGATTCCTCGGGTCTGAAGTGTATGCCGCCACACACGCCTTTGTGACCGTTTTTGCCAATCTCCACGGGAAACACTCCCCAGCATTCACGCGTGCTCTCGCCTGTATGGCAAAATACAGCGAAGAGCTTTTCATCAATGCCGTGTCCAATTCCGTCTCGTTCTCCGCGACAAATACATCACTGTCTGCTTATTGCCGCTTCACGTATGATAGGGGCTTCTTTACCAAGTACAACGTCGGAGAAGGCAGTTTGAGAGACGGAATCCCCGAAATTGATGATGATATGGAACAGGTGCAGACCGTATCCGGTCAGTTGTGCGTGCAGGTACCTCCTCCACGGGTCAATGCGTACTTCCTCACTCAATAAGGTTTTTCGCAGCCCTTACTTGCGATTCTCAAGCACAAAACCCTCGAAAAAACTCTGGAAAGGCTTGATCTCATTGTAGTAGATGGCGTGTCTCACCATGAGGATGAGGATCTCGATGGTTTGGAGGGCAAATTAATTGTTCGCTTGAATTGTAAACACGGTGAGGTCACTATATCATTATTAGCATGTCGTGTTCTCACTGAAACGGACGTGTCATCATCGCCATCAGGTATCGTAAAGACACATCGGTTGGTGCTGCAAACGCCGTCATCCCAACTGCATCTTCATGTCCCTGAGGCCTTGAATGAATCACACGTTGTGATAGGCCCCAAAGCCATGAGGGATATGATTGACCATTTTCCGTCTACGCGGGGCAAGGCCGATCCACAACTAATATGGGTATTTGATGACACTGAGGTGCAGGTCAGGAGTTTCGAGACCTCGCTAGACGGCAAAGGTGCGCTAGACATTGTTTCGTCTGGCCTGCACGTAAATCAGTGTAATACAGGGGCAGGGCAACTGGCCACTGAATTGACCATCAGCGCGGACGAGTTTGAGAACTATGATATCTTCGCGACACCTATCTCCCTTGCATTCCATCTCCGTGAATTCAATGTGAGTCTTTCATTCAGTACCCAGTCTTCCCTAGCCGGCGCAAAGATTTATCGTGGGTATTAACTTGTATATGGCATCAATCAGGCGACGATTGCATATGCCGAATCAATGGAGGCCATACTCGAAGTGCGTTTCACCGATCCGGCCGCGGCTCTGTACGTAAACGTGCAGAGTGACAGCATCGAGAGTCTCTTCGCGATGTCGACCAACAGCGTTCCCGGCGCACCCGCCCCGCCAGCGGCTGCCGTACCAAGCCAGGCCCGTTCCGCGGGGTCGTCTGGGTCCGTGCAAGGTCGTGCAACACACAAGCGCCCTCGTGAGGAAGCAACGGCACGGCATCGCACGCCAGCGAAGGTCGTTCAGCGCGTAGCGCCCGCCGCACTCACACGGCGCTCCCCGGGAGCGCGGCTGTCTACGCCTTCGCAGCCACGAGCTGTTCGTCGGTCTTCGCTCGCCGTCTCCCAACCCCGGGAAGAATCCCTCTTCCTTCCGGGGTCCCAGATGTCTGCCGCGGACAAGGAGGCGCTGCATGCATCTGGTCTTGGCGATATGGATGCGGATGAATTCCATGCAATGATGGAGGATGAGGGTGAAGAAGTCGGTCTATACCTGGACCCATCAGACTTTCCGGCTCCGTCGGTGCCACCAACACCACCACCGCCACCGCCGCTGTCGCTGTCGCTGGCACCCCAAATGGACTTGGGCGAACAAGGACAAGGGCAGGGCGTCGACTCTTTCGAAGATGATATTGAGTCGGAGATGGGTCCCACGCAGTCAGATGAAAGTGGCAAGGTATGCCCACCTCCTTCTCCATTCCATGCTTGCGCTCAATTATTTTCGTTTCCGATCTGTTCTTGCGTTCTGGGTTTGTGGACGACAGGCGTTCCGGCCGCTGTTTGATGACTAAAAACACAAACATCATCAAGGAAGCCGTAGTTTGTATTTTTTGCGTTTAATCGCATCCCCTTAGGTCTCCAGCTCCCGAGATCATGCCATAGCTTACGACGCGCTTATTGTGCTCGAGTATAGTATCATTAGCTGTTTGTACGTACTTTCCACATGCTCAAACTGGATTCGCTGCTGCATTTTTGGCCTCCATGGCCAGTTCGATGAAAACCACGGCGTTTCCTGCGCCCATCCGGTCGATGATGGATGATGCTGGTCACGATAACGACACGGTTTTGATGGAAACTCACAAGAAGACTAAGAAGGAACGGATGGCCGGGGTTCGGTTATGGTAGATCATCGATCATTCAGAGATGAGGGTGGCAACCTTTTAGAAACAGAGTTTTCAACGCCACAGCACGAGCATGGGCACCGGCCTTTTCCTCCATCTTTGTTATCTATTGTCCCGTGCGGCAAGCGTATCTCTTGTCTCCTCGAACCCACCCCATTCTCTAGGCCCAGGCCATCACCTCTTCTGAAACATTCTAACTGGTCGATAGGCGTCCTCATCAACGACCCTTACTAGGCCCGCGAATGGCGCATCTGCTGGCATGATACTATTCATCTCAGTTCATAAGGGATTTCCCATCGGGTTTTTTATATACACAAAGATGGATAGGGGAAGGGGGGGAGGGTTCGGAGAAGCTAGTTCATAACATCCTGCATCTAATTATAACTGCAACGACTGCCAGAGGAAATGCAGGGGGAACCCAGGTTGTTGAATTGTCGTAGGATAATAATAAGCTCTCTAGCTCATCCCCGACAACCGAAGGACATCATCCACGGGGCACACTTTATAATGCTGTAATACATACATTTCCGTCGGTTGTCGACATTGCCGCAATAATGTGCTGTTACTGAATTTCGGAGGCTCGGTTCAAGTGTTGATGGAGCGGATAAAGTTTCATCATTCGTCGATACGCATCTACTAGTACAGTAGTAAGGAACTGTGAGAAGGAACGTATGGTAGATCAGCGAGTTGTCCTTTTACGTGGTGCGATGCCGACTTCTGACTTCTTCCACGGGGCACGCTGAGCATTGGGAACCACACAGTGGGGTAGAAACGATTCTCTCTTTGATGCGATGTAACGGCAACGGCGCAAGGCGAGGAACACCCGTCGAACGGACGGAGTGCCCATGCCGCGCATTGGAGCTCTAGGATGCGATCAGCCACCCACGGAATTCTCAAACCGTTCTGTTCTCGGCCGTCGAATGAGGGTTTGTGTTTCATGTTTAATTTTTGGGGGCGGGAGGGGAAGAGGAAGAGGAAGGGGGAGCGACGGTCGGGGCGATGGGGGTGAAGGGGATTCGTACGTGTTGCTAATTGGGAAGCACGGCAAGATTATGCAAGTCCTATTACTGGCTATATTGCCGATTCTTCGTACACATAAACGAAAGCATATGATCTCACGAGATCATAAGCACAACATACAAGTATGCACCTACCTTGGTTCCTAGCGCACCCTCGACCCGACGCGAGGAAACCAGAACCGTTGCATTCCAAAACACAAAAGTCCAGCCAAAAAGACAAACAGCCATGTGCAAGGCCCTCCGCCTGTCAACATGCTACCTCCGATGATACGCCGCCAGGAACGAGCGAGCTTTCGAGGAGAAGCCTGATGATTGTCGACGCGGGCTCTTGACCCAATTGAACGTATTATCGACCCATGCCTGACCTACTCACTTTTACGTGCCAGAAGCACACATGCCTGGGAAGAGATGGATGGCCTCTGGACTAACGGAGTTTGTCAATGCATGAGCCTAGCACCTGACCGGTCTGTCCCCATCGATTTACCACATCGGGAATTGATTGGCATGACGGGATAACGGATGTAGGGCAGTTTGGATTTGTTGACACCCCACTTGACGCCACTTGGACTTGCGCCCCTGAAGTGTAAACGACTCTGTGCTGTGTCTGATGACGCTTTTGGCTGGCTGTAGGTTTTCTTCATAGAAGGTACTGGAGCTTAGAGGGGCAAAGGAGGAGCCATGGGGCTGTGGCGGGCGGTCACAGGCCCACCCAAGCGTTCGGTTGGATCCGCAGTCGGCGCGGCATTCTGGCTGTCTAAGCTGGGCACAGGTCGAGAACGATCGCTATATGAAGTTCTCAAAACATTCCTGTGACCAATGAAGGCTTGACGCTCGCCGGTAGAGGATCCGAAGTGCCCAGAGGCAGAGGCGATTCATCTCGTAAGCCCTCGGATTGTGGTAGGGGGGTGAACATTGAACGGCCTCTCTGGGTATCTCGGAGCTGGCATCACGCCAACGTACCTGTGTTTCATGCTACTCTGGAGACCCCATCAAACGCGAGGCGAGGCGAGGCGAAGCGATGACCCACAACGCAACTTCAGGCCAGCATCGTAGAGAGTTCCCACTCAGAGTTGGTCTGCGTTGAATACCCTTCAGGTTCCGGGAGATGAGCGGAAGTCCCAGGTCAGACGGGCAACAGGATGCACGGACTCTTTTTGGGTATCTCTCTACGGTACATTATAGCTTAGCTCAAAGATGGGCGCCGCAATGCGGCGCTCATGGCTGAGAGGGGCGTGTATCAAAGGTCCGGTGTGCGTGTGTGAGAGGAACACGACGTATGGGAGTATAATGATACTCACCCGGTAGGTGCATCGCGCCCTCTGCATCATGTCCACCGCGCACAGAACATGCGCGAGGGACGCGGAGCGCCTCTTCACACCGTTCGGGGAAATCATGGCTGTGTCTTTTGCCGCGGAGGATCGTAGTTTTATTAAAACGACTGTAGGCGTTGATCGGGCATGTGTGAGTTTTGCACGGCACACAGCCGTCGCCGCGCAGCGTGAAGAGCAATCGAGATTTGAAGGCGTTTTTTTTCCGGATGTATCGAGCTTGCATCAAGGATCATCAAAGGTGGTGTATAGGTGCAGGTGCAAAAGTGCGTTGAAGTGCGTTGTGAGCGTTGGTACCTTGATCTCAGTGCCACACGTAATTATTTTTTAATGAAAAAGACAAGATCACGACGATGGAGTGAAGAGGAAAGGCGGAGATGCGTGGGAAATGAGAGACCAGGAGGAGATGGGCCAGCTAGACTGAAAGCGGGACATGTCGATGCCAACAGATTGTTGTACTGTACTTATTATTGTCAATCCACTCGCTAAATCGCCCCGCCGAGCCATTTTTGTCGCCTATAGCCTCGTTGCGATCATTTGGTTGTCAGGCAAGCAAAGAAAACGCTCTCTCTTGACCCAAACCACCCAGCGCTGGTTCCGGTTCGAATAACGTCCCAAATTTGCCGCGAAAATGAGTTTACCCTCCTCACGTACGGCCACCAACCTCAAACCCTACGACTCTTCCTCTCCATCGGCCTCGTCGACCCGTCGCGCCTCAAAAGTCACCGTCGAATACCACAAGCCGTCGAGACAATCCATCCGAGAGTACGAGGAACTCATCTCAAACGTCAATATTCACGCAGCTGCCGCTGCTAACTACAAGGATCCCTTTGTTCCCTCGAGACAAGCTCCCCCTCCACCGACCTTGCAGCACGCTTCAAAGCCTTCCAGGGGCCAAGACCCCTCAGTTTCCCACCACAAGTCCCGCAGCTCTCTCCACAAACCGTCCCACCACTCCCGTCGGCGCTCTGTAGCCACTGCACCAACCACCATCCACGAGGTCGAATCAGACCCCTTTTCCACTGCGCCTTCCTCGCCGCAACAGGAATACGGTTCTTTCATCTTTCCCACCACTAAAGATATGGCCGCATCTTCCATACCCCCAACCCCACCGCGTCCTTCCAGGGCCAACACGGTCAATCTCAATGATATCTATACCGATCCCAATCCACCTCCTGTCCATGGCACCGCCTCTACCCCGCACCTAGACCAATTCCCTAGGGAATCTTATGGAGATTCTCACACTCTTGTCACCAATTCGTCCTCCACCGTGTATTCGCCCTCCGTCAACGTCACGTCGTTTTCTCCTCCCCCGATAGATCGCATGGGCACTGCAGCGCGCTCCCGTAGCGGCACTGTAACCGCCAAGGGCAAGAAGGGCATGCTCGGGTTTATGACCGACTTTCTCAACTCGAACAAACGGCCGGAGATCAGCACGCCCTACGACCCCGTCCATCTCACTCATGTTGGTTTCAACTCATCCACGGGAGAATTTACTGGCTTGCCCAAGGAATGGCAGCAACTCTTACAGGACAGCGGGATTTCCAAGTCCGATCAAGAGAAGAATCCTCTTGCTGTCATGGAGATCGTCAAGTTCTACCAGGAAGGTGGTGGCGATGTTTGGGATAAGATGGGCCACGCTGCGACCCCAGGGGGCTCTCAATCGCCACCCGTCCCAGGCACCGCCCAATCCGCCCATCCCGGATTGTTAAAGTCCGTGGATGATAGCGTTGTCCCTACAGTAAGCTATTTTCTTCATCCTTCCTCTGGCGCCCTTGCTGACAGTTCAAAGCGACTCCAACTGTCGCCTCCGAAAAAGGCTCACTCGTCCGCTGGCCCACATAGTGTGTCCTCGACTCACCCGCCAGCAGCATATCGTCCTGCGCCATCTCCATCCCAGCCTGTGCAGCCCAACTTGGACAGGTCGACCTCGCAGCGAACAGTATCCAAACCACCGCGCAATGACACGCTTGTCCGCGCAAACACTACAAGGGATCGGCGCTCTCCGGCACCACCGGCAGCTGTCAGAGCGCCCGCCCGAGAATCACCTAACGCCTCGACCGCGGATCTCCCGTCGAAGTCACAATCCACCACCGCCGTGAATACTCCGGTTGCTGAGCGTCGCGCTCCGCAACCTCCCACGGCACCACAGCAACAGAGCGCTGCTGCAGCGAGTCTGGCGAAGACTGCTGGTGCGACACCTCGACGACGAGAAAAGAAGAAGGAGGACAAGGCAAATGACGCCGATATAGTCAAGCGCCTGCAACAGATTTGCACGGATGCAGATCCCACACGGTTGTATCGCAACCTCGTCAAGATTGGGCAGGGGTAAGCACACCACGATTTTTCTCTGTGAATTCGAGAGTTATTTTACTCATTCGTTCGCCGATGCTCTCTTCTTGGGTGCTATGTAGGGCCTCGGGTGGTGTGTTTACTGCCTACCAAGTTGGAACCAATCTCTCGGTTGCGATCAAGCAGATGGACCTTGACAAGCAGCCGAAGAAGGATCTTATCATAAATGAGATCCTGGTGATGCGCGCTTCACGTCACCAAAATATCGTCAACTATATCGACTCGTTCCTTTACAAGAACGAGCTTTGGGTTGTGATGGAGTACATGGAGGGTGGCTCACTCACGGATGTCGTGACAGCGAACCTGATGACAGAAGGCCAAATCGCAGCGGTGAGCAGGGAAACAGCGCAAGGTCTACAGCATTTGCACAAGCACGGTGTCATTCATCGTGACATCAAGAGTGATAATGTCTTGTTGAGTCTCAGTGGTGACATTAAACTCAGTGCGTATCAAGAGTTACTCTTCTATTACGGTACCTGACAGACGTCATCTTCCGTGATTTCAGCTGATTTCGGCTTCTGCGCACAAATCTCGGATCCCGCGCATGCGAAGCGAACAACTATGGTCGGTACGCCTTATTGGATGGCGCCGGAGGTTGTGACACGTAAGGAGTATGGCCCGAAAGTGGACATATGGTCTCTTGGTATCATGGCTATTGGTATGTGCCCTCGCAATTGTTTTCCCTTTGTTGTTCCTGAGACGAACCCGTCTCACAGAGATGATCGAGGGAGAGCCGCCGTACCTCAATCAAAATCCTCTGAAGGCACTTTATCTGATCGCCACGAACGGCACACCAACGATTGCGAATCCGGAGAACTTGTCGCCGACGTTCCGGGATTACCTAGCCAAGACGCTGGAGGTTGATGCTGAAAAGCGGCCGGATGCGACGCAGCTTTCGCAACACCCGTTCTTTGCGATCGCAGAGCCGTTGCGCACGCTCGCGCCGCTGATCAAAGCTGCGCGCGAGATCGCGCGGAACAAATAATCGATTTCGACGTGCGTTGTGGAGCCCTCCCAAGGCAGCTCCATCGTCATTCGTCCCGCATCCCATTTCCCGATTTCTCCAGCTTCCCTCGCAGTCTATCGTCCAACCTCAACATGTTACTCATCCTCATTCACATTCATCCAACCGTTTCTTTCTGTGTTCCTCACTAATGCATCTAGTATTTTCGTCCCACTCGTCGCCTCTCTTTTTTGATTTGCATTGGCCTGCGTGCCGCCAGTCGCCGTCATCCGTCATGCATGTGCCGTTGCCGCTGCGCGCCCGCGGGCCACTAACGTTTAGATACCTTAGAGAAAACAAAATTGAACATTTATCGAAGTCTCCGCTTGGCGTACGTGTGACGATGTATCGTAATGTCTTATGTTGTTTGATTTGATTCGGTTACTCGGATAGATTGGTGTGTGGTCGAGCTGAGAAAGATGGGGACACGTTTAGTCTTGCCTCACGATGCAAGCTATACGACACGGTTGCAATGAGTGTCTTTGTGTTTTGGAAATTGATCAAAGGGGTCTTAGATCTTAGACTGAGGTTTTATGAATTTATGATACGGCTTTGCGCATTATTATACCTTTTAAGTGGACCTCCTTGGCCACTGGAGGTCGATCTTTCTATTGACGCATGAATTTTAAGGCAATGTCGAGTACGCTACAGGATGACACAATCAAATTAATGTCTAAGCGAATCGTCGTTGAAAAAGACCCGAAATACAGAGATCGGAGGGGTAGATTTTGGTCAAACTACTCAAAGTACTTACCGGCTCACCACTCAACCTGGTACTAGTAGAACACTCGTATCCGAATCCCCTACTGGTACTGTATTCCAAATGAGGATGCCAAATCGGTAGTAAGGGGTCAGCAGTAGCTCAGGAACACCACATACCCATGTGTAGTACCCTTTTTTTCCAACTCCCAACAACGATGAGTTCCCTTCGAATATGCAAGTCAACTCGAACTCGATGACCTCCAACTCTTGCACTCCACCCGGTTCGTCAAGTCGCACGTCAATCAGAGGAGCACTATGTCACAAATCATCCAATCGTATCAGTATTCCGTCCCCAACACCACTACCAGTGTTCACCTCGACCGTTGCAAGAATTCGGTTGTTCTCTCGGAAATACGCCGTCTTTCCCTCTCCCGAGTTACTCTACGGGGCTATCCCCAATCCAAAATTCCTCATTTTTTGATCCCAAACCCTGCGATTCTCTCAATAAATCGCGAAACGAATCCCGGTCTACAATGAGCACCATCCTCAGGACCGAACCCGACACCTTTTCAATTACACCTCCCATCCCGAAACTGGTTGTTTGAGCCTTTCTTTTGCTGAAGATGACATTGCGTCTTCTACACCTTCGACACCGTGTCCTTCCCTAGCCAACACCCCCGGCCTTATAATAGATCCTATTCCGACTGCAATCTCCGGCGATGGTGCACCTCGAAACACCGTTCTTCTTCCCACTGTCGTGCTACGACAGCGGATGAAGTTGTATGGTTCCTGGCTTCTAGTCCACATGCGCCCCGGGAATGTACTCTCGGTCTGACAACGGACACCACTCAGGAGATAATGGAATTGGGGAGAGTCTCGAAGGCTTTTGGGGGGCCCTTGAACATGGGAACTTTACATGGTGGTGGTATGAGTACAGTTATGTCGGGGCCGCCGCCAACAACAAGGAACTCTTTGTTTCCTCTAGACAAGTTCTCCCTCCATACACCTCACACCGCGCTTCAAGTCCTTCCAAGAGCCAACACCCTCGCGTTTCCCACTATAGGATTCCGCAACTTTCTCCACAAACCGCCCCGCGCGTCCCACAGTCGCTCTCAACACCCGAGGTTGAATCAGATCCCTTTCCCACCTTTTCTAGACCCAGCAAATCGCATACGTTATATTCCGCCTCCCCGTGACCGTGGTGAGGGTGTGAAGGGTGTTCTTGGATAATGTCCAACTTTGTCGTCGGGCAGATTGGCACGCCCTCCTGCTGGCCCTATAGGGCTCATCATCACCCAATGTCACGGTCTGATTTCAAACACCGATCGACTGCCATACTTTATACAAACAGGGCACCGCATTTCCTCATATCTCAGCACAGCACCCGTATTATGGGGATGAAATCCATGGTCCATGTTTAGACAGTGTAAGAAACATAGTTTGTGAAATTTCGTCGCCTTTCAGAGAAATTTGAGTCTGAGAAAATCCAACTGTCCAAATGGGGACTAGTCCGATGTTTACGGTATATTTTTATATATTTTAACCTAAGCAGACCCGCCTGCCCGTCGTGTGGGCCGCGTGCACACAACGTGCACACAGCGTACTGTAGTCCTGCTACTGTACTGCCATGACTAAATGTCTTCCTTGCGCATGCAAGCACAACATAGGGTACTGTGTGTGATCAAAAACAAAAATGCGGGTTATAGACCTCCCTTGCATATGCACGCCAACTGGACCAAATGGCCCCGGCCCCTGATACATCATCCGGTTCGTCAAGCTCAAGTCGCGCTTCGCCAAGAGGCGCATTATATCACAGATGGTCGTCCCAACCGCCATCTATTTCAAACTCCAGTCTCCCTACTAATTCGATCACTACTTGTAACGACAAGGATTCGGTCGACCTTTCGAGCCAAGATTCCCTTCCATTCATCTTGTCCGAGTCAGGGTCGTCTAGAAACCAAAATTTCTCTTTTCCTGATCCTAAATCCTGCGACTCTCTCGAAAAATCGTCCTTCCGTCTTCGAAACGAATCCCAATCCTCCATAAGCACCATCCTTGGGTCCAAGCACGATGGCTATACAACAACCACACCGAAACAGGGAATTCGTTTCTTGAGCCCTCCCTCTATTAAGGATGATGAGTCTTCCCCACCTTCGACACCGCGTGCTCCCCTAGTTAGTACTCTCAGTCTGAAGACGGATCCCACTCCATCTCCTTCTGTCCCCTGTCCACTGGCGCCCCAAAAGACGGCTTTTCTCTTTTCCTCTGATACAGATAAGGCCGGCATTTCCGTATCTCTCACGTCAGAGCGTCCTTTCAAGACCATTAACGACCTTGCCGATCCTGGTCCATCTCCCATCCATGCCATTCTCACTGCTGACCCCTCCACACCCTTGGGCGCATCATTTTCTCCTCCGCCGGTAGGTCCCTCAGTTTCCCGCCGCAAGTCCCGCAGGTCTCCTCACAAACCGTCCCACCGCTCCCATTGGCACTCTGCAATCAGTACGCCAACCACCATTCATGAGGTCAAATCAGATCCCTTTTCCTCGGCGCGACAGGAATGTAGTTCTTTCCCCTCTCCCACCACTAAAGATATGGCCGCATCTTCCATGCCCCCAATCCCACCGCGTCCTTCGAGTGCCGTCAAGGTTGAACCCGCTGATTTCCACACACTCTTGTCACTAGTTCATCCTCCTGTCACCAGTTCGTCCTCCACCGTGGCAGTAGATTCGCCCTCCGTCAACGTCACGTCGGTTTCTCCTCTCCCAATGGATCGCATGGGAACTGCAGCGTGCCCCCGCTGCTCCCGTAACGGCACCGTAACCATCAAGGTCAAGAAAGGTATACTCGGGTTTATGACTGACTTTCTCAACTCGAATAAACGGCCTGAGATCAGCACACCTTCTGACCCCGTCCATCACACTCATATCGCTTTTGACTCATTCACCGGAGAAGTTACTGGCTTCCCCAAGGAATGGCAACAACTCTTACAGGACAGCGGAATTTCCGAGTCCGATCGAAAGAGGAATCCCCGTGCGATCCTGGAGGTCGTCAAGTTCTACCAGGAAGGTGGTGGCGATGTTTGGGATAAGATGGGCCACGCCCTGGCCCCCAGGAGCTCTCAATCGCCACCTGTCCCAAGCACGGCCCAATCCGCACACTGGTCCGTGGGTAATAGCGTTGTCCCTACAGTAAGCCATTTCCTTTATCCTTCCTCTGGCGCCCTTGCTGACAGTTCAAAGCGATCCGCGTTTTCGCCTCCGAAAAAGGCTCACTCATCCGGTGGCCCACATAGTGTGTCCTCATCTCACCCGCCAGCATCATATCGCCCTGCGCCATCTCCATCCCAGCCTGTGCAGCCCAACTTGGACAGGTCGACCTCGCAGCGAACAGCACCCAAACCACCGCGCAATGACACGCTTGTCCGCGCAAACACTACAAGGGATCGGCGCTCTCCGGCACCACCGGCAGCTGTCAGAGCGCCCGCTCGAGAATCACCCAACGCCTCGACCGCGGATCTCCCGTCACAGCCACCATCTACCACCGTTGTGAATGCTCCGGTTGCTGAGCGTCGCGCCCCACAACCTCCCACAGCACCACGGCAACAGAGTGCAGCTGCGACAAGCTTAGCGAAGACTACTGGTGGGACACCACGGCGACGGAAAAAGGAGGGCAAGGCAAATGACGCCGATATAGTCAAACGCCTGCAACATATTTGCACGGATGCAGATCCCACACGGTTGTATCGCAACCTCGTCAAGATTGGGCAGGGGTGAGTACACCGCAATTTTTTTTTCTATGAATTCGAGAGTTGTACCCATTTTTTCACCGATGCTCTCTTGGGTTCTATGTAGGGCCTCGGGTGGTGTATTTACTGCCTGCCAAGTTGGAACCAATCTCTCGGTTATGATTAAGCAGATGGACCTTGACAAGCAACCAAAGAATGATCTTATCATAAATGAGATCCTGGTGATGCGCGCTTCACGTCACCAAAATATCGTCAACTATATCGACTCGTTCCTTTACAAGAACGAGCTTTGGGTTGTGATGGAGTACATGGAGGGTGGCTCACTCACAGATGTCATGACAGCGGACCTGATGACAGAAGGCCAAATCGCAGCAGTGAGCAGGGAGACAGCGCAAGGTCTGCAGCATTTGCACAAGCACGGTGTCATTCATCGTAACGTCAAGAGTGGTAATGTGTTGTTGAGTCTCAGTGGTGACATTAAACTCAGTGCGTATGGCGAATTACTCTCCTATTACGATCCCTGACTGGTGTCATCTTGTGTGGTTTCAGCTGATTTCGGCTTCTGCGCACAAATCTCGGATCATACGCATGCGAAGCGAACGTCTATGGTCGGTAACGCACCTTATTGGATGGCGCCGGAGGTTGTGACACGTAAGGAGTATGGCCCGAAAGTGGACATATGGTCTCTTGGTATCATGGCTATTGGTATGTGTCGCAATTGTTGTCCTTTGTTGTTACTGAGACGAATCCATCTCACAGAGATGATCGAGGGCGAACCGCCCTACATTAATCAAAATCCTTTAAAGGCGCTTTTTCTGATCATCACGAATGGCTCACCAACGATTGCGAATCCGGAGAACTTGTCGCCGACGTTCCGGGATTACTTGGCCAAGACGCTGGAGGTTAACACTGAAAAGCGGCCAGGTGCGACGCAGCTTCTGCAGCATCCGTTCTTTGCGATCGCAGAGCCGTTGCGCACGCTCGTGCCGCTGATTACAGCTGCCCGTGAGATCGCGCGGAACAAATAATCGATTTCGACGCGCGTTGTGGGCCCTCGCAAGGCGGCTCCGTCGTCGGTCGTTCGTACCGCATTCCATTTCCCGATTTCTCCAGCTCCCCTCGCAGTCTATCGTCCAACCTCAACATGTTACTCATCCTCACTCACATTTATCCAACCGTTTCTTTCTGTGTTCCTCGCTAATGCATCTAGTATTTTCGCCCCACTCGTCGCCTCTCTTTTTTGATTTGCATTGGCCTGCGTGCCGCCAGTCGCCGTCGTCCGTCATGCATGTGCCGTTGCCGCTGCGCACCCGCAGGCCACTTCCGTTTAGATACTTAGGAGAAAACAAATTTGAACATCTATCGAAGTCTCCGCTTGGCGTACGTGTGATGATGTATCGTAATGTCTCATATTGTTTGATTTGATTCGGTTACTCGGACTGATTGGTGTGTGATCGAGCTGAGAAAGACGGGAACACGTTTGGTCTTGCCTCACGATGCAAGCTATACGACATGGTTGCAATGAGTGTCTTTGTGTTTTGGAAATTGATCAAAGGGGTCTTAGATCTTAGACTGAGGTTCTACGAGATTATGATACTTGGAGTCTCAGCTTTGCGCATTATACGTTTTGAGTGGTCCTCCTTGGCCACTGGAGGTCAATCTTTCTATTGATACGCGAAACCTACGAGTAGGCGATATTGATCGTGTTACAGGATGATGACACACAATCAAATTAGTGTCTAAGCGAATCGTCGTTCAAACGGCAATGAAAAAAAGACCCGAAATACAGAGGTCGGAGGGGTCATAGATTTTGGTCAAACTACCTAGGTACCCACCACTCAACCTGGTGAACGGAATTCGGTGCGCTGCTGTTCGTTCTTAGAATTTTAGAGCCTTTTATTAGTAATCCAACTGACGGAACGTGACCGATCAACAGTTCAAGTGGTCCAGGAGCAGGGAGAACAAACACTGCGTCCACAGGGTCCGTGTGTACCCTGTTTCCCTAAACAAAGATGAGTTCCCCTCGAATATGCACGTCAACTCAAACTCGATGACACCCGACTCTTGCACACCATCCGGTTCGTCAGGTTGCACGTCGATTAGAGGGTCCAAGGAATCTATCCAATTGTGTCGGCAATCTATCTCAAACTCCAGTGTTCACACTACTTCGACCACTAACGACAAGGATTCGGTCTACCTTTCGAGTCGAGATTCCCTTCAAGTTCCGCTCAACTCATCAGGGTCATCCAGAAACCAAAACTCCTCTGTTCCTGACCCTAAATCCTGCCACTCTCTCGAAAAATCGACCTTCTGTCTCCGAAACGAATCTCAATCCTCTATAAGCACCATCCTTGGGTCCAAGCCCGATGACCATTCTACAACACCCACACCGAAACAGGGAATTCGTATCTTGAGCCCTCCCTCTATTAAGGATGAAGATGAGTCTTCCCCATCTTCGACACCGCGTGCTTCCCTCATTAGTACTCTCACTCTGGAGACGGATCCCATCCCATCCTCAACTTCTGGCCCCTGTCTACTGGCACCCCAGAAGACGTCTTTTCTCCTCTCCTCTGATAGAGATGAGGCTAGCTTTCCGGTATCTTCCACGTCACCGCATCCTTTCAAGACCGATAATGTTGATCTTGTCGATCCTGGTCCACCTCCCATTCACGCTATTGTCACCGCTGGCCCCTCCACACCCTCCGTTCCTATCGTGGCATTTTTTCCTCCCCCGACAGATCGCGATCCCATGGGTACTACTACGTCGCGCTCCCGTACCAGTACCGTTGCTACCAAGGGAAAGAAAGGTATGCTCGGGTTTATGACCGACTTTCTCAACTCGAACAAACGGCCGGAGATCACCACACCCCATAACCTCGTCCATCTTACTCATGTTGATTTCAACCCGTCCACTGGGGAATTTCTTGGCTTGCCCAAGGAATGGCAACAATTCTTCCAGGACAGCGGAATCTCCAAGTCCGATCAAGAGAAGAACCCTCTTGCTGTCATGGAGGTCGTCGACTTTTACCAGGAAGGTGGTGGCGATGTTTGGGATAAGATGGGCCACGCCGCGACCCCAGGGGGTTCTCAATCGCCACCTGTCCCAGGCACCGCCCAATCCGCCCGTCCTGGAGTGTCTAAGTCCGTGGATGATAGCGTTGTCCCTACAGTAAGCCATTTCGTTATTCTTCCTCTGGCGCCCTTGCTGACAGTTCAAAGCGACCCCAGCTGTCGCTTCCGAAAAAGGCTCACCCGTCCGGTGGCCCAAATGGTGTGTCCCCATCTCACCCGCCAGCAGCATATCGCCCTGCGCCATCTCCATCCCAGCCTGCGCAGCCCAACTTGGAAAGGTCGACCTCGCGGCAAATAGCACCCAAACCGCCACGCAATGATGCGCTTGTCCGCACAAACACTATGGATTGGCGCTCTCCGGCGCCACCGGCGGTTGTTAAAGCGTCAACTCGAGGATCACCCAACGCCTCGACCGCGGATCTCCCGTCAAAGTCACAAATTACCACCGCCGTAAATGCTTCAGTTGCTGAGCGTCGCGCTCCACAACCTCCCACGGCACCACAACAACAGAGTGCGGCTGCGGTGAGCTTGGTGAAGACTGCTGATGCGACACCACGGCGACAAGAAAAGGGGAAGGAGGACAAGGCAAATGATGCCGATATAGTCAAGCGCCTGCAACAGATTTGCACGGATGCAGATCCGACACAGTTGTACCGCAACCTTGTCAAGATTGGGCAGGGGTAAGCACACCGCGATTTTTCTCTATGAATTCGAGAGTTCGTTTTACTCATTCGTTCGCCAATGCTCTCTTCTTGGGTGCTATGTAGGGCTTCGGGTGGTGTATTTACTGCCTACCAAGTTGGAACCAATCTCTCGGTTGCGATCAAGCAGATGGACCTTGACGAGCAACCGAAGAAATATCTTATCATAAACGAGATATTGGTGATGCGCGCTTCACGTCACCAAAATGTCGTCAATTTTATCGACTCGTTCCTTTACAAGAACGAGCTTTGGGTTGTGATGGAGTACATGGAGGGTGGCTCACTCACAGACGTCGTGATGGCAAGCCTGATGACAGAAGGCCAAATCGCAGCGGTGAGCAGGGAGACAGCACAAGGTCTGCAGCATTTGCACAAGCACGGCGTCATTCATCGTGATATCAAGAGTGG
>Ga0307510_10000197_pt1 | contig 52492 bp, 51 predicted proteins | sample 12_EM_MG_FD_207224 | JGI IMG/M metagenome (GOLD analysis project Ga0307510, IMG submission 207224) | Populus trichocarpa ectomycorrhiza microbial communities from riparian zone in the Pacific Northwest, United States - 12_EM | ecosystem: Host-associated > Plants > Roots > Unclassified | place... | reverse complement strand
TCCCCACTGGTTATCGCATCCGCCAGCTCATAGGTCTCTTCAATGGTCAACGGCCTCAATGTCCCGACAGTCTGTTTCTTATCCCAGGGACATTTCTCCCTCAACTCATCCATTATGCCGACAAGACGCTCAAATGCAGGCTTATTTTCACTCATAATTATATAGAAATAACAGAAATAAACAGGAATATCAGCAGCAGGATAATATTGATAAAGCTGGCCATACAGCCCACCAGGAAATACTTCAGAAACGTCTTTGTCCTATCCTGCCCATAGAAACCCCGCATAGCCTTATAAAGATAGATGAACATATACACGATGATCCCAAAGATCAGGATATCCACCACTACATGAAACCAGGTCCAGCTAAAGACATTTTCCAGCCGGCCCAACAACATATACACCAGTAGCAGGATAAAGGTAGCGCAATAAACATGGATCGTAAAAATGCCATGATCGACATACAGGTACTGCTTATGCCGGAAATACATGATGTTCAGCAGCATGGCAAAAATAGGCAGCGAGACGAACAGGATCTTGGGAAAGGAATGAAAGATATTCTCTATAAGATGCTCCTTGAACCGGCGCGGGTCATCCTCGTACTGGTTATTAAGGGTTATCAGCCGGTGCATAGTGGCCCGCTTCACCCAGCCATCCCGCAAACTATCGGGCAATACCCGCTCCGAAGAGTCATATTCTTCCACACTCTTATAATCCCCCTCGTGTAATCCAAAGAAATTACGATTCGTGGTCGGGTGATTTATCGTATTCACCACCTGCGTGATCCGGTTTCTGTCCGCCAGCGAGATCCCGCTCTTCGCCAGACTATCGTTATAGGCCGTCATCAGCAGATCCCCCAGCTCTGTCTTTGAAAAGGTCTTTTTCGTGCTGTCCCCATAGATCCTCCGGATCATCGACATCTCCATGTTGTTATGGGTTAGAGACCTCTGCAGGTCCTGCTTGTCGTCATCGTCTTTTTCTTCCGCAATCTCCTTTGTCAGCTTCGCCTGCCGCTCCTTCAGTTGGGACAGACTTTGCGCCTTTTCCTTCTTCTCGCTGCCGAACATATCCTCCGGCTTCTTTAGCGAGAAAAGGATGATAAAAAAGATGGCCGAGGTGAACACATACATCCGGATCGGGTTCAGATAGCTCATCCGCCGCCCGGCCATATACTCCTTTGACAGAAACCCCGGTTTCCGCATCAGATATTTCACCGTACTAAAGAATTTACCGTCAAAATGGGTAATATCATTAAAAAAATGCTGGACCAGGTGCCAGACAGTCTCTTTCGGCTCTAGGTTCTCCTGGCCACAAACATGACAGTAACGACCGACTACTTCGGTCTGGCAATTAAGGCAGTTCTTTTCTTTTCGTTCCTTTAAATGCGACACAGGGGAAAAATTTTCCGTAAAATAAGTAAACTCTAACAGGTTCAAGGCATTAAAAAAGCGATTTTTTCGTTTCCCCTTTTTAATTTTGCCATAACCATGATGAAATTTACCGGCTCAATGCTGTTGATCGTGTTAACCCAGGTATGTTCGGCCCAATATTATTACAAAGACCTGGTCACCACCAGGCAAAACGAGAGGCGCTGGAGCCTCTACAGGGACAATGGGGTTAAGTCGGTCAAGCTGAGCAGTTTCGAACGCGATGGCAAACCCGCCGAGGGTTTTACGGGCGACCAGGAAGTCTCGGGCGAAAGCCTCACGACCCATACAAAAGCCAGCGGCAACGCCGAATCCTGGATCACCGCCACCTATACCCCCCAGGGACTTACACAAAAGATCACCGATACCACCGACACCTACCGCAGCACTTCCGACTACCAATATGACGCCGAAGGACGCTTACAATCCATTTTGAATACTTCGATCGAAACGGACAACCACCTCAGGGATGTCGAACAGCATATCTGGTACTATGACGCAGCAGGCAAGCCTTCCTCCATGTTAAAGGTCAAGAATGGCAATGACACCACCTTCGTCCGCTTTGTCCTCGACGAAAAAGGCAACGTGGCCGAAGAAAGAGCCATACGCAACAAGACCGACCTCCCCGTCATCTATTACTACTACGACACGGACGGCCGCCTCACCGATATCGTTCGTTATAGCCTGAAGGCGAAGCGATTACTACCCGACAACATCTTCGAATACGGGGATGACGGAAGGACAAGCTCCATGCTGGTCGTCCCCGATGGCAGCAACGACTACCTCAAATGGCTCTATGACTATAATGAAAAAGGGCTGAAATCAAGAGAATCCTGTATCAGCCGGCAAAAAGAGCTCCTCGGAAAGATCGAATATCAATACACTTATAAATAGAAGCTTATGCGTCTCCCCATATTTTTTTTATTTTTAATTAGCGGCCTCTCCACCATGGCCCAGGACCTCGACTTCCCCGATTTCCGCAGCAAAAAAGACAATTTCTCCAAAATCAACGACAAAGACATCCGGGCCGACATGGCCTCCTTTGCCCTGGCCGGCGTAGACGAAAGCATCGGCAAGGCCCAGCTTCAGACCGTCCCCGTGACAGACCACGCCGCCGACTTCATGACATTCCAAAATGACAATATCAAGGTCATCATAAAGACCAGCTTCTTCATGCCGACAAAACACAAGCTGATGATGTCGGAAACCCACCTGGTAAAAATAGACGGCAAACCTTACTATGGCGGTATCTATGGTCAGACACCCCATACAATAATACAAACGGTGACCGTCCTGGTCGGTAAAGATACCGTGCCCATTCCAGCCACCGCTTATTTCGATCTGTATGACCCTAAGTTCAGCTTCAACGAGAACGGCGCTACCCGCTCCCGTAATGGTGTCTATCTCTCGAATGACAAACACACTTTCTACATCTATATGTTGAATATCGACAACGGCGGAGCCGAATACACCTGGGTCATCCGTGACAAACAATACCTTCGCCGCGTAGTGGACGTCGGGTTCCTCAACCAGTAAACCCTGCACCGATCCACTGTCTCTCAACTCACCAATCCACGTCGCCTCGCATGCGGCAGTTCCATCCATCACTGCCCTTCAATCCTCACCAAATCTGCTTGTCGCCGGAGTCCACCCATCCTCCCTCCACGAGCCTTATCCACATCGACCCCGCTTGCCATCGGGGCCAATCCACATCCCACTATCCTTCCGTCACCCACTAACTCCAAACCATAAGCTCACACCGGGCACCACCTCACATCCGGCCCACCGTCGTCTAATTATATTCTCTCCGTCTTCACCAATTCCCCATCCCGGGTAAAGTATAGAACATGGTCCTCTTTAAAAGCATCATGCTTATCAGAGCTCAGCAACGGCCCATTATTCAGGTGCATCACATACAACTGCTGATCCGGCGTTTCGATCTTGCGGATATTGTGTACATACCAGTCGTTATAACCACTGCTCTTCCAGGCTATCTGCACCCCTGCCGGTAAATGACGGGTTCTGTTTACGGAAGACTCCGTCCCTTTCCAATGACCATCATGGGAATAGTACGCATACTGTTTCTTCCCGTCCTTTTTAAAGTGTGCCACATATCCTTCTTTGCGCATTTCCCATTTCTTCACCTCACCCCCCGGAAACTTCCCCGAGAAAGCGGCATATACCTTTTGCGGAACGGCTGTAGTCACAGGCGATTGAGCAGATGCGGATTGTATAAGTATAACGGAAGCGATAGCTGCCAGTAAATTCTTCATTGTAAATTGTTAAAAAATAAAGGAAATAAATTCGAACACAAGGCCCATCCGGGCCACTAATAAAAATGGAAGATTTAGACACAAGGCGGCCCACGAAGCGAAGAACCGGTCAGGATCGTAGCATGTACACCGGGCCTCGAAATGTTCGGGAGAGCTTTAGGCTCAAAATGAGGATGATCTATCGTAATAAAGGAAGCACAAAAACCATCCAGCCCAAACCTGCTGCGATGGCGGTTCAAAGGGCGCTTATGCACAGAGAGCGCCAACCCTGAAGTATGTATCTGCAGCAAATGCGCAGTCTCAACAAGATTCTTTTTACCGATCTGTACCAATTCACCATTCACACCCCACCCGGCAGCCAAAGCAAGTACACGATGACCTGCCTGAGCGCCCATAAGCAACAAACCCACCCCTACCGTGAACAACACGATAACCAGTCTTTTATGTATGTTTCTTATGGGCGTCATAACAAACCAAAAATAGATAACTATTCCCTAAGAAAAGCTTAATGTTTTTTGTGCTGCACTCTTCGCCATAACATACCCATTGACGGCATACATCAATACAGCACAAGCGAAAAAGGCCGCAATCGTAACCCATCCAAGCACGTTATAATGGACGAGCAATCCCGCAGCATTCTGACCAATGATCCAACCCCCAACCACAGAAGCGATCCCCCCGCCCAGCTGCTGCACAGAAGAGTTAATACTCATAAAAGCCCCCCTGTCTTTCGCGTCCGGTACCCCGGAGATCAGGGCCTGGCTGGGTATCATCCTCGAAAAAACAGCCGTATACATCAGCGTGTTCAGAACAAGCACTTCCCACAAAGGGGTTATCGACAGACGAGAGAAAATAGGAACGATCAGCGACGCCAAAAGACTACCGGCAATAAACATCCTGAACTTACCGATCCGGTCACTCAGCTTGCCGATCAGCGGCCCCATAAAAAGTCCCACAAAACCCGCCACCACAAACACGATCGGCAACACCTTTTCGTCTATACCTACATTACGTACCAGGAACGTGCTCGAATACGGCATCATCAGAAATCCACCCGTAGATAGCAAGGCAGTCGCCCCAAACGCCCTCAGATATCTCCCCTGCGAAGCCGTCTTCAGCAAATGTACCAGCGGCCGCTGAACCGCCCTCTCTTTCAGATGCGAATCTATCGGCTTCACCCAGCGCAGAATAACCACCCCCACCGGAACACAGATCCCCACGATCATAAGGAAAGGCATATGCCATCCAAACTTGTTCGCAAAGAACAACCCCACAGGGATACCCAACACCTGGCTAACGGCAAAGGCCATCTGCACAAAACCCATCACCCGCCCCCTCTTCTCCAACGGGAACAGATCGGCAACAATGGCCATATTGATCGAGAACAATACCCCGCCAAAAAAGCCGGTCACCATCCGCGCCATCAGCAGGAAATGATAGTCCGGCGCAATACCGCAAAACAAGGTCCCCAGGATAAAACCGGCGTAAAAGAATAACAACATCTTCTTCCGGTCGAACTTATCGGCAAAACCCGCAGCCAGGATACCCGCTAGCCCCGCACTAAAGGCATAAGCCGAAACAACCCAGCCGAACTGCGACGGACTGATGCTTAATATCCGGATCAGCTGAGCCCCCAGTGGAGCCATGACCATAAAGTCAAGTATGATCGTAAACTGTAAAAGAGAAATAATAGCAATAACAAAGGTCTCATAACCCGTAAAAACTTTCTCATTCTTCTGTTCCATAGTAAGTGGTTTTAAAAAATTAATGCCTTTCGAATACCAACTGGCTCACCATTTTGCCGGTTCCGGTCTAATCTATAAAATGAATATTCATTTATTTAACATGTCAAAAAAACTCACGGCCTCAGCGCCTTCAGCACCAACGCCAACGTCTGCTGCAACATCTCATCCGTCAGACTAAAGGGCTGCCCACCAATACTCTTCCCCGCCTTATGCCACTGCACCAGATTAAACAAAGGCGCAAACGCCACCGACCAATACACCTCCATCGGCATCTTCACCAGCTCATTATTGGCTATCGCTTTCGTTACAAACCGTTGCATCGTCTCCGTAAACGAATTTCTCCGGAAAGGCACACACTTCTTATGCAAAGGCGTATACTTAAAATGCTCCATAAAATGCGCCTTATCCGGATGATCGACGATATACTGCGCCCGGTTCTTCCACTGCACCGACATACCCGTAGCAAAATCCATCTCCGGGTCGAACCCCTGTAAAATATAGGCAAAATATTTATCGGCCTCCATCTGGTATAACTGCATCAAAAGATCATCCCGGTCCTTGAAATAGATATATATGGTGGCAGGAGACACCCCCGCCGCCCTGGCCAGCTTCTGCATGCTCAAACCATCAAACCCCTCGTCCACGATCATCTTCAAAGCCTGTTGATATATCGCTTCAACCTTGCTTTCATCTCTTACTCGCATAATGCAAATATAAGTGAATATTCATTTATTTATAAATCTACCCCTTATAAATTTTTTCTATCCCCAGTTTTTTCATCTTTGACTTCAGGGTAGAAGCCGGCAGATTCAACAAAGAAGCAGCCCCGCCAGGCCCCGAGATCCTCCCCTTACAAGTCCTCAACACCGACAAAATATGCTCCCGCTCCATTTCAGCGATCGTCTTCACCTGCCCCCCGGCTAGCTCCGGCGCCTGCTGCTGCCCATCCCTTGGCAAGAGCGAGATAAAGGACACATTCTGCAAAATAGTGTCATTGCTCATCAGCACGCTTCTTTCGATCAGATTCTGCAATTCCCGCACATTGCCAGGCCAGGAATATTCCATCAACCGCACCAGGGCCTCCTCGGAGATGCCCTCCACAGGCCGGTTCGTTTTCTGCGCATACATCTTTATAAAATGATTCACCAGCAAAGGGATATCCCCCTTCCTTTCCCGCAGCGGTGGCAATATCACCGGGAAGACATTCAGCCGGTAATACAGGTCAAGCCGGAATTTCCCTTCAGCTATCGCCTTCTCGAGATTATTGTTCGTAGCCGCAATGATCCGGACATTCACCTTGATCGTCTCCCTTCCACCAATTCGCTCTATCTCCCTTTCCTGCAATACCCGCAACAGTTTCACCTGGACCGATGGCTGCATCTCCCCTATCTCATCTAAAAAAAGAGTTCCCCCATCAGCCTGCTCGAACTTCCCTATCCTCCTGTCATATGCACCGGTAAAAGCCCCTTTCTCATGCCCAAACAGCTCCGACTCCACAAGATTGGGAGGCAAAGCAGCACAATTGAGCTTGACAAAAGGATTCTTCCACCGGCTGGATAAATGATGTATACAATTGGCAATACCTTCCTTGCCCGTACCACTCTCGCCAAGGATAAGCACGGAAGTATCAAGAGGACCCACATCCTTCACGAGGTTAAAGACACGCACCATGCTGGGACTGCTTCCGATAATGCCATTCAGACCCGGCCCCTCAGGCCGGTTCGCAGTCGTCCCCGGAGCAGGAAATTCAGCTCCCCGTTGTTTCTTACCCTCCGGATTTAATTGTTTTGTATAGTCGTGCCGGTAACGCGCAATGTCCAGCGTCACCAGCAGGTCCTTCTCCCGGAAAGGCTTCACGATAAACCCGGAAGGCTGCGTAACCTTCGCCATCTCCAGCACACCCGTATTACAGTTCGCCGATAAGTACACAAAGGGGATGTCACGCTTATTGAGCTCTGCGGCAACATCGATCCCCGTTAGATCACCCTTTAGAAATATATCCAGCAAAACCAAACCCGGCGGGCGGGCATTAATATTTTCCATAGCGGAATGATACGAACGGGCTATCCCTGAAACAGTATAACCCGCCCGCTCCAATGTAAGTCGGATATCCCCGGCAACAACCAGCTCATCTTCCACAATAAGAATTGATCGATGCATTTCAGCAGTTGTTTTAAGAGTTTACACTCAATTGATTATCATAAAAGTAATCTATTTTCCCCGTTACAACATCGTCCCTAGCCTACGCTGCAACAACCCACCCCAGCTCAACCTCCCACCCCGCCGCAATAACCCTATCATCAACCCGGCACCCACGGCCATTTCTTTCCCTACCTTTAACTTATGGCAACAGTACCACTCGGCAGCCCCACAGGCAGATGGGTAATGGCTTCGGTTATCATGGCATCCGCCATGGCCTTTATCGACAGCACCGCGCTCAACGTCGTCCTGCCTTCTCTGCAACGCGACCTCAACGCGTCCGGAACCGACCTCTTCTGGATACTCAACGCCTACCTGCTCATCCTCGCCGCCCTCATCCTCGTCGGAGGCTCCCTCGGCGACAAACTCGGCCGCAAAAAGATCTTCATGACCGGCATCCTGATCTTTATCATCGGCTCCACAGCCTGCGGCTTCGCCCCTACCGTCACTTACCTCATCGGCTTCCGGCTCACTCAAGGCGTCGGAGGAGCACTGATGATCCCCGGTAGCCTATCCCTTCTCTCTTCATCCATCGACGAAAAAGAAAGAGGTAAGGCCATCGGCACCTGGTCGGCAATCACAACCGTCGTTACCATCGGCGGCCCCGTCATCGGAGGAGCCCTGGCCGACGCAGGCCTCTGGCGTTATATCTTCTTTATCAACGTCCCCATCGGTCTCGCCGCCCTGCTCATCTTACAGCGACATGTAGCCGAAAGTCGCGGCGAAGACAACAACCCGGTCTCAACAAACCCCACCAACCCGGTCTCAGCAAACCCAATCCACCCGGGCTCAACAACACCCAACAACCCTACCCCAACCGATCCAAACGCGACCACACCCAACAAACCAAACCCGACCAGGCCCACCAATCCATCCCTCGATTTCCCCGGCGCGATCGCCATCGCGCTCGGCCTGGCCTCCCTAACCTTTGGCTTCCTGCGCATCCCCGCACTCGGCCTCAACAACTGGATCGTCTATCTCACCCTCGGCCTCGGCATTTTATTACTCATACTCTTTATCGGCATCGAAAGCAAAAGCCGCCAACCCATGATGCCCCTCCACCTGTTCGCGAACAAGACCTTCAGCGGAGCCAATCTCTTAACCTTCTTCCTCTACGCCGGCCTCGGCGCAGGCATGCTCTTCCTTTCCCTGAACCTCGTCCAGGCCCAGGGTTATAGCCAGCTGGAATCCGGACTTACCTTCTTACCCTTTACCGTATTAATGATCACCATCGCCCGGCTCTCCGGCAGCCTCGCCGATAAATTCGGTCCGCGCCTCATCCTCATCCTCGGTCCCGCCACCACCGGCGCCGGCCTGCTGCTCCTTTCATTCGTCGGCGCTACCCGAGGAGCAAAAGACTACTGGACAACTTTCTTTCCCGGCATCCTCATCTTCGGACTGGGCATGTCCTTCACCGTTGCACCACTCACCACGACCGTCATGAAGTCCGTGGTAGATGAGTTCTCCGGCACCGCCTCCGGCATCAACAACGCCGTAAGCCGGATCGCAAGCGTCTTCGCCAACGCCATCTTCGGTACCCTCGCCATCCTCTTCTTCTCCGGCTCCCTCCAGAAAACACTTCCCCAAAATCTCAAAGACAACCCCATCATCCTTCAACAGGCTGCCAACCTCGGCAACGCAAAACCACCCCCCTCCATCACCGGCGCCGACCGTAAAACAGTCACCGTCGCCTACCGCTCAGCCTTCATCGATGCCTATAGTAAACTCATGCGTTGCGCAGCAATCCTCGCATTCCTGGGCTCGGCCATGGCCATACTGTTGATCACCAAACGCCACACCCCAGTTCAACATGCCCCCAATCAATAAACAACTCTCCCACCACACCCAACCGCACCAACCTTTCCCCACAACTACCCAATCTACCCCACACCGTTATACCGCGCCACAATAATCTACCCTCCACAATACCCCCGTCACAACCTGCCACAATAATCCCCCCACCCCAACGTTAACCAAAAAGCACTCCTAACCTGCTGCAATTCCTATGACTCGCAAAACCAACTGGCTCTTCGCCGGCATGCTCATGATCTTTTCCATTCATGCCCATGCCCAAACCGACTCCACACACAAAAAAAAGCCGGTCCCCACTCGTCAGAAACTCATTCCCAATAGCACAAAACTCGAACTGGTCTACAAGGAAGCCCTTGTCACTCAATACAGTTCTAATGGTGGCAGCCGCTCCTACAACGTCTTCCAGCCCTACATCCGGGTCAATGACGCCAAACCCGTCGAAATAGGCAAACATGCAGAATTCCTCCGCAGCTTCTTCTCAAAATGCAGTGAGGCCGACGAACAGATCGACCTGATGAACCAGCAAATGCGAAGGGCAAAACTCGATTTCTATGGAGGCTTTGGCGTAGGTGCCGTCATCGCTTTCTCTGGTCTCCCCGCCGCCGCCAACAGCAATGGCTCAGGCGCCTCCACCTTCTGGACCCACTTTGGTGTCGGAGCAGCAGTAATGGTGGCAGGAGCCTACTTCGCACATACACACGCCCGACGCGCCGACGACCATCTGCGTCTATCCGTAGACATATACAACAGCCGTTGCTTCAAGCCTCTTCCCGCCGATACGGCCCGCAAGCTGGCAGCGGCAACACCACCTGGAGAACGACCGGTCATACCAAGCGCAAGAAAACTCTATGAGGACACTACCCTGTTTCGCCTCATACGCAACGACCCCTCCCATTCAGGCTTGTTCGGCCTGACCGTCGTACCACTGATCGCCAACGTCTCGTCCCTGAACATCAACTTCAATGGCGGACTGGGCTTCTTTTATACCTACGAAAGCAAATTCGGGATCAGCGCCATCTACCAAAGAGCCTACTGGGATTACAGAGGACACGACGTAGACGAGATCATGGGCTCCGATGCCGAAAGCGCCGGCGCACCCACGAGTTACAGCAAGTCCACCCGCCTCGAGATCCAGGCCAAAGGCAGCCTTATCTCCTGGGAAAAAGAAGGATACTATCATCTGCACCTCGGCCACACAAGGATCGGAGGACAACCCGCCGAAGTCATAGGACGGACAAAAGGTACCATCGTCCAGGCCATCACAACAAGAGCCGGTTACATAATCGAAACCCAGGCCGTCCAGAGCAACAGCGCCGGTATCGCATTTAAGAACGTAACCCCCGAATACAACTATCATTTCGAAGGACAGACCTATCCCCTCGACGTCACAAACCTGACTACCTCTGCGACCACGGTAAAAGCCGGTATCATCACGGCAGGCATCGGTTACAGCACATTCAGGGATATCAAGATCGAACTGCTCGATGACACCTATACAGGACGACGCGAAGAAAAATCCCAAACCGACCTCTTCGTAGACGTACTATATGCCCATTCGATGACCGTACAGGACATGATCTACTATCACGCGCTCGAACCCCGTACAGGTGAATACCAGCATCTGCCCCAGCGCCTGGACCTGTCCCAGACACCCGTCAGAAAAGTAGGCGTCCGCATCGGAGCGACAACAGTATCCATGTACTCGCCACATTTCGGAATAAAGACCATGATGGAATTGGGTATCCGCCCCGGGCCGGTGACGATCGACAAGCAGGAGGGATTCTACGCCAGCCTCGGCTTCGGCATCATCTTCGGAGGCAGGATAAGTCAACAATAAATCACAACCCATTCAAACGCGAAGGACATGAGACCCCATATATTCATACAACTTTTCACCATACTGATCTTACAAAGCTGCCTGTGGTCCTGCACAAAAAAGGACGACAAATGTAATACTTCGATCAAACCGCTCGTCACCACCAACTCACCCGTCATAGCAGGTGATTCCCTAAAATTGTCCGTCTCAGGCATAGGTGATGTGTTCATGTACAACTGGTATGGCCCCAATGGCTTCTCCTCCCATGACTCCACCCCCATCCTGCCCGGAGTATCATCGACCAATGGCGGCAGGTATTATGTGGACGTCATCACAAAAGGAGGATGCATCTATTCCGCAACGACGGACTCTGTGCTCATTGGCGCCCCCGTCCTGCCCTGCTCCCTGGCAAACAATGAAGGCGACCTTTCGGGTGTCACAAACCTGGACTTTACCTACATCACCGGCAGCCCGAATGGCGGCTCCTGGTTCCTCGAAGCCAACGGCCCCGAAGGCGACGCCGAAATAGAATTCTTCAGCAACACCCTGCCCGCAACAGGGGTCTATACAGCCCAAAGCCTCGGCGACAACTGGGGACCCGGTAACGTACACGTCAACTTTACCGCGGCCAGCAGCATCTGGTACGGCAGCAATGGTACAGTATACGTCTCCGTCACCAATAAAAAGGTAACCGTAACCTCCTGTAATGTTCATTTCTCTTCCCCCACCTGGAATATCAAAACAACCGGCAGCTTTCAGATAACCCAACCATAAAACGACCCCTTTCCTCTAATATTCCTGAAAGGAATCCACAGACACAGCGTAACTATTTTTAATATAGGATTAAATTATAGTTAACTATTTAAATAAAAAATAGGATGCCATCTTTTGTGTCAGAAACAAATAATCTCGATCACTCATGCAGTGAAGACGGGATTTCTATTAAAGAAAAGCTGAACCAGCTGGCTATCGATCTGGCAACCAACCATTGTACCGTTTCATTCGGGGAAGATGAAAAAAAGACCGTTAAACTATCCGAGATCTTCGATACCGGTTCTCCACTTTATGATCAGCTGAGAAGCCAGTTAAAAAATAAATCCAGGGAAAACGAACAACACGTAAGCGATATCCTGCAACACAGAAATATATTAATTATTGGAGCAGGTGCAACCTATGATAGTTATAAATGCATTCCATTGGGTGTTCAGGTCATAGAAAAATTTGAAGAAAAATATAGAGGAAAAATAGAGGCCTTTCCCGCAGTAATGGAAAAGTTCAAAAATCATTTGAACGAGCTAAGGCTTCAGAACAGAGAGCCGGATTTCGAGAATATGTTATCTCTTTATTCAGAGTTGATTCTGACACCCGACGAATTGAGGTCGGAGATCTCGGATCTTTTCAATTTCAAATATGCACCAAGTCTCTTTTATGAAATAATCGCGCATTTATTCAAACATTCATTCTTTGATGTAATAATAAATTTCAACTTCGATGAGATCCTCGATCAGGCCATCGAAGAAGAATTAGGCAAGGACAACTACTACCATATTCTATCCGATGGAGATTGCGTACCCATCGAGGATATGATGGTGGATGGCAGGCTAAAGATCCCTATATACATTAAACCCCACGGAACAGTTAGTCATAAAAGCACTTTGAGATTTACAAAGCGGCACTACCTCGACGTTCCTGAAAAAATAAAGGACCTCCTTATAAAACTGATCAGCGGGGAACGAGGTGAGGTCATCGGCAAAAAAAATGAAGAAGTCGGGAATATGCAGAAAGTGAATATCATCGCTGCCGGATTTAATATGGAAAGTCTTGAATTTGGAGATATCTTAAATGAATACTTGCCTGAACAGTCTAAAATATACCACATTTGTTACGGTATAAAAGACAAACGAAGAGACCCCTATTTTGTGAACAAAGTTTTCCCGAAATTCTTTAAAAGAGCTTTTCACTATCATTCGGTTAAAGAAAATAAATCATGGGATGAAAAGGAACTACATAAAAATATTTACACAAGGATTGCAGTAGAGGAGTTTAACACGGATGGATCCTGCAATGAGCTGAGTACACCCTTTGCCGAACTCTTTAGCTATCTATGGAGAACGCTATTCCATTTATTCAGAAAAGATCTAACCCCAAGAAGTATCGGCAGGCATGAAATAATCAGCTATTTGTTTTATGACCCTTGCTTTGGAAAATACAGTAACAAGGAAAGATCGGAGCTCAACAGGACCTTGCTAAAGGACAGATATGAAAATTGTATCGATTATTTTCTTGATCGGACGATAGTCGAGATCGCCATGTCGATCAATAGGAATAATGGCATAATAGAAATTGCTCAATTATTGGGTGATCGGGCTGGTTTCTATTACAAAAAATATAGAGATTGTTATTTCGCAATAAAGAAAACCAATAAAGGAGCCTATTCGATTTATGACCTGATAAATCAGTTCGTCAGCCTCGAACGGAATAATGATTTCGATACAACCTACTCAAAAAATATCTTTCAACTTGATTTACAGGATCTGGATAAGTTAATGACCCAGGATCCGGTCCTACGATATCTTCATGAAAACCCTCAAATCGAGGATTTTGACGCACAGGATGTAAATAAGGCAATGAGAAGATGGATAGTAAAAGAGCTTGTAAATAATGAAAAAGGAGAACCAGAGATCAAAACTTCAACAAAACCGCTCCTATCCTTTCTTAAAAAATTCAATTCGATCCTTCGATCAAAAGATTCGGAATATGATCCGGTGTCTATAATGGTCCTCTATAGATTGTTTAAAGTAAAATATTTGTCCCAAACCTTCATTTCGAATTTCCAGAATAATTACGACAAGCTGGTCTATAATAGCAATAAATATTATGAAAAAGACCACCAGGCCAAAAGGGTGACTTTACTGGACGAACTGGCAAGGCTATTTCTTAAATCCAGCCGCCGCCACTACTACTCTATCCGGCCAAGATATCACGATCCTAAGAACTATCTTTCTGAGAGTTTTTCAAAAAGCAGGATTCTTCATACCAACCTATCGGTGGAATACGCATTTAGAAACATCTTTCTGAACTTTGATTGGGATATCGCATTAATTATATCAGAAACCGGCAGCATACTGAATTTCCTTGAGTCAAGAGAGAAGAGAGATCTATATTCCAGAAAAAAGATCATCGTACTCAACTCATTCGATGCTATAAAACAATTTTTTAAAAAGATAGAAGACGTCGACAGAGTCAATGAAAGCCAGAACAGATCATACCAGGCATTACTCTTCGAAGATCCCACAAAAAAGCAGGAGACCGTATATACGTTTTCGCTTCCTTCAATACAGCACAATCATCATATGATGCTGTTCATAAAAAAAGTACATAACCCTGATCAGGTAAACAAACATGAAATACCCATATACCAGGTCAAGGATAAAAATGCCCGAAAGGCCATATTTTCTATGACAGGGGGATTATATATCTATCGGCAGGGGTTCTCAAATAATTTAAACCCACTGATGGTAGGTATGCTGCCCTACAACAACCCGGATGAGGATATTTCAACCCTGCAACATGATTTTAGTAAACTATTGAGAATTTTCTGTACGACCTTTTGCAGGGCGCTCGCATTTCAAGGGATAAAAAAGATAAAAAACCTGGACGTCGATTTGGGTAAATACCAAAAATGGCAACCCGATGAACAGGTAGAGAATATAAATAAGCTCCTGAAATACCTGTATGATACAGACCACGATCTGTTTACAATAGAAGAGGATAGCCAAACCAACTACATCTCCACCACCACCCTTTTTCCGCCCTCCACATCCATCTCCCACAACCTCCCAATATCCCCGATACCCACAGCTACCGTCCCAACGGTCAGCTTCCCCTCAGCCGCCAGCTGAAACATCTCAGGCAGGATCTCAGCAAAGAGACTCCGCACCTGCCCCTTTGTCCAGCTCCCAAGACCCGAACCCGAAATTTGCAGATCGGCACTACGAAGATTTGCCGCAGACAGCTGGATCAGGTCTCCCGTCATACTACCCACCGACACAAACCTTGTCCTCGGAGTAAAAGCCCCCCTGCCCTTCAGCAAAGCCAATATCATTTCCGCCGTATGCCCCCAGAGATAATCTACGATCACGTTAAAAGGTGTTTCCCGATGGAGCTCCCTCAACCGCGTCATAAATTCTTCGTCGCTCTGCTGCACGGAAACAACCTCATCCGCACCCAGCGACAACAATTCATCCAAAGACCGGGCATTCCTACCAGTAGCGATCACCTTTCCCGCCCCATAATGTTTTGCTATCTGTACAGCAACCCTTCCCGTAAACCCCGTCGCACCATTGACAAGCACAGTATCACCCGGCTCGATCCCCGCCCGGAACCGAAGAGCCATCGCAGCACCAATTACCGCATTCGGCAGCGCCGCAGCAGTGATATCATCCAGACCTGCTGGTATCGGCACTATCCTGTCTCTCTCCACGATCGCCTTTTCCGCCATCATCCCACTCACACCCAACGCATATACCCGCGTCCCATCCGGTAACAGACCAACCCCGTCTCCACCGACGATCTTCGCCTCCTGCTTACTGCCGGCCGTAGAGTAATGTGTCCCCCTGGCCCGGCCCCTGTCAAAATGTTTTAAAGCCACCGCCTTCACCGATACCAACACCTCGTTTTCGTTTTGCACGACGGGGTCCGGAACCTCAACATATTGCGGCATATCCCCCTGATCAAACATAACTGCTGCTTTCATTTGGCTTATTTTCCAACAAAGGTAGCAGCGCAATTCCCCCACAACGATAACATTTGTTATCAAATGCCCCCAGGTACCCGTCCACCGGCCACCCTCCCTCGCCGCCGCAACCCCCTCCCCCGGCACCACCCCCAACATCCAACGCCCCTATGCCCCAGCGCCACCCCCCACCCCCTCACTTCCCCCTCGCCACCTTATTCTTGATCCGACTAAGATGCACCGGCGTCACCCCAAGATAAGAAGCAATATAATGCTGCGGCACCCGCTTGACAATATGCGGCCTCTCCCTCACCAGATTAACAAAACGCTCCACAGGACTATCCCTCACCCGCGACAAAAACTCATTCATATAATGACGCTGCCGCTCAAAAGAAACCTCCATCAACGCCTTCAGAAAAGCCGGATGCTGATCCAATTCCTTCAGCATCTCATTAAAGTGAGTCTTCGACAACACCTGCACAACACTCGGCTCGATCGTCTCGATCGTAAACATACTCGGGATATTCTTCTGAAAGCTCTGCAACGACGCCACCCCCTCGTTCTCAAAAAAGAACTGCACCGTAATATCTTTCCCCTTATTGTCAAAACACAGCCGCAAACAACCCTTCTCGACAAAATAATAGTTCTGAGCAGTTTTCCCTTCCTTAAGCAGAATGGCCCTCGCAGGATATTCCACCCGCTTCTGCAATGCGATATATTTCTCCCAATAAGGATTCAGCTCGGGAAACCGGTCTTTGAAAGTAAATAGCACTGGGCTTAGATTTAAGTATAAAGATAGGACTCACCTACTTAAAACTCACCTCCCTCACCCTGTTATTCATAGCGTCAGCGATATAAAGATTCCCCTCCCCATCGATAGCCATTCCCGCCGGGTAATTAAACCGGGCCGTCGCACCATCGCCATCCACATAGCCCACATCACCACCTGCGATACTCGATACAACCCCCTTAGGCGTCACCTTCCGGATACGGTCTCCGTCACATATAAATAGGTTCCCATCCTTATCAATTACCATATCGTTGATATATTGGAATTTAGCGACACCCGGGCCGCCATCTGTCATTCCCGTCGTTCCCACACCAGTAAACTTGGAAACCATTCCCGCCGGAGTTATTTTACGGATACAATAATTTCCATTGTCCGCCACATACATATTCCCTTGCTTGTCAAAAAGGATCGCATTGGGATTCAGGAACTCTGCCACTGATATATCACCGTCTACAAAACCCTTAGTCGCCTTACCCGCAAAAGTACTTACCTGCCCGGCCGCACTGAGCTTCCTGATGCGGCCATTTTGCGTGTCATCAATATAGATAGCCCCTTCTGTGCCCATGGCAATACCACCCATACCCTGTCTGAACAGGGCGACAGATACATCTCCATCCCTAAACCCCGACACGCTGGCACCGGCATAAGTGGACACCACTCTGCCAGGAGTTATCCGGCGAACGCGGGCATCCGCCTGGTCCATGACATATACATTGCCGTTGGCATCTACCTCGATCCGGAAGGGATCAACAAATTGAGCGGTGTCGCCGTCGCCATTCCTGGTACCGAAGTTTCCGTCACCAGCCAGTAAGAATACCTGCCCATCCTTGATCATCCGGATACGGCGACTGTTGTAATCCGCCACATAAAGGATCCCATCGGTAGAAATGGCGATATCACTGGGCGTGGAAAATTTGGCGGATAACAAGGGGCCATCGAGATAACCATTCGTTCCCTCACCCGCAAAGGTGCTTACCACCACTTTCTTTTCAGGCGGTGGCGGTGGAGGAACTCCACTCCCGCCGGAATCGCCTTTTTTGCAGGAGCCGGCTGCGGCAGTAATAAGCACAATGTATAGGACAACGCTTTTAAGTTTCATGGTAGCCAATTTAGTATTGGCATTGATCAGCAATCCAGCCTCAAACGTTGTATCGGGATAGCTCAATTTTTCCAAAGGCGGCTTTCCCCTTCCCAAAGGCATAGAATCCCTGTAAAAGCAAAAAAGCCCCGTAGTTGTCTACAAGGCTCTTTAGCTGCTAATTCGCTGCCACCATCCGGGCACCAGTCCCACCTGCATGGGTGATACTACGACATGGCGGAGGATCATCATCGCCGGGGTCGGGCGCAGGGTCAGGGTCCGGATCGGGGTCATAAGCTGGATCAGGGTCATACCCCGCGTCGGGATCAGGGATATAGGTAGAGTCGGAATTAGGATCGGGTACAGGCATCTCTTTGGTGCAGGAAGACAGGACAAGCAGGAAGGCGGAGAGAATGATTAGCGTTTTCATCTGTTTAGTGTTTATTTGTCAGGAATATGGTCTCACTACTCAGACGCAACGCATAAAAAGAAGTTCAATACATTAAAAGGAATTAATCGCAGTTAAACCGATTTTTAATAACTATTAAATAGGGATTAAAGAGAAAGAAAAAATTTGCTTATCTTCAAAAAATAACACGAACCAAAACTTTCTGACAAAATGAGCAAGACATCAATATTTATCTTAGGACTTGTCACTTCATTCAGTTTGGGTTTCGCCTTCAAGACAATAATTGTCAAACAAAATAATTCTAACACGACAAAAATGAAAAAGGTAACAGGAATTGGCGGCATCTTTTTTAAATGCAAAGACCCCATCAAAACGAGAGAATGGTATAAGACGCATTTAGGCCTTGACGCAAACCAATATGGGGCAACTTTTGAATGGCGACACGAGGATGACCCTACAAAAAAAGGAGCTACTCAATGGAGCCCGTTTTCTGAAACGACAAAATATTTTGACCCTTCCTCCAAAGACTTTATGATCAACTATAGAGTTGAGAATTTAGAAGCGCTTGTGGAGCAGCTTAAAAATGAAGGAGTCACAATTGTAGACAAAATTGAGGCTTCTGATTATGGCAAATTTGTTCATATTATTGACCTTGAAGGCAATAAGATCGAACTCTGGGAGCCCGTTGATTAGGTATCTCCCAATATATCCGGGCGTTCATTCCCGGATCAACTGATCGGCTGATATTCGAGGATAAGAACACCGTTGTCGACCGCGCGCGAGTGTTTGAGCCCGAATTTCTTTAATCCCCGATTGTCATCAAAAAGCCTCAATCCACCGCCGATCGAGAGGGGATATACCATCAGCCGTAACTCGTCGACAAGATCGTGGTGAAGCAGGGCCTTGGCGAGGGTAGCGCTCCCATAGACAAGGATATCACCCCCATCGGTCTTCTTCAGCGCCGCGACATCTTTCGCCACGTCGCGAAGGATATGGCTATTGTTCCACTCCACCTTTTGCAGGCTTCGGGAGACGACATATTTCGGCATCCGGTTGATGGGGTCTGCGAACGCGCCGGTCTGCCCAGGCCAATACGCAGCAAAATTTTCGTAAGTGGTCCTGCCCAACAACAAAGCATCCACGCTGGCCAGCTCATCAACCTTGTACTTCCCGGTTTCCGGAGAGCTGTATTTGAACTGCCAACCGCCATGCGGATGAGGCGTTTCATTGCCACCCGGCGACTCGACAACACCATCGAGAGTAATAAATTCCGTAACGATAATCTTTCGCATGAGCTTTTTTTTGTAAAGCTAACGAACATCCTTTGATCCAATCGGGGGAGAAACTGACATTCCATAGGGGCAAATGCGTCGGACAAAAGGTCTAAGACTTTTGAGCCCAACGTTTTTGGAGCCAGCGGCGGACTGGCTCATCGTAGAGTTTCAGACAGGCGTAGGCCACCAGGACTGAAGCGCCGACGGTCAGCACGATGTATGGCAACGCCTGCGTGAACGATACGTTTCGATGGTTGCTTACCCAGGCGGTATAGGTATAAATTAACGGGTAATGCGTAATGTAGAGCGGATAAGAGATCTCACCACAGAAGGTACAAAGGCGGGTTGAAAATTTGCTTGTCAGGCGACCACTGGCCCCCATATAGACGATAAGCGGGAAAATGAGGATGATCACAGCGGCTTCATAGAGGCCATTCGCCCAGCGATGGGTTTCGCCGCCAATTCTGGGGATGGAGAGAAATAGGATCAGTAAGATCGAGCACCACAAAAAAGCGTTGGGTATCGAGGTGGTCTTAATCGTTCTCGAAAGCAGAAGTCCGGCGAAAAAGGGAAAGAGCAGGCGGGTAAAGCCGATGCGTAATTGCGGGCCTGTGATAGACCATCCACCGATGACGTCGCCGGTATTACTAAAGACCGCATATTGGAGGAGTAAGATGGCGGCTATGAAAACAAATATCGAGAGGGCCGTTTTGGAGAACTTACGAATGCCCAGTGCGTAGAGAATATTTGCTATATATTCAAAAAATAGCGACCAGGCCGGACCGTCGAGCGGATGCATCTCCTGCCAGCCGCGAATGTCCATGGACGGGGGGACGGGGATGAGGGTGGCGCCGATAACCATGAGCAGGAGCATTTTCCAGATAGGTACCATATGGATGGTGGGCCATAGGACGGAATCCTGGAAGTAGAAGAAGACAGCGCCGATCACGGAGCCCATTATGACCATGGGTTGCAGACGGATCAGACGGCGCTTAAAAAAAGTACCTATCGTCATTTTTGACCAGCGATCATCGTAAGCATAGCCGATAACGAACCCGGAGAGCAGGAAAAAGAAGTCGACGGCCAGGTAGCCGTGATTGAGGACCATATCCAATGAACTGGTGGAATGCGCTTCACAGATGTGCATCAGGACGACGAGGAAGGAGGCGACACCGCGCAGGCCATCGAGGATTGGATAGTGCGGTTTGAATGGCAAGAGTTGTGTGGACATGCAGTTCTTTGGTCAATACTACTAAATTTTCCAGTAAGGCACAAAAACTACTCTTTTCAAATCAGCCTTCCCTCGTATTCTCACCACACCTTCTTTTCCCGCCAGTATTACCAAATTGTTAACCACTAGGGGTTCAAATGCCCTTTTGTGTATGCGCATATAGAACCCTGCTTGCCAAAACATTTTTTTAACCAATGCTTAAAACACGTTTATTTATGAACATTCGATTACTATTTATGGTAGGAGTATGGTTATCGTGCATTAGCTTTTCCCGGGCTGATGTACCCAACCATTACATGTATTACCAGGTTGCCTCAAGGGAGCCTGTTAAAGGAACAGTGACTGGCGCAGATGGCAAACCTATTGCTGGCGCCACAGTTAGATCACTTTCCACCAAACACTCGACAACAACCAATGAAAAGGGAGAATTTACCCTGCCCGCAGCCGAGGGCGAAAAACTCATGATCACTGTTGTTGGTTACAACGATCAGGAAGTGACAGTAAGCGGTACATCCTTGCAGGTGACCATGACAATTGGTAACAGCCAGCTTGGAGAGGTGGTAGTTGTGGGTTATGGCAGTCGTACCAAAGCTGATGTAACCGGTGCGTTAACACAGTTAAAGGCTGATAATATAAGACAAGGTGTTACCATTTCTGTAGACAACATGCTTCAGGGTAAAGTGTCAGGTGTACGCATCATGCAATCAAGTGGCGAGCCCGGCGCAGGTGTCGATGTATTCATTCGTGGTGTAGGCTCTATCCGCAGCGGTAGCACACCGCTTTTTGTGGTAGATGGCGTGCCCCTGAGCAACGACAACGTCAGCGCAGGCAGCCCTGATCTGGGTTTGGGTAGCACTGATGCCAAGAATCCACTAAATTTTCTGAATACAAGTGATATCGAAACCATCACAGTATTAAAAGACGCTTCTGCAGCGGCCATCTATGGCGCCAGGGGTTCCAACGGCGTGGTGCTCATTACTACCAAACATGGTAAAAAGGGCGATCCCTCATTGACCTACGATACCTATGTCGGCACCTCTTCTGTTATCAGGAAGATGAAGGTGCTCAATGCTTCCGAATACCGGGCTGCATTGGCCAATTCTGCTTACGATCACGGTGGCAATACTGACTGGCAGGATGCGATCTTCCGCCACGGCTTTATACAAAACCACAACCTGTCGTTTACGAAAACTACTGCTACCGGCAGCTATGTGGCATCGATCTCTCGCCTCGATCAGAATGGTATTATACAGAAAAGCGACTTCAAAAGAACAACAGCCAGGTTGAATGCCGAAGAGTCGTTCTTCGACAACAAGCGATTGATCGTTAAAATGAACCTGACCGCCAGCAATATCGATGAAACTGGTATACCCAACGGAAATACTGCCGGGTCAGACGGACAGTTTATGATGTATGCCCTGATGGCCAATCCCACCAGGAATGTGTATGACTCTGCCGGCAAATTTACCAATTTCAACATGATCCAGCTGTTCAATCCTCTATACGTGCTTAGCGTTTATGATGACAGAACAAATACTTTCCGGGTATTGGGCAATCTGGAAGCTTCATTGCGTTTGTTACCCGGATTAAACTACCGTTTCAATTTGGGTCTCGACAAAACAACTTCTGAGCGTAATACTACGATGTATCCTAACGTTACCGACCGTACCCCTCAAGGCGCCTATGTCCAAAACGACCTGAGATCATTGACTACTTTGGTGGAACATTACCTCACCTATAATCTGGCTATCCAAAAACACCAGGTAGAACTATTGGGTGGTTTTTCCTATCAAAAGTTCAATTTCGCAGGTACGGCTTTCGGTATGCAGAACCTTGCTGCACAGGGAGCAGGTGTGCCGCCCATGTATAATCCGGGTTATTCCGGAACGCCCAGCAGTCCCAGCGGCTATGCCCAGGAGAACGAGCTGCAATCTTACTTCGGACGTTTGAATTATAACTACGACAACCGGTTCCTGTTTACTGCATCTCTTCGTGCTGACGGCTCTACCCGTTTCGGTGCCAACAACAAATATGGCTACTTCCCGTCTTTTGCAGGGGGTTGGAATCTGACTCACGAATCGTTTATTAAAAATATTTCAGCGATCAGGAACCTGAAGCTGCGTGCCAGCTGGGGACAAACCGGTAACCAGGAAGTGCCCAACAAAATTACCCAGGCCAGCTACACCTTATCAGCGGGCTCCGGATATTACCTGGATGGTACCAACCTCGTAAATGGAGTTACAGTAAACCGTACTGCCAACCCGAACCTTAAATGGGAGCTGGTTGAACAATACAATGTAGGTGTCGACTTCGAACTTTTTAAGGGCAAGCTGTATGGTTCATTGGAGTATTATAACAAAACCACAAAAGATCCTATCCTGAACATTCCTTCTGAACCATTAAGCCCCACCAGTACCGTATGGAAGAACGTGGCTGGCCAGATCGTAAACAAGGGTTTTGAGTTTACGCTGGGTGCCCAACTAATCAGCACTAAAGACCTCTCATGGACTGTTGATGTCAACGGGTCTACACTGAAAAACACCCTCAAAGGCCTTCCTATCTCCGAATTATACTCTGGCAGCATCTCAGGTCCGGGGCTTTCCGGTGTAAATGCCAATATCTATAAAAATGGCTACGCTGCAGGCTCATTCTTTATCTTAAAACACCTGGGCTACGACAAACAGGGAAAGGATATATTCGAGGATAAAACTGGGGATGGTATTATCAATGCAGATGACAGGGAGATCTTCCCCGGGGCTATTCCTAAATTCAACTACGGCTTCAATAGCCAGTTACGCTATAAGACCCTGGATCTGGGCGTTTCCTTTATTGGACAAACCGGTGGTTATCTGTTTAACAACACCGCGCTCGAGCTGAACATCAACAACCTTGCAGCAGACCGCAACGTCCTGAAAAAATATTCCGATGCTAAAGCAAACCTTGGCAATCAGGTAACCGTGTCGTCCCTGTACCTGGAGAAATCAGATTTCCTCCGCCTCGCCAATCTGCGTTTGGGAAATACCTTTACTTTCAAACAAATGCCCTGGATGCAATCGCTCAACTTATATGTAAGCGCTCAGAACCTGTTTACCATCACTAATTATTCCGGTTACGATCCTTTGGTGAATACTACCAAAAACGTGAACGGTAATCAGTCGCTGGGTGTCGATTATGCTACTTATCCCGCAGCAAAAACATTCCTCTTAGGCGCAACGATCAAATTTTAAATCATTTGGAATATGAACAAGAAATCATTTAAACTATATAAAATAGCCTGTGTTCTTCTGATAGTGTCTCTGGCAGGCTGTACCAAACTTAAAGAACAGGTAATTGATGAAGTGCTGGGCTCCAGTAGTGCAAGCCCTCAAAATGCACTCGCTTCAGCATACGGACAAATGGACAATGGTACTTTTGTAAACCATGCCCAGGCATTTGCCCTGCAGGAATATTCAACAAACGAAGCGATATTGCCTACGCGTGGCAGCGACTGGGGTGACGGTGGAATTTATCGTGCTATCCATGAATTTACCTGGGGCGCTGACAATTCTATGATCACCAACACCTGGAATAGCCTTAATCTCGGCATCACCGAATCGCTGACTGCCATCTCCAGCATTACCAGTTCGAACGACCCCAACAAGGTTCAACTGCTGGCGGAAGCCAAAGCCCTGCTGGATTTATACACTTTTCATGCATTAGACATGTTTGGCCAGGCGCCTTATCGCGACCCCAGCGTGGCCAATGGCCCGCTGCAGGTGAGAAAAGCAGCAACTGCCATCGACGATCTGATTAAGGACGTAGAGTCGTTAATACCTAATCTGGCGAATATCGGCCAGAATAATACAGGCAATGGGCGTTTCACTAAACAGGCTGCTTATGCCCTGCTGGCAGATATGTACCTTAACCGTGCTGTGTTCAAAGATCGTTATGCTGCCACTTTTAATTTTAGTGAAGCAGCGGTTGATGGCAACGGAACCGACATGGATAAAGTAATTTCTTATACATCTCAGATCATTGGGTCGGGACAATTTAAGCTGGAAAGCAACTTTTTCCACAATTTTGACATCGCCAACGCGAACGGAACTGAGCTGATCTTTGTAATAACTCAGTATGTAAATACCGTGACCAACAGCAGTAATAATTTTGCTTATATGCCGATGGAAAGAAATCAGAAACCTTCTCCGGCTGACCGGGGTACCAATGCCTCCTGCATCACCCCTGAGTTTTATGCTACCTGGGATAACAATCATGATGATCCACGCTTTCAAAGGCATTATCAATACGCCGACGGTACCTGGTTTATGAACGACGGTACTGATGTGAGCGTACCGGCTACCAGCCTTGTAGCGGGTAGTACATTGTCCTGGTTCCATTTCAACCGTGGTATGCAGGTGGGTCAACAGTATGGACCACGCCTCTCGGGAACTGACTATGAACATACACCCGATGGACGTATTAAAGTAAGTCAGCTGTATTGCGAAAAGGCACCCACCCAACTAATGGACTTTACGCCAGCGCTTAATTTCGATGATCCCAATCAGGGTGTATTCACACAGGCAGAGATCAATCGCGGTGTTCGGCCATTCAAATTTGAGTTTGATCCGCAAGGCCTTAATAGTAAGAGCAACTGTGATATTCCGATGTACCGTCTTGGCGGTATGTATTGTATGCGTGCGGAAGCTTATTTACGCAAAGGTCAAACCACTCAAGCGTTGGCTGATGTAAATTTGCTGCGTACAAGCAGAACGCGTGAAGCTCTCTATGCCAGTGCTCCCGGAAAAGCGCTTACTTCCATTGACATGCCAACACTTTACAATGAGACCGGGTTTGAGATGTATTGGGAGATGTACAGAAGAAAAGCTTCGATCCGCTTTGGAACCTTCGAGGCAGTTGGTACGACAAAGCCTGTATCCCAACCCTTCCGCCGTATCTACCCCATTCCCCAGTCTACAATGGATGCTTCAAAGTTATTTGCACAAAATGATGGCTATGTAAAATAGAAGTCTCTAAATAATCTTCACGAGGCCGTCTCAAAACTAATTTGAGGCGGCTTTTTTATTTTTTTCATTTTTTCTTGAAGAAATCCCATTTTGGCAAGATCGTTTTCTGTTCGTCCTTTTACTCCAGCCCACATGGTTTTTCCTTTTCCGAAGTGAATGCAAAAAGATGCCGGCGTGATATTAACGTTGTCAGGGATTCCCTACTCCCGCTGAGCCAAGCTTGTAGCCCCATTACGGGATGGTCATAAAAAGATAGCGCCAGGGTGGTCGCTATTACTAATATTCATGGTTTTTGGGGACCTTTGTAACTTCTCCCCCAACGGGGGTGGACTTTGTTTATAAGAGGTTACAAAATAATTTTCGAATGCCAAATATAGCATTGATAACCCATATTTTAATGCTATATTTAACATTAAAAAAGATACTTTAATGATATAAACGGCATAAAATGAGCTATTGGAACAAAAAACTTATCAGGGAACAATTAGACGAAAAGCTGGATAAAATAAGGCCTTTCGCGTTTTTAACTATGGAAAGTGGCTGGATAAAAGTCATCCGGGAAGCGCTGGGCATGTCGACAAAACAGCTTGGTAAGAAAGTGGGCATTGATCAATCCCGTATTTCACGGCTCGAAAACGCCGAAATTGAAGGCGACCTAAAGCTATCCTCTCTCAAAAAGATAGCAGAGGGTCTAAATATGCGTTTGGTCTATTACTTTGTACCTGCGGAGAGTCTTGAAGAAATGATGGAGAATCAGGCCAAAGCCATTGCTCAAAAGCGCATGAATAACATCAATCAGACCATGCGCCTGGAAGATCAGGAGCTTTCCGAAAAAGAAAAAGCCAAAGCTTTGGAGGATTTGACACAAAGAATTCTGATCGATGAACCTAAAGACTTCTGGGACTAATGCAAGTATTTGAATATCCGGACGGAGCTACCCCTCTTGAGCCGGAAGAAATGGAAGGCGTCAAATTACGGCATATTACAACTCGTAGCGAGTTAGATCGTTGGGAGCAAGCAAACATTCAAGAGGCGTTCGAATGGCTGGCACGGCGTCGAAAAAAAATCAGCATCATAAGTGAGGTATTCCTTTGCCAGTTACATGAAAAAATGTTCGGCAAAGTCTGGAAATGGGCCGGAACGTTTCGCCATACTAATAAAAATATCGGCGTTGAATGGCCCTATGTTCCCGTTGAACTGAAGACGCTCTTGGATGATGTCAACTTCTGGATTGCTAACAAAACTTATCCGCCTGAGGAAATCGCCTACCGTTTTCATCATAAACTTGTCTGGATACATTTATTCCCGAATGGCAATGGCAGGCATTCGCGGATGATCGCCGATATTCTTCTTACCGAGGTTTTTGACCTCAAAGCCTTTTCATGGGGAAGCGGCAATCTTGTCGAAGCAGGAGTGTCAAGAAAGCAATATATCACCGCCCTGAAAGCAGCCGATGAGCATGACTATTCATTATTACAGGCCTTTGTCACATCATAATTGAATATCGTTATCCCAAAACTGGCTTCTCGGTTTGAGTACCACTAAAAAAGAACATAATTTTGATTTATCTTGATATCTCAGTTTTAAAATTCCGGATAAGATTTTATGCGCATTCAACACCGATATTTAAGCTTTGAAAAGAACCAAAGACTTCTGATAAATTGGTTTCATATCTCCACTGGTGAATATCAATACCCACAACCGGAAGATGAACATGGATATTTGCGAGCTACTTTTAATTTGGATAATTACTGTAGCAATTGCGGTATCGGGAGAATACAGAATGCTCCATTTCGATTAAGGACAACGCCTAAACAGCCGAATAATCAGTTTTGGGGGCTGCATTGGATACATGACGCTGTTTTCGTACGATCTCAGGCAAAGCGTATCCTGGAAATGGAACATGTTAGGGGGATTTCTTTTTCTAAACCTGTTTTAAATAAGAAAGGAGAAGAGGTAGAAGATTTGTGGCAAATGCATATTCAAACTGAATTGAGCCAGGGAATAGATGATCATAATCTGTCAAAAGAGATTTGTGAATATATGGAGGACAAGAAATCAATAGAGGCCGGCCCGCCTAAACTCATACACTACTGTGGAAGAGTTAAGAATAATTTTCCGCGAAGAGGGGCGATCACGTTCAGCCAATCTTCATTCCAAAATATGCCAGATATTGTAAGATCGAATGAATGGTTCGGCAGCGGAGGAATGGCAATGCAACTGCCAATTGTTTCAAAACGAATTAAGCAATTAGTCGAGAAGAATAAACTTAAGGGGTTGGCTTTCGTGCCAATATTCGAGGAGCGGCTTGAATAAGTAAATAACCCCGTAACAACATTATCAAAAAATTGTTACGGGGCTGTGTACCCAGAATGGGCGAATTATCTAACCGCTTGATGGTTGATTTTCTGGCTTTTAGCAATTTGCCTGGACGCAAGGTTGGCGGGTAACGGAGTCAAAAATGAGAATTCTTATATGCATGGTTTAAATAAAGGTTAATTAAGGTAATTATACTACCTTTATAGGATATAATATAAACCGATTTCTTGCCATAGTTTAAAAAAAGTGTTACAAAGGTAGTATGACTACTGAAAAGGGAACAAAAATAAACCATCTTTTACATGCGCTGCCGCCAAAAGTGGTACTGCTATCCTCTTGGCTTACACAGCAAGGATACAGCATAGACCTACAAAAGTATTATAGGAAAAGCAACTGGCTGGAGTCCATCGGCTCGGGCGCTATGATCCGCTCTGGTGATCAGGTCGGCTATGAGGGCGCAATCTATGCTTTGCAAAAACAAAGCGGCTTTACAATACATCCGGGCGGTAGAACAGCTTTATCGCTTTTGGGTAAAGCCCATTATCTGGAATTCGCAGCAAAACGGGTGACTGTTTTTGGAGGCAAAGGAGAGAAACTTCCAGCATGGTTTAAAAAACATGATTGGGGAATAATCGTCGATTATTCCCAGGCCTCTTTTTTGCCATCCGACATAGGATTGACGGAAGCTGAACTAAAAAACTTCTCAATAAAAGTTTCCGGTCCTGTCCGCGCGATCATGGAATGCCTAAATCTCGCCCCTGAAAAACAGGAGCTAATGGAATGTTTTGAGATAATGGAGGGGCTTAACGATCTGCAGCCAAAACAAGTCCAGACAATGCTTGAACAGTGCCGTTCCGTAAAGGTAAACCGCTTATTCCTCTATATGGCAGAGAAAGCCGGGCATAGCTGGTTTCAATACCTGGATTTAAAGAATGTAGGTTTGGGGAAAGGCAAACGCAGCATCGTTAAGAATGGCGTATATGTAGACAAGTATAAAATCACCGTACCGAGAGAATTAGAAAAAAATGGGAAAAGCAATCTATAAAAGGCAGGCGGCGCTTTTGCTGAACGTGTTGCCGGAGGTTGCAAAGGAAAAATGTTTTGCGCTTCATGGCGGCACAGCTATCAATCTTTTTGTGCGTGATATGCCGCGCTTATCAGTAGATATAGACCTGACTTACCTGCCGATTGAGGACAGGAATACGTCAATTACACAAATCGCAGAGGCGCTGGAACGAGTAAAAGCAAATATTGAAAGAGTTATACCGAAGGTTCGTGTTATCCATCGCAAGGACGCGGCAAAGTTGCAGATTTCAGCAAATGGTGTTGACGTTAAAATGGAAGTCAATCTGGTTAATCGCGGCACACTAAGCCATCCGGTCGAAATGCCCTTATGTGCTAAAGCCCAAAACGATTTTGAATCCTTCTGTGTCGTACCCGTTGTCTCTGTCGGGCAACTCTTTGGCGGCAAGATTTGTGCGGCGCTTGACCGTCAGCATCCTCGTGATCTGTTCGACGTTAAATATCTTTTACAAAACGAAGGATTTTCGGAACAGGTCAAAGAAGGATTTTTGCTTTGCCTGCTATGCAGCGACCGCCCGATCAACGAAATCATTACACCAAATTTTCTGAACCAGCGTTCAGCTTTGGACAATCAGTTTTCCGGCATGAGCGATGAAGCGTTTAGTTATGAAGAATACGAAAACGTAAGGGAAAAACTGGTGAAAACCATACATGGGAACCTGACCGACAAGGACAAGACGTTTCTTTTAAGTGTAAAGAATTTGACACCGGATTGGAGCGTATATGATTTCAAACGCTTCCCGGCAATCGCGTGGAAATTACAGAACCTGCAAAAGCTGAAAGACAAAAACGCTGATAAACATCGGGAACAATACGAAGCGCTTGAAAGAAAACTGAGTAGTTTTAAAGGATGAAACTAACCATGAAAGAAATAAAAAAAGCTTCAAGTTTTGAATTTGAAGCTTTTAGTGTACCGGGGACGGGAATCGAACCCGTACTGCCGTTGCGGGCAACAGGATTTTAAGTCCTGCGCGTCTACCTGTTCCGCCACCCCGGTATCAAATAGAGGTCTCTCTATCTAAAGACTAAAGATAAGCCTAAATAAAAAATTCCATCGACCAAAGATCGATGGAATTCTCAAAAGAGCGGAAGACGAGGCTCGAACCCGCGACCTCAACCTTGGCAAGGTTGCGCTCTACCAACTGAGCTACTTCCGCATTAAAATTTTATAGAAAGAACTTCAACGATCCATTTTTATAAACCCCTCATCCTCTTCTTCTCTATCCGTTTTTTCTAATTGGGGTTGCAAAAATAGGGAAAGTATTATTCCTGCAAAATTTTTTTCTAAAAAAATTGACAGTAAGAAAATTATTCATGCCTACTTGTACTGAGGCGTATACAAAGTGTTCCCAGGAACCTCGACCTTCGGCTTACCCTTGTAACGATGTGTGTACAAACCATAGGAACCGCCCACCAGCAATGCGATCATACAAAACACCTGCAGATAAAACAGGAACACAGAAGAATCTACCCAGCTGTTGGCGATGTCTTTTAATTTCGGGTCTTTTATCTCTATTGGCTGATCCATAAGTATTTAATTGCCCTGCAAAAATAACGCTTTACCTGAAAAAATCATCTTTTCAGCACGATTTCGGTAAAAGTTTTCTTCCCCGACACAAAGTACTGCCACACAATGCTCCCCGAATACCACCCCAACAAGGTGCCCCGCCTGTTTTTGGGGAAAACACTCCTTTTCCGGTAAAATAGCAGCCATTTCAAAAAGGCTACATGCGCCTCCAGGATGGCCCAGAAATAGACAGCCTCGCCCGCAAACAAGGACTTCCACGCAGAGATCGAGTCCAGCAGGAAGCGGAAAGGCATTTTCCAAAGCAACTCCCCCAGCGGCAGATTCTTCGCCATCATGATCAGGTTGTTCCTGAAATTGAGCTTAACCTTCCGCTCATTCCCCTTGGGCAGCGTACCCCCACCCACGTGGTACACGACCGACTCCGGACAACTATAGACTTTATAACCCGCCAGCTGCATCCTCCAGCATAGATCGATCTCCTCCTGGTGCGCAAAGAAATAAGGGTCCAGGCCGCCCAATTCGTGATAAAGACGCCCCCGGATAAATAAGGCCGCCCCGCTCGCCCAGAAGATAGGTTCAGCCACATCATATTGCCCCATATCCTTTTCACAAACATCAAATACACGTCCCTTGGCAAAAGGATAGCCCAGATGATCCAGCCATCCCCCCGCAGCCCCCGCGTATTCAAAGGACTCCCGATCAGAATACATCCTTATCTTGGGCTGACAGGCCCCAATAGACGGGTCTTTCTCCATCAGGCTGATCATTGGCTCGATCCAGCCGGGCCCTACTTCCACATCCGAGTTCAGCAACACATAATAATCAGTATCCACCTGCTTCAACGCCTCATTGTAACCACCGGCAAATCCCCGGTTCTGATCCATCTCTATCACCCGCAAACGAGGATACCTCTCCCTTAAAAAAGAGACAGAATCGTCCGTAGAGTCATTGTCAGCAACAATGACCTCAACACCAGGCCCGGTGCTTGCCGTCACAAAAGGGAGGAATTTTTCCAAAAACTTACGTCCGTTCCAGTTCAGTATAACAATGGCTGTCGTTGGCGTCACTACAAAGCTTGATTAATATTTGCCCAAAAATAAGGGAATAGGCTATAAATTCGGCCTATGATTCGGTCAATGCTTAACTGGAGATCATTTCTCGCCCTCGTCGCCATCGTCATTGTGAGCGCCACCATCATTTATTCCCAATATCTCGCAAAAAAAATTGCCGCCGACGAACGCCAAAAGGTAGAGCTCTGGGTCGCCGCCAGCAAATCCATGCTCGGCAATCCCGGCATGGACCTGACCCTCCCCAACATGATCCGCAACGGACAGCAGTCCATTCCCATTATCGAGACCAACGAACAGGACAGTATTACCGGTTATATCAATCTTGACACCGCAAAAGCCGCGCAGGACAAAGGCTATCTCTACCGCAAACTAAAAAAGTTCAGGGCCGAGAACCGCCCCCTCGAAATGAAGCTCAGCGACACACCCTACATCGCCAATCGCTACTATTACGGACATACTACCCTGTTGGACGAAGTACGCTACTATCCACTGGTACAGCTTTTCATCGTGGCTCTGTTCATCTTTTTCACCCTCTACTCGATCACTATACGCAATAAAGCCACCCAGAACCAGCTTTGGGCAGGAATGGCAAAAGAAACAGCCCATCAGCTGGGCACTCCCGTCTCCTCCCTCGAAGGCTGGGTAGAAATGCTCAGGGAAAGTAATACCGACCCCAGAACCGTTCAGGAGATCCAAAAAGATGTAGACAGACTCAAGCTGGTGTCGGACCGCTTCGGCAAGATCGGCAGCAAACCACAGCTGGAAGAAAAAGATGTCATCGGCCAGGTCCGAAGCATGATGGAATACATCCGCAAACGCGCAGCAGGCAAAGTCCAGTTCACCCTTCAAACCCCCGGCCAACCCTCCCCCAACAACGCCGTCGAAGGGCAACCTCCCTCCTCCCCCCTCTACGCCCGCATCTCCGGCCCCCTCTTCGACTGGGTGATCGAAAACCTGCTCAAGAACGCCCTCGACGCCATGGAAGGCAAAGGCTCCATCACCATCACCATCCAGGAGCACGACAAGGAGATCCTCATCGACGTGGCCGACACCGGCAAAGGCATCGCCGCCAAAAACCTCCAAAAGGTCTTCAAACCCGGTTTTACCACCAAAAAAAGAGGCTGGGGCCTCGGCCTGAGCCTGTCGAAACGCGTGATCGAACAATATCACAAAGGCCAACTCTTTGTCCGCCAGTCCGAAGTCGGCAAAGGCACCACCTTCCGCATCGTCCTAAAAAAGTAGCCCGTCTAAGCAAATTCTCTCCCCCTCCTTTGAAAATTTAATTCGGAACCCGTACATTTGCAGTCCCTTCAAAATTTCACATCGCAACAAATGAAGAATGCGTGGGTGGCGAAATTGGTAGACGCACTACTTTGAGGTGGTAGCGCTCGAAAGGGCGTGTGAGTTCGAATCTCATCCCGCGCACAGAGGCCTTTTTAGACCACAGACGGGTCGTTCCAATCCGAACGGCCCGTCTTTATTTATTCCCTGCTTCAAAAATCTAGTTCAATTAACGGCCCGAGTCGGATTCGACTATCTATAATTAGCAATCTCAATCAATTTTTTTATGTCCAGGACAATGATCTTCCTGCCCTTCGTCTCCACCGTGCCCTCCGCCTTAAATTCAGACAGCATCCGAACGACATTCTCTCTTGCCGTGCCCACCAGGCTTGCCAAATCATCACGGCTCATATTGATCTCTACCGGCATGCCCGGCTCAAAATTGACTTTATACTTTTCACGGATCACTATTAACTGAAGGGCCAATCGTTCCCTTACAGATTTTTGCGCAAACAAAGTAAGACTGTTCGCCAATACCGCAAACTCATGACTCAACGTCTTGAGAAGCCTCCGGTTCAAAACGCCAGACTGATTGATCGCCTCCAAAAAATCTTCTTTTGGTATAAAAGCAATGGTACTTTCCTCCAATACAGCAGCAGAATCCGGATAATTATCCGCCGAAAGAATCGCATGATACCCTAATAATTCCCCCGTATTAGCCACATAAATGATCTGTTCCCTGCCTTCCAGATCTACCTTGTATTTCTTCACCTTCCCGTTCGCTATATAATAGATACCCGATGGATACGCACCCTCCCGAAAAATGACCTGTCCCTTTTTGTACACTTGCTCGGTCTTACGGGACATTAGGATTTCCAGGTCGCTTACAGGCAAATCGGCCAGAATGGATTCGCTTTCAAAATCCCACTTGTCGATCGGGAAAATTCCTTTAATACTCATACATACAACAAATCTATTGTATAAAAATTGATATAACTCACTTTTTTTAGTGATAAGCATTACCGGGCGGCGACAGCACCAGCATTAACTTTGCACAGTTTGAGCTACTTAAATAGATGGCAATGTCACCGATAGAACCAACAAATCCAATATGAACTTACCACATAAAATAAAATCGAAAACAAGCCCCCTGAGCGCTCAACAGCCAGGTATAAAAAAGAAAAACAACGGAATGGAAAGTTCCAGATCCGCTATAACGTTAACGAAACAAAGCCTCCAGCAATTAAAAGACAGCGGATTTCGGTTTGTACTGATAAAAGGCTATACCACAGACAGGCGGGTAGACTATATTGAAGTCAATTATTTTACCCTGGTTCCCGTCAGAGACCTCCCTGAAGATCCCAATAAAAAAGAAATATATGAATCCATCGATAGCGACATATTGATGCAGTGGGCCAGTTTTCCCGACGATGGTGCTAAGGTAATTATTGAAATGGAGCAACCTCCTGCTAAGCTGAGCTGAAGGAAGGTTAAAAATTGACAAAATCATAAATGAATATTGTGCCATGCCCGTAATTAATAAAGTCTACTCAGAAAAATGGTTTTATTCCGATACCGAATTCCATGCCCTTTATCCCTTATCCATTCAAGCCCTGGCAAGGTATCATTGGACACCTTTATCCATTGCCCAAAAAGCCGCGACGTTCCTCGCCGGCGAAGGGAATGTGAGGATCCTGGATATCGGCAGCGGCGTCGGTAAATTTTGTCTGGCTGCCGCCTTTCATACGCCCAACGCTTTGTATTACGGCGTGGAACAAAGGAAAAGTCTAATTGATTTTGCGGAAGCGGCCAGAAAAAGCCTGCAATTTGAAAATGTCCGATTTATGCACGGAAATTTCACCCAGGTGGATTTTAAAAAATATGACCATTTCTATTTCTATAATGCCTTTTATGAAAACCTGGATGGCACAGATAAAATCGACGACAGTATCGATTACTCCGGAGAGTTGTACAATTATTACAATCGGTATTTATTTAAGCAATTGAAACAAAAACCAAAAGGCACCAGGATTTGTACGCTTTGCAGCCTGGAAAATGAAATACCACCGGATTATCATGTTGTAAAGACAGAAATGAATGACCATTTAAAATTCTGGATAAAGGTATAATCAATGCGCCACCCATTAGACTATAAAGAATGTTCAGACCAAAAATATTTCACACTTTAAAGCATTATAACCGGCAACAGTTTGGCAAAGACCTTATGGCCGGTTTGATCGTAGGCCTGGTCGCCCTACCCCTCGCTATTGCCTTTGCCATCGCCTCCGGCGTATCCCCTGAAAAGGGGTTATATACCGCCATCGTAGCAGGGTTTATCATTTCCGCCCTGGGCGGCAGCCGAGTTCAGATCGGAGGACCCACCGGCGCCTTCATCGTTATTGTTTACGGCATTGTGCAAGTACACGGAATCAATGGTCTGATCATCGCCACCTTTATGGCAGGCGTCATGCTTATTATCATGGGCTTTGCCCGGCTCGGCTCCGTCATCAAATTTGTTCCCTACTCCCTGATCATCGGATTTACCAGCGGCATTGCCCTTATCATCCTTTCGTCCGAAGTAAAAGACCTTTTCGGATTGAGAATGGGCGCCGTCCCCGCAGATTTTACAGACAAGTGGGAAAGCTACTTTTTATATTTCCACACCACCCGGCTCACTACCGTTTTCATAGGAGCATCTACCATAACCATCATTTCCTTATGGCCCAAAATTACCCGCAAAGTGCCCGGTTCATTAATTGCTATATTTGTGACCACCCTGGCGATGCAATTGTTGCATTTACCCATTGAAACCATCGGCAGCAAATTTGGCGGTATCCCATCCTCCTTACCAAGGCCGGCCATCCCGCATATAGATTTTGCCACCATAAAAATCCTGATCCAACCCGCGTTCACCATTGCCCTTCTCGGAGGGATCGAGTCCTTATTATCAGCCGTCGTATCCGACGGAATGATCGGAGGCAACCATAAATCCAATATGGAACTCGTCGCTCAGGGAACCGCCAATATATTTTCTTCCATCTTTGGCGGCATCCCCGCCACCGGAGCCATCGCCCGTACAGCGACCAATGTTAAAAATGGCGGCAGGACGCCCGTAGCCGGAATCACCCATGCCATCACCTTATTACTCATACTCCTTTTCTTTGGAAAATGGGCTGCCCTCATTCCAATGGCAACACTGGCAGGTGTTTTAGTCGTCGTTGCCTATAACATGAGCGAGTGGCGACACTTTCTTTCCGTCATAAAAGGCCCAGGAAGCGATAGGGCCATCCTGCTTACCACCTTTCTCCTCACCGTATTTATTGACCTGACCGTTGCCATTGAAATAGGTATGATCCTCGCAGCCTTCCTCTTTATGCGTAACATGATAAGATCCAGCGCCGTCATCAGCACGACAAAAGAATTCGAAAACGGTGGCAACGGCGATGACAACGAACCCCAGGATAATTATACCATCCCAAAAAATGTCGAAGTCTTTGAAATAACCGGCCCCTTATTCTTCGGGGCCGCCTACAAATTCAAAGAAGCCATGAGATTCATTGAGAATCCCCCAAAGGTCCTCATTATCCGCATGAGAAAAGTGCCCATTATCGATGCCACAGGCATCAAAACCATCAACGAAGTCTACAGAGAATCAAAGCAAAAGGGTACGAAACTCATATTGTCAGAAGTTCATAGCCAACAAATAGTAAAGGAACTAAAAGAAGCAAGATTATTATTCTCTATTGGCAAAGCCAACGTAACCGATACCTTTCAAGAAGCCATCGAGCGAAGTAAAGAGATCCTAATTGATTTATCGATATCCAAACCGTATGGTAAAACCCATAAAGATCTATATGAAAAGCGTATCAATTAAAATTCCGTTCGATTCCACCCTGATCCGGTAGAGGTTTGTGAAGAAGTTAAGCCCTTTTGAGCTGAGTATAACGGCAACACTAACCCATCCCATCTTATTCAATACAGCCTATCAAAACCGAACAACCTGCTGTTCGCTTTTATTACAGAAGCAATTTCGATTTTCGCATAATTAAATGACAATCAGATGGGTAATCAATTTGGAACGATGATTGAATCCGACTAACCCTACTTGAAACGTATATTTTTCATATCAGCCTCCCGGTAACTACAACCTATTTATATGAAAAGATCAATGATCCACTGTCAAACACTCCTTATCCTCCTGCTATCTTTTCCTCTGATAAAAGCGCAGGGCCAAACCACGGATACCCTGGTAACCGTTGGACCCTATAAGATCCATTTCAATATCACCAGGGGAAAGGGAATACCCATTCTTTTTGAAGCAGGTGCAGGCAATGATGGATCCGTTTGGAATGACGTATTGAAGCCAATTGCAACTATTACTGAAGCACCGCTGATTACTTATGATCGCATCGGTCAGGGAAAAAGCAGCCACGACACCAGCTGGCGCAGTATCGCCACCGCCACTGACATCCTGGCGGCCGGGCTGCAGCAATTGGGCTACAACGACGACCTTATGTGGGTCGCACATTCCCGCGGAGCGCTCTATGCTACCACGTACGCTAATAAATATCCGGAAAAAGTAAAAATGGCCGTCCTCATCGACGGTGCTTCCGCCTGTTCCTGCCAGCTGGGTTTTACCATCGTTAAGGGTGCGGACACCACACTGAAAAGCCTGCCCTTCCCTCATTCCGTTCCGGTGATAGACCTCGTCGCCGAGTATCCCCCTTTCGCAAGTCAGCCCGGTAAGGGTAGCTGGAAGGACTGTCACGACAAATTTGTCGCAGAAGCCCCCAATCGCATCGGGATCACAGCCTATGGGTGCGCACACTATATTTTTAAAGACAACCCCGCCCTCACTATCAATGTGATTGCAGAAGCCTACAGCAAAGTGGTGAATAAGGACCGGGCAGCCGACATTGCCCGGCGAGGTTTACGCTATGCCGTCGAAGGGGCAAATCAATTAAAAAAGAAGGATGCCGACTACAAGCATTCGGAAGAGGAACTGAATAACTGGGGGTATTCATTGGATGGAGAAGGAAAAGTACAGGAGGCACTCCATGTCTTTCAACTCAATGTTATTTTGTATCCGTTAAGCTGGAATGTATACGACAGTTATGGGGAAGCGCTCTTAAAGGCCGGGAAAAAGGCGGAGGCGATCAAAATGTACCAAAAGTCGGTTGAATTGAATCCTAAAAATGACAATGCGGTAATGATATTAAAACAGCTTTCCAACTGAGGCCGGCGTAACTTCCAACCCCTACCCCCGCTGGTGTCAGCCCCTCATACGCCCCCGCAGCACCTCATTACCCCGGCTTATTAATCCCCAAACTCTCCCCGACATTTTTCTCCGGGTGCTCAATGATCTCCACAATGAACGCCGCCAGGCTCTTCTGCGAGATCACCGATCCCTTTTCCGGCTCACCCTTATGCGTAATCTCATAATCCACCTCGTCCACATACGTAAACCAGGCCGGCCGAAGGACCGTATAGTCCAACCCCGACGTCTCGATCACATCCGCCGCCGCACGATAAGGCTTCAACACCGGCCGCAAAGACTTATCATAAATCCCGATCGAACTGATCAGGATCACCCGTCGCACACCGGCCTCCCGCATGGCACGCACGATATTCTTTGTCATCGCTTCCAGGTCTCCCGCCAGGTTAATATATACAATATCCTGCCCGGCGATGGCATCCCGGAGCCCGTCATATTTCAGGACATCACCCTCTGCAACACGAAACCCGGAGAGGTCCTTTTTCCCCAGCCGCCCTGCGTTCCTGACAAACAGGGTCAACTGAACATCGTCCCGGTCCAGTAACATATCCGTCACGCGCCGGGCGATATTGCCGCTGGCGCCAATAATGATTACGTTCTTCATACCATCAATTTTGTTTAGGCGCCAGGTCACCATACCAATAAGCCGCCGTTACACCGCCATCCATCAGGAAATCACTGCCCGTGATAAAAGCGCCGTCCGCACCCATCAGCAATGCGCCCACGTTCCCTACTTCATCCGGCGTGCCAGCCCTTCCCGCCGCAGACACCTCCAACATCCGCCGATAACCATCACCCCGCGGCCCCTTCAGCTCGTCATTGGCCAACGGCGTGATGATGATGCCCGGACTGATCGTATTGATCCTCGCGCCCCGTTTGCCCCAACGCACCGCTTCCGCCATCACCCGCAATGAATTTCCACGCTTCGCCAATTGATAGGCCTGCAGCGAATCCTTCACCTGGTCGCGTTGCAGGAACGGCAAACCCAGCAATCCCTCCACCGGCGTAGTGGCCAGGGCGGCATTCTGCTCCACCGATAGCGGAGGCAACCGGTGTCCCGCCTGCGAGAACTATAACCTTTTTCATCGTTATAATTTTTTAATTTTTCAATGATCCCATATCAATCACAAACCGGTAGTGAACATCGCCCTTTTCCAGCCGTTCAAAAGCCGTATTTACATAATTTATATCGATCTTTTCTATTTCAGCCACGATACCGTGCTTCACGCAAAAATCCAGCATCTCCTGCGTTTCGGCAATCCCGCCGATATTTGATCCGGCAAAACTCCTATTCCCCATGACCACATTAAAAGCCCCGATTTCCAGGGGCGCAGGCGGCAGCCCCACCAACACTACAGCACCGTCATGCCGCAACAAATTCAAATAGGCATTCACGTCATGCTTCGCCGAAACCGTATCGATGATAAAATGCAGGCTGCGTGCATACTTTTCCATTTGTTCAGCGTCACTCGACAATACCGCCTCGTCGGCGCCCAGCCGCTTTGCATCCTCCACCTTCGACGCGGACGTAGTAAACACCACCACATGAGCCCCCATCGCCTTCGCTATCTTGATAGCCAGATGACCCAGGCCCCCGATGCCCAATATGCCGACTTTTTTACCGGGTCCCGCACCCCAATGCTTCAGGGGTGAGTATACCGTAATCCCTGCGCAAAGCAACGGCGCAGCAGCAGCCAGGTCTTTAAAATCCGGCATGTGCAGCACATATCTTTCGTTACAAACATAGGTTTTGGAAAAACCACCGTAGGCGTCATGAGCTCCAACCACACGGCGACGGATTTGAATAGACTGTAAAGGCTTATCAGCCGCCTCCGTTCCGAAGGCGTTTACCTGTTTTGTTTCCATTTTAAAGGTGTTTGATGTCAACGGTATTATACTCCTCATCCGTCACGCGTCCAAGCCATGTGACCGGCCCGTCTTCCCCGATATTGGTAATAGCAATGTGCGTAAACCAACTGTCTCTTGTAGCACCATGCCAGTGCTCCAGCCCGGAAGGGATCACGACAACATCGCCCTTTCCGAGAGCTCGTGCCGTCTGCTCCCTCTCCTGGTACCAACCGTTGCCTTCCGTGACCAGCAAGACCTGGCCGGCGGGATGGGTATGCCAATTATTACGGCAACCCGGCTCAAACGTCACATCCCCTATCGAAAAAGTACCCGTCTCATCTTTCGGTACCAGTATCTTCACCCAGGCGGTGCCGGTAAAATAATCGGGAGACGCCTTATCTCCGCGCGGAAAAATTCCATTCTGACTCATATTAATTGTTTTATTTTCCTACTCTTTCCTGTAAATGTTGCGGATAACGTGCACCCTGGATCGCGATGCCGGCTGCCGCCTCCTCAATGTCACGAAGATCATCTGCTGACAATTCGACTTTTACTGCACCGAGATTTTCTTTCAACCGCGTCAACTTGGTAGTACCAGGGATAGGTACGATCCACGGCTTTTGCGCCAATAGCCACGCCAGCGCCAATTGAGCAGGCGTAGCATTCTTCCCTGCAGCCAGTTTACTCAGGACATCCACCAGCGCCTGGTTCGCCTTCCTGTTCTCCTCCGAAAAGCGTGGGACAATGCTTCGAAAGTCATTGCTGGCAAACTCAGTCTTGTCATTGATTTTCCCCGTCAGGAAACCCTTTCCCAGCGGACTGAACGGCACAAAGCCAATGCCCAGCTCCTCCAGCGTTGGTATGATCTCCTTCTCAGGCTCCCGCCACCAAAGCGAATATTCGCTTTGCAGCGCCGCTACCGGCTGGACGGCATGCGCCCGCCGAATGCTTTGAACACCCGCTTCAGACATCCCAAAATGTTTCACTTTCCCCTCACCGATCAAGTCCTTTACCGTCCCTGCCACGTCTTCCATGGGCACATTGGGATCGACCCGGTGCTGATAAAACAGATCGATCCGGTCTGTTTTCAAGCGTTTCAACGAAGCCTCGGCCACCGCCCGGATATTTTCTGGTCTGCTGTCTACCCCTTTGTTCACCTCACCGCCCACAAAACCGAATTTCGTAGCAATCACAACCCGGTCCCGGAAAGGCGCCAGCGCCTCGCCCAACAGCTCTTCATTTAAGAACGGGCCATAGGCTTCCGCCGTGTCAAAAAAGGTTACTCCCTGTTCATAAGCGGCACGAATCAGCTTAATAGCTTCCTGCCTATCGGCCGCCGGACCATAGCCAAAACTAAGTCCCATGCAACCCAGGCCCAGGGCCGAAACCTCTGGTCCGTTCTTTCCTAAAATGCGTTTTTCCATAATCTGCTATTTATGATTTTTGTGAATCGCTTTACTTAATACAAAGTTCAGACCTGAGATCGGTGGTATTGGTATATATATTACTGTATTTTCTACCAATATCACTGAATTGACTACCAGGCTGGTGCCGGGTGTCCCGGAATGTATAAATTTGTACACACGAACAGCAATATGGAAAGAGTGATAGACTTTAAGAGTATCAGTGATTATAACTCCTTTAATAATCATACAACCTTGCATCCGCTGGTGAGTATCCTCGACCTGTCTAAAGCAGATACAAGGCAACATTACAAGATGAACTTTGGCATTTACTGCATCATACTCAAGGATGTGAAATGCGGCGACTTAAAATATGGACGCGACTACTACGATTACCAGGAAGGTACATTAGTCTTCTTTGCGCCCGGTCAGGTGGTGGAAGTCGAAAGCTACGATACATTCTATCAACCAAAGGGGCATGCCCTGGTTTTTCATCCCGATCTGATCCACGGAACCGCGCTTGGCAAAATTATCCATGAATACAGCTTCTTCTCATACAATACGAACGAAGCCCTGCATCTATCTGATCGTGAACGGCAGATTGTGTTGGATTGTTTTGCTAAAATAGAATTTGAACTACAGCAATCCATCGACAAACACAGCAAAAAACTGATCGCTTCCAATATTGAGTTGTTCCTGAACTACTGCGACCGCTTTTATGATCGCCAGTTTATCACAAGAGATAACGTCCACAAGGGTATATTGGAAAAGTTTGAGACCCTGTTAAATGATTACTTTACAACTGACAAGCCACAGACCATCGGCCTACCTTCAGTTGCCGGATGTGCTGATGACCTTCATTTGTCAGCCAATTATTTTGGCGATCTGATCAAAAAGGAAACTGGCAAAACTGCACAGGAATATATCCAAAATAAAATAATTGACCTCGCAAAAAGCAAGATATTCGATACGACCAAAACCGTCAACGACATCGCCTTTGAATTGGGCTTCAAATACCCGCAACATTTTACAAGATTGTTTAAACAACGGGTTGGATCTACTCCAAATGAATACAGGAAGATGAATTAAGAAGGCATTTTTATACCAGGTGCGATTATGTTTACTCCAAAAAGCCATCCAGATAACCTAATATTGTTTTCGTCTGCATCATTAGGCTGACATGCCCCTGCGAAGGCACAACAGCCAAATGTGATTTTGGCATCGGCCCCAGATCAGCAGATACAGCACCTCCCAGTAATTGATACGTTTTCATCAACTCAACTTTATCCAGGCCATCATTGTCGCCCGAGATGAGCAATACTGGCGAAGTAATTTTCGCAATATTAGCATCACCCATGTCGAATGGCGTCCCCGCAAAAACAAACATCTGTTCTAAGAACTTTGTCCACTTTGTTTTGTCAGGCGCTACCGCATCGTATGCCGTTTTCAGAGGAGTATTCGTAAAAAATTCAGTCTTCATATTTTTAAATCCATTAGTTACTTCGGGCCGCCAGCCACTGGTTTTATAAGTAGAAGAAATGATCACTAATTTTCTTACCCGTTTAGGGCTTTGTATTGTCAACTGGTAAGCCACGGAGCCACCCATGCTATATCCCGCAACATCAGCACTGTCGACTTTTAAGTGATTCATTACTCCTTCCACATCACTTGCCAGGGTAGCAAAGTCTAATTTTCTGTCTGAGAACGGCGTGTGCCCATGCCCCTGCAATTCAATGGCAATTACTTTTCTTGTCTTTGACAATTCAGGTATTAATTGTCCCCAGTTCATCTCAATGGTCATAAATGCACCATGGAGTAAAACAATAGGCTTACCCTCCCCATATACTTCATAATAAACTTTAATGCCATTAACAGGTACATAGCCACTGTCGGCAGGTTTACTCTGTTGCCCGTTCGATTTAAATACTGTAAAAAAAAGCACAGCGATCATTAATATTCCTTTCATAAAACGTTTTTTATTTTATACAAATATCGAAGACATTTTAGGACTTCGCGCTGTGTAAAAGCGACAACGTAGAGGGTGGATCGCGACAAAATAAACATTCCATGATCATTTGAAAAAAAGTTTGGGCAACTGATCGGTCGTGCATATATTTGCAACCGAATGGTTGCAAATATATGCACGAGGAATACCTTATTTTTATTTCAAAATTAAAACCAACCGCTACATGAGAAAATTGCTCCTTGCCGGATTTTACCTGGCCATCGGTCTGCAGGCGATATCCCAAACCTCCTTTTCACCCGCGGTAAAGAAATTCATCGATTACGATACCTCGACCATCGCCTTTACCCATTGCAAGCTCGCCGATGTCCAACACCTGAAGGTGCTGGAAGACCAAACGGTGATCGTCCGCAACGGCGTGATAACTGCGATAGAAGATAGCAAAAAACTTTCCGCCCCACCCGGGAGCACCGTCATCGACCTGACCGGGAAATCCCTGTTGCCCGGATTCGTCCTCCTGCACGAACACATGTACTATGCAGCCTACCCTGCTGATTTCAGCTATTTGCATGTCAAACAATTGCCGGTCACTTTTCCCAAACTATACCTGGCCTGCGGCGCAACGACTGTTCGTACAGCCGGCAGCGTTGAGCCCTACTCCGACCTCAACCTCAAACGGGACATCGATCAGGGCAGGATACTCGGGCCGGAAATGGACGTGACCGCGCCTTATCTGGAAGGAAAAGGTACCTTCTTTCCTCAGATGCACGAATTGAGCGGACCCGCGGAAGCAAAAGCCTTTGTCGACTTCTGGGCCAGCCAGGGCTGCACTTCTTTCAAGGCATACAACTACCTGGATAAGGCTACGCTAAAAGCAGCAATAGACGAGGCCCACGCCAAAAAACTGAAAGTGACGGGCCATTTATGCTCCATCACCTACCGCGAGGCAGCTGAAATGGGTATTGACCAGTTGGAACATGGCTTTTCTGTGTCCACGGATTTTGTTCCCGACAAAAAAGAGAATGCCTGTCCACTTGGTGCAGCACCCATCGCATCCGCGGATTCGCCAAAAGTAAAAGACCTGATCCGATTTCTCGTCGATAAAAAAGTGATCGTGACATCCACCCTGGCCGTGCTCTACAACATGGCTACCCTGGATACAACGATCCGTCCCGAAGTATTGGAAGCGATGGCGCCCGATACCCGGAATATGTTCCTCAACGTCTACAACAAAATGCGCAACCCCAACGGCAACAAAGCCATGCTGGAAGAAATGAAGATAGAAAAGAGGTTTTCGGATGCCGGCGGCCTGTTGACCGTAGGCACCGACCCCACCGGCAACGGCGCCACCCTGGCGGGATATGGCTCACAACAGTCTATTGAACTGCTGACGCAGGCGGGGTTCAGCCCGATAGAGGCGATACGCATCGCGACTTACAATGGCGCGAAGGCCCTTGGATTGGAAGATAAGATCGGCTCCATCGAAGTCGGTAAGACCGCCGACCTTGTGGTCATCGATGGCGATATTTCTCAAAACATCCAAAACATCAGAAAGATCATCTGGGTGTTTAAGCAAGGAGTGGGCTTCAACTCCCAAAAGATCTTCAGCTCCGTCAAAGGTGAGGTCGGAAAATATTAACGAATGAAGAACTATCTCACCGGATCAAAAGCATCCTAAGCAGGAACAGCCCTCATACTTGCCAGTTCAACTGTCAGTTCAGCCAGCCTGTTGGAGATCCCTACTTCATTGTCATACCAGGCAACTACTTTTACCAGGTTCCCAATGTTGCGGGTTAAAGTGCCGTCAATAATAGACGAATGTGTATTGCCTAATATATCGGCAGAAACAAAGGGTTCTTCCGTGTACTCCAAAATGCCTTTCAACGACGAGGAAGCATGATATCGGAAAAATTCATTCATTTCCGCAGCGGAAGCCTGTTTTACCAGGTTGATGGACATATCAGCTATAGAGCCGTCAATAACCGGTACCCGATAAGAGAACCCATCCAGCTTGCCTTTTAAACCGGGTAGCACGTCTCCGATAGCTTTTGCGGCGCCTGTAGTAGTGGGGATGATTGACTGGGTAGCTGCGCGTGCTCTTCTATAGTCCTTGTGCGGGCCATCCTGCAGCATCTGGTCCATGGTAAAGGCATGGATGGTGCTCATAAAGCCCGAGGCAATGCCGTATTCTTTTTCCAACAGGTATAATAGCGGTGCAATACAGTTGGTCGTGCAGGAAGCGGTAGAGAGGATCTGATCCTCTTCATTTATCCAATCATTGTTTACACCCGCTACTATCGTTTTTACATTGCCGGTAGCAGGAGCGGTGATCAGCACTTTTTTAGCGCCGGCATTAAGGTGCAGCTCTGCTTTGCTCCTTTCAGTGAAGCGACCGGTAGATTCTATCACAACGTCTATCTCTAATTCTTCCCAGGGGAGTTTTTCAGGGTCCTTCTCACTCAGGAGCAGGATCGGTTTTCCATTGACAACAATGCTTTTATCTTTCAGTACCACCGTGCCGGGGAACTTCCCGTGAGAACTGTCATATTTAAAAAGATGTGTGAGCAATCCTATATCTGTGAGGTCGTTGATAGCAACTACTTCCACTGCATGTTTGTCCTGGAGCGCTCTTAAGGTCATTCTCCCTATGCGTCCGAATCCATTGATGGCTACCTTCATGATGATATGTTTTAAGATGTTTTATGCCAGGGTGTGAAGGGATGTCCTGAACGATCGGCGATAATCGCTGGGTGACACCATCATGTGCCGCATGAAAGTCCGGCGCATGGATACAAGACCGCCAAGGCCACATTTCACCGCTATCTGATCCATCGTAAGGTCGCTATCCTCCAGGTATTTGCGGGCGACTTCGACACGAAGCTTTTCAACAAATTTGGCAGGCGTCAGCCCGGTTTCTTTCAGGAATACGCGGGTAAAATTGCGCACGCTCATGTTGCTGTGTTCCGCCAGCTGCTCTACGTTTAGTTCTTCTGCAAGGTGCCGCATCAGCCAGGGATGAAGCTTGCCTGCGATCGAGTTTTCGAGACTATGAATCTGGACCAATGTGCTGAACTGAGACTGATAACCCGGGCGTTTCAGTGGCAGTACCAGCTTGCGCGCCGCGTTCAAAGCCACATCACGCCCATAGTCTTCTTCTACAAGGGCCAGCGCCAGGTCGATGCCGGACGCTACTCCACCGGAAGTATATACATTGCAGTCGCGCGTATAAAAGGGATTCGTGTCCACTTTGACTGCAGGATACCTGAGCTGAAACTCCTGGCTGAATTCCCAGTGAGTGGTGGCTTGTTTACCATCCAGGATACCCGCTTCGGCCAATGCATACGTGCCTATACAAACAGACCCGATGCGGCGCACTTTCGGGTAGATCTGCTTCAGCCATTGAAAAAAGGGATGTCCGCTTTGCAGCTGCATCTTGGAGAAACCAGCCACGATCAGGGTATCGATGGGCCTGGTGATCTCCGATACAAATACCGGGCAATCTATTCCGAGACCGCTCTTGGTAACGATCTTTTTGGTATCAACCGGTGATGCAAGTAAAAGCTCATATCCTTCTCTGCCGGTACCCGGATTTTCGCTCAAAACTCTGTCTGCCGACATGAATACGTCACAGGGACCAGCTATATCCAGGAGGAAAATCCCCGGCATCGGTACCACAACGATCAGTTTCTTTTTTTCCCTGGGCATATTCAGTAAAGATTATATCTACTCCCAAACTTTGGGCATATGGGATACAATATTGCTTGTCCAGGACAAATGTAAGCCCTTAATAGGATGGCGCAAATGACATATTTTATACAATTTCGGCCATAGTCCCCGCCCGGAGCCGTAGCCACCAATTTTGACGGCGGCGCGGTGCGGGGTCTTATTTCTCCCTGACCATTGGAATTTGCAAATTTGTCGGTCGGCTTTTTTCAGTGTCGAAACCTCGTCCATCTACATTTCTTGCACCCCAAAATAGCATCCCGCTATACGGATAGATCAGGTCGTACTCTTTAAAGATCTGTCCTTCAGACAATCCGAAAGGAGCAAAAGCCTTCTTCAATATACTCTGGGTCTCACCAACTTCCCATTTATTGAAGCCCGTTGTATACTGATTGAGAACATCCGCAAATCCCTGCATCATTGGCGTCACAGAATATTCTTTATCAGCGGTAAAATCCACCTTTTGGGCACCAGGCGCAATAGGGTGCCCCCCACGCCATTCAATATGCCCTTTTATAGAAATCCTTGCAAGCGGCGCCTTTCCATATGGATCTGCAAGGCTTATGACGTCAAGTTCAAATTCATCGCCGTCCAGCAACGAAAACTTTCTGGTCAGATAAAAAGGCGTTAAATTTCCTTCGGCAGTTTTTGTGTTACTTGGACGCACTTCCGGCGCAATACTTTCCCATCGTCCTAATGACTCTTTTTTAACTTGATCCAAATTCATGATTTATCGTTTTATTCTTTCGCAATCAAGTAAAGTTCAAGAACTCAACGACAAAACGATTGTAAAAATCAAAGCGATTATTGCGAAAACAAATAAATCAAAGTTTTCTCATCTTACGATAAGCACTGGGTGTTTCACCGGTATTCTTCTTGAAGAAATTGTTGAAATGTGATGGATCCATAAAACCAAGCCTGAAACTTATTTCTTTCATCGTTAATTCCGTTTGGCTCAGCAGGGCTTGGGCCTCCAGCATTAACTGCTCATGCAGGAAAGCAATAGCCGTTTTCTGCGTCTGTCGTTTCACGACCGCGTTTAAATGATTGGGATGAGTAGTAAGCAATTTGGCCAAAAAACCGACAGTAAGCTGCCGATTGCTGGTTTCTTCGTCGGCTATTTTTTTTCTTATCAATGAACGAAAGTTCTCCACCAATAAATGCTCGCGTTCACGAATATGGGATGTTAATGTTTCGTCTGTTGCCGTGTACTTGTAATAAAGCCTGCGGACTTGAAGAAGTAAAGTATGAACATAAGAGGAAATCAACACAAATTTATCTTTGTTGTCCGATTGGTATTCTTTAAAGATTTGTTTAAAGATCCCTGTTATAAGATCGACCTCCTCCTGGTCCACTTCAAAAGGAATTGCCTTTTCAAGCTGAAAAAACGGAAGGTCAAAGATAATGTCCGCAAGCAGTTTGTGATCAGCTAAAAACTTTTCTGTAAAGACAAGAAAATATTCTTTCAGCCAGCGTTCCGGTTTTTGCCAGGAAACAACCTGGCAGGGGGTCTTAAAGTATATTGCAGGTTTCTTTAGTCTCGTTTTCCAAAAACCAGCATTCAGAGTTATATCTCCCTGCAAAAACATCGTAATGCAATAGAAAGAATGACGGAAAGGCCTGGCAACAAAATCATAGCCTTTTAAAACCTCAGGGTCAATTTCCCGTATGTCGAAATCTTTATTCAGGGGCGGTCTTGCATTGATGTATTTATAAAAGCTCGTCAGATCCCGTAGATAGGGAACACTTCCGTTAGCGTCTTGAGTAAGATAGCCTCTCATTCTTTTTTTACTCTTTCGTTTCATCAATCGCCTTGATAGCCTCATCATACTGCACAAGCAAACCCGGCGCACGGTCAAAAGCCCAGCCGCGATAATTATCCCGGATAAGCGCCAGCGTCACAGCCGCATTCGCCGGGTTGCGCGATTCCCGATCCAGGATAACCGAACCGACCTTGTCCTCCAGTTTCAGGATTCGGGCCTGGTTTTCGTAGAGGTCGGAGAGCCTGGACATCAACGGGAAGCTGATCCGGGATGAGGTCAACAACAGGGCCAGCAGAACGCTAAAAATGATCAGCAGCGATTCCCCAACATACTCCTTCCAATCCCGGATCGTAAAAACCTTGATCGGACTGGACGGGCCGGTCGTAGGGGTGTTACCGGTGGGTTCTTCGGGCATGTTTTTCGTTTTAGGAAATGAAAATACAAAAATTGAAGCATCATCTTCTATTTTCTATTGTTCCTCTACAATTCTTACATCCCATGGCCCCAGCTCAAGCATAGCATTTTTATCCACCTTCTCATCCCTCAGCAATTCCCGGCCACCGGCAAAAGGATATTTCACAGTAGTACCGCTACCGGAATAATTGAAAAAATAATGTACCGTTTTACCTCGCTCATTAACACCCTGCTTTGTTATAGTCGGAAAATATACCGTCTGAGCCTCCGTCCATAAACCGGCCTTCTTTACAGCATCAGCCAATATTTTTTCGGTCACTTCGCTGCTCGTCACACACCCAATATAGACCGCCCGACCCTTACCATAATTATTTTCGGTGACAGCAGCATAGACGCCCCACACCGGATGGTCGTAATAGGCCAGAACCTTGGCAGTGACAGGTCTGATCAGTTCCATCCATGTCGTTACCTTATTTTTCGCTTGTCCGACCTGGAAAGGATCCCCCTTCAGGGATACATTTTCGGGAACAGTAAATTCATTGTAATAGATGCCGCACGACTCATTGATGATCCCGGGCTGCCGGCTGCTTCTGACCTTTACGTTCTGATCGGAAAATCCACTCTTGAACGTATACACTATATGCCCTCCGTTTTGGACAAAACGGTTCAAACGCCGCAATAAGCTGTCCGAAGCCGCATACAGAGCCGGAATGACCAACAGCTTGTAGTCCTCTATAGTTGCGCTCGAAGGATCTACAAAATCAACGCCGACATTCATCCGGAATAAAGGATCGTACAACGAACGAAGCACATCATTATAGCCTTCTTCACGCCCGGGCCGGAACTGATTAAACGCCGTCAACGCCTCATTGCTAAACAGGATAGCTACCTTGTTTTGTACTTTAAGGTTAAATAAGTGCCCGCTCAGCCGCTGAAAATCCCGGCCTATCGTCTTTGCCTCCTCATAAGTAGGATTGGGCTCGAAATCGTGGCTTAGCAGTCCCTTCCAATACGTTTCTGCGGAATTGTGGATGGAATGCCAGTGCCAGTATTCCACCATATTGGCGCCGCAGGCAAGATGACTAAAAGCCTGTAGACGCAATTGCCCCGGGTACGGCACCCATTGAGGAAAACCCTGCGCTTCCGTCTCAAGAAGAAGATAATTTTTACCCCCCTTCATAGAACGGGCAACATCGCCGCCAAATGAAATTTCGAGGCCTGTCAGCGCATCCTGTGAAGGATGATAAATATCCACGCCTGCAATATCCAGCGCTTCCGCCGCGGCAAAATGGTCAACTTCCGGTTGTATACCAAACGAATATCCTTTCCAGTCAAAATCAAAGTTTTGGGTGACGAACTGCCCGGGCCGTTTATATTCATTTACGATGGCCGCCTGCCAGGCCAGGTAATTTGTGACCAGCTGGCGTTGGAATTTGGCAAATTCAGCGATCTGGCTGGCATTGATAGAGCCTACCATAGAAGGGAAATCCTCCCATGCATTGATACGGTTGCTCCAGTAGTCCAGACCGAACGCCCTATTGACACTGTCCAACGAGAGGAACTTCTTCTTCATATACGCCACGAACGTCTTCTGCACTTCAGGCCCTGCAGTACCGTACGCTTTAGTCTCGTTGTCTATCTGGTAACCAATAATGGCAGGATGATCTTTTACATGTTCCAACAGCTTCCGGATGACCTTTTCCGCATACTCCAGGAAATGCTTATTGGTAATATCCATATTCTGACGTGGGCCATATTGATTTTGGCCTCTCGATGTGACGGCAAGAACATCAGGATATTTTTTGACAAGCCAGGTGGGGACCGCATAGGTAGGCGTGCCGATGATCACCTGGATCCCGGCAGCATTCATGGCATTTAAGACCCGATCGATATGAGAAAAATCATAGACACCTTCCTGTGGTTCGAGAGTGCTCCAGGTAGACTCAGCTATGCGCACTACATTGATATCTGCCTCCTTCATCATCCCGACATCCTTGTCCAGCCGGTCATAAGGCATATATTCATCGTAATAGGCTACTCCATATAAAAGATGGTCCGGTGGTCGCTGCGCAGAAGCCTGTCGGATATCAGCCAATGCGAGGATCATCGTAAGACAGAAGAACAACGCTCTTTTCATATGTCAATATAAGAAATCGATAAGACTTCCGAAGAAACATATAAGCCGGCCTCCAAAAGCCAAACGACCTTTGCAGTATAACATTATACATTTTACAATGAAAAAGACAGTATTTATTACCGGCGCCTCCTCCGGGTTTGGCAAGGAAAGTGTTCGTTTGTTTCACGAAAAAGGCTGGAATGTCGTTGCCACAATGCGTTCACCGGAAAAAGAGAAGGAGCTGACCGGCTTGTCCGGTGTACTGGTGACAAAACTCGATGTAACGGATAAAGCCACGATCGCCTCCGCCGTTACAAAAGCGCTGGCTACCTTTGGTCAGATCGACGTTCTCGTCAACAATGCCGGCTACGGAGCCCTCGGCGTCCTCGAGGCCGCATCCGACGAGGAGATCCGTCGGCAACTGGAGGTCAACCTCTTCGGGCTGATCGCCGTCACAAAGGCTGTTCTGCCCGGCATGCGGCAGCACCGGTCGGGGGTCATCGTCAACGTGTCTTCCATGGGCGGAAGGATCACCTTCCCCTTTTCCACCTTGTACCACGCCACAAAATTCGCCGTGGAAGGATTGACCGAATCGCTGCAATTCGAACTCGCCCCCTTCGGCATCCGCACAAAGATCATAGAACCGGGTGGCTATAAGACAGAATTTGCCGGCCGTTCGCTCAGCGCTTTTGGCGCAGGAGACCTGGCCGACTACCAACAACCCTGGGATCGTTTCACCGCAAAGATCGCAGAATGGAACTTTTCGGAAAATATCCGGGAGGTGGCGGACGCGATCTACCAGGCAGCCACCGATGACGCTGACCAGTTTCGGTATCCCGTGGGACAGGACGCCGTCCAGTTGTTGCAGCTCCGCCAGCAGATGGATGACGCTGCTTTCCAAAAGATGATAGCCGGACT
>Ga0307510_10000196_pt1 | contig 52499 bp, 69 predicted proteins | sample 12_EM_MG_FD_207224 | JGI IMG/M metagenome (GOLD analysis project Ga0307510, IMG submission 207224) | Populus trichocarpa ectomycorrhiza microbial communities from riparian zone in the Pacific Northwest, United States - 12_EM | ecosystem: Host-associated > Plants > Roots > Unclassified | place... | reverse complement strand
AGGGTGTGTTGAGGGTATCTGGAATGACGAGCGTGTCAGTGAGGCCCGTAGTAGTTGTGCGATGGATTGATAGAAAGGTTGGGTAAGAAGAGGTACAGAAATCTACGAGCGCGTTATGAGTTGGGACGAACTGAATTAGCAGAGCAGAGACTCGGAGGAGGAGGAGGTTACATTCGGCCAACTACGCTATGTAATACAGCTCAGGTAAGCAGACAAAAACTACTAAGTTACCTCGTTGGCTCGTTAGGAGGTTCCGAGTCCGGGCTCAAGATCCCGTGTCCCGTGACTCATGTTACCTCCACTCTCGCTCTCGCCATGGCCATGACATATAACTTCACATTCGATCACCCCGCTTCTCCTCCCCATCAATGACCCAAACTTTGCTTGACCCTGCTCCAATCCTCCGACCCCACCTGCACCCCAATTTCCGCTTGACGATCCCTCAACCCTCAACGAGTGTCCATTCAACCCCACTTTCTGTAACGATGTAACCCCTCCTGTTTTCTCCCCTGATCCTACATCCCTGCAACTTTCCACCCATAGCCAACTTGCCCAACCCCCCTTTACGGCGCTCATCTCACATTTCGATCCCTACATCCCGATTCCTCACAAACAATGGCCTGCAAAGACTTCGCAGAAGCACCAATCCAACAAATGTGACGCCGTATTGTAAGCCCTCATCTCCGAATTCTCACAAGTCCGCGATTCCCACACATCATTCCCTTCTGATCTCGACACTTCTTCCTTCACCGACCACCCTCACTGCCCTTGCCCTTGCTGATAGGGATAACGAGTTGGAATCCCTTGTGGATCTTAAAGTCTTCGTCCCGGTTCCCTGTTCCGAAGTACGTGGCCATAGGCCCCTCAAAGGCAAGCTTATATGCAAGTGCAAAACGGATGATTCTGGCAAATCGTACAATACAAGGTCTGTTATGTCGCAAAGGGGCTTCGCACAACAATGCGGCGTCAACTACGGCTCAACAACAGCCTCCACCGCCAGACTCTGATCTGCCTCGCTACTCACACGCGAGTCCTCAACCCTCGTTTCAATAAGGGCAGAAGGTGATCGGGAAATGGCCGACTTGGTGTCCTGTTCTACGTATGGGAGTGTGAGGTGCGTCAAGAGGCTTTGGAAGACGAGGCCTTTGTAAGGCAGGCCTTTACAGCCACGCGTGAACGGCCACAACGGAGCGCCTGTCAACGCCACAAGTCTCCCTGTCATTTCTTGTTGTCTCATAGCCTCGTTCCCTAGTCTTTTCCCATCCTATGCTCTTCACTGCCTCTATTCAGTACTTGCAGCCTCAACCCAGATGCCCATAGATACCGAAATGTATATAAACCCACCTCCTCACTGTAGAGGAAAATCAATCGAAGAATTAGAAGCTGTAGTCTATCGCCCCGAATCGTTCGTGTGCACATTCGTTCCTTCTTGCTCTCCCCTTTTCCTCTCCTTCCTTCTCTCCTTTCCATCCATTCGCAGCCCATCGAACCTTCACCTCTGACACACGACGCGGGTGTGCCACTGTCCGCTGTTCCCCGTCGCGTCGTGCATCCAGATCGTCGATAAGACCTTGTATGTACTTCTTGCGTAACTTCGTGTCCTCATCTGAGTGGACTGGCCGATTGACACTGGGTTTCAACACTAGACGCAAGGAAGTGACACAAGCCGACACGCCGGCGATGTACTCTCTTCGGAGAGGTTGTGCGACGTCGCGCAAAGTCGCGCAAGTCAAGAAGTGTCCCTTGATGCGCTCTACCATGCAACCGGGCGTTAGCTATCTAACAAGCGTTCTTTGTTGGTAAAATAGGACTGAATGCATCCTGGGAGCGCCTCTAGAAATAGTCACGGGTGAAGCCGCCGTTTTCTCGCAGGTTAACGGCCCTGGTTAATGCATATCAAATCTAACATGGTTTCACAACAAACCGGCATGCAATGATCGTCTTTCCGTTGTTGTCGGGCGATGAGCTGTAACCACCGGCTCAAAGTAAAGGTGATACCCATTTGCGCAGTACTAATGTTCAGGGTATGAAGGTTCCTTAACCTCAACCTCGTCGACCCATGAACCCAACCTCTGTATCATGTCCTGCAATGCCTCGCTGGGAGGTACGTTGCTAATATCGGACCCATACACACCCTCGATCAAACCCCTCCTCATAAACGGCACCAACAGCCGCACAAACGCCTTCGCTGCCCCCCGCGCTTCCTCCGGAGGAGCCTCGAGCAGGGTGCCAGCAGCCTTGGCCAGAGAGGCATCCAGCGCACTCGCAAGGTCGCCCAGCAGCGCCACTGGCGCCAACAGCCGCAGGCCATTTAGCGCCGCGAGCAGCGCGTTGGCGAGTACCGCGACAGGTGCATATACGACCAGCGCCTGCGGGGGCATGTGGAGTACACCCACTGTCGTGCCCGAGCCCCCACGCGAGTCCCTCCGCGGTGCTCCAACCGCGGCCCAGCCCGTGGCCGGGGTACGTGAGAACTCTTCGGCGGCTTTGGAAAACTCCCCGCATACGCGCGTCCGCACCGCGTCTTCAAATAGCGGCGGCAGCAGGGTGCGAAAGTCAAACCCAAGGCGAGCGAATGACGTAGCGCAATACGTGAGCTGCGTGAGCAGAGCCGTCAATGCTGGCGCGTCGGGCAGGCGCGCCAGCGCCGTACGGAGCGCATCGAGAAGACGCGATAATAACTGTGTGGTGCATGCGGAGAGGAGCGAGCGTAGCGTATGTAGGTCTTCCGGAGGCAAATCCGGGGGCGGTCGTTCGAGAAATATTGCGGCGTACTGCGTGAGGAGATCATGGACGCCCTCGCGCCACGTATCGATATACTTCTTCATGTACCGCCCCCACGCATCCGGCGCATCCAAGCCGCGTTTTTCCGCCTCGGCACTTGTGAGGGCGACGTTGAGAGCCTCGAGACGACCCGTGAGGAACGCGAGGGCGAGCTCGCGTTCCGGAAAGACACGCATCCGCCGCAGGAAGCTGACGGCGCGGAAGAGAGTCGGGAGCTTGCCCGGGGCGCGGAGAGTCGCGAGTAGCTGACCCAAGAGCGCGCGAATGGCGGCGTTCGCCTCTGCGTGGACATCCTGCACCGCCTGAACGTGCGGGAAACGAGCGGCCAGTCGGGAGGCGTGCGCTGCGAGATCTAGGGCCTCTTGGAAGTGGCCCCCGCGGACGCACGCATCGGCGAGTACGGGGAGCTCGAGTATATCTTGTAATTTTGATGAATGCTCGAGGACGAGGGCGGCGCGGCGACGGGAGGACTGGATGGAAGTGATCTCGGATGAGAAAGATTGCGCGGCGGACTCTAACGAGGGAATGTCTTCGAGGAGGGTGTCGAGGGTATCGGAAAAGGATGAGAGCGTGGACGTGAGGCCTGTGGTCGTGCGATGGAGGGATAGGAAGGTTGGGTAAGATGAGGTACAGAGGTTTGTGAGCGCGTTTGTGAGTTGGGACGAGGTGGAGGAGAGGTTGTCGGGCTCGGTGAGGATGGAGTCCAATGGGAGAGCGGTAAGATGGGAGAGATAGGCTGCAGCTTTCGGGGACGATAATTCCACTTTCGAATGCCCTCCGGACAGGATATCCCCCAAAGCAGCTAGTGGTAAACCACGTTCGAGTTGCGGAGAGCACGCGTCTGTCATCTTTGCGTGTCGGTAAACATGGACTTGGACAGTCTACTCCATGGACGTCTGCATATTCAGATCTCGAGGATTAGAATAAAGTGAGACATACCTCCACTAATACTTCAAGGTGACCACAAACAACGAGAAGCGACGCCTTATTATGTAATCGACAAGTTCATTCGTTTTTGTTTGTTTTCGAGCACTTCTACATCTCTCTAACTCTAACTCGACGCACTGGCATACCACTCAAACTCAAGCTCGAGAACGGAGTGATGATGAACAACAATTCCACTACTGCATCCCTTTGAGCGGGGGCTACTTAGGCCAGGGAGCGGCAACGGAGCACAGCAAGTAAAATATTAATCTACACCTGAAAAGCCTCCCACCTTCCTGTAACAGCACAGCGTTTTTCGCGGGAAGGGAAAAAGACTGTAATTCTTGCCAGCAAACGAGTGGAAGGGAACAAGTTGAACTATATTACTAAGCGAGCGTGTAAGTAACGGTACTATGCAATGATTAATTGGTGCACTTGCACATGCTGTAACTTACTATAAACTGTATGGTAAAATCGTCCTGGGCCGACCGCCATTTCCGCGACGTTTCCGTCTACTCCTTTTCCAGATGGATGGGGAATTCGACCAATTCGAAGGTGCCCAGCTTTCACGCCAGTAGTGCATGTCCATCCAAGCCGCCAAGCCGCCAGGTGGGCGCAGATCCTTGTGGGAGTACTGTAGTAATGGCGTGATACCCCGATACCCATTCCCCGGGATCCGGACAACTACCCATCGAATTGACATCCGATAATGAGATATTCTGGATGCTACCTAAAGCGTATAACCCATCCGTAGGGACCTCGCCTGTCAGTGCTCGCGTCAGGTATGCTGGGTGGTACTGTAGGTGTTTCAAGGAGCCAACGAGCAGCCAAAGCCTGTCAGCCATTCAGCGATGAGGCGGCAGAAGGGACGTAATCTTGGGCGCAGGTGGGAGAGATAATGGGCTAATTGGTCATGGGCGCCGTGAACGGATAGTCCAGCTTTCCACGCGGGGTGTGCCAGTGGCAGGCATTCTGGATAGATCACTTATCCGAATGGAGGCAGGTATGCGGCGTGCAGGGCTGTGGTGGACGTCGCATGTCAGGAACCTGCTGAATAAGAAACCTATGTGGAACATCTTTTTATGAATTCGGATCGGAAACGACCGAAAGGCAGGAAAGCACCGGTAGTTATAATTAGTTTTACCGTCTCTAGTGTAGTACAGTAGTAGTCTCCTGACCAGCGGCGCAACCTGTTTGTCAAATAATGAAATCGCTGGTGGATTGTGTGCCTGGTGCCAGGCTCCAGCTTGCCAGTGGGCCATGAGGTAACAGGTCTGAATGGGCGGGAATGTTCATGGATGGATATCACCTGTCCGTCGGTCGAGTTTCACGCGGGTGCCATTTACACAGCGTTTTTCTATGGGCCCTCGTAAAGATCCTAGTCAATATCACTCGGTGACGGCAGCGATCGACTATGTGGGGGAGAATACGCCCATTCGGCAACTCTTGACGGTGCAATCAGTGATGGACCCCCAACAGGGTAGGTAGATCACGCCTGATTGGAAGAAAATAAGGTTGCCGAAAAAAGTACCCTGCAAGTAACAATTGGGAGAGACGACAATTCAACGTTCAACGACACTGGAGCTGAAACGCAAAGATCAAGGATAACTTCCTGGGGAATTTCTCGTGAAACTATTTGTCTCGACGGGTCCCTTTTCCACGTACCAGTATATCTGTCGCCTTACAAGCGCTGATGATCAGACCTAACTTATCAGATATATCAGATCTCGATCACTGGCGGGTGCCCAAATGCACAAAAGTCATCATTCCTCCTTTGGTCGAATATCTAGGCCGGCTTGTGTCCAGATACTGTCCGGATCACGTCAAACCAAATGCATCGCTGTCCCGGCGTTTGTTGTTTGGGACGTATAAAAGCGTGTTTTCCAAAGGTTATCTCTCAGCCAAACTGTGAAGCATTCACTGGCACCACCCCAACTCTCGAGTGCCATCATGAAGTTTGCTGTTGCTCTCGCATGCATTTTCTTATCCATCTCGACCCTCGTTAGCGCTGCTAGAGGTAGACCTTGCATCCCTAGTTCCTTCTTCATGTCGTAATGATGCTGCGAGCAGTCACCCCAAGAAGCAGTTGCGAAGGAGGCCAGGTCACGGGAAACACGACCATTTCCCACAACGGCGGCAATATCGGTGTTGTAAGCGGTACTTGTCCTACGTCCGGCGGCGCCAAGCGCTCTACTCTTGAGGAGCGCCAGTATTCTCTGTGCGCTGGCACTCCGACTCAAGGCACCTGTGAGTGTTTCCCCCAGTCCTCCCAGCTCCGGGTGGAGTTGCTTGGCCAGAGACAATCAACTGAGAATATTTGCGCAGGTTATACTGTCACCTGTGAGAACCTGGGTACCTCCACGATATTAACGGCCGACTGCCAGAACCTCTACAACTACCTGGCGTCCTATCCGGGTAAGCATCCCAATCTAAATTCTGTTCAAACCGTTCTTTTCCTCACAACGGTTTCCTTTGGGACGGTCAGGCTATGCCGCTATAGCCGCTGGCACATACCAAAAGTGGACCTGGGGCACTTGTGCCTTTTACTTCTCGAATCTCGACGTCTACGAGTACGACGTCTGCTATACGGAAATTTTGAGTGCCATCCAACTCATGTAAATCCTTGGGACAGCAACTGATAATCGTGCGTGATGTGATGTCCTCTAACTCTAACAGGCGTATAACGCTGGCATGGCGGTAACCCAATGTATTGGCTACACGAATGGAGCTGTCTGTGACGGAAGCATGGCAGCCGGTGATGCGTACGAGATCGCGTAAGTGTAACATGCTCATTTCCATGTTGGCTTCTGCTCACGCTTGTCTTTAGGGTCAAGAGTCCATGATATGACCACCGGCACGGTGGCGTCCACTCCCTATTGACCAGAAAATCGACTCGGAAACCCTGGTCAGCAGGGTGTGTACTAATATCAGACTTTTTTGGGAAATTTAGTTTCTACATAAGCCATATTTCTCGGAAGTACATGCTTTTCTTTCTTTCTTTTTTGTTACTGGGTGTTGAGCGTAAATTCCTGGTTCTGTATTGAGTGTTATTACTTGTTACGAGCGCCAAAAGTTACGAGACGAATCCAAGGTGCGGTTATTTTGTACTTGTACATGTACATGAATAAGTTGTGGGGCTGTGAGTCACAGAGAAAGGAGCAACTGTGCCAGTGGCGCAAAACAAGCGCCGCGATGCGCCGGCGGGCGGCGGCCCACATCCCACGAGCTTGCGACTATCCCAGAGCTTATTAGACCAACTCGATGACACACCAGGTGATAAACATGGACATAATGTCTAGGTCTTGCTCAAACTATCACATTAGACACAATTCCTACATCGCGGCGCGGTCGCAGTAGTTGCCCAAGCCAAAACTTGAAGTCAGTCGCAAGGAAGCCCGGAAGGAAGATCGCGAAAGGAAGAAACGAAGAAAGGCTGAATATTTCTCTTCAACGACTAACAACTCGAAGCGCGTGGCTACTTCTCCCCACCCCGAGTCGCGCCCGCCAAAGAAGAAGACGGTGGTTGAACCACCGCGACCTCAAAGTTCAGACCTGCAATCCCAGAAGAATCTCTCCCCCCGTCCCGGTTCATCTGCCTTGAAACCAAAGGACGCCAGAGTTGTTGCCTCGTCTTCAACAAAGAACCCCTCATCCCGCCTTGTAGGTTATAACTTCCCGCGGAGTTGGCAGGAGGAGGACGAGGACAGATATATTGCCCTCCTCGAGGCCAAACTAACCTCGGGGAAGGAGTCGAAAAATGGTGTTGGCTACCTCAAAGACATTGAGGACGATGGTCTCGGTGGTGAGTAGCCCTACGAGTATCGTGCGTCGTAGCCCTGAGTGACCGCCTTAGGCCTTTTGGGTGATCTTGATGCTATCACCACCTCGCGTTCGGCCAAGGTGTGTCCCGGGTCTACAGTGTCTTTTAAAATACTCATACCCTGAAGCAACTCGACAATCCTTCTCACGATTCACGCTTCTCCTCTGAATCGGACGTTCTCCAAAGTGAACAAAGCGAAGATGAAGACAATGATGAGACTCGGTCCACCGAATTCGAAGAGTGGTATGGGTTTCGAGACACGACATTCGATGGAGCTTCTCCCGATGGGGAGTTACATCCTATCCTACCATCTAATTTCTTGCCACTTCCCCTGCATTCGTCGCCCGGTACGGCCAAAACCACCCTTCAGAGACACCGTGGCTGACCTCATCACATAGCAGGAACTTCGCGCTATGTCCCGCCCCATCTCAGGGAGAAAATTATGGATACTAAAGGTGCCGAAGTCAATGTCAAGTTAACTCGTCAGCTCAAAGGTTTGCTTAACAAGTAAGCCTCTTTCGTCCCCAACACGACTGGAAAGCTTACGCTGATAATTGAATAGACTAAGGGAGCAAAATATCGCCACCATACTCGATAACATCGAGACCCTGTACCGTGAACACCGTAGACATGGTGAAATATCCCATCCGATGTCCTCGATATCCCGCTCATTCATGCGTTAGATGTGACAACATCAATCACGTCGTTCATCGTTGAGAGTATAACTGCTCACTCGGCGTTGCTGGACTCCTACGTTATTTTCCATGCCGCTTTGATAGCCAGCTTGCATAGGATTGTTGGTGTCGAATTCGGTAGGAGCGCTCTCTTCAAGTTCGCCACGCGGCGTTACGACTCACTCTCACGTCGAGCTGCCTTTTTTGTGCAGAGGGCCGAATGTTGTCTCTTCCTATGAGCATCACTACAACACTATCGCTTCTGCTACTGTTGATGAAGCAATAACTGACCTAGCAGGAAAAGAGTGCTCCAACCTTATCGTTCTCCTTTCAGAGCTTTACAATTTCCAAGCGATCTCTTGCGTATTGATTTATGATATGATACGTACTCTCCTTTCTACGGAGTTATCAGAGTTCGTTGTGGAACTCTTACTCAAGCTGCTACGCAGTAGGTACCGATGTCTGGATCCCTCATTGTGGCTGACTGGCTTCGAAGACTCAGGGCAACAGCTTCGACAGGATGATCCGAGCGCTCTTAAAGATATCGTCCAGATTGTCCAGAGTAAGACGTCAGGTGGGGGAAAGACTCCAAAGTACGGTATCATTTTATCTTCATAACATGCTTGTCCCGTCTAAGACCCCTCTATAGTCCGAGAACACGGTTCATGTTGGAGACGTTGGCCAACTTGAAAAACAACAAAACCAAGCGAGCGATGACGCAACAAGTGCGAGGGGATACTAGTGAGCGTTTGAAGAAGTTTCTAGTAGGACTTGGTAAAACACGATATCGTGGGTCGACTCAAGTGGGTTCACCGTAGTTTAAGACTGACACTCAACGCCCAGTGGTCCCGCACGACCCTCTGCGAGTGAGCTTAGAGGACTTCCGCACCGCAGAGCCAAGGCAAATGGTGGCTCGTCGGCGCAGCATGGAGCAGTGATCCGCTCGTGGAGCGAATGGAGGATTCGAAGCGCGAATCTAAAAGACAAGGTGGCGACACGAATGCTCTGTTAAAACTCGCCAAGAAGCAAGGCATGAACACTGACATCCGACGGTGTATTTTTATTGTTCTCATGAGCAGTGATGTATGTCCGACCCGAGCCAGATATTTGTAGGTTTGCTAAATTGAGACAGGACTACGTCGACTGTGAGCGGCTCGCGCAACTGAACTTAACAGAGATACAACAACGTGAGGTGGTTCGCGTGCTCGTGAACTGTTGTGGAAACGTGGGTATTCACCCTACAGTTTGATGACTGATAGTTACCAATAGCGCTTCAAAATCTACAGGAAAATGCTTGTAATCCATATTACACCTTCGTTTGTCAACATCTCTGCACAACCTCCCACTCGTATAAGATAACACTTCAATATTGCCTTTGGGATTTCTACGTGACCTCGGGGAGGACTCTGTTGGCGGCATAGAAGTCCTCAAAAACCTAAAAGGGAACGAGGATGGGTTCGACGTGAAAGACGTATCTTCAAACAAGATGTGTAATGTTGCGAACGCGTATGCGTGGTGGGTTGCGAAAGACTGTGTGGCTCTATCTATATTCAAGGTTCGTTCTTTCGATTATCCGATTATCCGTGTAACTGAGCTACTACAACCCCCAGCCCGTGGACTTTACCGTACTGAAGCCCCGGACCCGTGATTTCCTCTCGCACTTCTTTCACGAACTCTTCGCAAACAGCCAGTTATCGACCCCTATGCTGAGCAGTGAACTAGTGAACTGTCGCGTACACGTAACAAGGGTCCTCTCGAAGAAATCTTCATCAAAGCAATGCGGATGAGCCTGAGGCTTTCGAGTTTATCAGCCTTTGCTGGAGGTGCCAGAGAGCAGCCCGACCTGGAAACAAGGCTCGCCTTTGGCTCCTCTTCTGTGAAACGCGCGTTGTGCGCGAGATCATGTTGTGGCTCACGGGCGGGAGATCAAAAGCATATGTTTTCGCTGATATGCCGCTACCGGAGATCTCCCAGACCCTTCTTGTCTTAGTGTCTTTATCGTCTTATCGAGCAGCGACCACTAGCATCTCAGTGTCTGGGGGGGGCGGAGCTTACGGACCGGATCAGCGGAGACCCCTCCCTGCCCTGCTTTTGTTTGTTTTTTGTTACACTGCGTCAATGAGGAAGCATTTCCAATAGGGTACGTTCCCTGCTTTTTTTTCGAGCTAGTTTATCCCCACTCGTTAGACACCAGAGAATCCATAGAATGGCATAGATCATGATATATGCATAATGATACCTCAGTCACATTTGCGCATCACTGAAGTCTCAGCTACTGAGCACCGCGACGGGCCTCTCAAAGGGACTTGACACGATTTCAGTCCTAGGCTTGAGCGCTTGAGCTTGCACACGGTTGAGGCATGGGAATCAAGGATGACCTGCTTCTTCCCAGGCTTCTTGGCAATTCCTTGGCGTGGCGCTCGGTTTAAACCCGGGCCCGTCCCTTACCCCGTTTCATTAATATTGTTTCAAGTCACGCGGCAATGATAATATCAGAATTCAACCGCAAAGATCAAGTATCAAGAAGGTGGCAAGAATAACGATCTGAATAGGGTTACATCTTGAATTTATCGTCCTGGACCTTCCTGTGAATGTCCCATTCTTAGCGGTATATCGCCGGAACCGGAGGCGTTTCTCGAGATCAATGCCACATAGTGATCGCGTGCCAGTGCATACCTCTGGTACCCGCACATCTCAAACGGACCAACTGTAACCATACTTAGCGGATATCAGTGCTATTCTGGGCATCATCTAGGTCAACATGTCAAACTGTGCGCTTTCACGGGTCCTAGCGGTCTGGCGACATAAATACCGTTGTGTTCACACTCACTCCCCAACCCTGCGGTATTCACCCCTCGGGCCCCTACTTCATCCCCTCAATATCAAGTACCATTATGAAGTTCACTGCTGCTATCGCATCCCTTTTGGCACTTGGCTTGACCCTCGTGAATGGGGGCACACGTAAGCTTGAAACCCTCTCTCCTCCCATATCATAATAACTCTACGAACAGCGGGCGTCAGCCACAGAAATTATGATCACCAGGGCGCATGCGCGACGTTCACTGACCAGGGCGCATGCGCGATGTTCACTGACGATTATAGCCGTTACACTAGCATCGAGCTCCTCAAAAGCAAAGACGAGACTCTCAACGCTTACAAGACTTTTGCCGCATGGGCTCAAACTCAGCATAACGTCAAAATCAAGCGTCTTAGGTCTGACCGCGGTGGGGAATACACCAGCGGCGACTTTACGAAGTTCTTGCAAGAGCAAGGCACCGAACGCCGACTCACAACGCACGATACACCTCAGCACAACAGCGTGGCGGAATCACTCAACCGCCGACTCCTCAAGCGGGTGCGCGCCATGCTGCACCACGCACAGCTCCCCAAGAACTTGTGGGGGGAGGCCATTATGTTTGCGGTCTGGTTAAAGAACCGCACCTCGACTCGGACACTTGGAAATGTGACCCCATTCGAGAGACTTTACGGCGACAAACCCGATTTAGCGAAGGTACCCGAGTGGGGACAGCGGATTTGGGTCCACAACCACAACGGGTCAAAGCTCGACGCGCGGGCGTTAGAAGCAAGATGGGTAGGCTTCGATCAAGAAAGCACCCACGCTCACCGTGACAGAGTCTACTGGCCCGACAAACATCGCATTTCCGTGGAGCGGAATATTAAGTTTGTGCCAACTATGGCCACAGTTTACTCACCGTGCCCCAGGGTTCCGTCTTCTGGACCGAAGCCCCAACCTCCAGTAACCCCTCAGCCGGCACCCGTCATCTCACCGCCAACTGCACCCACTCAGCAATCCCCAGCTCCGACTTCGACTCCTACACCACAAGTCCCTCCGCCAACTTCTACCGACAGCGGCGAAGAAGAAATGCCCGAACTCGAAGAACGATGAAGGCATCGAAGATATCCTCGAGTCACCACCACCAGTATCAAGGCCAACTGTCGGCAGTCAACTCAAGCAGAAGCAGAAGTCACCAGCACAAACCGCCTGGCACACCCAAGAAGACCAAGGTCACCACGGCGATCGAACCAACTCGACGATCGCAGCGCATCGCGCAACAAGTTACAAAACGCAGCACCGGCGGCAGCACACCTACGAGTTCAACTGTGCGAAAAGGCAACACGTCTGGAGCAACGCCCATTTTCCGAGGATTCCACCCCGACTACGTCAACCCGGACGAGGCCACGCTTGCAGACATCGATACTTCGGACGAAGACGAAGACGACAATATCAACACCTATGATTCGTACGACCTTATCGCCTCAGCAATTCAGGATACGCAAGGCGACCCCAAGACGCTGCGGGAGGCGCAATCGCGCGCGGACTGGCCCCTTTGGAAGGAGGCTATGGATCGCGAGATTGCGACTTTAGAGCGCGCCGGGACTTGGACGACAGTCCCACGCCCGCCCGGCAAGAATATCGTGGGCTCAAAGATTGCGACCGTGTCACGCATGAGGGGGAGTGGCGGATTTCGATCTGCCAGGAAGTCGAGACGGTGGGACGCGAAAGCGACCGCACTGCTCGCCGAGATCACAATAGTGACTCGTAATTTTTTCCACCCTTTACGGGGCTCGATCCTCGTATGTCTCGCATCTTGTTTCTTCGTTTCTTTGTGCTTTCAGGCACGTGATTATCATGTGATGTTTCTTTCTCTCGACGTCTTTTGTTACCTCACGAAAGTTTCTGTCTCGCGGCTACGACGTCCTACGGTACGACACAAGTCTGTAAGGGATGGACATACGTTGGGCTCGGAATCGAGCACTTTTCGACCTCGCAACGCACACTCGATCACTGTACATAGAACAATCAGAATGCCTTTGTACTTTCCCTTCTTTTTCTCTTTGTCTAGCCTACCGTCGACGTTGAACAAACTGTGAAACATCGCCGCGCGATGAACAACGCCACATTCCCCTTTTGGGTCTCTTCTCTTTCGCTCCTTGTCTCTGGTAGTGTATGAGATTCCCCTGTATATAAACCCTTGCCTGGCCTCAGCCAGCAGAGGAGAATACAACCCAGAGAACCCAGATCAAGCCAATGCAACCCAGAATGGAATACTAAACAGCTCGTCCCCCGCTCGATCGCGTGCCCGCCGCCTCAGACCGCCCCCTTCCGCTCCTTACGCTACCGCTCCCTCCCTCACGCGTTCGCTTTCCCTTCGGGATCGCGAACCCGTCTCAGAACTTGGACCACCCCTCGAACTCACCCCGTGTAGACATTCCGTCTTCACCACAAGTCCAAGTATCTTACTGTCTTGTTAGCAGGCATCTCGACATCGCGATTAGGCATGCGTGACCATGCGCGCGTGCGACTCTGATTGGGTTGAACTACGGACTCGACCTTTGTCTACGTTCCTCTTTTGTTCTGGTCTGTTTCACTTTACTGTTACTGCTGACATAGTAGCACATTGTAACAGCTTATAAGGCTCGATACGACGCTGCAATGTATCATTCGCCCCTGTATTCTCCAAAATCCCCTCGCGTGCCACTTGTCTCCGAAGTTCTTCGTGCTCATTCTCCCCTCAAACTCTCGCACTCTCGGCCAGTCGCGTTCGTGTGGACCTCCCTTTCATTTGCGTCCACCGATAGTCGGTATGGGTGACGGCCCCCACAAGTCTGAATGGATCTCGTCTCCAAATGCGTTGGCGGGTGCCGCTTGGCGCTCCTTGTTAATGGGCTTGCGCGTGGTCTTCGCATACTCGCAAGACTCGCAAAAGAACGGGCTGGTGTCGTCTAGTAGTTGTAGCCCAGCAACGATGTTGTTCCAAATCAAATTCCGGATGGCGCTGACAGAGACGTGGCCAAGTCGCCTGTGCAGAGTAAGCAGATCGACTTGCTCGAGTGTCGCCGCGCCCGCGTGTAGTAATGCACCGTCAGGGCCCATAACCTTGTGAAGCTGAGGGTTATGGGAAAGGGAGGTCCACACGAACGCGACTGGCCGAGGGTGCGAGAGTTTGAGGGGAGACTGAGCACGAAGAACTTTGGAGACAAGTGGCACGCGAGGGGATTTTGGAGAACACAGGGGCGAATGATACATTAATATTGCAGCGTCGTATCGAGCCTTATAAGTTGTTACAATGTGCTACTATGTCAGCAGTAACAGTAAAGTGAAACAGACGAGAACAAAAGAGGAACGTAGACAAAGGTCGAGTCCGTAGTTCAACACAATCAGAGTCGCACGCGCGCATGGTCACGCATGCCTAATCGCGATGTCGAGATGCCTGCTAACAAGACAGTAAGATACTTGGACTTGTGTCGTACCGTAGGACGTCGTAGCCGCGAGACAGAAACTTTCGTGAGGTAACAAAAGACGTCGAGAGAAAGAAACATCACATGATAATCACGTGCCTGAAAGCAAAAAGAAACGAAGAATGCGAGACATCCGTAAAGGTGGAAAAATTTACCGAGTCACTATTGTGATCTCGGCGAGCAGTGCGGTCGCTTTCGCGTCCCACCGTCTCGACTTCCTGGCAGATCGAAATCCGCCAGCGAGGTCCTGCAAAACACTACTGTCGGCGACTACGGGGGCTATCCTATTGGGTTTGTGGCCACCTATTGTCCTCAAGACTGTAAGGATACGAACTATGCCTGCAACGACGATCACCACAAGAACTCTCAAAACGGCTGTGAGAATTACCCCGATCTACCCGCATTCCATGAGGAGTTCTTGACCAGCGGTTACTAACTGAGAGCGTTTGTACAGGCTACCTCACCTGCACGGACGTAATTGACTACCCGATCTACCCGGACGACTGTTACTATGTCTTCGATACCTGGAGTCCTTGATTCGGAAGCTTCCCATCTTATCTCCTGCTAACACCCTTTTCTGAGTGCACCGCATTGCTTTTCAACGTTTTTTTTGGACATGAATGAGACCGTCAGCCGAAAGTTTCACTGTTCGCGATAGACATATCTCCTCGCAACCGTAGCTCTTCGATACCTGGAGGTTCCAGCTGTGATCCGCGGGGAGCCCTGAAGGGCACTTCTGTTGATGCTTAATAAACTACTGCAATTTTCAGAAGTCTGGAATGGACATTATCGATGTACCTGGGTAAAATTAAACACCGTCACGGTGACGCGAGTGTGATTCGATCTCCTGCTTCCTGAAAATCACGTTCCTTGGGCTCCTGAGTATAGTATAAGAATATTCATTCAAGAGAAACTCTGTCCCACCGTACCCGGCAAACCAGGGGACTGATGGAAGCAAACACGCCAGGAAGTCTCTGCAAAACCGATTGTGCTTGCAGCCTAAGGGATGGGTTGCAAATAGTGTGTCCCATCGAGTACTCGAAGACGTCCCTGAAAATGTTGGGACGTGGGCAGAGTAGTTCGACTACAAGAAATTATGGGAACAATCTTGGGGGCAAGTCCTTGGTTCAAGCCCCGAAGAGTATCCCACCTTGTTGGTAGTCTGGCGTTGGGCCATAAGCATCAATAGAAACGAGCTACGGCAGTCCACAACGATTGCAATCTGGGACTAATTTCGTAATCGAATTATTCGGATGTGACTTGATCTTTGAGTGATTTTTGCGGTTCATGATGTCCTGATATTCCTAGTTATTCGCAACCCCATTGCGATAGCGAAAACGATGAAGCGGTGATGTGCACTGGTTCTTTGAGTGCTACGTAGAAGCACCTACTGTTTTACATTTAACCGTCGTGAGAGAAGGTAAAAAGTACCTGTACTGCCTCAGGCTCGTCAATAGTGTTACATTTGGCGTGCCTGATCATGAGTCGGCTAAGTTAGGGTGCCACGCTTCTGCTTGCCATAATTTGATCGAGGCTCCTCCAACAACAACACCAAAGGGTCGAAAAACAACCAAAGAGAAAAACACCCACAATCAGTGGCAATCGGCTTGAGTGCGGGTCCTGTTGTCATTGAACTAATAATTTGGCGTTGATTGATCGACCGGGCTTTGACGCGGGCGCCGACTCGGACGTGTGAATGCGTGTGAAGCTGTACCGTGTATCGTACAGCGTCTTGACCGTGTTCCCCGCGGGAGATATGGGGCATCATGGATGAGCTTGGCACCCCGTGAAACGCATATCATATCCGGAGAATTCATCCATGCAGTGTAGAGAGCAGAGAGCAAAGTGACCAGCCAAGTAATGTATATATTGGAATGACGGCATCCGATGAGCGCTGGTGGCAACGCAACCTTGACTTGCGGCAAGTGTCAGGTCCATGTGCCGGCAGTGCTTCTGAGCGCGGGCGCGGGCCTCGATCGCTTGCTGTAACGACCAGTTCAGAACTCATCCGGGCCCGTTCCCGTCTCTTTTCGTATCCTCTCACCTTTCCCCCCACTCTCACTCTCACCTCTCGCTCTTTACTTCTAGTCACTCTCTTATACTCGTCACTCCTTTATCTCGGCACTCAGCCTCAAAAAGAATTTTTACATTTTTATTTTCGTTCTCTCTACACTTTCGCTTCGCTCGTCCCCGATGTTGTTTCGTAGCGCTTTCTCGACCTTCGTTTTGTCCTTCGCCTTGGTCGCTTTGGCGGAGGTCACTCCTTTAGAACCAGGCCCCGGAAATGTCTTCCAGCAGGGTGGCACTTGCACGATTTCATGGACCCCAGACACGGCTGGAACATGGAAGACGCTCAACATCGAGCTCATGACCGGTGACAACATCGATATGGTTCACCTCACCAGTTCGTCCTATATTATTTTTTTCGAGTGATTGTTGTTTGACATCCTTTTCTCCACTAGCTGTCGCTACCGTCGACGGTACCACCTCCCCTGGTGCATTCTCCTACCCGTGTCCTGCTGTACGTGTCACTGGGCATCCACCGTTGATTTTGCCCAATCTAACGTCCCCTCGGCTTTAGGTCACACCCCCCGCACCTATCTATTTCTACCAGTTCTCCACGCCCTCTGACCCTACTACCAAGACCTGGACTGGCCGCTTTACTATCGCCGACTCGACGGGTGGTACTGTACCAGCGCCGAATCTGAACCAGCCCGACGGTGAAGCTATTCCCTGGGGAATTGGCGCCCTCGATGACCCGTCCACGGCCAAACCCGCCCCTCCGTACCTCAGTGGAGGAAACACTACCTCCCCCGGTACCGGCTCGAACAGCACCTCGGCTGCGCCCTCCTCCAGCATGGTGCTCCCCGCCACTTCCTCTGCGGCACCGTCAAGCTCCATTGCAGGCGCCAGGACCTCCACGCGTCAAGCCACCTCGAGTACAGGTTCCGGCTCGGCCGCAGGGGCTAGTTCCACGGGGAGCTCCTCGTCGTCGTCCGGAAGCAACTCTGGCGGTGCGCTCGTGCTCGGCACGGTATCTGCGCGTGCTGCACAGGCTGGTGTCGCGTTGGCGGTGATTGCAGGCACGTTCACGTTCCTCGTGTGATTCATGGCCTTTTCGTACCGTTCAGCGAATCTATTTCGTCGAATGAATTCGCTCTCTCGACGAACATCCATCGTTGGTGTATGGCTCTGCACACTGTCACGATCTCACTCAGCGCGTATCATAGCTTTCAACTACTGTACACAATTTCGTAGCTGGGGCAGGCCGGATTTTCCAAATTTTTTTAATACCCCCTTGGTTTATCTCTTTGTTGTGGTGATTAAATGCTTCATTTCGGGTTTGGTGATAGTCAGCGGTTATTGCATGAAAGCCCGTAAAAAAAAGCTTGAGCCAAACAAGCTTTGTTTGGGGAAATCGATCCGCTGTTCTGGTCAACACACCGCTGCTCCAAATCGTCATGGCGGCGGACAAGGCAAAGGCTTCAAAACGAAAACGAGCAAAGTTAGCTCAGGCGTCCCACAACCACGATAGGACGAGTACAGTTGCGGACCCGAGAACAGGGTGAGTAAGCAGGACAGGTCCCCAATATGTACAGCCACTGCGACCCGAAGTGCTCACCATGTCGCCCGACGACCCCTCAAGCTCCCCTGTAGATGTCGCCAAGGACGCAGAACTATCTCCAGGTCCCCATACACCACCATCCGAGTCGCCACCGCTGCCGGATGAAGAGGTCCCAGAGGGGGAGAATCATGCACCCGACCCGGATTCCCAACCTGAGCCTGAACTCGAGCCTGAACCCGAGCCCGAGCCTGAGCCTGAGCCTGAGCCTGACCCCGTGGCAATAGCGGCCGAGGCAGAGAAGTTAAAAGAACAGGGCAACGACTCGTTCAAGCGTGGGCGATACGGCGATGCAATCGACCTATACTCAAAAGCAATAGGTCCATCCTCCATCCACCCTTCTCCTTCTGTTCCTAATAACACCACGATCCCACCCAGATCTGGTCTCCACCGAACCGGCCTACCTCACGAACCGCGCAGCGGCCTACATCGCCCTCAAACGCTTCCGCCCCGCCCTCGCCGACTGCCAACTCGCCGTCTCCCTCCAATCGCAACCATCGACGGGCGCCCTGACGGCGCCTCCCAAAACGCTCCTGCGCCTCGCGCGCTGCCAGCTCGCCATGGCGCAGACGACCGCGGCGCTCTCGACGCTGCGCGGCGTGCTCGCGGCGGCGGCACCGGCGGAGCCCGCGAGCGCGCAGGCGACGCAGATGCAGACGCGCGCTTTGGAGCTCGAGGCGCACGTGCGCAATTTGGACGCGGCGAGGAAGAGGGGTGAGTGGGCTATGGCGCGCATCGCGCTCGATCGGTGTTTGCAGGTCGTCGAGGCCGAGGGGAGCGAGATCCCGACCGAGTGGCGACTTTGGCGAGTCGAGATCGAGCTCGCGCGGGGGAACTGGGACGGTGCGAATAGCGCCGCAAAGTACGTCTCTCTCTCTCTCTCTCCTTTATCTTTGCTCTTTCTTTCTTTCTGCTTCGGCTTGTACCGATCGATGATTGTTCGTGGTTTTTTGGATGTAGTGATGCGCTGCGGCTCCAGTCCAACTCGCCTGATGCGCTCACGCTCCGCGGGCTCGTGCTCTTCCTTTGTGGCCGGCTCCCGCATGCGTTGCAGCATGCTCAATCTGCGCTACGATTTGACCCTGGCCACGAGCCCGCACAACGCCTGCGCAAACGCGTGAAGGAGGTCGAGCGGTTAAAAGAGGAGGGCAATCAGGCGTTCAAATTGGGCAAGCTAGAGGATGCGCTCAAGTTGTACACCGATGCGCTCGAGGTGCGTTTCATACTCGAGACTTTGCTCCGCTAAGCTTATTCCGTTTCCCAGCGCGTCGGCGAAAACGAGGACGAAGGAAAGGGCGGCCAGTTGCGCGCGACGTTACTGTCTAACCGCGCCACGACCCTGGTTAAAGTACGTTGCCACACCCTCCATCGTAATATCTCCCTCACTCACATCTCTCTATCCTAACCCTACTACACGTGCCCCGTAGCTCTCCCGCCACGACGACGCCCTCGTCGACACCGAAGCGTCCCTAGTCCTCCAACCAGGCTCCTTCAAAGCGCTCCGCACCCGCGCGCGCATCCGGCTACACAACGAACAGTACGACGAAGCGATCGCGGACTTCCGCGCCGCGCTCGAACAGGCCGAGTTCGAGAGCGCGGGCGGAGACGCGCGCGCGCTCCGTGGCGAGCTCAAGCGGGCCGAGGCAGCGCTCAAGCGCAGCAAGTCGAAGGACTATTACAAGATCCTCGGTGTCCCGCGCGATTGCAACGAGGCGGACATCAAAAAGGCGTACCGGCGCGAGTCTCTCAAGCATCATCCGGACAAGGTGTGCCGTCCATCTACCATTATTCGATGCGCCTTATCGGCATGCTGCTGATACGGAAGTTGCCCGTTTTTTTTTCGTTTATAGGGCGGCGACGAGGAAAAGTTCAAGTTGGTCGCCGAAGCTCATGCTGTGCTGTCGGACCCGCGGCGGCGCGAACGGTACGATCTAGGCGAGGACGAAGACGGCTCGACCGATTCTATGCGCGGCGCTGGCGGCGTGCCCCCTGATTTAGCGAACATATTTGCGCAGTTTGGTGGCGCTGGTGGTGGTGGATTCTCGTTCAGTTCAGGGGGTCCCCACGGCTTCCACGGTCTCTAGCTACCTCGGTACGCGGCATTTCTTTGGCCCGCCGAGGGCCCAGAGGGGAGTGCAGAGGGTATATCTTTCTTCGACGGTCTTGCCAATAGAGCTCTTTGTGTCCAGCATATTACTTTCTTGGAGATACATACCCAGGGGGCTGGTATGATATCGTACATCATGGCCAAGTTCGAGTACAATGAATCAAAGTACAATGAATAATCTCTCAGCGTATTTCCTACGATGCTATCAAGACCTAGAGGGAATAATAGCCACGTAAGCCGCAAGCTATAATATGGATGAGCACGACGCACAGCAGACGGTGTCAAACCCAGATCACGGAGAGTCCGGGAGAAATCTGACGCTGAGAATTGTTTCCTGTGGGTATTGGCGTTACCATCGTCGTACAACAATTTGCAAGAGGGTATACATACCGGGGAAATTGCTGTGTGAATGTGACCGTGTCAACATCGACGGTCAATGACTGGCCAGCGACAAACTCTGCCACCTCTCTCAGCGCTAAAGCCGGGCGATTCGTTCGATCAGGAGACCAACATCCTCAAAACTCAGACGAAACGAAAAAAAAGAGGACGCAACTGGCATCGCTCGGCAGACTCGTCGTCAGCGGCTGCCCACCGCTCGCGAGCCGGATCTGCAACCGCGTCTCCTTGAACTCACGACCGGGGACCGAAGTCGTCGCTGGGGCTGCGCCGGCGGCGGTCGCAGCAGCAACCGCCCCTGTCGATGCAGAGGGCACCGCAGCGGCGGTAGCACCCTCACGGAGCGCCTTTTCCTGCGCCGCTTTTTGCGCGCGCTCGCGCTTGTCGGCTTCGATCTGGGCCTTGATGGCGGCGCGGGCCCGCTTGTCGTCCTCCTTTTCTGAAAGGGTTGTATGTATGATCGCGTCGCCACTTGGTGACTGGGGTGGGGTAAAGGGTGGTGAGAGGACGAACCGCGGCGCTTTGCCTCGAGGTCCTTCAGGATCTGTTTGTTCTTCATGTCCTCCTTGATCCCCACTGCTTCCTGTGCGATAGATAGCGCGCGCGCGCGCACTGTGTTGGCGTGAAAAAAGGGAAAGAGGTTCACGGTACGTACTTGTCCTGCCTTGCGCCGGATGAGCTCGTTCGCCTTGGCCTCTTTCGCTTCCTCGGCGGCCTTTGTGGCGCGCTTCTCCGCCATCTTGTCGCGCAGCTCAGCCAGCTTTTGCTGTTTCTCCTCTTCCGTGAGGGGTTTGATCTAAAAGAGTCTCACAAGTAGGAGCAACTCTCTTGTGAATCTGGTGAGATAAACTCACCTCTTCGATTGACTCCTCGAACTGATCGTGCCCACTCTTCTCTGCGTGGAAGTTGGCGAGTGCTGTATTTTTGAATATCTTCCCGCACACCGAACATTTAATGCTCTGGGAAGTTATATATGTGATTAACCAGCTGCGAATGAAGGAGTATAACAGTACTCGCCCTTGCTTCAACGTCGGCGGCAGAGTCTGTCTGGCTCGCAGCGCCCTGATTGAGACCATACGCGGCGCGCAACGCCGCAGCATCTTCGTCCTCATCCTCGTCCATCGGCCCATGGGGTGGTTGGGTAGATGACGCAGCGGCCGCTGCGGACGTGGCATCTGGTATTGGGTCGTCGTTGTGTTCGAGGATAAAGTCCATGGCAGGCTGGAGTCCCCTGTTATTTGTAGCGCGTAGAGCCCCTGCGTCGTCGATTTAGCCTCACATCCGTCGTTAAACCGATCGCTCGAACGTACATTCGACCCTTGCAGGATCGAACCCCATTGATATGAGCATGTCTTTGTCCGACATCGTGGTGGCCTGTTGTAGAGAGATTGTGATGGTAATGGCCAGGCACAAGAGACGCTTGTCGAGTCTCCCTTCCAGCTTACGCGTCTTGTAATAGACGACCACACTCAATTCTTTTGCTAGCTCCGCACACTCGAGGGAGACGACAGTATCTCACCTCCTTCGGCCCCAATCTTCTTCTCAATTGGAATACCCGGACAATCGATCCGTTGTTCGCTCATCGTCGAAAATGGAGGAGCTTTCTCGTTGCCTCGCCGCAAGATCTTTGCTGATACATCGCGAGAAAAGCAGTCCTGCACCCAATCTTCGAATACATGACTTGCTCAATATCATGCGCAGTGTGTGATTCTGGAATGCAACAACGGCGACTACACGTTGGAGCAGGTGCAGGAAGAGACAACACGGGAGGCATGTTCAGAGAATCAGGATGAGGGGTTGTGTCTGGCTTCGGCTGTTCCTCCACCCTCCACCTTCCTTGGGGACACATCTGGTGAGGTACCCCTCATCGGCACGAGAGACATTTGGCAGCTCTGTACTACACTCCTCTTGATCGTTTTCAAATGTTCACTCAAACCGGATCACCGCTCAGGACACTTGTATTCTTACAGATAATCATCCAAGTTCAGACGGAGATGTCGAAAGACGGACCCCATCGAGCAATATACTCAGCAAGCCGGAGCATATACTTTCATTTATTAAGCATGCCTTACAAAATGACACAATGCAAGACGCTGCGATAAGCAAACATCGAGGGGTCATACCCAGGGTCGACCATGGGTGATGGTCACATTGTCCCCGAAGAGGAGCAATGCGATGATATTCGCATGGAAGGCGATAGTGACGACGAGGCACCACGTCCTCAAGGGGTGCGGCCAAGCGATGAGGTGACCATAACGACTCTTAACCTCCTCGTCAGCGTACTTGAAGGTGCTTTGTTTCAGTAGATACTTATGGTCCTTATTCGGCAAATATGACACTCTCCTCGCAGTCAGCTCTCACTCTCGAAGAGATCCTCTAGGATGCTGAACCCGTACGGGCGCTTGCTCGATAAGCGTGCATGGTACTTACAGTGCATCTCGATGGCCTCCCCGACCGGCCCGTGAACGGCGCACACGTTCGTCGAAGGTTCGACCTACGAGAGGCGCTCAAGCTCCTCCAAGATCCCTTGCTCCCCATTCGTTCCTGCAGGCAGTTCGGGAGGACGATCCGTATGTATTCTTAGATGCCGTACAGGGCCTCGCCGTACTCGCAAATTCATTTGGCGCAGATGTGCTGCGTGCGATGGTGCATGTCCATGCGGACGGCTTGCAGGGTGCACTGTAGGTGCGGGCGCGATTACGAGACAGGACGTTGACGTGCGCCTACGTGTCGGGGTGGCCCTTGGGCAGGTCATTCGGCGTGCGGTGCGGGGGGAGACGCTGCCCGTTTTCACCCTGTTTGTTTCACCCTGTTTTATGTGATCGATCGAAACATTTTTTTGGTTCCAGGTGATCACCTGATTCCTCCTCTGATTGCGGAAGGTAGCGGATCGCATCTTCCTGCCGGCCTTCGCACCTACGATCGCCGATACCGCCGACCCTGCACGCACACACATGACCTGATGCTAGATCTCCTGCAGATCGAGGGCGCCCGTGCCTCGGCTCCGGGACAGCGATCCCAAGACCTTTCTTTTCCACGGAGCGTGAACCCGGATTTGAGCTTGCTGCCTGCGTCACCGCCTACAGCGGGTATGGATAGCCAACCCATAGCGGCCGACGCGACATTCCCACCTTTCTGCCGCGCCTCCCTGCACTTCCTTGGCATGCTCATGCGCCGGCCCCAACGCCAGCGTAGGTAGCATTCCGCCAACAGGTGGCTTTCATGCGCAACATGTGACGACGACGCTGGACTATGTCGCGGCGACTGGTGCGGATGTGGTTGTGTACGTCATGGCGCGGGAGGTGGCTGATGCCGTGCATGTATTTGAACGTGCTCTTGGGCCAAATTTGAGGCCTTGAGGGAACAAATAGAATCTATTAAATTACAACATGATGACCAGGAATACATAAACGCAAGGTGATGGGCCTCTCGCCGCAGAGGTTACGTCAAATTACAGTATTCGGGACAAAATTTGGCAGCACAAAGTTGATGTCTACAATGACAGAGTTACGGGACATTGACGTATTACACCATATATTTGCATGTTCTAATCGGCTCACCTGTCGTGTTTCGTATCAGGGCAATTAGAGTTGGCTCGCGAATTAGTTTGCTAAAGGATACAAACAGAAAAAGGGTTTGGGGGGACGGATTACGGAAAATGAAATGAGGGGGGTTTCTACAGAAGGTGGTATGTCATCCGAGTCGCTGAGGCCCAAGTCTCAACGAGAGAAAGGGCCTAAGGAGGGTGTGATTCGACCTCGTTGAGCAGGCGAATCAGCTTTTTCAGCTCTTCGCATGTATCAGGGTCACATTTATGTTCAAAGGAGTCCCCAAAGTCGACGATGCGCAAGTTGCCCTCTGCGACGCCAGTGAAATGCGATGCGGTCGCTGGAAATCCAACGCCGGAGTTATGCAGCACTCGCGCGTGATTCATAATGGTCTCTCTGTATGAGAAAAGACGAGACAAGGTCAGACTTCATGGGAATGGTCAGAAGTCGTGTCGAAAATCGTACTTTTGTTTAGGATTACAGTCGCGGAAGCTCCTCAGCTTTGGTCCGGTATCCTCCAACACGATGACGTAGAACTCGCCGTGATATGTGTACGTCCCCCAATATCGTGGCACGATAACGCCTTCAATGTCTGGGACGGAGAGGAAACGCTCATATGCGTAGGCCTCACGGTGCGCAGACTCCACGTGCTCATGAAGAAAGAGTTTGGCGAGCACGCGCTTTGATTGGTCCAGGATCCCACGCCAGGCCTCGAGGCAACCCGCATACGGGACGTACTCGCGCAACACGAGGCTATGTCTTGGTTCAGGTAACTCAGGCGGGTTGGGGAGTGCGCCAAGAGGGGGACAGGCTGCTCGAGTGTCTGGGAGATCAGGCGATGAGCTTGGAAGGGGTGTGATGTACGGCTGTGGGGTGAACCCTTGTTGGTGATGGAACCGCTGCACTCGAGTGCGACGCAGGACGCGGGAAGTAGACGAAATCCCAGTAGTCTCATATGAGAAAGTGAGGACCTGCGACAATTCAGAAACAGCTTGTGGAGGAGTGATGTGATTGACGTACTTGTTCTCCAGACGCTCCGCCACGCGGGGCATGCCCCGTCTCAGAAGAACGTATACCATCCCTGACTGTGCTGCTCAGGCCCTGCCCTAGGCTCCCTATATCACAGGCTACAGGGTGGATGACTGGATCTCTCAGCCCGGCCAAGACCATGGCAGTGAGAAGGGCAAGAAAGGGTTTGGTCTCAAGTGACAGCATCCCGAAGCATTTGGGTGGAACAGTGGAAAGCCAATATGCTGGGGATACCAAGAGAACGTGGCCTTGTTGCAAACGGGTATCTGTCACTACTATGAGAATGTGATGGAAGGTGTGCTCAATGTGCTTACCGATCTCTACGATGCGAAATGCCACTGTGCTGAAAAGCATTGCGAATCTAACCTTCGCTGAGAGCATACGGCGACCTAGCTATATGGGGTATTCTCATCATAACCGAACCTGCAGACGAAGGATGAGGTTGATACCCACCTGAACAAAGACGGCGGGAAAGCCTTCCTGAGTAGAGGAAGAATCCAAAACCAGGCCAGATTGTAGGTCTTGCATGTCACGAAGCAACTCGAAAGAATGATCCTGTCCGATTAAAGCCACGTGTTCGCCGTATTTTATGGTCCAATCATTCCACCACGAGTTTGGTTGGGTCGAATCACCGGATGAATCCCTGTCGAGCAGTAAATCGAATGCGACAGCAATACCTCGTAAGGCAACGAGGGCCACTTCTGATATCGTTGCGCGTATGGTGGTGGTGACTGGTTTGCCGGTCAGGCCATGCCAGTGCCCTGCCATTCCGATCGCTTCGGAGAGATGGTCGAGGCTTGTTGCCAGGGTATCGGGTATGTCGGAATTCCACAGGGGACTGCCAGGGATTGAAAAATCACTTGGATCGGTGAGCAAGGCCTGCAGTTTGTCCAGAATCCTTCCCGGAAGAGACGGATCCAGGCAGGCAAACCTCGGCACCAGCGTAGCTTCGGGCTGCTGGACCGCTGTCCATCGGGGAGGAAATTTCAAAACAGGGTTTTCATCGATGGGCATCGACGTGAGGATGATGTACTCGAGATACTTGAACCAAGGGTTGGCGATGTTTCCCGTATTCCAGTCGATGGAGTCGATACGGGAACTTGCCATTGGTGTCGTATGATGTGCGACGGCCGAAGGAGCTTGAAGGAGGGGACCGTTCCTAGGAAATACATATAAATACGCAGTTTTTGAAGCTTGGCTGGTCATACCGTCGGCGGTCTAGAGCATTGCACCCGCATTCCCAAACAATGCGTCAACAGTGCGTCAACAACGCGTACACGGCGCAACCTCCTGAGTCTCGGTTGATTCGTATGCCAAATGGACGAGAGGAAGATGTTGGTCCGTTGGATGCCCGGGTTTAGAATAATGATGCGCGCTGGCCTCCAACACCGAGATCCACGAAACATAGGATTAGATTGCCGAGCTACACCAGAGGTTGTCGTTTGAGAAACGCAGTTTGACGTCTTTGCAATTTCATATGTGTGTCCATTTCATGCCAAATTTGGGGTCTGTTGAGTCATACATATTTATAGGGCGAGATATTTAGATGGTGAAATGGACCATGGACCGTGCTGTGGGGATTGGTCGCGCTGGCCGAAATTGAGCATTCAGTTCGATTTATGCACTAACTGATAAGTAATGTCAGTCATTCTACGGGAAGGTGTCAAAGTGTGAGAAGTGGTACAGAGTATACTGACGTCTGATTGGATAGGTTGTTCGACGGTCCCGTTCCGTTCAGGATTTCGCGCAGCAGACCAGGCTCTGTTGCTCAGAGCGGATATTGTATTTCGAGAAAAAGGTAACTGCACATCCCGTCCCATTGCCGATTGCCGATACCGTACTTGTCTATCCGTCTTTCTAAATGTAGTCTAGCCTTGATGCGTAACCACGGGTCTCGACTCTCGCTCGACCAACGGATCGGCGTCCAGTGAGTGCTGAGTGCTGTGGCATCTGTAGTGCATCTCCTTAGACTATTGTGATTGTGGGAGTACGGCATTGATGAGAGGAAGAGTACGGTCCAGGATCGCGAACTTGATAATTGCATAATTGGAATAACAAAGATTGTCGGTTATCTCCGGCTGGAACCGCACAACGCCATATCATCTCCGCGACCACGCCTCCCCATGTATGCATATTTCACGCACCACGCGGCCATCATTAATTCGCCAAAAGTCTGCAGAATCGTTCGCGTGCTGTTTATAGCGGAATCCGATTAATAGGAACTATCAATCTGCTCGTGCAGCGTGCCAGTAAGGTCTCATGTGACTTCCTCTGGCGCCTAACAAACAAAACCGCTGGCAACGCAAACCTACTAACCAAGAAACTCCCGGACAACGGCATCCGCCGACTCCTCAGGACCACTTAACATGGCTTATTACCCCATCGAGTCCGGTCTGGGTCTTCTATTACGGCGTTGCTTCTGCTGTACTCGCTAATTGTTCTCAGGATTCACGGGTATCCTTGTCACGGTCCGAAGCTTTAATCATTGGTACAATTTTCGGGGACCCATTTTTTAAAATTTGATACAAGGAGGCTCGGAGCCATAGGGAAATTAGCTTGAAGATACCGGGCAAATATCTACAGATGTTCTCTCCTGACCAGGCCAGATGACCTAACAGGATTGATTGGCAGGAAAGGCTCTATCCTTGCCGGCGCGGCTGGTGCGGGAGGGTAACTGCAGATCTCTTGGATGCAATGGGTCTGCAGCAGTGGATAAAATGGCGCCCTTCACCGGCGCTCCTGGCGGCTAACTCATGTTCCTTTTTGACTTGGAAATTCTGCTTGGATAACATTGATGGCACTGCCTCTCAGCCGATTCAAGTTTCCGGGTCTCTTTTACCATTCAGAGTCCTGGAATATTGCGAGGTTTTATCAATGATTACAGTGAGAACAATTAGGGTGCATTGTCTCTCGATCGTAACGAAAGAGTCGGTTCAGGATGATCCGAATAATCGATATCTGTTTCGGGGGAGTGAAGGATTGTCCCCCCTGCCAAGTCCCATTTCACCGATAAGAAGATAGCTCATTATGGTCTCACGCACGCCGAATGCTCCATGGAGGCAGCCTTAGGGGCATCCGGCCCCGTCCACACGAATTTCCCAGGACTAGTCCCCACTCCGGGGAGAGCTGTGCTTGTGAGGCGAGTCATGCAGCTCATGTCGATTACAACGAAATTAACGATGAAGAACAGAGTTGCAGGATTCCCGGAAAACATTGTATGATCCGTCTCGAAAGATACCCAGAGTCCGGATACCCCCTTCCCCACGAAAGGTCACCTTACTAGGCTAATGGATCCCCTCTCCGTCTCTGACCCCGAGACTTGTTCCCTCAGGCATGGTGATAGGCGAAAAAAGTTCAAATCACTACGGAAAGACGGGAGGAGTTGGTATGGCGTCCGAGAGCGAGGAGCGGCACTGTACCCGCCCAAGTGAGTCCTTTGCGCATCCGTACTTCCTAATACTATTTTACTCAGTAAAGGACGAAAGCTCATAGAGTATAATTGCCGAATTGCAGGTCAATTGATCGCGAATTCTCTGCCAAATTCACGGAATACGAACAACTCGGAATAGAGTGGGAATTGCCACGACAGCCTCCCTCTCACCATCGATGACGGAAACACGCCCAATTAACTTGGAAACTGACAATAACTCTTGATGTCCTGTACATCTATACCCAGTAGCCAAGGACACTCATCTGGAGGAAAGTCCCACTCCTGATAAACTACAGTTCCAGCAATTCGAAAGCGTCGTTATTTAGTAGAACACGTCGGAGTCTTGTACTATATAGCAGACCTGCCAGTGACTCAGTGAGCCCTTACCGCCTCTGTTTTACATACGAGCAGCTGCATCTCGATATTCTGCTCATCCATCCAGCCTGTTGTTGGATGTCTCGTATCAATTTCGGAATACACGACAAGGCGTTTTAACTGTCGTTCCCGCTCTAGCACTTTTCTACCTCGCAAGGCACCAAGGCACTGAGTCGCGTTTCGCCCCGATACGGGACAGCACACTACCCATTACCGTGCTAATAATGTGACTGTAAAATAGGTAAGATCACTGGACAGTAATATCGCTGCCATACTCTTTCACAGGTTTCACTGATACACACCTTTCTCAGCTTTCCACAACCTAGCGGCATCAAGAGCCGCGATGCAACGTTAACCCATCAACCCAAACTAGGCAAGTCCATCTCGCTGGAGATGATTCGGGGTTTCCAATGAGTGGCCTTGCCTAGTCCTATGTACCTGTAAGTCAGATTTCCTCGCGATGAAGTCATCCCACAAGTGGTCACCCACGCCAAGGTAGGCCACAATTCATATCACCCTCGAGGTTGCCAGCCGTCAACATCCCATGCCCCTTGGTCATGATTACGATAACCCGTGATGTCCGTCAACGTTAACCATATTGGGGGGCTGCTTAGATGGCAAGAAGACGTGTAATTGAAACAGCTGACCTGAAGTGTGGCTGCATTCTTGGTACTTCTGTGTTGGTGGTTCCTTTGAAGCTTGGCTCGACCGCTCTGTATATCAAATCAACGCCCCAAGTTGGTCCTGAATCTAACTCACTTAGCAAGCATTTCCCAGTCGAGAAAATTTCAGACATTTCTCATGATCGGTACTCCCAACGTTACTCAATCCTGACATAAAGATGACATGGTAGGAAAAGGTTGGGCGCCGAATATCCGCTTGAGGCAGTCTTGAGGTTTTAAGGTTACGTGAATATTATCCTCTTCTTTTCCATCAGGGCAGAGGTCAGTCGTGAGTGGTATTTGCCGCCGCAATGTTTAATCCAATCCAATGACCTTGATAAGCCATCAAGAAACCCCACTTTCCTTTGATGTGCCTGACTCGAAAAGATAACGTTGATCCAATAAGGCGTTCCCACTACAGACCATTCCCCAGACATTGTTCAACCTGAATTTCCTGGCATAGGCACTGGGGGTGCGGCAGGTGGAGGGAAACACGTTCAAGACAATGGTGGGGATTCGTGGTCCTGTCCGTCCTGATGGTGAGTGCTTGATGGCTGGCACGATCCTCTGGTCTCACAGTTCGGTAACCAGACTTGGCGAGCCTCCCGAGTCATATGGCGAGAGGCCACCCACCTGTCTGGCATAGATGGCTCGCCGTCTAAAGACAAAAACACCGAATAATGGCAGGATATATGCGAGGTCCCTTGGTTGTCGCCTACTATAACTGTTCTCAGGTTGTGACTGCAGAAGATGCTTCACGACACCAATTGTCAGGCTCGCCTTGCTCATGTCCCAACCTCTCACACCAAAGTGACTCCGATGTCCGCGACGTGAACGTCGAACTCTCATTCCTGTGGGTGGATCTCAAGTTGATAGCGCCGCGACGAGGGGACGGGTAATCTGACTTGGCCAATGTGCTATGCATCGTGAATGGAGAAGAGCGGCGGGTGCCTAAGGAGAAACTGATTTCTAGAAGTGCCAGGGGGACATTAATTCTATTGTTTGAGTAGCTCACCGTACTACTGTAGGTCTACCTAAATCATGACTTCCACGCTCAGAGTTGCGTAATTTCCCTGAAAATGAGACTTGGGGCACGCCTACGTTCACCGTCTGAGTGTACCAACGTCACGGTAGCCACATGGGCCCCTTCTCGCAGCTTTGGCTGCCTGAGGTATGACCCAAAATTATGTCGCCCTAGTCCGATTCTGTCCAAGACAATCAGTTCACGCCACGTCCGAAATCACAGAATGGAACCGGGGATCCTCTGAACATCAGAAAAGAAGCCTTTCCCTTCCCAGTGCGTTGGCGCATCCGCATCGATCGGAAGGGTGAAAACTCAAGGGTGGGCGCTCGCTATCGTCCAAATCCCTCATGCATTGGATTCCTTGGTGTACCAACGCCCAATGTCCGTGTAGTTCACGGATGGCCGTACTGTATTATATCTCTCGCATATGCTGCACAACAGTAGTACAGTGAAATGAACACAGTGAAATGAACAGACACTGAGCCAGACTCACCCCTTAATTCCGCTTCCCTCTCAGCCTCATGACCACTACCCAGAATTAGGTTAGGCCCAGTGGGGCAGCCCGCGAGCACGGCTCAGACACGATGAATCATCGTGCCTAAGTGGCATCGACGGGAACGCCCTGCCGCTCGATATCAACTTATCCTAGAAATAGTGGAGAATACCGAATAATATTACATATTGATCGGGACCCGTGGCGAGCAGGTAGAGGATCCGATTAACGGCCCAGGAAGGAAGGTGAAGGATTGATGGCGAGCAACCTCTGGCGGCACCGAAAAGTCCATTATAGGTAGAAAAGCATCTAGACAGCCCACCACGGCATCTGTAAAGGAGACCTCGGGGCTGGAGGACGTCGTAAGGGGAGACCGATCCAGGAAAGAGTATCTCAGCGTGAAGCGAGAGGAAACTGCAAACCTGCAGGTAACGACATGAACGGAGAAGATGAGATTGGCATATCAGGTGTAATAGAAGGACGGTGGATACGCTGATACCTCGGCGTCTTGTCACGGAGCAGGGGCGGGATATATCACGGACAGAAAGTCCATGCCAGAGTGCTTTGCAATTTGCTTTCTGTTACTGTTAGTAGTAGGGATGATGGGTCCCAGACAGCAACTATCTCTCGGAAGGGTCGAAAAAAGTTTCGACCAATCAGGAAAATCACACGGAACTTACCGGGCATATGACCCACTTATAGCAACTTATTCCGGACTTAGCACCCCTTATCAATCTTATCCTGTACGTAAGTCATCAAAGAAAGACGAGTGGTTTAGGTGGGCACAAGCAGTAGTAAGTTTGATAAGCCTTGTGGGGATTTCCTGATGACCAGATCACCCAGAAATACCTTGTCCGCAGTGTGTATGGAAGACGGATTTCGGCACTGATAGAAATAGCTCACCAGATTCAGGACAGACTGGGAGAGCGGCCGGTGGGACATTGCAAAGAAGCTTCTTCGTCAGGTACGCACTCCTCATGTTCCGAGTTCCGAGGATGCGCCTTTGACGGGCCCTTTCTCCCAGGCGTCCCGATCCCTTTCAACTTATTGCGACTCCTATAAGGAGCCAGACGGAAATCACGGAACATTGCTCTCTGAACATAGGGCTACCACCATCATGAGGCCTGTGCAGCTCCTAAACACGACACCGAATGTGATGAGGAGAATGCCCATGGGGCCCCAAATGTCAAGCAAAGAAGGACGACAGAAATGAAGTACATCAAGCGTGTCGTGGTGAAGGTGGGAGTGGTCGATCCAGGGTTTCTCCGAGTGCAATGTGTTTTCCGGATCCTGTAGATCTTCTCGGAGGTAGTATTTCGGCACCCACATACCACATCCGTTATCGTGCGCCTCGGAGTTCAGTATTCTGGGCTACGTGGCATGAACACATTGGGTTATTCACCCGTTTCCCGAGAGACATCGCTGAGGAGATATGCATCGACAGACATCACGTTACCTAGGCGTGATTTACTTATCGCGCATTTGCTTGGATCAAGAGTTCGCAGATCATCCAACGGTAGCGTGAAGTTTCCCAATATGGAGAGCCTAGCGATGGCGGCGCCACTAGCGCTCCAGACCTGCCTCGCGGGGAGGCGAGAAGCCACCGGCATTGAGAGCGCGTGGCATTTGACGCCCATCTCCCCGTCGACCCTGGACTCGTGGGCCGTGGTTAGAGGGTTCTTCAGTTAGGGACGATCATGGTCTGCACGCTGCGTGAAACAGCGCCGTGGCACCAACTTGGATAAAACATAAGGCAAGACATAGCTATTTCACCCACTTGTTGCTATCCCTTGTCCACAAGGCATGGCATCCGAATCTACTATTAACCCCAAGAGTACCGCACTCAGCAAATATTTCCTGGGTCACCATAGTGGGGAGGTCTCTCGGTACGTCGTCACGTCTACTGTTCATGGACATGAAGATAACATGTTTCGCCCAGTCTGAACCGGCAACATACCTTTTACAAAAGCATATTTAATTATCCCGAGCTCGTCCCACCTGGTGTCGACATCACCCACGTCTCCAGAGTCATTGACGTCGGCGCTGGGACTGGCGCGTGGGCGCTTGACTTTGTCTCATTAAATTACCTCCGCAATCGCGATCTTCAGGTTTTCGCTTGCGACATCTCCACGGCGATGTTCCCGCGAAATGACAATCCCGAGAGCAGGAAAATAACCTGGTTTCAACAAGACGTTACCAAGCCATTTGATGACGCGCTCCTCGGGACGTTCGACCTAATCAATCTTAGCTTCCTGTCATTCGCACTCACCGCCCAAGGGTGGAAAGTAGCGCTGCGAAACTTGTACTCGCTATTGAGTGAGCGGAATTTCACAAGTATGGTGCCTTGCTATCGTGACACACATTTGCAGAGCCCGGTGGACATCTTCTCGTGCGGGATGGTGATATCATCACACACAATGACGAGAATCCCCCGCCGCCTGAAGGTCAGCAGCCCAACATTACTGCGTCCTTACAGGGCACATCGAACGTAGCCAACATCAATCGTATCTTCGCAGCAGAGGCGCTGAAAAGGGACTTCGTGGTTGGGTACGCACCTCCAAATCACGAATCCACAATTCTCACCTGGCCACAGGCTTTCCTATCACTTACCAAGGGTGCTCAAGGAAGCCTCCTTTCAGGTTCTATCGTCCCAGCGCGTCTCCGTCCCCTTTGGAAATTACTGCGACTCCCTTAAGAGCAGGAACGGAATGCCCCTATCAAAATACAGGGCTTACACCGTCTCGAATTACTTGCAGACTTTGAATACGATATCGCTTGCTGCAACCAAAGCTGGCGCCCTGGCGCTGGCTGACGGGACCCGTATCGTAGATGAAGAAGGAAGGCTAGCGTTAATGGAGGAAATCATTTGGTCCGTGATGGTGGGGGGTTTCATGATTGTATCCGATTGGGTCGCCGTGCGGCCTCTGGCAGATCATCACAGAATTGGGAAATGGCCTAGGAATAAGTTGTGAGAATATAATCCGATGTAAAGTATTTCGTCCTCGTAACTATTTGTGGAATTTCAGCAATCGCGGTTAGCGGTTAGAACTGGTCTTGATGCCGGCGCGCAAGGAACTGTGGGAAGGTGGCACATGGCCACTGAGAAGGGGCATCCAGTGGTGCTACCGTTAGATGGATACTGAGGTCAAGTACTGGTCAAGCTGTCAAGCATGTCAAAGTTGGCCGGTTGACCGTGAACGTTGTTGAACGTTGAACGTTGACCGGTTGACCGACCAAGCCAGTTCAAGTTCGAGTTCGCGAATCCTGATAACACGATCACGTGCGAGATATTTCACACACAACTTTCTAACTTGAAAGCTCAGCGCTCAACGCTCATCAACGAAGTGAGTCCACCGTCTTCCAACCCGTTCGCCCAACTCCCTTTAACAATTCTTTGGCCTCCTCAGTCTGTTCAATTGATCTCCACGCTATCCGTTTAACACGCCTGTTCTCCCAACACTCGATTTCCCAGTCCAGAACTGTCCCACTTTGCCCCGAAAACGCATACAGTTGGGCCAGATATCGGAAGGGTTCCATATGCGCCAGACGACACCAGCGTTTGGCAATGCGCAATGTGTCATCAGTTCCTTCTTCATGCATGACTTCATGCACGCGCAACAGGATATACGTCGCACAGGAGAGTGTATCCAGCGATTCAGGAATCTCCAACACTTGGCTCGAATAGGATTGCAATTAAGACGCGCCTCGAAGACCCGAAAGAAGGGCGCCGCAATATGCAGCAAGCCCTGGAAATGCGATCGAAGTCGGCGCGAAAACCCTTTGCAAAGGAAAAAGCTCGTATGCGAGGGGAAAGACGTGATAAGTCGAGTTGTAGAGCTCACTTGGCACTGGTGGTGGTAGTGAGGGAATCGTCGACTTGATCTGTGAGAAGAACGGGAAGGATACCTCGTAGCCCGTCGCTATATGACCAAGTCGATATCGGATTCGGTAGCACCATCTACAAATAAAATGGACACGTCCTCCCGATATTCTGCAACTCGTTGTGTCATCGAGAAATGTGAGTGCACCACTGGGCTTTGGTCCTGGTATGGAATGCAGAAGAAACAGTACGACTCTAATCATTTCCGTGGAGATATCCAACGCGCTCGGTCCACCGCCAACTACCAAGACCTTTCTGTGATGAGCAAACTCATCCGGGTATCGAAACCATGCTGAGTCGCGCGTCCAGGATCGAACCGGCTCTGTAATCCAGTCGTATCGGGATAACTAGGCTTGCGGAAATATCCGTTGGCCACGACGACAAAATCAAATTTAAGTCCCTCGCCTGTCGATAAAGTGACGTCCCATTCTCTAGAATCCAGATCCCAGAAGATCTCCTCCACAAGTATAAAAAGGCGCACATAACGGAGCAAAGCGAAGTGCGCCGCGTAGTCTTCTAGATATGTACCACGGATGCTGACGGAAAGAGAGAGGTCTCAAGCGGGAATGAATTTTTCGGGAATGTCATCGCGGGGAGTGGAATATTTGTGCAAAGCGAGTCGTATAGTGGCGTCAAGGGAGGATTCTCCCAGAGGCAGGGCGGGGTACCTAGTTCAAGAAATCAGAAAAGTGAGAAGTAAAAGAGGTAATTTTGTAGACGATACCATATTCCGCCGACTTTGTCTCTCTCCTCGAATGCGACCAACAACCATTGCCCCGATTGTCCTTGACGTCTCCCGGAGAGTACCTTCAACGTTGTGAGCCCGGTGGCACCTGCGCCGATGATGCATACGCGCTTGGATACTGGCATGCGCTTTCCCGATATAGGTGCCAATTACCTAAGGGTGAGAAGTACAATACTATCAGTGTAGCCCCATTGCGGAAGAAACCGGTATTGTTGCTGAGCGAGTTCGACAGCGTTGCGAATGTGTTTCTGATATGCAGATATTTCGTCTATGCAGATCCTGCTCGAATGTGGAGCACAGATTTCACTGTGTTCTGACAACGAGTGTAGCTCAGAGTGGTGTCGTGAAGTTGTTGCTAGGAGAGAGTTTGGAGAGAGGGAGGGTTACCAGCTAGTCAAGCTAGTCAAGGGTCATAACGACTTGCCTTAGTCCTAAATGAAAACTCATTCCAGGGAGCGGGGGGTTCATCTACAGGGTTCAGAGAATATATGCTCATCCGAAATCACAGCGCTTCAACGGTGGAAACAACGATGGGAGATATGGCTCCACGATGTTCCGAATAAGGGCACGGGCAGTCGGCGTACATGGCCGCGAAACCTGGGCGCTCACCTTACGAAGGCGTCCTTCGGCCATTGGCCCATCAAGCGCCCGCTGCAGGCACAGAACCGCGGGCACGCAGAACCGCTAAGTCTAGCCAACATCACTTCTATCTATCACCAGTCAACAGTAGTATAGTATTCGGCCAACTACGCTATGTAAATACAGCTCAGGTAAGCAGCACGAAACCACTTGCGGTAGGCACCAATGTGATGAGATGTGCTTGTCCATAGGCTAGCTGTGGCGTGTTACCGGCCTGGGGCAAGTCATGCCCACGTACCACACTACTCATGTTGTAGTTGTCTTCCCACCCGACAAGATACCCGAGGTAGCTTCACTTATATTTTGCCTTTTGTCATCTCAGCGCCCATGGGCGCCCTTCGGGCTTCCGAGTCGGGAAAAACTTGAAAATGCTTAATAATACGCTGATAACTTACTAATGGCTTCGTAGGACATCCCTGTCCAACTGATTTTCGATCGTTGAATACGACTTCAATTGGACTTAATCCGAAGGTGTATAAAAGGATGGCTTCCAGTACATTCCCCCCTCATCCTTAAGAACTATTCACAATGGTCGCCGTCTCTTCCCCAGCCAAAGTCCTCGTCACTGGCGCAAATGGTTATCTCGCCGTTTGGGTCGTCAAAAAGTACCTAGAAGCAGGCTACTCTGTCCGCGGCACCGTTCGCTCTTTGTCCAAGAGCGCATTCCTCACAGAAAAATTCTCCAATTATGGCGATATGCTTGAACTCGTCGTTGTCGAAGATATCACGAAGGATGGGGCCTTTGACGAGGCGGTCAAAGGTGTCGACGTCATCGCACACACCGCATCCCCGTTTCACTTCAAGGCTACTCACCCCGACGGTACGCCATTTCTCTCCTGTTAGAATATCGTCTTTTTTTGCTGAACGGGATACATTCAGATATCATCATCCCGGCTGTACGAGGGACCACATCGATCCTGAACTCTGCCTTGAAACATGGGAGCAACGTGAAGCGCTTCGTGCTCACATCTTCGGCAGTTGCGGTCCGCGAACCCACTGCTGTCCCGCGCGTCTTCACCGAAAGCGACTGGAATAACGCCGACGTCGAGGCGGTCAAAACCAAGGGCTCTGCAGCAGGGCCAGTAGTGATGTATATGGCTTCGAAGACGCTGGCAGAGAAGGCCGCGTGGGAATTCATCGCTGCTCACAAGTCTGAGATATCCTGGGATCTCGTTGCCATCAACCCTCCGTATATCTTCGGGGCAAGTTTTCCATTTCATCCGCTTTTCATTTCCCTCCATCGCTGACGGGTTCAACGCATATATACAGCCATCTCTCACCCCTGCACCGACTGTCGATGACATCAACACCTCTCAGCGTGAAGTCTATGACACCCTTTCTGGCGCTCGGACAGGTGCGCAACTGCGGGTCGGGGGCCAGTGGGTGCATGTGGCAGTCGTTGCTGAGGCACATGTGCGGGCTACACATGCGGTTGCAGTTGGAGGCGAACGCATCATAGTCAGATCCGGACCCTACTTTAACCAGGACTTCCGTAAGTCCTATATTTCCATCATATCCGATATTCTTGGACCTGACGTGCCGCATGGAATCAGTGGACGCGGCAGCGGAGCTTGGCATCTCTAATGTGCCACGTGGAGAACCAGGTTCGACAAAGGATCTCCCCATCCTAATCACTTATCGGACGACGAAAGCGGAAGAGCTTTTGGGGCTGACGCAGGTGACGGCTTTGAAAGACGTCGTTTCAGAATCTGTCAAGGACTTTAAAGCGCGTGGATATCCAGGATTTGCCACATAGGTCTCCCATGACTACTGCGTGAAGGATGAAGCAAAAGACTGCTTGTAATGTAGATATAGGTTCAAATGCGAGAGGCCTTGTTTGCAGCATTAACTCGCAAACCTTCCACTTACCTTCAATAGGTGATCGATACTTGTTTTATGGCTGTGACATGGATGTGGAAATAAAAGTAACGTAGAGCCGTGGACGCGGACGCGTGCCTTTTGCTGGTTTCCCTTTGTTTTTCGGGCCCGAATGCCCCGGGCCGGGCCGAAACAGCCCTGCCGGTCCGGGCTATCCTGCCTGATTGGAAAAACTCTGGCAGCAAAGAGTCCGGAATATGATGCTACCACTCACATTCCATCTTCTTTCTTGAGCTCTATTCTCAATGGTCGCCATCTCTCCCCCAGCCAAAATCCTTGTCACAGGCGCAAACGGCTTTCTCGCCGTCTATGTGGTGAAGAAATACCTAGAGGCCGGGTACTCCGTCCGCGGCACAGTTCGCTCTTTGTCCAAAAGCGCGTTCCTTACAGATAAATTCTCCGACTACGGCGACAGGTTTGAACTCGTCGTTGTAGAGGATATCACCAAGGAAGGAGCCTTTGATGATGCGGTCAGGGGCGTTGACGCCATTGCCCACACTGCCTCTCCGTTTCATTATAAGTCTACCAGCCCCGACGGTACGTTCTTTTTTCCTCTCAGAAAGCACGTTTTTTTAGTTAAAAGATAAAACCAGATCTCATCATCCCTGCCGTGCAGGGAACGACCTCAATCCTGAACTCCGCTCTGAAACATGGGAGCACCGTGAAGCGTGTTGTGCTCACCTCTTCAGTTGCCGCTGTCCGTGAACCCACCACCGTGCCGCGCATTTTCAACGAAAGCACCTGGAATAATGCCTCCGTAGAGGCGGTAAAGACCAAAGGCTCCGCAGCAGGAGCAGTAGAGATTTATATGGCCTCGAAGACAATGGCAGAAAAGGCTGCGTGGGAGTTTGTCGCTGCCCATAAGTCTGACATCTCCTGGGATCTCGTTGTCATCAACGCCCCGTGGATTTTTGGGGTCTGTTTTCCCTTTTCTTCAGCCTTTCATCCCCCACCACAGCTGACGATTCTACGCATACATACAGCCCTCGCTCAGCCCAGCGCCGACACTCGATGACATCAACACCTCCCAGCGGGAGGTCTATGACACCCTCTCTGGCGCGCGGACAGGTGCGCAATTGCAGAGTCAGGGAAACTGGGTACATGTGACCTTCGCTGCTGAGGCGCATGTGCGGGCTACGCATACGGCTGCTGCTGGAGGCGAGCGCATCATCGTCAGATCCGGTTCCTTCTTTTACCAGGACCTCTGTAAGTTGTATTCCTTCGACTCTATCTAATATCCAGGAACCTGATGTGGCCCGTAACCAACAAAAACAGTGGATGCAGCGGCGGAGCTCGGCCTCTCGAATATACCACGTGGGGAGCCAGGCTCGACGAAGGATATCCAGTTTATCATCAATCTTGAGACGACGAAAGCGGAGGAACTACTCGGACTCACGCCTACGAAAACTTTGAAGGATGTAGTTGCGGAATCGGTGGTAGACTTCAAAGCGCGTGGCTATCCAGGATTTACGGCATAAATCCCTCATCGCTGCCACGATGGCGAGGCGAAAGAACGTTTTGTATGGTATACTGTAAACCGGCTCACATTGGGAATTCAAGAATATTTGTAGCATCGAGCGTCTCAACTGCCTTCTGCCGGATGAGCTATGCCCGTCGCACCGGGCAAGGAATCCAATGCTATTCGTTTCCGGGGAAAAATCTAGCTCTGTTCCGCCGATGAACACCTGACTCCTCAATATCAACGAGGCAGGCTTGGGGGCTTAGGTTGCCCGCGGTCTGTGTGCCCCAAGTTGTTTGTCTATTCACCTCTTCTCTTCAAACTGAGGTATCAGTTATAGGCCATGAATGCTAAGCATTTGAAGTAGCGCGCCCAATCGCGCCGACGATGACGCCTGCAGCATGGACTTGGGCCTCGTATGAGTCGGCTCAGTCGGGTACAGGTCTAGATCATCATGTTGTCATCTACGATCTTAGGCTACGCCGCTCGCGCGTAACGAAGATCACGACGCGGAGCATGAAGGTTGAGTTCTAAGTGATACACCCACACGCACGCCTCTGGAATCATGATCGTCTATGAAACGCATGTTGCATGAAATACAGATGCTAAGCTACTTGGAATTAGTATACAGGTGCGTCCTAGGAGGAGGAAGGGGGAATGAGAGAAAGGGTGTTCTATGGTACACTTTCGTCACCAGTCCGACATTGTTGTTGTCTCTGGTTCTCGAATGCGCTGATAAAATTCTCGATAGTAGGAGATGCTGCCGCTTTTTTGATATGCTGTGATTTTTGTAATGATGGTTGATACCCAGAGGAGCACATACGTGGATGATGACGCACCTCGAGTAGAGATTGGTAAGTATATTGGATTGTCGTCGCGGGTACTGGTACGTTAACGGGCGCAAGCTCGGTGGCGCTGTTCAGCGCCGCAAGTACCGTAGGATCGTCCCAGTTGAAGTCAAACTGGGCATACTCGTCTTGGCTCTCCACTTGATTCGTTGGCTGAGGACTGGGATCCCGCTCTTGCGGCAAGTCCTCTTGCAGGGATAGAGCATGTTTGAGATGAATTTCGATGATATCCCACAGGAGCGTCTCGATCGTCGGAATATCGCAGAGCTCTGCTTCGGCGAGAATGGGGAAGAAGCACCCTGCGCTTCAGCGTGTCAGCAGACGATTGAAGAGGAGAGTCCTAAGGGAGAAATCCGTGCCTTTTTGCAGTAGTACTAGAGCGGTGGCTGTATCTTTCTCTGCGGGGGTAGTCGTCGTACGAGACATGTCGTGAAACCCAGAGAGAAGAAGTTGTGTGCATTGGATCAGCTCCGTCCTGCGTCTGCGCGCGTCGTCGTCGACCAGCGGTGCAGCGATCGCAGCCGGATCTACGGCAACCACCGCGCGGAACTCTAGTATCAAGACCTGCGCGATCTCCGACGTCCACTCGAGCACAGGCCCAATAGGGAGCGCCATGTCAAGCGCCTGCAACGCGAGAAAGTTGGCGGCGCGAATGCATACTGAACGCGTGGCCGCTACGGACCGGCCAAAGTCGACGTAGTGTCGGGCAAGTGAGACGCGGTAGAGCACGTTCTCCGCAGACGGTAGGATGCGAATCGCGAGGGCGAGCGAGCTGAATCGGTTGTACAGCACCGAGAGCTGCTCATCGAACGGCGAGCGGAGAGCGCTCAGCTGGACGGAGCTGACTGGCGTCACGAGCGAGAGGAGCTTCTTCGTCCGCCCGAGATACTCGTCCTCGCGCAGGGTGGGGCGCATCTGCTCGGCGGAGGCAAAGATGAGTTTGAGGAAGATCGCGAAGGCGCTGTCCGTGTTCGCGCGCTCCATGAGGAGGTGGGCGTCGCTCTCCTGCACAAACGCTGCGAAGCCGGCGATCTCGCCCCGCAGGTCGGCGAATTTGCGGCTCTTGAAAATGTCGACCAGACGCCGGAAGAGCGCTGAGGACGCGTCGTCGTCCAGTCGCCAGCACCAGCGCTTGTGCAGGATCAGGCATCGTGACACGACCAGACGAATGTAGGCGTCGCGACGACGTAAACTGCGCGAGGAGAGGCCGCTATCGATTTGTGGATCGGCGACGAGTCGGATGTGGTCGAGGGCGAGTAGGACGAGTTCCCACGATGTGCCCATACGGGAAGAGGATGTCGATACACCATAGGCAGAGAATTGGGAGAAGGCACACAAGCCAAACAAGGTGCACCATATTTCTTCGCTGGCGTGAAGGCCCCCTTGTGTGGATGATTCGACAGTTACTAGGCCGTGCTGGAGAGTCTCCACAATCGGTGGGAAATTACACTCTCTGGGTGCCCCTGGTTCCCTCCCATGGACTGTCCCGAGGTGGACCAAGCAGATCCATAGTTCAGCCACGCAAGGGTACAAGGAAAAGTCATCAAGGGGTTCCTCATTGGCGACGACATGTGAGACCGTAGCCTGCACACCGACCTGTAACAGTCGATTTGCCAATCCCACCACGCGAGCGCTGATAGCTGTTGAAATGTCCTTGTCGATGCCCGTCGTGCTACAGCATGTACGGACCAGTAGCTCAACGGCAAACCAGTACAGACAAAGGATGCTCGAGTTGAGTGACTTTGCCCGGTCTCCAGAATCCCCGAGCGCAGTGTCGATTCGGGCAATGAGTGACCCGGTGTACTCGAGTGATACGGTCCGAATGACGGAGGCGTCGTTGCTCGCTGTAGAGGCTAATATCCAAGAAATGAGCGAGCAAACAGAATGCATATTGGCGTTCCAGCTCGCGAAAGCCTCGTGCGACATGGTCAGGGGATCGTTCAGTACTTTGGCGAACGAATCACAGGCACATGGCAGGAAGATGGTATAATCGAGAGCCGTAGATACGGATGATAGTCTATGGCCATCAACTTCAACAGCGGGAGGTGGGTGGGAAAGTGGAGTGCCAGAAATGATCGATAGAAGGCCATGGAGCCATCCCTTGCCGAGATACGAGTTGGCGGAATACATCCTCCCTGACGGGAGAAACGGTATGTCAAAGTCGACGACAATACGGTGTCGTGTCTCCTCGTCCGGCGCAGAGTCTACCGTTCTCAACTTTGAAGAAGACGCGATTTGATCGATAGGTCCTCGCGATGCTTTCCATGGCCTTCGTATGGGATGAGGAGGCCCTGTTGGGGGTCGGATTGGAGATGGACGTGTGCGATGGGACAAAGGTTCTAGCGCCCTATGGAAGGAAATATCCTCTGTATCGATGGTGACCGCGTTTCTCCTCTGCCATCCAGACAGGACCCGCCCGCCCGCAACCGTAAACACAGAAAGGTCTCCAGGTCGTTGTGGGCGCTCGCGTCGCCGTCTGGAACGAGTCTTGGAGTTTGGTCGGTCCGTGGACCGTGGATCTAGCAGAGGCGAAGTTAAGATGACTTTTAGAAAACAAAAGATGATAGAGTGGTAGTGAGTATTACCGCTCGCCCCAACCACTCCAGATGTACGCTTGAGTCGACGCAATTTTTCGGGCGGGACGATTCCGTGTTTTCGAGGCCTCTTTTTCGTCTCGTGGTGTCCACGATCGAAGAAGTCCGTGATCACGGGGTATCTTGATGGCTGGAAACGTCGCTTCTGGAGATTTGGTGCTGGGGAACGTTCCGGCTTAAGGGGGGGTAAAGATTCATAATCATCAACAAGCATGATAACAGACCCATCGGACAGAAGAGCCACGTCATCTGAACCCGTTGACTCTAATTCCGATGAGCTTTTATCAGAGCTTGTATCCGAACTGATGGTCCTCGGAGACGCCGGTTTGGAACGCGGAGAGGATTGCTCTGACAACGGGGCCGAAGACACCGCGGGTGAAAGGTGTGGTAGTTTGGGTAGAGCCCGCTACGGATGCTCGTTAGTCTATAGACATCCGCTATAAGCGAAAATATACCCGTCTGCGCCTGATCCGTGGCGGAGGGGAGTCGTTGACCCGTAGATCATCCCCGTAGGTGTTCAGAGGTACGTCATCGCTACCCAGCCCGCTAGACATGTCGTTGAATGCGTCTGGATACCACATTGCTGCTGTTTCTGGGCTATTATCACTACCTATGTCAGGTATAGGTGTGAGCCTAATGTCCGTAGTTGCAGATGATCCAGTAACTCTTCTCATCAGAGGCGGAGACCTCCTAGACACCTGCACCTTGGACGTCCTCCGATGTGAGGTAGATGGTTGAGCAGCCGGATGTTCTGTGTTGGTGCGATGCCTCTTCTTCCGCTTTGTGCGTGGCAGGATTTGAGCGTCTGCAGAGAGACTTTCGCCTCCAGGGTTCTCTGCAGCGTCATCGGTGTCTCCCTCACCTGAGGACAAAGGGGGCGGCGACGAAGATTCCACAGGACTACGATAGCCATTGAGCTTGACTATGGCATCCGGGTGGTGCTTCAGCTGGTGCTTATATTCCAGCCGATCGAAGGCGTAGGGTTTCAATTGACGGGGCTGACGCGTACGCATAGAGTACCGCCCTCCCGCGACATCGGCACCATTTTCAAGAGCCGAGGTCAGCTGATTATTCACGTCGACGGTGGCAGAAGCAGGAGCCATGAAAGGATCGGGGGAGGGTGGACGCCGATGCACATTGACCGTCTGTGAACCGACCTCGCTAGGAAGGTGCCCGCTCGAGCTTGAGGACGCACCCAGGACTGCACCACGACCCTGATCCATCGACATGCCGCTGGATCTCGTGGGAAGTATCGCATCATGATCGGTAGGACAAGAGTTGCGATCGTCAGTGTCAACATAATGGCTCGTGGGAGATAGTAGTAGGTGTAAAGGATCTGGGGACGAAGATGTCGAATGATTCCTACTGGCATCGCGCTGCGGTGGGCGGTGAGGGCGGTGAAGCAAAGAGGAAGCAGAAGGCGACGTGGCAAGAAGAGATGAGACGGGAGGCGATGTAGGTGGTCCGTGACTGGTCCATCCGGGAGTAGTGAGGTTTTCCGAGGTTGTTCGGCAGAGAGGACCACGTGCCGCCGGTGACGACGTGCAGAGACCTGGATGCGAGTTGGAAGAATGGGCATCCCCGACATTTGCAGAGTGCCTATAAGCCCTAGAGGTAACCCGTTGCCTGGTATCATGGAATTCCCATCAATAGCACGCACCAGAGAGTCACGCATTATCTCTCACATGTCATCACCATGGTCGGTCATTGAGTTGGTGGGGAGGAGCAATTTGAGAGGACGTCTTGACACGACACGATCCCAATACAAATCAGAATGCGTTGCTTCAAGAATTTCGCGTTCATCAGCATCAGAAGTTAACGCTTCATCGGGCGGAGCATCCATGTGCAGTATTGTAAGAAGCTCGCGGTAGGCTTTCCGGTCGCGCTGCGTGAAAGCGAATGTCACATTTCACGTGGTTCTGTGACACACATCACGTGGATGTGACGCCACGCGGTTTTTGCACCAGCACGGGAAAAAGTCGCAAACACAAAAATAAACTATGTTCCACAGTTTGTTTTGCTGCACAAAAAACCGGATTATGCTGACAATATTTGCAGGGCTACCAATTGTGGTCAAGATTGGGATTGCCATAACAGGCCCCTGTATGATGAATTATTAAAATAATTATCAGTTTTTGGAATTATTGAAAATTATCTTGTGCTGTTATTGAGGGTTATCACACATTACAACCAATTATCAAAATATATTATGTAGGGGTAAAAATCGGGGATAATGAATAATTTCAACAATTTTGTAAGAAGTAAATTCTCGCTAACCTGTTGAAATTATCAAAGAAAGTTTTTCCAGATGTTCATACTCCCAGAGTACATCCGCGATCTTTTGATGACCTTTTCCAAGCGACATTTGATGAGGGTTGCGGCCCTCATCATTCACCAGATCTGCGTCCGCGTCGTAGTCGAGTAACAGTTGCACGGCCCCGAGGTGTCCGTTGCGCGCTGCAAGGTGAATCGGTGTCCAATGGTCCTGCTTCCTCACGTTCATGCTTGCGCCGTGTTTGATCAGCACCCGCATGACGTCGACGTGTCCAAATCGCGACGCCTTGTGCAGCGGCGTCCACCCAATCCTATCGCGCGAGTTTACCTCCGCGCCCCGATCGAGGAGTAAACGCACGACGTCGAGGTTCCCCTTGGTGGCCGCTAGATCCAGAGGAGTCTTGTGAGACGCGTTCGGGGCGTTGATGTCTGCGCCGCGGTCGAGCAACGACTTCACCACATCGACCTTCCCCGCTCTCGAGGCAGAGTGTAGAGCATTTGGGTCCGCCTTGGACTCCACTAGGAAGCGCGCAACGTCGGCCTTGCCACTCTCCAATGCCAGCTTTTCGGGAGTTTCTTGGGCATTGTTGACTGCGTTGACATCCGCGTCTCGTCTGAGCAATAGTTTCACGACGTCGAGGTGCCCCTTTTGCGATGCCGCATGTAACGGGGTACAGCCGCTGCTGTCAGTAGCGCGTACATTCGCACTGTATTCAATTAGAAGGCGAACGACTTCTATTTTCCCGTTGTTCGCTGCTCGGTCAAGTGCCGTCTGTTGCTTTTCGTTGGGCAAGTCAACCGTGGCGCCACGCTGGACGAGTAACTGGACTACCCCGAGGTGACCGTTCGCAGATGCGAGGTGTAGTGAGCTCCAACGGTCGCCCTTGTTGATGTTCGGGTCGACGCCATGATCCAATAACAGCTGCACCATGTCAACATGTCCTTGTCGTGAGGCGAAGTGTAATGGAGTCCAGCCCTGATCGTCCCTCGCATTCTTGTCGGCGCCTTGATCGATTAGGAAGTGCGCGACCCTGACCTCCCCCCTGCTTGCCGCCAAGCCCAACGGGGTCTTTTTGGTCCCGTTCTGGATATCGATGGCGGTGCCACTCTCAAGCAAGACCCGTACGATGTCAAGGTGCCCGTTTTGAGACGCGATGTGCAAGGGTTTCCAGCCTTTGTTGTCCTTGGTGTGGATGTTGGCACCTTGGTCAATCAGGAAGCGAACGAAGCGAGTCTCCCCACAACTAGATGCGAGGTCTAATGCTGTCTCTTGGTTTCCGTTACGAACGTCGACATTGACGCCGTGTTCTAGCAGTAACTTTGCGACGCGGAGATACCCGCTTTTCGATGCAGAGTGGAATGGTGTCCACCCTTTGTCGTCCCGAGAAGAGACATCCGCGCCACATTCGATTAACAAGTGCACGATCTCGAGGTGCCCATTCCCCGACGCCCGGTCTAAGGGGGTCTCCCGTTTGTTGTTCCGGCTGTTGACATCTGCACCATGCCCGATGAGCAACTTCGCCATATCGAAATACCCGTTCGCTGACACAAGATGCAGCGGACTCCAGCCATCTGCCTGGTGCACGTTCGCATCAGCGCCGCGCTCGCAATAGCCGTAGGACTTCTAAGTGTCCATATCGTGCCGCGGAATGTAGCGGAGTTCGGCCTTCCTTGCCGAGGGAATTCATGTCCGAACCACAGTCTATAAGAACTTCAAGCTTCCCAATACTACAGGCCGGGGCCAATGGTGTCCATCGAGTCTCTGTCCGCGCATGGAGATTTGCCTTGAACCCAAGTAACAACCGCACCATGTTATAATTCCCATCTCGTGCTGCCGTATGCAGTGGGGTCAACCCTTGTTTGTTGGTGACATTCACGTTGGCGCCGGATTCGAGGAGGATCCGCGCAATCTCGATGGCCCCGGTGCCTACTGCCCAGTCTAAGGGAGTCTCCTGCTTGTCGGTGATTATGTTAACATCAGCGCTGCGTTGAAGAAGCAACTGGGCGACTTCGGTCTTTCCGTTTGCCGATGCGAGATGTAAAGGGGTCCAAGCGTCCTTTTTTGTGATATTGACATCTGCGCCGCAATCCAATAACATCTTCACGACACTGAGGTGTCCATGACGCGAAGCGTAGTGCAACGGACTCCAGCCCTGGTTGTCTTTGCAATTCACTTCTACGTCGCGGTCGAGTAGGAGACAGGAAATCTCGGCTTCTCCCTCACTGGCTGCGAAATGCAACGGTGACTCCTGCTTTCCAGTTTGGGCATGGACATCCGCATTGTGCTCCAACAATAGTCGTACGACGTCTAGGTTGCCAGCTCGACATGCCTTGTGTAGTGGGGTTGCGTCTTCATTATCCCGAGCGTCTACGGTGGCACCGTGCTGCAGTAGTAGCTGCGTAATCTCCCTATGACCCCTCCCCAGGGATGCATGCAAAGGGGTGAGATGGTAGCCACCCCTCACATTCACATCCGAAGGACGAGCAAGAACGATATGTTCCACGAGACCATAAAAACCACACAAGGCGGCATAATACAAGGGGGATGCCTGTGGTCGTGTCGGATGTGGCGTAAACATGTGCTTTCCCCAGGGACGATCCATGTCGTATAACCAGATCCACGCTGAGAAATGGGGTCTATCTGGGTCAAAGAGGTACATCAAGGCATCTTGAGTGTGCGGTGATGCGTCCCCGACCTGGATGTGTTCGACCCAGTGTCGCGCAGCATATAAAGCAAGAGGGAATTTCACATTGATCGTTTTGTCGATGCTATGGTCAAGATTGAGGAGAACGCTGAGACATGCTTTGCCCAGCATAGTATGAGCGGGACCGAGAAGAAGACGAAATTGTGAAAGACTGGGGTTCATCTCGAGGCGATCCGAGGTCAAGAATTCCCTGACAGAGAAATGAGAATATTGAACAACCTTGGCCCCATTGACGTCGGAAAGAGATATTAAACTGGAACACGCAGAAAAAACAGCTTCTTCTGCGTCTCCAGAACGCCATTGCACGTTATAGTTGGGAAGGGAATCTGAATTGAACCGAAATGCAAGTACTTCTGCAAGTTCGCTAAGGCGAAGTGGGCGAGTGGACACAGTGAGACATTGGAAGAGACGTTGAGCATATTGCCGCTTCTCTTCGTCGATGCTAAGCAACGTCTTCTCGTAGGTTTCATCCAAACCCTTCGGCAATTCGTCGAGAGCACCCCGGAAGCTCGCAGGGAAACTGCGACGCAGGGAGTCAAGTTGGCAGAATGCCCATCTGAACCTGCGAGACTCAGTAAGCAACGAGCGTGACACCTCATTATGACTGAGCCTCACATCCCATCCGATTTGTCTGAAAGAGTTTTGATGACTAGTTCCTTGTCTTCTTCCCGCCATCTACCCATCCTTGGGTCCGTGTGGACGACTTTGGTAATGAAATCAAGAATATCCTTCCGTTGTCCGCTTTCGTCGTGGAGGGAAATCCGAAGGGGTGTCAATGGTTCCAGAAAGTCCCGTATATCGATATCGCGCCGACTGGTAACACAAATGCGTAGATTTGGAAGCCGTAAATCGACCAGCATCTTCAAGAGCTGGAAAACCTTTTCTCGAGCAGTCTGCAAGCCGGAAGTCTTTGGACACTCATCAAGAGCGTCTATGATGATGAAAGCCGCAGCCCGTTTTCGGCACTCAAGCATGTCTTTGAGACATTGGGTAAGTGCAGCATCAGTTGGCCTGCGCGTGCTGGAAGCGTGTGTCGAATACAGGGAGGAGAGGATTTCGTAGCAAGGATCAGAGTCGGCAGAAAGTTGGACAAGAAGGGACGAAAGGATGCCCTGGCGATGTTGTTTGTTGACGTCTCGAAAGTCAAAATAGTAATAGGCGACAGAAGCCAATCCGGCGGCCCGCCTTTCGTCGAGGACCTGGATAATGGAGGAGCTGGGTGACAGGTATAAATACGACTAGACCGTATTTATCAAGGCGATACTTACAGAAGAGTGCTCTTCCCCGACCCAGCTAGGATGCCGTGATACTGTCAGCATACGAAAGTATGAAAGTATGATGATGGCATACGCTTTCCGTGAATCCATAAGAGAGGGCCTATCGCTTTCCAATCTGCGAAGACTTTACCCTGAAGGAACCACGCTGGCGTTACTTTTTGATAGATTTCGCAAGCGGTGTTATAATTTGTGGACGGGTCTGGAGGAGAAAGCCAATGTCGGACCTTATCTTGCAGCCGGTCATCTGTGGAACGTCTCGGTCTCTGATGATATCAATGGTGGATCCAAAGAATCACGAACGCATCAACTTGTTTATCCCGATTGCCGATTTTTGCATAGTAACTGGTGACTCGCAGTCAACAGGGAAATAAGCTGATAGGTGCAGGCAAGAACGTACTTAGAGCTTGCCGGAAACCATCCGTCGATATTTTACCGTCTAGCAGAAGACATTTCGGTGAGACCTAAGGAATCAGGGCATTAATCATGGCGCACCTTCCATGACAGACTTTACGTTGTTCACAAGGCCATATACAACCTGCAGTGTCTGCGCTACAGTCACCCGGGCCTCCTCCTGGGTGAGGCGATCGAGTCTCTGCAGGACAGCCTGGATATCACTCTCACCCAACAAACTCTTAACGAATCTCTCTAAACGACTGTTGAGCCAAGGGCGTGTTGTGGGCACGAGTGTACTTACTGAAAAGTCCTTGTTTTATTTGCTTTGTGGCTAGGGCAAGGACAGATAACACCTCAGTCATGATCTTCACTGTTATATCCATGATCACATCGGTGGCTGGCATCGTGGTGTAAATGCCGAGGCGTTTTAGGAAATTCCCAGTACACTCGAAAAGGTCGACAAGAGTGTCATAGCTGGAATTAACGTGCATGGCCACCTAGTATACTGTATTTAATCGGGGTCCAGTTGAAGCTAGAAGGGAAGCTACATACGACGAGGAGAACATCAACCCCAACAAAGATTGCTTTTGCCGGAGAAAATACCTGCGGGTAAAACGCTTAACCAACAACGCGAACTGGTCGTTGGTATGGCAGCTTACCAAATTAATGGCCTCGCCGAGAGACCCGGATAACACATGAACGACCTGCACGATTGGGGTAATCCAGTTGATCAAGCGCCTATTTCCTTCTCGATGTTCTTCGAACTGCCTCGCTTTTTCTCCAAATAGCCAGAGAACCTCATCGGGAGAGTTACAGCCTTCAATTTGTCTGGCAAAATCGTACTTGGCGAGGTTGATCCCCGTCTTTTTGGTGTAATCCTTCAGCGCATTGTCGAGAATCACTTTGAAAATGGAAGTTGACGTCGTTGAAATTGCATAGCTAGTCGAAGACATGGGACCAAAGGCGGCCAACTTTGCCAACAGTGACGACGAAAAGAGTATTCCCTAATAGGTGGAAAGGAAGAGAGAAAGGATCCAAAGGTCGCATATGGGCCCGGGTACGGCAATTATTTGGGTCACGCCTGAAAAACTAAACTCCGCTCTCGTTGCACTGCCGGGCACCACGTGATGCAAGGACCATTGTCACCGCACCAGAAATAAAATAACTTGAACGATCATCAGGACACTGTGTTTCTCACACAGGTGGGTTGACTGAAGACGTAGTACTCTGACATCTTTGTAATTGTGCTCAAGCCAAGAAAGTCGCATATGTACGGTACTGTATTAGCAGTCTACGAAACCAGTCATGACAATAACAGCATCGGACATTTCATCGTTCAGATTTAAGACTACCTTTCGCGAAAACATCGGTAATGATAACCGGGGACAGGAAAAGAGTCCACGTGGAACGAAAATCGTGTCTCGTCATGCATCACGGTTCCCTTAACCGCAATACAAACACACCAAGGGTCTGTCTGATCCATCCTCGTAAGGGATACGTCCGATGGATGAAAACTGAACGGGGGTGAGCGCAAGTTTCCAGCAGATATTCCAAGGATCACATCGATCACATACCAATGAAGTCCGCATGTATGCACCAGACAATTCGCTAATCTTCGCCTGTCTCGGTACTGGGACTCGGAGTTGCGCCAACTTGACCTGGATTCCTGGCGTCGGAAGGGACATACGGGGGGCCGATCGCGGGGATAGGAAGAGTGGCGGGCGCGGTTTTGCGCGACCTGGATAGCATACTGGCACCTGCACGAGTGGAAGGGGTTGACCGCGGAGCACTAAATCCAGAACCATTCCGTCCCAAAGGCTGGTTGCGGCTTTGGCCAGTGTCCTCCGCAGACGGGACATAACAAAACGTATTATCGTGGTAGGACGAGGACATCAGCGCCTGGGTGTTCCTCTCGAATGGATCTTGAGAAGGCTCTGGTTTCAAGTCAATGAAGCTCTGGAAACTGGCGACGCCCGCCTGATCAAGAACTACCTCCACAGCTGTCCCCGTTGACCGGTGAGGCACCAGATCGTCCTCTAGCGACTGCAGTAGACTCTGAGGCGAAACTCGATAGATTGACGCTATCACGCTGCTCTCGCAAGGGAAACTCTTGAGTCACGGGCCCCAGTGCTTCGCCGGGTTCGCTTGAACTTGCCTCCTCTGGGTGAGTGGGATAAATTTCATCGATCATCTCAAGCAGGGGCTGCAGCATATCTCCATCATGATCCTTCTTTCCACAGAGGCTACTGACTTCGGCTCGCAGCCCACGTAGTTTTTCCCAAACTTGATCGGAGCCATCCCTGAAAGGTAGTCGCGGGTCCTTTATTATACTCCTCTGGAGATCCCATACCTTGTCGAGGTCTACAGACCTAAGCTGGACCCATGCAGAGGTACTGACGTTGTGGCCAAATGTCCTAGTATGTAAGATATTAGTAGGGGCCCATCATGTGCGACATGGTTGATCATTTCAGGGGCTTTGGAAGTGAGCTTTGAACCAATATGGCCTCCATTAATGTAGGACTTCCAGAACTCCGCATCTTTTCCATCTCCTATACCGAAACTCCAGAACAACTTGGCGAGAACATCAGGGAAAACCTCAGTTGTTAATTCATGTTAATTTAACGTCGCTAATGAAGATTAAGAGAATTAACACCGCTA
>Ga0307510_10000195_pt1 | contig 52661 bp, 31 predicted proteins | sample 12_EM_MG_FD_207224 | JGI IMG/M metagenome (GOLD analysis project Ga0307510, IMG submission 207224) | Populus trichocarpa ectomycorrhiza microbial communities from riparian zone in the Pacific Northwest, United States - 12_EM | ecosystem: Host-associated > Plants > Roots > Unclassified | place... | reverse complement strand
TTATATATAATATATATTTAATATCTCAGAGTTTTTTTTTTTTTTTTTTTTTTTTCTGATATATATATATATATATATATATATATATATATATATATATATATATATAAAGTACCATGCATTATATTTATCAATTATTTTTTATGAAATGAAAATTGAGTGCACTTGACCAAAAAAAAACCCAAATACAAAATGAAAATGATTCAAGGCTTTCACTTGTGAAACATATATGAAAAATAATAAAAAATATTTCATAAATATTTTAAAATTTTTCATTTATAATTTTATCTAATATCTCTATTCACCTTATGCCGACTCTGGGTGTCACCATCATATTTTCGTAGTTGTTTGTTTTTGGGAAAACCTCTTATTCTACCCTTTTTCTATTGTAATTATTCATTTTCATTAATTTATTTGACTACTATCTTTGGTTATTGGATTTCATCTAATATATAAATTCATTGAAAAAATAAATAATGAGTATGTTGGAAGAAATTGTGGTTTTTGCTATTTGCTCTGATAATGAATTGTTGATTTAACTAAATAACGAAATAAATAACTAAATAAAATAAATAGATATTTCTCTTCCGTCACAGGTTAATTAAATCTTCGCAATTAAAAAGATCCCATGTATAGATAATTAATATACACTTTTCAATTGACGAGCCTAATTTAAATTTTCTTGTTTACAAAAATATTCATAAAACAGTTGGCTTTTATGATGTGTATATTAATTAATCACCCTTCAAACCCTAAACTTTGAGATGTGTGATACTTTGGCGCTCCGTGCATCAAAAAAGCTGTTCTTGGACTTTTATTTATACTGCCATAAGAAGAGCTTAAACCTCGGACTTCTTGATAAATTAGAATAAGGTTTGTCCTGCTGCGCTAGCTACTGATAAAGCTTTCAGACCGAAATGGAAATTGTTCCGATTAAGTCCCCTGACAGATCAGTTGCTTTTGTTTTTGGTCATTAAATGTTTTTTTTTATTGGAGGATTTAAAATTATAATTGTAAGAAAAGTGCAAAAGAGAGGCTATAATAAGGCTGTAAACATAAACTGCCTCTAACGGTCTCATTGCCCTGTTCCAAGCAGAGTTATACCTGCAACTTATTAGTAGCTGAAGCTAGAGCTCTTTGTTCTCCCGGAGATTATTTCCAAGAAAAGTAAGAAAAGGGAAAGCTACGAGATGAAGAGCATCAGGAACTCATCTGTTCGATTTCTTCTTTTTGTTGTAGTAGCTGTCTTCATTGCATTTGCCATGATTTCTGTAGAGGCAAGAAAGCATCACAGCAACAGAAATAAACCTCACAAGCACCTTAAAGACAAGGGCAGCAATGGCCACAATGCTCCAGACCCAGCTACAAATAGTCCAGGCCCTGCCCCAGCCCCTCTTCCTTACTATGGTTCTTATCCTACACATTCCATCATTTTTGACGTTTTGTCATTTGGAGCCAAGGGTGATGGAGTCTCAGATGATTCAAAGGTACGTAATAGCCAAAAGGAACTGTGAAAGAACATGTTCTTATTGGCACAAATTCCTCCATATGTTTCCGCATTTTCTTTGGACTTAGCAACAGATGGAGCAAGTATTTACTAGCTAGATTTTTATTTTTTAATAATTACTAGAAACTGAATGGTGAGCTAAACAGGCACTTTTAGCAGCATGGAAAGCTGCGTGCAAGGTATCTGGGGCTGTAGTGGAAATCCCGGCGGAATTCAAGTTCCTCATCAAGCCCATAACTCTCCAAGGTCCATGCATGCCTCACCTTGTACTTGAGGTTCGCTTTCTCTTCTTTTCAACTGATCTGATGAGTGACTCTACTCTCGAGTAGTAGTTATGAATAAAGAAATCTAAAAGGCAGGAGGCATTTTCCTAGCAATCAATTTTTATATGGATAATGTCTGTCTTGTTTTAATATTAGTACAGTTCCTTATTGTTTAGTGCTCTACACATAAAGCTGATGCAATGTAAGTGGAATTCCAACAGGTAGATGGCATTCTCTTAGCTCCACCTCAAGTAGGTGCCTGGCCTAAATCCGGCTTGTTTCAGTGGCTAAACTTCAAATGGGTTCATGACTTCACCATTCAAGGCACTGGAAAACTTGATGGTCAAGGATCTGCCTGGTGGAGTCCCTCTGGAGTCTACTATATTCAGGTTTGTCAATATAGGGTCTTAATTATCTTCTCCAGAACAAAAACGAAAAAAGGGCATGCAAAATTGAAAGCTTTAACTTTCCTTTCTTTGATGTAAATTATGCAGAAGAGGTCCAAACACAATCCAGATATGAAAGTACCAACCGTAAGATCATAACCCTTGATAATTACAATTAATTTTATTAAGTTGTTATAGGGACCGGCCTCAGGATTAAAATAATTAAATTCTTGATCATGTTCTTAACACAGGCTTTGAGATTCTATGACAGCCATAATGTTACAGTTCGCGACATCAAAATCATGAACAGCCCTCAATGCCATCTCAAATTTGACAGCTCGAGTGGGATCAAAGTCAATAATATCACGATTGATTCACCAGAGAATAGTCCAAATACTGACGGCATTCACCTGCAGAATACAAAAGATGTAGAAATTCAGCACTCTAATATTGGATGCGGTAAGAACCGATAGATAAGTGCATTAATCTCTAAGCTCTCCATCATTTCATATAGAATTTCATTTCTTTCATGAAACATACGCACTGGCAAGATTGGAAGACCATACACTGCACGTCTCTTGTTAATCATAGTTAATTTTGTCAAGCAATGACCCAACAGTCGGTCATGTTCCATATTGTATTTTTAGTGTAGTTTTTAGTTGGCGATGAGTTGGTGCATGGCACGCTAGAATTCCAGGGAAAAGCGATACCTTTTGTGTAGGAAAAAGAAAGAGAATAGTACCAAAAAGCTATCCGTTTGTGCACAAATTGGTTCAAAAACTTTTTAAACGGCATAACTGTCACTAAATTAACTAACTTTCGACACAAGCATGCATGAATAAAAGGTGCAAACAGATGATCATACATAATTTTCATATTCAACCACTATGTGGGCCTGGTTTGTGAGTAGTGCTGATATAGTAAATAAAAAACTAGCCCGCACTTACTGGCATATAAAACTCTGCCAGTGACCCGTCAGGTGGAGCTGCCCGGGGCGGGTTTTCTACCAAGCCAGTTTTTTTAAAAAAAAATTCTTAAATTTCAAGGGTTTTGTTTTTTTTATATTCAAAACTTGGATCAACTAGCCACCACGCGAGTTGACTTGCTCAACCCGTGACCTTCAGGGTCTAAGGCCGGGTTGGATCTTATAACTGTTATTAGTGAAATCAATACATACATTTGTTTATTGGGTACTAATCCTGGGCTCTCACTTTCTAACAGGGGATGACTGTGTATCAATACAAACTGGTTGCTCTAATATCCATGTCCATCACATTAACTGTGGACCTGGACATGGTATAAGGTAAAGTCATAAATTATTGTAAGAAAATGATTACATTTCAGAGAAATCTATATGGAATATATGCACTAACCAAGTTGATGTACTGACATAGTTCATCAACTGATCAAAATTTCCCATTTTCCTGAAATTTATGAATATTTGCAGGATTTCATGGTTAGAAAACTGTTCTGAATAATTAATTTACTTCATATTATTTTTGGTTTTCTTAATTATAACTGCAGTCTAGGAGGACTTGGAAAGGATAAAAGTGTTGCCTGTGTCTCGGATATTGTTGTCGAGAAAATCTCACTACAAAATACTTTGTCCGGAGTTAGAATAAAGACATGGCAGGTACGTAGCTAATTGATTTTAAAGCACAGATATTAGTGTAAGAAAAGTTGTTGAAATTATTTGTTTTAAATTCTAAACCACACCTTTTTTTTATTAAATCTCTATCTTGGGAAATTGTTTGCAATTATATCACTGCAGGGAGGTGTTGGATCGGTAAAGAACGTGACATTTTCCAGTATTGAAGTATCAGATGTGAAGTATCCTGTAATAATTGACCAGTTCTATTGTGACAAGAAAATCTGCAAGAATCAAACAGAAGCTGTGGCAATATCTGGTGTTAAATATGACAGAATCATAGGGAGTTACTCAGTGCAACCCCTTCATCTTGCATGTAGCAATGACGTGCCTTGCACCGATGTTGATCTGATTGATATTCAGTTGAAGCCCAGCTCCAATGGCTTTCGAGGTTTTCGGCAGGCTCTGTGCTGGAACTCCTATGGGAAATCACAAGCACCCCTTCTTCCTTCAAGCATAGACTATTGCTTGAGAACCGAGAGTAGGTCTGTTAAGAGAATAGCAAGGTCGCATACTGAACATATTTGTCCGCCATGAGCACTGATAATTATCACATTTGTTAGCCTCTTTTTTTTTGTTCTTGCTTTTTGTGTGGGAATAATAAAAAGTATGGTAATGAGTATTTTTTAAATATATCAAAATTATTTTTTTAAAAAAAAAAATTTAATTTTTACATTAACATATCAAAATAATACAAAAATTAAAAAAAAATTAAAAAAAAATTCAAAACTTACGGAAACGAGTTCCAAACATCATGTTGGTCTCGAAGCTTCCCTTCCCGCAGATTTTTATTTTGGGAAGGAGATGATTTTCCACTGTTTTCTCCTTTTCCTTTTCTTTTCAATGATGGAATTAATCAGAGTAAAACTTTGAAAGCACAATGTAGCTGGGTAGCTTGCATTTAACTTATGAGAGTTTAATATTATATATATATATATATATATATATATATAAGGAAAATTAAAGACTAAGCTTCTTACTATATCATAAATATAATATTTAATAACTACTAATGTTTTCTTTTTATAAATGTCTTTAAACTCTATTGTATTGGAAAGTATTTTTGTTTAAGATCATGATATATAGTTATATTGTTTTGGTAATAATAATATTTTATATTTTTAGAAATAATAAATAATCTCAAATTATACTAACATCAGTCTCATTATTGCTTTGGTCATTAATTAGTATAGACTCTAATATACAATTTTGATGGATTTAAATATTTAAATTTAAAGTCAAAATTCAAATTAATACACACACTTCAAATATTAGCTTTTATCCTCTAGTATATATGAATCCAAATTTTATATAAAAATATCTTCATTATCAACTATTATACGTTGATTTTCTTGCATCCTATTCAATTTATCACTAGTGGCGGAGGCATAATGGAATTTTTTTTTAATATTTTTTATATTAAAATATTAATTTAGTGTATTATTTTCACACAGAAAGTTTTGACTTTTATATATATAAAATTACAGCTCATTGCCCTAATTTTCCTCCTTTTTCTCTTTTTTTTCTTTATCTTCACCTGTCTAACATTGTTCAGCTGTGGTTCCCTGCCTCTTGCTCATTGACTTTTTTTTTAGTTTAACGTGGGTGTCCGGGTTAGCTTGCGCGCACCTCGACTAATCCCACGAGCCCTGAAGTTAACGACCATGTAAGCCTCTAGTGGCCATTATATAAGCAATCACAGGGCTCGAACCTGAGATCATAGAGGAAGCAAACCTCTTGGTCCCAATCTCTTACCACTGGACCACCACTTAGATGGTTACAATTACGTGAATACTTTACAAAAGCAGTGGATACTTAGGTATTATTGTCTATTTGGGAGTGTGATTGTGATTGTTTTTTAAAGTGTTTTTTATTTCGAAATGCATAAAAATGATGTTTTTTTCATTTTTTCAAAATTATTTTTGAGATAAACACATCAAAACGATCCAAAACATACAAAAAAATTAATTTTTAACAAAAAAAAACCATTTTGAATTTTTTGGAAACGTGGGTTGGCCCGAGTTTCCAAACACTCTCCTAATGGTTATTTTTAAAAATATACTAAATTTTTTTAAATTTTTTTTAAATGTATTAAAATAATATATTTTTTATTTTTTAAAATTTAGTTTTAACAATAACACATCAAAATAATTTAAAAAAATAAAAAAATAATTTAAAACTAAAAATAAATAAAAAATTTAAGTTGCATTAGATTGAGTTAAAAATTAAAGATAAAATATTATTATTATAGAACTTAAACATGTGTTAAGGGAATGATAAATATAAAAGAAAAATATGATATCACTCTATCAATATGATTGGGTCGGGTTTTTATTTGGTTTAATAAGGGTCAAAATTTTTACCTGATCAAATTTCAATTAGGTCATACATAGAGTTCATTCATTTCATTACCCAACCTGTACCTGAACTGTTATTTACCAACTTTTTTTTTCTAATATATACATAGTTATTACAAACAGTATAAAGAGAACCTAATTTTATAATTTTTAATTTTTAATTAAAATTTAGTGTATAAGTAACAGAGATATTTTCTCTGATTTTTTAAATATATAATTATTATTAAAATATCATAGTGAAAACCCTATAAAAATCAATCTAAGTTTCTAACAATATTTTATTATTGGAGTTTATTTTATAATTATAAATGATAATTAATTATTATTAAGTAAGACTATGCAAAATTATTGTGTTGGTGTCACTGGTTAATGCACTCAAAACAATGCACTTTTTAGGCAGTCTCCCTGGGCGAGGGAGAAGAATTTTATGTCTGTTTATTTGCTTTTTTTTTTTTTTTAAGAAAGTGATTTTTTTAAAAATAAATTATTTTTTGATGTTTGGTAGTGTCATGAAAAATAAGTTAAAAAACACTTTCAAGTGTTTAGTTATATCATGAAAAATGAGTTGGAAAATAACTTATTAATATTTTAGTTTTTTTGAAGTTTATTAAAATAATGAGGAACAAATCTTACAAATTAAAAAGTTAAATGAGAATGAAATTGAAAAAAAATATAATTTCATAAATTATCTCAAATAAAATAAAAAATAATAAAAATAATAGAGATTAAATCTAACAGATAAAAAAATTGAAAGATGATGAAATTAAAATAATAATAACTATAACTTCACAAATTATTTCAAATAAAATAAGTAACAATCAAAAGAATGAGGACTAAATTTGATAGATAAAAAATTTCAATTAAAAAATAATAAGAGAAAAGCAAATAACAATCATAAAAATGAGGATAAAAGTTAATATAAAAATTAAATTCTAAAGGATGAAATTGAAAAAAAAATTTTTTTTGAAAAATATATAGAGCAATCAAAAGTTTGAGGACCAAATTTGATATAATCAATAAATAATATGACATTTTAAAATTTTTCACAACTTCTAGAATTTGTTTTCCATCCAAAATAAAAGGAAAACACTTTTCTAGAAACCAAGCTAAATTTTCTTTTGACTGAAAAATATTTTTCGTTGACCAACTTTTCTAATGACAAACAAACACATGAAAATTTAAAAAATAATTTTTTAAAAATCACTTTCCACCAAACAAATGAAACTTTAATAATCTTTCAAGTAACCTCAATGATCATTCTAAATGCTAAAGTTTATTAATATATATATATATATATATATATATATATATATATATATCACTAGTAATGATTAATGATATAATTCTAAATTCTTAAATCACATCTGCTATTAATATTTTAAATATAATTTAGAAAAATAAGTTTATCCAGTATATGAGATTGTTTGCATTAATTTACGAGAATGTGAATTTGTGATGTGCTATAAAAAATAAAATAAAATAAAATTTGACGATACCTGAATATTTGTGGAACCAAAAAGAATGGATACCACAGCAGCATATAGCCAAGCTGAAAGAAGAAGTGAAGAATTGCTTGCGTGGATGGGCAACTCTCTTGCCCAATTATATTCAAGGCATTTATTCATGTTGTCCATCTTATCAACTTTCCTTTAGAAAAATAAAATCATTTTTCATTATTTCCAGTTATTTAAAATTTACTAGACTTACACTTTTTTATTTATAAATTCACACTTCAGTCTGCATGGTAATTTATTAAAAAAATTATTTTTATGTAAATTATTTTTTTATAATTAAATAAATGAGAACTAGAAAATTAAAAAATCTTAATATTGGGAATATAAAATGGTAAATATTGAAAATGGCAATGTAAACAAGGGGCAGTCAAATTTTGTTTTTTTTTTTAAAAGTAGAAATATCAAAAGTCAGCAGTGGTAACGGACCCCACGCTTCCCTCCTCCTATCTCGAGCTTTTAAGAAACGTGGACGCACAAGAAATGGCCACGCAATCAATGATGTGATGAAATCGCCATATCGTTCGCATGGTCTGCAATGCACTGAATCACTGGAAGGATCTTAAACGCTCGCTGCTCTCTCTTTGCCTCCAAAAAAATTTCCTTACAAAAGCACAGTCTGAATTCTCTCCTCCTTTCCTCTAATTCAGTTAATTCAAGGTAATTTCATCTCTGCATCTCTTCGTTTTCGAATTTGTTTGAGAAAATTGGAAATGTGCTCAACTGTTTGCATATAAATGATGAATCTAATTTTGAATTCTACTGCTTTAGCTTAAAGCAATCTCTTTTCGTCTTAATCTTTTGATTTTTCATTTACATTTAGGGTTTAGTAGAATCCTTGAAGGTTAATAAGAGGATCAAATTTGAAGGAATAATCGTAAGAGTATGAGTAATAGCAACATATGGCATCATAAATTATTCCACTACCAGAGTTTGCTTCGTCCAGCTAGTTTAGAGCATCGAAGCAAGCTCGATTCTTCTGGAATTGTTGCAAAATATTTGTTTAAAGCTGCTCGTAGGTCGTCCAGCTTTTCTGGAAACGATTTGAAACTGAGGAGATCAGAATCAGGCATCGGAGGATCACGCCGCTCTGTTATTTTCACTCCGCGAGCTGTCTTAGCCATGGAGCCCTCTTCTGAGGTAATTTCTTTTAATAATAATAAAACTTAACAGCTATTTTGCATTTCTAAATTCAAATTGATTTCGCGTAGGATGAATCTTATGTTATGCACATCAGTTTTTGGTCCTCCGAGTATTGGGAGGTTTTAACAAACCCTTTCCGTGCAGCAGCTTGCAGGAAAATTCAACCTTGATGGAAATATTGAAATGCAGGTATTTATAGTCAACTATGTATGACTGGAGCAAGTTATGGTATTTTTGTTGGTTATTGTAGATGTGATACAGATTCCTTTCTTCTAACTGAGCAGGTTTTTGTCAGCAATTCCTCGGCTGCATCCATCGCACAAATAAATATTCAAATCACTTATAGTAGTGATTCATTGCTCCTACACTGGGGTGCAATACTTGATAGAAAGGAGTGAGTCCTGTGTACCCGCACTAGGCTATATTTGGGCTATGCTTTGTTTTCAATTCGGTTTATGTCATTGTAGTTTCAGATATCTTTCTTTCTTTTGTTGGTTTTCTTTTGTGTCAGAAAGTGGGTGCTTCCTTCTCGTCAACCAAATGGAACAACAAATTATAAGAACAGAGCCCTCCGATCTCCTTTTATAAAGGTAAGAGTGAAAAAGAAAAAAACGAGATTCTTTGCCTTTCATTTGGCCAAAAAAAGTTTTGCTGATCTAAATGATTAATTTTAGCTTGTTTATATTTTGTTTTTTTTCCTAGTCTGGTTCCAATTCTTACATCAGCATAGCGATTGATGATCCTGCAACGCAAGCTATAGAGTTTCTTGTAGTTGATGAAGCAAAGAATAAGTGGTGAGCTTGTATAATATTGCTTTTTCTAGCTCCCTGTGTGTTTTATGAGCTCATTACAATGGGATGATTCTTTTTGTTATTTTATCATAATTTGGCAGGTTTAAGGATAATGGCCAGAACTTTCATATCAAGTTACCCATGAGAGAGAAGTTGATAATTCCTAATGTCTCAGTTCCTGAAGAACTTGTACAGATTCAAGCATATCTAAGGTGGGAAAGAAAGGGTAAACAAATGTATACCCCTGAGCAAGAGAAGGCAAGTATTAAGCAGCTGTTTAATTATAAAGACAAACTATCTGTACGGTCAAGCTAAAGTATTTCAATTTTGCATTTTTTCTTCCCTGTTTGTTTTCTCTTTTGTCAGCAAGGAAACACTAGTGTCATGGTTTTTTTCTTTGCACATGCAATTCTCCTAAACCCTTTTGATAAGCCCTTTTCAGACAATATTCTTTGGGTTCTCTATTTCTCTCTCCCTCACTTATTTATGTTTTCTCGTCTCAATTCCTTGTTTCATTGTCAGAAATCCATCCGATCCATCACAATGATCTCCCTCTCTTCCTAGCATTGTATGACATACCTTTAGTAAGAGATCAGGGTGATAATAACTGGGTAGAAACCAAAATTTATATGCTTGAACAGTGTATGACTTCGAGAGGAACAATTCGTTACAAACTATTAAATAATGAAATGGTGTATGGAATTATTCCGATCATGTATTTGGTACATTGAAAAAGGTCACTATCCCTTGAAGTGAGGTCTCTGGCTTGAGAAATTAGAGGTTGTCCTGCCTTTAGTGTTTTTTCATAAAGTGTTGGCTGACAAGAGTTGAACTTTTAGCTAATGCTTGCCATCCCAAGACTTCTACCAATGCTCCAAGGAATAGCCTTTTCTTGGTTAAAGTTATAATTCTATGGTTTTAAGGTTTCAAGTATTTTGTCGTACTTTTAGTGGATAATTTTTCTTGTGATAGGAGGAATATGAATCTGCTCGCTTTGAGCTATTGGAGGAAGTAGCCAGAGGTACTTCCATTGAGGATCTCCGAGCAAAACTAACAAACAAAAATGATAGATGTGAAATTAAGGAGCCATCTGTCTCTAAAATAAAAAACAGAATACCGGATGATCTTGTGCAAATACAAGCTTATATCAGATGGGAAAAGGCAGGGAAACCCAATTATTCTCCGGAGCAGCAACTGGTAAATTTCCTTACTTTTCTTGGTTGGTTAGTTTCTGTAATGTTTTGTTTTTTGTTTTAGTTGCTTCTGCTAAAGTAAACTGACACATGTCAGTTTCCATTTACAATTTAATGAGACTTCCCCTGATTACTTGTATGTGGCATTTGCTGGATAATGTTTGCATGCATATAGAGGGAATTTGAAAAGGCAAGAGAGGAGTTGCAAACTGAACTGTACAAAGGTGTCTCTATCGATGAGATTCAGAAGAAGATTACTAAAGGAGAAATCAAGACTGAGGAGTCAAAGCAACTTCAAAACAAAAGGTATTTTAGCAATGAAAGAATTCAGCGCAAAAAGTGGGACATAATGCAGCTTGTCAACAAACATGCTGCTAAATCTGTAGAGGACAAGGTTTCTAAATCTGCAGAGGGAAAAGCTTCAGTGGAATCAAAAGTCTTGAAGGCTGTTGAGCTTTTTGCTAAGAAGAAGGAAGAACATGATGGTGGTGCTGTGCTGAACAAGAAAATCTTTAAGCTTGCTGATAAGGAACTTTTGGTACAGGATGAGCTAATTATCTTTGTCCCTCTGCTCCATCAATTACAGTTTTTCACTTGATGAAACTTTTCTTAACTTTAAATCTCCTCACACATTGTCAAGGTACTTGTAACCAAGCCTGGTGGTAAGGTGAAGGTTCATTTGGCCACTGATTTGGAACAGCCAGTTACTCTTCACTGGGCTTTATCTAAAAAGGCTGGAGAATGGTTGGTAAGATTCTTTAAACATTAACTTTAGACACATCACTCAAGATGATATAGCCCTTTAGAATCGATATCACTGTCTTCATCTTCTATAATCCGTAGCCAGTTTTTCCATTACATTTTCAGATGTAATGAATGCATGCATGATTTTGCAGGAGCCACCTCCAAATGTGTTGCCTCCTGGTTCGATTTCTCTTCAGGTGGCTGCTGAAACACAGCTTAAAAATGAGTCCTCTACTGAATTTTCATACCAGGTGGGATGTTAGATGTTTTGCGTCCTCCTGTGTCCCAAAGGGCTTTGAAATCTAACAATACCTTTCAATTCTACAATGTACCTATTAACAGGTGCAATCTTTTGAAATGGAGATTGAAAAAGATACTTTCATAGGGATGCCATTTGTCCTTTTGTCTAATGGAAGATGGATAAAGAATAATGGCTCAGACTTTTATATTGAATTTGGCAGAGGATCTAAGCATGTCCAAAAGGTTGCAACAAATATTTCTTTTACTCTGCTTTTCATCATTTTTTTTTAATATTTACTAATTGGATTTTCTCGACAAAGGATGCTGGTGATGGCATAGGTACTGCCAGGGCGTTGTTGGATAAAATTGCAAAAATGGAGAGTGAGGCACAGAAGTCTTTCATGCACAGGTCAGTAAAATGTTTATGTATACATATTTTTTCTTGTTAACTGCAAAAGCACACCTCACCTATATGGCTGTTATCAATATTACCCTTCATCAATCACTTTCATCAATTTTACCCTTAATATTAGTGAATTCTTTCAATTGTACCCTTCCATCCACGTTGCATCCATATTAGTTGACATATTCCGTTAAACATCTATGCGGTAAATCTAGAATTGTTAAACTCATTAAATCTTGAATGAAATGAGTAAAATTGATAGTAAAAAATTGAAATAAATTAAATTAAAACCTGAAAATTTAATGTTTTTTAAAATAACAAAAAAAAAAAAAAAACTAATATAGAAGGCAAAAACTCTGTGCCCATAGGCTTAGTTTACTATTCACCACTACAGTGTAATTATTTTTTTCTCCTTCCCAAAAAAAATTAATGAACTTGCCTTTGGAGGTAATTCTGTCTTTACACATAGTTTATCGGTTATTACCTCAGTCTTTTTACTTTTTTAGTATAGTAAAATTACTTAAATTACCCTTAAAAATAAAAAAATAATTAATTGCCTTCCACATTCATTTTCGTCTTTTCATTCTTATTAGTACATCAAAATGGCATTAGTACCCTTTAAAAGAAAAAATTCATGAATTATTAACCAAAGGCTATTTTGTCTTTTTTGCTTTGGTTTTTTTTTTTTTTTTTTTTTATAATATATATGTTGTCTTAGGGACAATTTAGTCTTTTGATATATATAATATTAAAAAAAAAGTTGTTTATGTCTGCTATGCACACGCCAGCGCCTCGATCTTTCCGCTATTTTTGGGCGGCGTGTGCGAGGCTTCTAGTGGTCAAGGACAACCTTTCTTGGCGTGATTGGAGTTTTCTTGGTAGCCCCTCCATTCCATGGCAATGCATGTGTCGTTCTGACTTCTGGTTTGACGCTAATGAACTTTTCTTGTTTTTTTTCTTCTTTACTTTCTCCACCTTAGTTTTTGCACGTGGCACTTTAGAATTCGAAATCAACCCCTCAATTTTTTTTCCTTCAAATTTAATCCCTTTTCTTTTGATTATTATTTTTATTATTTGAGATGGTTTATAGAATTTGATTATTTTTTCAGTTTCATCATCTTTTAATTTTTTATCTATTAAATTTGGTCCTCATTCTTTTGATTGATGTTTATTTTGTTTTAGATAGTTTTTAGAATTAAATTGTTTTTACGATTTCATCCTCCAATTTTTTTCCCATGTGATGTCCTCATTTTTTTTTCAATTCTTTTTTGCTTTGACAATTTTTTTTTTCTTACGATTTCATTCTCAAACATTAAATTGGTTTGAAATTGAACTTTTTGATTAAATCTAGATTTAGGATTTCACGGGTTGCGAGTTTAAATGATTAACCCCGATTTAGGAAATTCGCACGGGTTTGCTTGATTTTTTCTTTTAAGCTAATGTTTTTTTAGTTTCATCCTTCAATATTTATTTATATTTAAAATTTCATCTTCATTCTTTAATCGAATCCAGGGTCAGTTGTGACTTGGTCAAAGCCAAGCCGGAAAGAGAATAAGGGAAGGAAAAAGAAAGAGGCAGATTGTCCAATCGGTTTAATTCGTTATGGTTGTCCATTACCCAAGTCGTTGATTTCGCAAGTTAGCGCGAGTCAATAAAATGTGTTGCCATCTTTTTATTTCACTCTCTAGATTTTTTTGCGATTTAATCCTTCAACAGTCTGTGTCATATTTGATCTAGGTTCAGGTAGGAGTTAAAATGACGACGACATTAATTTTGTTTTATAACCAGATCGCCATTTGAACAAGGCGACCAGTTTGCTTTTGACCTGTTAGGTTGAACAAACCACACCAACATTTTTTCCATTTATTAACGCATATGATGCTCGATTAATTTTATTTGATACATTGATCAAGCTTTTAATCTTCATTTCAAATATTTTATTGCATGCAGAAAAAAATTGTGACACTCTTTTTTAATACAGTCGTTGGATATTGATCTGGCTCGCAGTGAAACGGCCCCGGTCCTAGTTTTTTTCTAAATAAGAATCAATTATTCTTTCTTTTTTATGTTAATTTTCTTAGCTTCTAACTTTAAATTTGTATTATTTTTAAAATTTTGGGTCTACAAAATCAGTTTTTCCAAAGTTTTTAGTTTAAATTGAATATTTGTATCTTTACTTTTTTTTTTCTATTCTTAAACAGTAATAGTCTTTAAATTCTAGAGTTTCCACATGAGTGTTTAATGGATTTTGTTAATAAAATTGGATGAAAAGAGGACGAAAGTGTAGAATTGAAAACTTGAGATAACAGTAAGGGTAAAATAGATGAATGCAAAAAGTGAAGGGCAACGTTGGTAACAAGTCTTTCCGGGGTATTTTTGTAGTTAATCCTTTTCTTTTTTGTGTTTTATCTTGAGAAAATTTTGCTGTTCTTGTTGCAACAAATTATATGAAATGTGCTAGTTATTGTCAGCATAAAGCACTACACCTTTCTAAATGCTCATCTTGTTTTGTTATATTGCTTGCATGTGTTGAAAGAACACGTAGTCTAGATCAGCGTTCTCTATTTAGACGTGGTGGTGAGTCATTGGTTCATTTTCTTTGTTAAACTTGTAGCTAGAGATTAGCAGTCTTTGTTTCTTTAAGATCAAGTGAAGATGCCAATAATTGTTGCTCAGATTCTTTACAACTGGGAAGCCAATTGAAATTGTAGGAATAAGTAGCATAGAGAGTGTTCCCATCCTGTATTATTACCTTCTTAGTGTCAAAGAAACAGCCATAAATTTCAGGACATAGAACTTTCCAAGCTTGTTTAGTCTGATCTGTGGTTAGTGGGATGTTTCCTCTGTGTCTGTGCTTCTATTTAATTTTCCAGAGTTTTTTTATTTGTTTCTCTAGTATCTAAGCCTTTTATTTTCTTTAAATTTTAGTGTAAACCATATTGTTTCCCTACAGTTTCCAAAATGTTCCAGCTCGGTCCCTATAAAGTCACAATGTCAGCATTTTGTTTCAATCCTAACCCAGCTGTCCTGGTCCTGTTTGCTAATGGAAACACACAGATTTCTGATTTTATTTCTTAAACGAGACCCTCATTATTTCAATTTTTTCCTGCCCTTTTCTAGTTTACATAATAATTGAACTCCACTAAATTGTGTTCTTTGAACATAAGTAAACATATTTTACTGAAGTAAAAGGAATGGTACCAAATTGGATGGAAGGGTTAGGATTGAAATATTAGACATTGAAGCTTTTTAATGGAGAGCGCCAGGAGGGGGGGTTTCCAAAATTCATTAGTGTAAAAAAAAAAAAAAAAAAAAATTGATGGGGGAGCTTCAAAGAGATTGCAGTTCCTCTGAGCTAAAAAATTGCAGTGTTGAGTGTGAGTAACTAGGCAGAAGAGACCTGGTAGTGTTATCAATCTTACCTATAAAGTGCTCAAGTGGAAGTGAAATTAATTAGAATCTATAAGCTTGCCAATCATTAGCCTGCATCAAAGCATTCAAAGTGACTAAAAGAGTGATGAATATCTTAGAGATATAAGTTGTTGTTATTCATTTTGGGGCCCCACATAAATATATAAAAAAATCAGAAAAAAGAGAATAAAAAAAAAAGAAACACAAAATACAAGAAAAAATTGAAAAAAGTTGGAAAAAAAATATCAGTGGGAAGAACATGAAGAATGTCTAGAAAATTGCCGAAGACTGGTTAAGAAGGATCAAAATATCCAAAGTTAAAAAATTTACAATTCAATTTTGACTGGTGAAGGCCTTATTGACAAGAAAAAATCAATTTGGAAAGAAAATTCAAAATTGGATGTTTAAGAACTCAAATGTTTAAGAACTCAATTGAAATTTTTCAGGGTTTAATTGAATTTATTGAGGGTTTAATTGCAAGGAAAATTGGTTTTTGAGTTCAATTTAGGCTTTAATTGAAAGGAATTGAAGTCTAGGGGTTGAATTTCAATTTTGAAAAGCTAATTTGTTAAAATCAGGGACTTAATTGCATAAATATTAAAGTTTGATTGGCAATTCAGGACTTAATTGAAGAAACTCAAAACCAAGGACTAAACTATAAAAGGTGCAAGACTTCAAAGACTAAAATAGGAAAAATCAGGGGGGCAAATTGAAAAAAATTAAAAGTTTGATGATCAATTGAAGGTTAATTTTCATAAATCGGGAACCAAGGACCGAATTGGAAAAGACACTGAACTTTAGGGCTGCCAATTGAGTTTGGCAGGGGTTACATTGCATGAAAAAGTTGGGAGGCAATTACGGGTGCAATTAAAAGAAATTGGAAGAATAAAGACTAAATTGAAATTTGTCAAATCTCAAATTGAAAACCCTAATTTTTAGGGTTTAACTTAAACAACTTGTCACTCATATTTAATGAAAGGATTAAATGAATGATAACTGTTTTGACTGATAGCTATCAACCCCCGAAGGTTGTAAAAGAAATATTTTTTTTGGTTCAGTGGTGGTTTTTGGTATGTTTTAACTGATAGCTGTGGCTGTGGTTGTAAAACGTGCTTCAACATATATGCTTTAAAGTGCCTTTTATTTCAAATGATGCTAAACAGCCCCCGAAGCTTCATTTTATACCTTCTACCTTAGGTATAAGGCTTCGAAAACTCTGATGAGGCTTTATCCAATACTTGTAAAAAAGATTGCAGTGAAAGGATTACAGATGCTTACAATTTTTAGTTATGAAATAATAAATCTGTTTGCTATAATTATTATCAAAGTGATTATGTGAAGACGCTGCATGCACTACTGGCATATTAAAAAAAAACAATATTGTCTCTAACAATAGATTTTTTTATATAATATTTAGAACTGCTGTCATTTTTTTTTCAATTTTGATTATTAGCAACTCTTACGGGAATTTATTTGGTCTCTCCGTACTATTATGGAATGGGATTAACACATAAAGGAGTAGGAATAAAGCTGGGCTATATGCACTTCGAATTTTTTAAAGTAAAAAAAATAATTATAATGTTATTTCGTCTTTCAAAGCAATAAAGGGCTTCCATCCCATAAAGCATGCCACCCTTGCCCTTTTTAGTGATATTTAATGTCTTATAAGTTGAATCACATTCCACGCCATAAAGTTAAGCAATGGAACACAATGCTCCTTTCACCTTGTTGACCTTTGAAATTAACTTGCTTTGCTAAATGCTCAGTCTATGGCGTGCAACAGCTACCCCTATAGATTATAGAATGAAAACTTGTAGAAGAAATGTGAATGATCTCTAAACTTTTGCTTCTTAGAGCTTAGCTTGCATCATATTAATATCAAAGATCACAGAGGAAAAGAAAGTGATAATGCCTCATTGTTTTTGTTTTTCAAAAATTTGTAGTTCCGTGAAACTTAATGTGTCTTTTTTTTCTCGTAATTTCTTTTGTGATGGTGCCTTGCTAATTAGGTGATAATGAAGAAACAGCCATGAAACCCTGTTTGTTCCCACCTTCCCTGTTTTTCTCCTTATTTACACAATAAGTGAACACTGGGTTAGTGGACTTAAGCATCCATAAGAAAGTCTCTTATTTAGCTTTTTATTCATGGTGGTATTGAAATTTTGATATATTTGATTAATGCACTAGGAGTTCTGAATCCAGTTTGTTGCTGCATAACTTCACTGATTTGACATGTGAGCTCATATCTACCCTTCTAAGATAATTTTGTTTGTTGTTCTGGTAGTAATAAGTTATACTTCTCCTTCATTTTGTTAGATTCAATATTGCGGCAGACTTGATGGATCAAGCCAAGGATGCTGGGGAATTGGGTCTTGCTGGGATCTTTGTCTGGATGCGCTTTATGGCCACAAGGCAGCTCATATGGAATAAAAACTACAACGTCAAACCACGGTAAAACATTTGATTAAATGAGTACTATGATAAACTATTTTATCTAATGAGCGTCAGACCTTTGTGATATGAAAATTTTCACGTTCATTCCTCTCGAAAATTGACTTCAAAAGCGACTGACCCAACCCAGCTACGCTTTTCACTGCTCTCTGAAAGGAATGACAAATTATTTCTTATTAGTCACTTACCTGTGCAGTGAAATCAGTAAAGCTCAGGATAGGCTTACAAACTTGGTTCAGGATATTTATGCAAACAATCCACAGCATCGGGAGCTCTTGAGAATGATTATGTCCACTGTTGGTCGAGGAGGTGAAGGGGATGTGGGACAACGTATTCGGGATGAAATCCTAGTGATACAGGTCTATAGTGGATCTTTCTCTCTTTGCTTTCTCTATATATTTCCTTAGCATGTGAGTTCATTGTAAGACTGATTAGCTAACTATTTGTTGATTCTAGAGAAACAATGATTGCAAAGGTGGAATGATGGAGGAATGGCATCAGAAGTTGCATAATAACACCAGTCCTGATGATGTCATAATCTGCCAGGTGGTGCAAATGTGAATTTGATCATACACTTTTAGTGATTTCAAAATGTTTTTTTTTTTTTATATATATATATAAATTACTTCTTCTTTCAGGCATTAATTGATTGCATTAAAAGCGACTTTGACATCAGTGTGTACTGGAAAACTTTGAATGATAATGGAATAACAAAAGAGAGACTTTTAAGTTATGATCGTGCCATCCATTCCGAACCAAATTTCAGGAGAGATCAAAGGGATGGTCTCTTGCGTGATCTTGGAAACTATATGAGGACTTTGAAGGTTAGTTGTCCAAGTCATTAATATCAAAGCTTCATGTGTAGTTCAGTTTGAACATAAAGACTGCACTTGATTTGTTATCAATGTCTCATTGTTTGCTACATATTTTTCTTGGTTGGGTGCTTCTTACAGATAATGGTTTTCAATCAAGTGCTAAACATGAAATGATTTATGTCCTGGTCAATTTAAGAATTTTTAAGCATGTGGGATAATCAAATGGTGTGGATTGTATGAGCCTATGTATGTATGGAAGCTGTATATATTGTTTGAGATCACCTAGGAGGTGTTGGTCGGCTAGCCATACTCTATGGTAGTTGATGTTGGTTAATAAAGAAGCAGCATCTTGATAAGATTAGCATGAGATAAGGTATTTAAAACTTTATGTTGTTTGTGATCGTCTGCGAAGTGTTGGTGGGCCAGCCATGATCTACAGTAGTCATAGTTGGGTGGTGAAGAAGCAACATCTTGGTAAGATTAGCATGAGACAAAGGATGTTGAGATATATCTATACTAACATAATAAAGAACCATATATGAAATGTATACATCCTTTGGAAAGGCAGAAGGTGGCACCAATTCAAGACAGGTGGAGGGGAGCTCCATGGTTTAAATAATGCCTGTTACCTATTGTAAACCCATTACACTATGGCAATGCACCCTATCTTGTTGCTTCTGTTTTGACTTGCTAAATAATGACCATTTTCTCTTTCAAACCCTCGGCACCTGCTATGGAAGAATTGCACCCTGTTTAGTTTTTGGTTCTCATATCTCTATGAATTTGACTGTTAATGCATGACACGTGCGCATGCGCAACCAGTTGTTGGTTGAGATTAGAAGCCAGATTGTAGAGGGACGAATTGGTGGCTGCTTCACTTAATTGAGATGGGAAATTTGTCGAGGAAGGCACTAGAAATGCAGAAACAAATGAAACAAGCTGAAGTAATACTAGATGATCATTTCAAAGAATTGTTATGCTGGTTTTAAAGCAGTGTACAGGAAGTTTAGATAATAAGAAACTAAATGGAGGATATGGATCTAAGTAGCCAACACCAAGTTGATTGTAGCTGATCATATAGGTGTTAGTGATAAGAATTCTCTATTTTGTTTATGAGTCCATTAAGTTGTAAACTATTTGCTTTTGATGTTAAGTGAACTTCCTTTGACTCCCACCCTTGGCTTCAATATTTTGATACGATATAATTTTTTTATTTTGAATTTAGGCAGTTCATTCAGGTGCAGATCTTGACTCTGCTATTGGAAATTGTATGGGCTACAGATCTGAGGTAATGCCACTTGCTGAAGTTGCTGCACAAAGTTTTCTTTCCTTAGGTTTGATAATACTTTTCTCTTCCCTCCTCAGGGTCAAGGCTTCATGGTTGGAGTGCAAACAAATCCCGTTCCAGGCTTGCCATCTGGTTTCCCAGTAATGTTTTCAACTTCATTTTGAATTTTCAATCTAGATGTCATCTATACATGATAGAATGCTAAAATCAGCTGTGTATGTTCTGTATCTTTCAAACAGGAATTGCTTAAATTTCTACTAGAACACGTTGAAGATAAGAATGTAGAAGCACTTCTTGAGGTAATAGAAAATTAGATGCCAGAAGTTGTAATTACCATTTGCGCTTGTACTTCAACCATGGCCCTTTTGTTTATTTTAATACAGGGTTTGCTAGAGGCTCGTCAGGAGCTTAGAACTCTTCTATTTAAGTCCAAGGATCGTCTTAAGGATCTTTTATTTTTGGATATTGCACTTGACTCCACTGTTAGGACAGTTATTGAACGGGGTTATGAGGAATTAAACAATGCTAGACCAGAGGTAAATCTTACTTGTCAACAATTACTTTTTGCAATATGCTATGTTCAGTTTGTGTTATTCTTAACAAACTTTTATCCAATTTTTTCTCTACATACGTGCTGCTTTTAATTTCATTCTGTAATTTATATATCTTCTTGATTACTTCCTTGATAGCAGAAAATTATGTACTTCATCACTTTGGTTCTTGAAAATCTCGCACTTTCATCAGATGATAATGAAGATCTTATTTACTGCTTGAAGGTAAAATTTGACTTTGGTACTCTTAAATACGTGTTTTGACTTGCCTGTAAGAAAAAAATATGGTATTGCAATTATTTAGATAAATGGAAACTTTCCACTATCATTTGAACTTGCTTTTATTGCATATGCAGGGATGGAAACTTGCACTAAGTATGTCAAATAGCAAAAGTGACCACTGGGCGTTATTTTCAAAATCAGTCCTTGACAGAACTCGCCTTGCCCTTGCTTGCAAAGCAGAATGGTACCAGAATGTTTTGCAACCATCAGCGGAGTATCTTGGATCATTGCTTGGAGTGGACCAGTGGGCTGTATGTTTCAATTGTCTGAAAGTGAAAACCTTTTTCCTCGATATTCTAGATTATTTGTTTACCCACTCTCATTATGACTCATTTCAGCTGAACATATTCACTGAAGAAATCATCCGTGCTGGATCAGCTGCAGCATTATCTACACTTCTTAATCGACTTGATCCAATTCTTCGGCAGACTGCTCATCTTGGAAGGTCAGCATGTTATTCGTGCTAGTGTCTATGCAACTGGCTCCTATTTGATCACTAGGAAATTAGGGATTTTAATATTAATGACTGGTAAAGGAAATTTCCGATGCATTCAAGTATCGTACGTCTGAACAGTAAACATAGGAAAATAAATATGTAGCAGTACCAGACTGTAGCTCTGAAATGCTATTGTGGTTGTCCTGGAACAGCTGGCAGGTTATTAGCCCAGTTGAAGCTGTTGGATATGTTGTTGCTGTGGATGAGTTGCTCACTGTGCAGAATAAAACTTACAAGTTCCCAACAATCTTAGTTGCAAAACGAGTAAAAGGAGAAGAAGAAATTCCGGATGGTACAGTTGCTGTGCTGACGCCCGATATGCCTGATGTGCTATCTCATGTTTCTGTGCGAGCAAGAAACAGCAAGGCAAGCATCTGTTAGTTTGAATTTATGTCCAATTCTTTGCTGGGTAATGTTAAGAGGAGAACATTGTCAATGGCAGGTTTGCTTTGCTACATGCTTTGATCCTGATATTCTGGCCGACCTTAAAGCATATGAAGGGAAATTGTTGCATCTGAAACCAACTTCGGCAGATATAGCATATAGGTTATCCTATCGTCCCATGGCTTGCTTACCCATTGTTGCTCACAATCTGCACTGTTTCACAACTATTGTACTGAACTTCGTTTTTACCAATGATGAATCACAGTGAACTAAAGGAGGCCAAGCTAGCAGATTCAAGTTCAACTAACTTGAAAGAAGTCAGTCCTTCACCTATAAAGTTGGTCAGAAAGCAGTTCAGAGGCAGATATGCCATATCTTCTGAGGAGTTTAGCAGTGAAATGGTTAGGCTTACAAAATGGGATATAATCTATGTTTAATGAACTGCTTTATTTTTCTCATTCTAGAAATCAATACCATGTCCCAATGGTCGTTTGAACTGTACATTTATAGGTTAGTGAAATATTTATGAGGATTCTTGTATAGGTTGGTGCCAAATCACGCAACATCTCATATTTGAAAGGAAAAGTGCCGTCTTGGATCGGGATTCCTACATCAGTTGCTTTACCATTTGGAGTTTTTGAGAAGGTTCTAAACGAGGATTTGAATTGGGTAATTGCAATTTCTAAATTTCATTGTCTTTTGCTAGCAGTTTTCTATGTCTAAATCGACATGACTAGCTGGCTCAGTTCAGATATTGATTGCAAGATGGGGTGAACACCATTTCTGTTGTTTAATGGATGCATGCCAGATAATGTAGAAATTCAATAGGAGGGCTTAAAATTTTAAAAACCAACTTGCAAATGAATTATTTTTTGACAAAATGGAATTTGAACAAGGCAAATGCCTGACCTGAGAGTAATGAGAGGACATTTGTATGATGCACATCCACAAACCATCCACCAGTTAATGTTGTGCTAGGTGTCAAGATTGGTTATTGTGAAACTTCTTGATGATCAGGTGATGCTACTGTATTTTTCTTGAAAGTCGTGATGTGGAAGAAAACAGTTATTTCTTCTGTCCTTCGTTGATATCTTTGGCAAATAGTAAGATATTGTTGGATGTGCAATATGAACTCATTACTAAAATTAATTATTATCAATATCTAAATGAGGATGACTTGAAGTTACACAATGGTCAGCAGCAATTTAGTTTTTGTCAGCTTCAGAACGTATCTGATTTCTGGCATGCACTCCTGAGTCCTGGGATCTAGCACTTGCCCTGGTAAATGTCATTGTTCAGAAATTTTCCGCCTGACTCTCTCTGTCTCCCCCTCCCGTTAACTTGCAGGAAGTGGCCAATAAGTTGCAACTGTTGAAGAAAAACTTGGCAGAAGAGTCTAGTGCTCTTGGACAGATTCGCCATACAGTTTTACAGCTGGCTGCACCACCACAGTTGGTATGCTCTTTGTACTAATGATGCCCAAAATTTATTTCAGTCAACATAAATAGATATGTTTATATCTCCAGCAGAGGATATCAATCATAAACGAATATATATCCCCCTTGTTTCTATCCCCCCTTGACTATCAATCAATCACAAGTTAGGCAACATACATGCAGGCATTTTCAGATCTATATATGGGTCTTAAATCCTTAACTTTGGTTGTAAAATCCTGGCGATGGGAATATCCTTTTACTAAACCTCCCAATAAAACAGATTTTTGCCTCGGCTTTTCATTATTTGGTACACTTTACATTTGTTTATGGCAAATCAATTGTTTTATTAGAAGCAAAGAGGTACATATACATGGAAGTGACATGATTGGCCACGACTTTTTGGTGAACCAGTAAATTTAAATGTTGTATCAATGATCGTTACTTAAATTTAAATGTCATCATTAAGGCTAGAGTAAATTTTAGGTCCAAGAGCTGAAGACCAAGATGCAAAGTTCTGGGATGCCATGGCCTGGTGACGAAGGTGAACGAAGATGGGAGCAAGCATGGATGGCTATAAAGAAGGTAGACTGCTTTCCTTTGCTGGAAAAGACCATTTTGATCTCCAGATAATTTTGTCAATTTCTTGCTCTGTTCTTCCTAGAAGAACTCTCACATCCTTATGATGGTTTGTGGTTGACTCATATAATTCTGGTCCATCAACTCTATTCGTGATTTTATGACAAGTGGGCATATTGTGATTTCTTATGAGTCTACCTTGGAGAGAACTAAGTCTTTGATTGTATAACTGGAATAGTATCTCCTGCTTGCTTGTTGTAGATGTCGACAGGTACCCCTTTCCTAAATGTTTGACGGTCCCCTAATTTTATCCATGTTCAAACATGGCATGCGTGTGCTATATTTTGATCACTGGGAATGCTTGCCTGTAACTGTGCCTTGCAGTGTTTCTTCCAATTCTTGTCAAGCCTGTTTAATTATGTTGACTATTTTATTTCTCTGTTCATGGCATTGATCTGTTACATAATTCCTTGTCAGGTCTGGGCTTCAAAATGGAATGAAAGGGCATACTTCAGCACAAGAAAAGTAAAGTTAGACCATGATTATCTCTGCATGGCTGTCCTAGTTCAGGAAGTAATAAATGCTGATTATGCATTTGTTATTCATACAACCAATCCATCTTCGGGGGATTCATCTGAGATATATGCTGAGGTATTGTATTTTTGGTTCACTGTTTGCTTTTTCCCACTGGAAATTCTTTCACTTTAGGTGGAAGAAGCAAAAGGCATTGATTTAGTGCTCCCTCTTGATATAGGTGGTGAAGGGTCTTGGAGAAACTCTAGTTGGAGCTTATCCTGGCCGTGCATTGAGTTTTATCTGCAAGAAAAATGATTTAAACACTCCTCTGGTAAGCACCTTTCATATATTTTCTTTAGGTTGTTTGAACTTTAAAGTGGACATGGAGGACTAGCAAATTCAAGTAAACTAATTGCTTGTATTGTTGCTTCTAGAACTGGATCTATGCAATAGATGATGATATCCACAGTGCTAATAAATCACCCTAGTTTTTCTTGTTGTGTTTACCGTTTGCACTTACAACTTTGACATGCTGCAGGTGTTGGGTTACCCGAGCAAACCCATTGGGCTTTTTATAAAACGTTCTATTATCTTCCGATCTGACTCCAATGGTGAAGATCTAGAAGGTTATGCCGGTGCAGGCCTTTATGATAGGTATAATAATCAGAAAACTCTGACAGGGTGGATATCCAATGAGTTTAACAGGGAAGAAGGGACGGTGGATAGCAGGAGGAGATTGATAATATCAAATCAGCACTTGAAATTTCTGCAGAATCAGCTTAATCTGTTCAGCAATTGTCATGCCCATTACAAAACATGAGTGGCAGGAAGTCTGGTAGAATTTAGCTGCAATCATATGAACCGGATACCCGTGATGGGCTTAAAACCTTTTGATAGGCTAGATGCTCAATGTAGCCCAGAAATAAATAAACCTACGTGAAAACTAAATCATACTGAAAGGATTGCATTATTATTATCATTATCATTATTATTTGCTCATCAGTAGTTAACTATTTTGCAGTGTGCCAATGGATGAAGAAGAGAAGGTTGTGCTCGACTATTCATCTGATCCATTGATCACTGATGATAACTTTCGACGAACAATCCTCTCTAGCATCGCTCGTGCAGGAAGTGCAATTGAAGAGCTGTATGGATCTCCTCAAGACATTGAAGGTGTAATACGTGATGGTAAGGTCTATGTAGTTCAGACAAGACCCCAGATGTGATCTTCTCTTTCTTTTTTCAGAATTGCACTAGTCAGAATTGTATAAAATAGAAAAATCACAGGGAAATGAAGAAAGGGGAAAATATATGAATAATCAAGAAATGAAAAGAACAATAAATTCAAACTACAGCATTGATTATAGTCAAGCATCTGTTGATTGCAATGATGTACACTGCCATTTACCTGCTTGATAATACCGCTGTTGTATTTATTAGAAGTGTTTTGGTTCCCAGTTGAAACATCATGCTACTGCAGTTCTGCATCATGCGGAATGCGACTGCAATGTAAAGAAACGCTATGTGCCAGAAATCCCAGAAATCAGTGTTATTCAACCTGGCCTGGTTCACCAGATCAATAAGTGCTGGATAGATTGACACAATAAGCTCTTGCTTCTTAAAATTGCAATGTGTGGATTATTTGTTACTCGTCAAACGAAAATTTTAGAACGTACAGTACTGCTGATTGATTCGCTTGCTTGGGTGTAAAATCTTAGATTGAAGGGGGTGGAAAGAAAGTACTAAATGAGTGCGTGTTAGATACATTTAAATTTTAATAAGCATGAGCAATTTTAATAAGCATGAGCAATTATAAACAATGAGTTAATTCAAATTGACAACTTGTTTTAAGTTTTTTTTTTAAAAAAATAAAACAATATAGTTTTTTAAAAAAAACATTAATTTATTTAAAGTTAAACTTGAGTGAAACAAGATTTTAATAAGATAACTTGAATTTTACAGGTTTTACTTTTTTTTAACCTAGCCTTGATCAAATCCCAAATTAACCGGGTTTATGAGTCGAGACCAAGATTCAAAAACAATGGTTTAAATGGATGCCTAAACACGGAGCAGGAAACTATTGTTCAAATATTAATGGGCTTTTAATGGACTGGATTCTGGCAATCGGCAAGTGGTAATTACAGCATTATCTTTAGTGGCTTTAATCTGGATCCCGTGGTTATAAAAGGCTTCTTGTCTGTGCATGGCTCTGATCTGTTCATGAGCTGCTTTATTCAAATGGTATTATAATGTCTAATCATTCAACCCTGCAATGCTTATGGCTGGACCATTGCAAGCAACTGTGGCATCACCCATTTATGCATGCAGGATCTGAGAAGAATGGCCACCAATATAATTAAGAAGTAATGATGCAAGCTAGATTCTGTTTTCACGTCACAAATGACTGGCCTGGAATGATAAAACTACATGTGCATAGCACGCAAGGTGGAAATCAATCAAAACACATGAATACGAATAATCATCATGTGTCTTCCCGGTAGCAAGCAGTTCCCCTTCAGCTGTACTTTGTTCGAGCAACATCATCATGCTGCACATGGCCATTTAATAAGGATCGAGAAATGGACCATGAAAATGATGCCGTAAGCATGCTACACATCAACAGAGCACGAGTTGGTAGCAAATTTAAACATGCTAGCTACCCACCCTCCCAAATCATAGTTTAGGCATATATATAGCAATTTGGAGCAAAAGGGAGAGGTCAGCGACGTATGTATTTCAATGGCTGCCTGCCTCTTTGCAAACCCTATTGTGATTTTAGCTAGGAAAGCTGACCATGCCCCTGGGACAAAATTAATGATCGCTTGGCATTGCTGTTCCATGCTTGGAAACTTTTGCTATCTTCTTTTTTCACCTTTCAAGAACCTTTAGTGTTTAAATATTCGACGTCCACCCACATTTAGAGAAAATATCATTAAAGGAATCATATCTTATAGCCCTGGTGTGTCTAAAAATTACAGTCGCAGGGGGGGAGGATGCTGGGAGTTTTGACGTTTAAAAAAGGATAATGTCCAGTGGCTCTGAATTCATCATTACCATAACCATTCTTTAGCATGATTCTATTCCATCTCTTCTTTACATATGGGTCCAGGTGGAATTCTCTTTATTTTCTTTGACCTTTTAACACTATTCAAAAGCTAGATGCTTTGATGCTATTCTTCTGTAAAAGATACTGCAACATGCTACATGAATGTCTTATCAATTTTTTTTTGCTGTTTTGAACACAGCTTTCTCTTTGCAAGATCATGCACGACAATTTGTGTTGTTCTTGCTTTCTAAAGTTTTAGTAATCAAGTAAAGCATTGTATACAGTAGTTATCATTTTAATTTAATTTTTTTAATAAAAAAAACACGTTAAAAGACAACATTTTTATATGATAATTTGAATATTGAAACCGGCCAAAGTGGCTGACCAAAATTAGCGGCCAGTCTGATTAAGTCAATGAACTACAACAACGTTAATGATTACAAAGAACAGACTTGTCTTCCTTTGAGAGAGAATTGAATGTGAAGACCAGCAGAGCCCACTCGATGTGGTATTACATTTCATATCAGCTCATCTTTTTCGAGGTTTCTAGAGAGAATAAATCCACTATCCAGTTCCAAAAAGCTCGCCTTTGTTTCTTTGTGGGGTTTATCGTTCCATCACATGAATTGGTCTTAGCCAGGCATTCTCTAAGCCATTATATAATGATGCCATGTCTTGGTCAACCTGTTTTGAAAAAGAAACAATTCAGTGTAATGGAAATTTTAAAATATAATTTATATTAATTTTTAATATATTTTTTTCAATGAAAGTTTTTTAAATTTAAAATTTATACATGTTTTTATTACTTTGTGCTATATTAATTAGATTTTAATTAAAAAAAAGAATGATGATACATTTGATTAAAAAGACTTTGATATCATGTCAAAGAACAAATTCAATCAAATAGCTTAAACTATTAGGTGAGGTCCCAATATATGATTTGTATAATTATCGAGCATATCCTTTAAGTGAAAGACCTTTGAACTTGAAACTTAGATAGGTTATTAAGATTTAAACTCGTGATCATTTGATCATCAAGACTTTGATACCAAGTCAAAGAACAATCTTAACTCAATAGTTTAAATTGTTAGGAGAAATCTTAATATATGATTTTTATTACTTTTTAACACACTTCTTCAAGTGAAAAGCCCTTTAAGTTTGAAACTTGAATAAATCCACATTACATTGTATTTATTTTTTATAAAATAAATAGAGATAGTAAGATTTGAACTCATAACCGCTTGGTCATCAAGGATCTGATACTATATCAAAGAACTGATTCAAATTAAAAATTTAAATTTAAATTTTTAGATGAAATTTCAAAATATAATTTTTATTATTTTTTAATAAATCAGATTTTAAAAATCATCATAGTGGCTAGTTAGCTAGCTTGATTGACAAAGCCACCAAATGACATTCAACATTTTCTACCTAGGCTTCGGAACTGATAGTATAGTGCGTTTCATACAGTACATTCAAGATTATTTAGTAAAACAATTTTAATTACCACACATTTTTCTTGATATGCCAAAAATTCTTGAATTTCTAAATATTTTGAATATCTTAAAATATTAGATTGCTCATGAAGTTGGGAATGTGATTTATCTTCTGAATCGAGAGTAATTTAAAATGTCAAGACATTCAGTATATTCTTCACTCGAATACCCTATATTTTATATTAGATGGACTAAAATAACCTAGATTTTACTAGTAATTAACAACACACATACTTTAGGTAATTAGTTTATACGTATTTGCCTGGGTATTAATTTGGATGTTTAATTATATAAACTTCGATGAGTTTAATCTAATAATATCAAAAGTATTAAACCAATATGTATGTTATTTAACTTTGTTTACTAGATATATTAATTTGATAGTTATAACTTCATAAATTTAAATTTATTTCAATCTTTTAGTTTTAAACACGTGTACATATGTTAATATTATACAAGACATTAATTATCTTATAGTTAAATTAGATACTTTAATACTTAAGGGTAGAGTAGTTAAATACTTAAATTTCTCGTGAATTTCCGATGATAAACGAACACACAATAAAGACATAATATTATAAATTTTTATTTTCAACCAAAAATAAATATTACATTTTCAATAACCATATAATTCCAGCAAGACATCTAAAAATCCCAATACCAAATATTATATTGTTTTTTCAAAATAATATTTTTTATTTTTATACATCGCAAGGGAAAACCTCCAAAAGAGTGTTAATAATTACTTATATAAAGATTGCTTATTTAAAATCATTTGATAAAAATGAAGATATTTCATAATATCACATGAATACTCAGGAAAACGTTTAACAAATAGTGTATGTGATCATAGTAATTAGTAATTTCTAAATATAATAATCTGGTTTTGTTAACGATGTGGCATCATGCTTAACAGTGAAGCATTCTATTAACTTTATTTTAAATGATGATGTTCTTGAAGAATCACAAGCTCCTTTTTATGATATAATGATTTTAAAAACTTTTAAAAATTATTATTAATAATATTATCACGTTTCCACTAGAATCTTAAGAATTTTATGCTTGGTCTTGAAAATTATTTAAGATATGTTTTGAAATTTTTATATCACATACAAAAAATTTTATATGTATCTTTGAATAGGTTCTAGGTAACCAAGAAATCGAATCTAAACTATTTAATTTTTAAATTTAAATTTAGGTTATTAGATAATGATATTGATATAGAATATATACTCCGCCATAGATCACATCTCTAAATTGAAAGTCTTGAAATCATAAAACAAGTATAAGAGGGGATTTTATCTTTCTAATATAATTTGTCAAATGTTTTGATAAACTAGCTCAAATCAAAAAATTGTATAAAAAATAACGATTTAAATAAAAAAAATCAAACTGTATATTAAATCTAATTTCAACCATAAAATAACCCAAATACAAACCTTAAATATAAATTATAAATCAGATCTCAATCTAATCTTGCTAGTTAGGATTTGTTTTTAGGGTTATTGATTAATGTTTGTTTTTAGAATTAGTAATTAGTGTTAGTATTCAAGATTTATTATTTAGATTTAAGATTATGGTTTGGGATTAAATAATTTTTTACTGTTTGTAATTGGGATTATTTGATTTTTTTTTAATCAAAATTAAGGATTTCAATTATATTTTTATTAAAATTATATTATTTTTCAAGTATTTTTTTTTATCATGTGCTATGGTTTGTCAAGCTATGCTAATTTTTTTAAAAAAAATCGCACAACAGATAAGAAAGATTATTTAGGAGTCATATTTAACCCATTATAGGATACTGAGAATTACCGAGAAGGAGGGCGCCATTGGCGAGGAGAAAAGGAAACGTTTCTTTTAATCCAACAATTTCTTCTTTTGATACCATGAATGAATCTTGGATTGGATTGAATCTCATTCTCCTTCCATGGAAGGACACCACCTGCCTAGGGCTGATCGTCAAGGGATGCACACGTGTGTAGTGTAGGGGACCGGTTCTGCCGACAAAAAAACTCCGGTGACAACCACATTATATCAAGGACAATGAAATATGACCGACTACGAATACTTTGATGTGACCTTTCATGGCATTCGACTCATCGTTTTAGAAAAAAAATTAATTATTTTTATTTTTGAATTAGTTTTATGTTTTAATAGTAAAAATAAATTTAAAAAATATATTATTTTAATATATTTTCAAACAAAAATTTTTAAAAAAACAAATACTACTACAATATTAAATCATATTCACCCAAGAACCTTCTTTTCCACTCTCAAGTGTTAAATTAATATTTATAATAAAAAAAAGGGAAAATGTCAATTATTGACATCTTACTTGCGATTTTCTTTTTTCTTTTTGCTACAAGTGTGGCCCTTTCTGGAATATTAGGGATTGTTCGGCAGAGTAATATTCTAATTGTTTTTTAGAAAAAAAAAAAAGGAAAAACCAGAACTTTATTTTATTCAAATATAATTAATAACACTCATTCTTATTTCCTTTTTCCAGCAACCTCGAGCCAAATTAATGGCTTCGAGTAGGAGACACGAGACAGAACCATGATTGCAGATAAGTATGGATCCAGTCACAATTGAACGGTGAGGAGGACGCAAGGTTAGTGCAGGTTGGCCCATCCATCTAACTAAAAATAATTAATCTCTACGTAATCTATGATGGAAAGGTTAATTAATTACTAATTGCATGCTTAAATACACAAGAAATTAACTTTGGCTCTACGTATACCACAATAACCTTATACTTTGAACCTTTCTTTCCTGGCTCGACATTTAGCTAAAGAAACTCACAGGTGAGTGACCTAAAGGAGGCAACAAACGACTGGCTTCTATAAATTTCAGGTCGATGAACAGTCAAAGTAGCAACTCTTCCTAAATTTCCTCAATCTGGTGTTGTTTATTTTCATCTTTTTGGCATAACAACTCCAGCCTTTTCTTCTCTCAGGATGATGAAAGAAGGAAAACACTGAATTCCCTGGCTACTTGTAGATTCTATCAGAAAGCAGCTCGTCTCTCTCTATTATCCACGCAGGCTATATAGACAGTAAAATGAAAGGAAAGTGGATTGTGAATTCGGGACAAGAGCAAATGTCAAGGCAGAAAAAAGAAAAAGGTGACAAGAGCAGTACTGGCATGTGCAATTCTTCGTTGGCTGGACTTTTTAGCAGTCTTTTCTATTATATTACAAAATCACTCGCATTAAAATTGCGTTGCCATGAATATTAACATCATGCCTGGATTGAAATAAAAAAAGAAGTTAAATGTTGATTAAGGGATAAAGTATTAATTAGAGGACGTTTATTCTGTCCACGACCATGACTGAACGTTTTAAAATTAAAGTGTTAATTCTTCTCTCTTTATTATTATTTTTTATTTTGGCATTAAAAAAAGTTTAAGGTCTCCGCTTACGAACATAATTGAGTGTTTTTTTTTTTTAAATGCCTTTCCATGTCTTCTTTTATATATTTCCACTATATAGTTAAATTATATTTATTATCTTATTTAACAGTTTTATTAATTGAAAATTTTATTAGTATTTACATTAACAGTCTATCTATAATTATTTTATCGACGGGATCACGGATGGAAAACGTCCATTGAAAAAATATTTATCGGTAATTTCTAGTTTGTTGATAAATTCTTCATTAATAGAAAAATTGACCTAAAAAAGTCAAATATGACCCTTTGAATGGGATATTGCTGCCTCTGGTGAGGAGTCCAGGTTCCAATATAAAGCTGAAGGTAGTAACAAGGGACAAGGGTCTATCAGATTAGGCCTCAAAACTAGAGGTGAAACCCAATATCTATCTCTAGTAGGGGGAAAGTAATTATCCCCGTTAAAGAAGTTCTTACCCTATTATTATTAAGGAACCTTAAGGGGAAGAAATGTTGTCTTGGGCCCTTTAGGATAATGCCCCTAGCATGTTAGGTACATAGAACATGGAGTTTGTTAATGGTTGGCAACCAGGAAAGTTCGTGGCTCAAATTCCTGCTAGGACTGAGCATATAAGCTAACCTATCTTGGGTTCTGCCCAAGGTCTATTTAAAATTGTGGTCCTTTTTTGCATGCATGCACTGAGTATTCCTTCCCTCTCTAAGGATTTGTGCCAAAAGTTTTTAGATATTATAGGTTGGGTCTAGGCCAGCTATACCCTAATTGACGGATAATCTTATTTGTTTTTATAAGTTTTTTAGGCTCATCAGAATCGAGCCTACAGTCAATGTATTTAGGACTTGTTATCATCTGTTTGCTGGCATTGATCGATGGTGACAATGATATGCGTCAGCTCTTTACCTTTTCCAACAGACCCACAAGAGTCATGAAAGGAACCTTATAGGGAAAGCCTATGCATGCCAAGAAATAAAGGGGAGGTGACTGATAATAAGCTATAATGGGTCAGTCAGCCCTAGAGATAAGATGCAACAAATCTAAGGGTATTCCTATTTTTAATGGGTGCCTCCCCTTGATATGAACAGTAGGTCTCGTCTGAGCTCAAATAAAGAGAAAACACGTGTTGTATTAGCATCGACCTCAACCGAGTATAACGTCAATATGATGACCAAAGGGTGTTATCAGGCCATGTTAAAAAGTATACAGCTTTTTTATCCCTATTTTTGTTCATCTAAGTTTATTGCTAACTTTGTTTTTATACGGTATTAATAGTTGAAGGAGAAGGAGAAACATTAACAAGGTCTGTAAAGAAGAGTTTAAGAAGAGGGTCTTCATCTCTTAACTCGAGTAAAGGCATGACTGGAAAAGAGATGGAGGAAAACCTTATCATTGTAGATGAACTCTATGTTTCTAAGGAAGTAGTGGTAGGAGCCAGGACTCCCGCTGGAAATGAAGCTTGGAGTCAAGCAGATCTGACTCCCCCAAAAGTAATTGTAGGCGTTGTTGCTTGTCATTACTTAGGTATATATTTATTTCTCTCTGAGGTATAGTTAACTCGACAACTTAGATATCCAATTTCTATTGAAATCATGGTCTTAGTTTTATAAGTGAGGAGAAAATAGAGTTTCTCCAGTAGATATCTTATGGGTAGTTGACTCACTTTTCCTTGGATAGTTGCCAAAGAAACTTCATATGTTTTATGGTTTGAACCAATATTCCATTTGTACCATTGTTGAGAGCTTTTAATCTCTCAAGGTTCCGATGACATTCGTGAAGTTGACAAAAAGTATAGCCCAGAAATCATGTTCTGACTTAAAGAAAAAGTTTGTCTTACTAAGTCCCTAGGTAAATAAGGGAAATCATGTTCTGACATAGAGTAAAAAAAATTGTCTAATCTTCTAACTCTTATACAAACAATGTACATCTAGTATTCTCAATATATCATGTCTTCCAAGTTGATTTAGAGCATTCTTGATCATTAAAATAGTCTTTTTTACTTAAGAAACTTCATTGGTAACATCAACAGGATCATAAGAATGCACACCATCCTCCTAGTTGAGTGATGTTTTTTTCTTTGCGGAGGTTCTCTTGACTGATATACTGGTGTTCAATAAAGAGTCGGACCTGATTGAAGAGTGGTTGATGCTCTAATAGAGTAGCCATGTCAGCAGCTATAGAGAGGTCCGTGAAACGTTTCATCTCAAGAGTATCGTGATCGTTTATCATTGATAGTGATTAGGGATGTCAAAGACCAGTTCTAAATGAAAAATTGATGGCTTTTTTATTAGTTTTCCATAAACAACGCCAATGATGAGGCTCTAAAAAAATCAAGTAGCTTAGGAGCAAGGCTTATGTGTTGGATAATTAGTTAATCTCTTGATTCTAGCAATCTAATCTATTCTCCCTAGCCAAGGTGCCTGGTAAGTTAAAGTGATCAGTGACTGGTACCTGCAAAAAATCTTATTTGATAGATTTGAGAACTCTCAAATACTTAAGTATCTTTTTAGAGAGAGAGTTTTAGAGAGAAATGTTCTAAAAATATGCATGTATTAGATAATAGAGATAGTGAACCTTTCGCTTGATTTATTTGTGGGGTATATATAGCCCATGAGTCTTGTTCTTTTGTGAAAAGAAGAAACTAGGTAGTAATTTTCTTATGATAATATCAGCGAGGGATAAATATCTCTTATACATCATTATTATTGATTGCAAAATGTTAAGTCTTTAGAAGACTTTTATATACTTAGGGTTGTTGAGAGAAGAGAGTATCATTGACCTTAACATTTTACGTTAAAAGTCATAATAATAGACAAATACAGTCTTGTAGCCCAATATGGGACCTATAAAGATTGTTAGTTCTATATCCATACGATATTGGCATGATGTTAGGTCCAGAGATGTTGGGTTTAGCAGTTCCCCACACCCACGTGTTCTTGGGCGCTGAGCCCAAAAAAGTTGGGTCTCATAACTCGTCAGACCCATATATACCGAGAATCAACGCATAGTCGAGTCTGATGGCGTTAGGTCTCACAGCTCGCCAGACTCACATGTATTTGGCCTCAGCTCATAAATGAGCTCGAGGACATTGGGTCTGGTAGCTTGTCAAACCCACATGTACGTGGGTTCGACTAGGAGCTGAGCCCGATGATGTTGGGTCTGATAGCTTATCAAACCCGTATCTATTTGGTCTTAGCGTGTAGCTGAGCCTCAAGGATGTTGAGTCTGGCAGCTCACCGACCCACATGTACATGGACTCAGCACGTACCTGAGCCCAAGAACACTGGGTCTGGTAGCTCGTCATACCAATATATATTTGAACTCGACACATAGTTGAACCTAAAAATATTAAGTTATCTCACTACCTTTAGCCCTTTTAATCCCTAGCTTTTAAACAAACATACCAAAGATATATTATGAATTCCACTTTCAACTTACCAACTAGTTGTTTAAAGATGAAAATCTCCGTTGCAGGGGAGAAGAGAAGTGTATATGATGTCTATTCCACTAATTCATTTCTTTTATTCGATGGATGAAACCATTCAAGCAATGGTTTTGGAAAAACGCTTCCTACTACTCCGAAGGTAATAACTTATTCTAATTAAAAATATATTAAAATAATATTTTTTTTATTTTTAATATTAATACATTAAAACTATCAAAACAATATTTAAAAAATATTAATTTAAATATTATTTAGCATTGCGATCCAATTATGATTTTGTAAATTTTTTATTTTTTTAACTTCAAATTAGTATTTTTTTAGTGTTTTTTTTATGATTTTAATATGCTAACATTAAAAATAATATGTTGATTTTAAAAATAAAAAAAAAAATATTTCAAAAAAAATACTTTAAAAAACAACTTTCAAACACCATCTTAACGTTTTTTTTTCAAAAAAAAACAATTTCCAATGTAGATATTTCATTCTTCTTGTGGTGTGTTTAGAACTGTGATAACGGTTTTTTTTTAAAATATTTTTTCCTCGAAATTGCATCAAAATAATAATTATTATTATTTTTTAAAAATTATTTTTAACATGAACGCATCAAAATAATCTAAAAACACTAAAAATATATTAATTTAAAATAAAAAAAAATTAAATATTTTTAAAAACACTTAAAAAAAAAAATTCCTACTCACTAACACCCTCATTCTCACCCTGTGATCGCTGGGAAAGAAAAATCATTAGGAAGACCCAATAATTAAATTTACAGGAAAAGAGAGATCTGTGGGACAACCACCCCATAGGTCTCAAAGATTCAGTTTCAGTCTTAAAACCAGTCATTTCATGTAGGGACTATAAATATGCACCACTATCCATTTTTTTGTCAGAGGGAGTAAGTATGGACATTTTTATTTCTTGAAATATATATACTCATAGAATATATATTGGGCTGTTAAAAACTGGTTAAGAATATCCTAATTATTCTTTTTTTTAATTAATATGGGTGTTCGGATCAATTTGCACGTACCTTGACTAATCTCACAGACCTTGAAATTAACAATCATGTAAGTCTCTCCAGTTGCTCTGAGAGGACTCGAACTCGTAATCATTAGAAAACAAACTCATAACCTGACCAATTGAACTACCTCTCAGGATTTCTAATTATTCATTCTTGATTTAATTATTATGTTTATCCACAAAGCATTATTATCAAATCAGATCCAGTCTAATATAATAGTTTAACTTTGTAACTTACCTTACTAGTCTAATTTTATATCAAACCAGGTTACGAGTTAACTCAATAATTCAATAAATTAATCTATATTCCAGTCTAGATGTAACCTAATTTAACAAAAAAACACCCAAAACAATATAATTTTAACCTTAAAAGAAATCTTGAAATGAAAATGTTTTGGATTAACCTTGATAAATATATATATTGATCCATAAACGAGGCCGGGTTTATTATTATGCCCCCAAGGCCTAGCAACAAGGCACGGCTCCACTGGTAAATTTGAATTACCTTTGCTAATTGATTTGGAATGAGAGTGACACCTTGTGGGCCGCCATGTATATATAAAACCTCCATTTTATTTTCCACAGGTGCATGCCTGGGCACAAGAGACTTGGAAAAAACAACCGAAACAAGAAGTGACAAAGGGACAGCTAGGGAAGTGGTAGGCATCATTGCCAGAACCCTAAAAAGGGGCAGTGGAATGCTGAAAAGGCACATCCTTGCCCTAAATCTAAAATGCGTTTAGACTTAAAATTGACAGTATTAATGAGTAATTATTCTTCTTGCTGAGGATGCCGACGAAGGAATATGCCCTTCTGACTACAGAAATGGTCTCCGAGAAAGCAATATATCAAGCGAACAGAGCATGCGTGCCCATGACAAGGGGGAGTGCATTGTAGGTATTTGACGAAATGATCAGCAAAAACAAGAGATGGAGGAAACAAGACAAGATTTTAGCATTTATTTGTCTTAGTGATTACTTGTATGATACTTAGAAAATCAATTATTTGTCGAGCCTCGTAAATAAGCAATGCCTAGCTAGCATCTGTATGGATACTCAGACACCCAACAACAAAGTAATCAAGAACAATCACTATAGATTACTAAGTGTAATAATAGTTTTGTCCTTCATTATGCAAAACAAAAAAGTCTTTATATGAGGACAAGATAATCTTTTCCATTGGACTCATTTGATTATATGAAATTAATTGGGGTATAATGGTATGTTAATTTTTTATATAGTTAAATGACATAAATATACTTAAAAAATAAATAAAAAATAAAAAAATAAGAGGGATTTTTACATCATTTTATTTTTTAAAAATAAAAAATTTACTTAATTACTTGAAAAGTAAAAATAAATAGCGGGGTGCACTACAGTGTAGTGCAATTGTTGAAATTTTTTTATCTTCTGTCCTTGAAATCGTCCTCTTATTTATTTTTATGTATTTTAATTATAATTTTTTTTCTTTTTATTCGTCTTTATTTATTTTCAATTCGTTTTGAATTTTTTTTAATTTCATCTATTTTTCTTTGATTTTATTTAATTTTTAAATCAAGTGTGACACTTATTATTTTGATTATTGTTTTTTTAATTATTTTCTTGATTTGTTTTTTTTCTCAATTTTATCTTTTAATATTTTATTTTATTTTATTTTTATCTAATTTTGATCATCATTCTTTTAATTATTCATTTTTAATCCTTTTCTTAATTTATTTTTTTATTTTATCCCCCAATATTTTATTTTATTTATTTACTATCCAATTTTGGTCCATATTCTTTCAATTAATCTTTTTTTTTTATCTTTTTTCTTAATTTGTCTTTTTTTAATTTTGTTCCTCAATATTTTATTTTATCTCATTTTGGTTCTTATTCTTTTAATTGCTTTTTTTTATCCTTTTCTTATTTTATAGGGTTATCTCGGATCGCAGATTAGTCAAGTTAATCCGGGTTGTTCTAGATTTTTTTTCATTGTTTTTTTTTATTTTTTTTCAATTTCATCATTTGAAATTAAGTTATGGGTCTTGAGCTATTTTATTTTTTATATTTTTTTCTAAGGGGTTATCCTAGGTTGCGGGTTAGTTGGGTTAACTCGGGGTGACTCGAGTTTTTATTCAATGTTTTTTTATTTATTTAACTGTAATCCTTTTTTTCATCTCATTTTTTAAAAAACAATATTTTTTAATCCTGAATCTCATGTCACGGGTGATGGGTTAGTAGAGTGAACCCAGATTAACTCGGGTTTTTTTCTTCAACGTTTTTTTTTTTAATTTTATCATTTGATGTTAGGTTATTGGATTTTAAACTTTGTGGTTTTTTGTTTTTTATTTTATAGGGTATCCTGATCTAATATCTCATGTATTTGTCAAATTAACTCGACTTAAACATTTTTTTTATTTTTTATGTTAAATAACCTATAAAGCCAACCTTTTTTATATATATATATATATATAGCCAAGATGCTGGGAAAGACTGAAACCTATAAATTTGAAATTTATGTTGTGAGAACCGGACCTGGACTTAAATATTTGAATTAAACTCCAAATTCTGCATTCCAAAATTTTCTCCGATTACCGAGAGAACTTTTCGGCCATTCCTTTCCAACGGAAATATGCCTATCTTTTGGTAATAAAATTATTGATATAATTTATTTTAAAAAAAAACGGGATGAAATTATTTTCGAAATGTTAATTAGTAAAACATAATTATTATTTTGTAACTCAATGAAAAAAAATTAAAAACCCATGAAGACAATATAACAAAACCATGCACGTATAATATCAATATAATTTTTTATATGATCCTATTCTTGACAAAAACAAAATTGCAAGTAAAATATTCTATAGTAGCTGATTTTTTATGATTTTGTAATTAAGTTATTTTGGTTTGAAAATCATAGCTTAGTTCTTAACTAGTGATTTGGAAATTATAACTTCGTCCTTCACTAAGGTTTACTATCAAGTGTTTTTTAAAACATCCAAATTGTCCTTTAAATGCCCTCTCGATTTTAATTGTTTCTAATAGGTGCATAGAACTAAGAATTTTGACTAAAAGAGGGGAATTTTAAAAAAATCAATTAAATCAAAACATGTAATTTATTAAAAAAAACTAAGTTATAACACAAAATAAGTGTTAAAGAATAATATAAATCATATCTTGAGATGTTACTTAATAGCTTAAGTTATTAGGTTAAATTGGTTCTTTGATATAATATCAGAGTTTTGATAACTAAGTGATCACGAGTTCGAATCTCATCATTCCTATTTATTTGATAAAAATTAAGCACAAGATAGTATGGGCATGTGCAAGTTTCAAGCTTAAAGAGCTTTTATTAACAAAAAATAATATAAATTATATTTTAGAACTTCACCTAACAGTTTAAGTTATTACATATAAAAAAAATATTAACAAAAAATAAAACTGTAACTTATCATGATATAAGATATAGGTTTTATTTAACGGTATGGTTATATTTAAATATATTTTTAGAATATGTTTAAATATTTTTAATATGAAGAGGTTAAAATTATTAAAAATATGAATATAATCTTTTTAAAACTGAAATGTGTTTACCTTATTACCCAACACACATACAAATTATTTTACAATATTATGTGCGTAAGCATAATGTAAGCATGCAGGTGCGCGTGCCACCACAGAATGCTCACCACAATAAGAAATTACCTTCACTCTTGGAAAACGACGGCTTGAAGAGCTACGTGGTGCTTGGAGAAACTCAATTAAAGTAAAAAAAATTAGCCATTCATGGTGTTATGTTTTTCTTCTCTCAATAATATCTATATATAAATAATTGAAAAAAAAAACAATTCTCAATGTGTTTCATGGTGGGGATATACAGGCTGCTTATGTATTAGTATATTTAAATATTAATCAATAAAATCATTATTCAGCCTCTCCGTATTGCTTGTTAAAAGTGAACTTATTAGCTGTAATTCTCTTGTTTGTGAGCATATCTTACTTTTATCACTAATCTCCATGGTTATTAAATCTAATTAGCTTGGAAAAATAATGATAAAACAAATGTTGGGTCGATGAAAGGAAGTTAGCTTTAGTTTGATAAATAATGGTAATTAAATGGAGAATCATAAAAACAGAGTTGCCGAGACAAGGAACGTCTAGGGAAGTGAGAAAGAGAACACGTCAAAGCAAAGAACTTTGGAAACCCAGAATCAAGTGTAATTCCTATCTGTCCTCAACACCGAAGTAAAGAATAACAGAACTCAGGACCCCTATAAAATTAACACAAAAGCTAAAGTTTCAGTCCTTGTATTGGAGACTGGAGACATAACCTCCTCTCATCATCATCTCTCTCTCCAGTTTCTTTTTCGACACAGTACTATTTCTTAAGGGAAAAAAAAAATCTAAGAAAAGCCAGCCCAACAGTGTGTTATTTTAATCAGCTCGTGCTTAGAAGTTCAAGGTGTCAGACACATAAAACCAAGGAGGAGCATTAGAAGCTGCGACTGGGAACGAATAGAGAGGGGAGAAACACAGATAAAGAGAGGAGAAGTCTTAGTTTTGTTATTTTTGGGGGGTTCAAGAGCTTTGGAAATGGTGAGGGATTGAGTGCAGTTGCTTAGAATGGTGATTATGTGCTGGATGGATACAAAAACTAGGAATAAATGGGGTTATTTTGATCACAGAAGAAGACAACATCAATGTACAAAACGAACAAATACCACTACAGATTTGGCGAAAGAAATGACACCGGGAAGTTTCTCAAACATGGCTTCTAGCTGGTGTAATAAGAAGATCTCATCCGTCATTTCAGTTTTTGTATGCTTTCTTCTTGTTGTTTCTTCAAAGATTTGTCCTGTTTCATCCTCGGAAACCGGCAGTCGCCATGCAACCAACCAAACTTTCCGACCCCAAGAAGAGTTACAGAAGTTGAAGTATATAAGAAAGCATCTCGAGAAGATTAACAAGCCTGCTGTCAAGACAATTCAGGCATTCTTCTTTTGTCCCTAATATATAACCTCATTCTATCTGGTTTTGTACTTTTAATTCCCCCTGTTTTTGCTCTGTTTTCTTGAGGTTTGATATGCTGGTTGGTTCTTGTTTGTCACTGCAGAGTCCTGTCGGTGATCTTATTGACTGTGTTTTGTCCCATCAGCAACCAGCCTTTGATCACCCTCAACTTAAAGGACAAAAGCCATTGGTACTTGAATTCTACCGTATTACTTGATACATTTCAACTTTGATGGTTCTTCTCGGAAAAATCATGCTTTCAAGCTCAATTATATATGTGATGTTAAAAGTGTTCTTTATTTTCAATTTCTTGAATGAATTTGCAGGAGCCTCCAGAGAGACCAAAAGGTCTTGAACCAACAGGCATGGTAACTGAAAACTTTCAGTTGTGGGATTTGTCTGGTGAAGCATGCCCAGAAGGGACAATTCCAATCAGAAGAACAACTGAGCAAGACATGCTAAGAGCAAGTTCCATTAGAAGATTTGGCAGAAAATTAAGAAGGCATGTTAGAAGAGACACTAACAGCAATGGCCATGAGGTCTTCTCTTCTCTCTGTCTCTCTCTCTCTTCCCCTTCTTTTCTGTTAATCACAGCCTTCATAAACTTAACAACATAAAAGAAAGTAGTCAAACAAAATGGCGAATGTCTGATGGACCTGCTGATTGTCTCTTCTTTTTCATGTTGCTTTTTCTGAAGCAACTATCGTATTAAAAACACAAAGAAAGATTAAAAGCTTAGAGAAACAAAAAACTGCTTTTTGAATTTTTTAAAGCCTTCATATTTATTAAAACAAAGGGCATTAACCTCCCTTATTATTATTTTTTTCCTGCGTGAAAAAAAAATAACGTCCATTTACCTTACAGAGTATGTGATTTGAATGCGTTTGTCATCATGAGAAAAAGGAATTCTGGCTGCTGAGCAGATTTCTATTGATAGTAATTCCAGACTTTCTTGGTCTTCTTGCCAAGTAGTGGTCACTGTTCTTACTTCTTTCACTTATTTGGAACTAAATCGTTTTTGGTTAATGAGTTCTCTTTTGACTCTATGTGTGAACTCATGCCAACGAGATCAAGGTCTGTAAATAGACCTGAGAGACCCACCAATTTCAAAGAAAAAGAAAAGAGAACACATCTAATCTAGCTATTCAGGTACCGTCAAATATACAAGGTTATTAGACCTCAAGGGCCACTAATATTACTATCTTGAAAGTGACAGTAGGCTGAACACTGAAGTTTCCATCGTGTATTTATTGTCCTTTGCTTTCAAATTGTTGGGTTACAGCATGCGGTTGGATATGTGACTGGAGATCAATATTATGGAGCGAAAGCCAGCATAAATGTGTGGGCACCCAGGGTTTCCAGTCAGTATGAATTCAGCCTGTCACAAATGTGGGTCATTTCCGGTTCATTTGGCGATGATCTTAACACCATTGAAGCTGGATGGCAGGTATACAAGGGACTAATCTCCCGCAAAAAGTCTTCTTCGCAGAAAAGATATGCTACTGCTAGTAATAAATACTCATACATATAACTAGCTAGGCATACCTGCCTGTATCTTCATCTTTTTCCTTCAACAAGCCTTCATTTTTGCATATACCATATCACACATATAACTAGTTAGTACCCGCGTAGCCATGACAAAGCAGCATTACTGGTAGCTTAATTCTACCAAATTCACCATCCATAGGAGAAAATAATTGAAGATTGACTGCAAATGCTTAAATGCTATTACCTGTGTGTGTGAGCATGCACGCGTAGAGCTTACGAATTATGGAAACAAGGTAGAGTTTGAACACATTGGTTAATATCTGGAATTCACATTTAAAGCAGTAATCGGAGCTCAACTACCTCTCACTCTCATTAATTTTTGTGATGCAGCAATAATGTTTAATCCATTAAGTATGTATTTGCAGGTTAGCCCAGAACTGTACGGGGACAACTATCCACGGTTCTTTACATACTGGACTGTGAGTGTATATATGTGAAGAACTTGGCTTCGTTTCCTTCCATTAACTCTTTCCTTGCCCTACCTTCAACTGTAACATCAATCATGACGGCTTTCTAATTCATAGCTTAATTTCTAACAACAGTCCGACGCTTATCAAGCAACTGGATGCTACAACTTGCTATGCTCAGGCTTCGTCCAAACCAACAATAGAGTTGCAATTGGGGCTGCTATCTCTCCAACATCCTCCTACAGTGGAGGACAGTTTGACATTAGCTTATTGGTTTGGAAGGTAAAATAACTTCCTTTTTTTTTTTTCTTTCCATTCACTCACTGCCACTAAAAACATCAAAAGAGAACATCAGACATGAAACTAGTAACATCCTATGCCTTGTATGGTGAAATTAGGCGATATTTCTTTCATAAAAAATAGTTTTTTAAAAAAATTATTTTCTAAAAAATTTAGTTTAATTTTCAGAAAAATATATTTTTTTAGAGGGAAAACATATTTTGAAAGTTGCGAGAAACTAAAAAATATTTTGTTATTTGTTAATGATATCAGTTTTTATCATTATTTTTTATTATTATTTGTTTTTTATATCCTTTTATTAATTTATTTATTTTTATTTATCATATTTGATCTCTATTTTTTTATTGCTATTTATTTTATTTGAAATAATTTATGAAATTGATTTTTTTTAATTTCATCCTCTTTTATTTTTTTATCCGTCAGATTTGTTTTCTATTCTTTTGATTGTTATTTGTTTTATTTGAGATGATTTATGAAAAAAAAAAATTCAATTTCATTATTTTTTAACTTTTTTATCTGTCAGATTTTGTTCATATTTTTTTAATAAACTTAAATAAAATTAAAATATTAAAAAATTATTTTTAGTTTATTTTCTATAATATAGTTCCAATTTATTTTCTATAATACTATCAAATATTAAAAAAATTACTTTTCAGGATTTTACTTTTGTTTTCCTTGTAAACAAGAGTAAAATTCTACTGTTTATGTGGATTGCCATTTATATGCATATGTATGCCTGGATTGTAACCTGGCATCCACTGCCTAGACTTCCTGGACCCATCACTTTTTTTTATATATATAAAGAATTCAGTGAGAGGTGATTTTAGATTTAAACCATCCAATGTGATTATTTTTGAACTGTTTTGCAAAAAAGTTTCGTAAAAAAGACTCCCTTGGTATCCAAATGGGATGGTCAATGATGGACCCTAGCTATCAAGAACACAACTTGCTGACACCAAAAGCTTGGAGACAATTTGTCAAATACTACTGAGTCACTGACCTTACAAAATAATGCTGCAATAGCATAAATGGGCCAAAATTGGCGTGCACTCATAACTTCAAATGGTGTCTGTAATTCCCTTGTGCTTTTCTGCTTTGCTTGTTTAGATTCTCTTCTTTTCCGAGTGAAAGAGCTTCCTGACGCTTGACCCCTCTGCACTTGCTTTTTTTATACTTTACCATCAGTATTTACTCTCTCTTTTTTTCTTTTTCTATTTACTAGCCTTGTAAGTAAGAAAATCATCATTTTATATATTCCTGGAAGAAACTTTCCTTTTCATTGCACCCTGTTTTTTTCCTCCCTTGCTTGTCACCATGAACACGGTCATAATTATTGTATGCTACCAAGGAAACAACAACGATTTATTTTCACTTTTGTGTAGGATCCAAAGCATGGAAATTGGTGGCTAGAATTCGGAAACGGGGTTCTAGTAGGGTATTGGCCATCATTCTTGTTCACTCACCTGAGGGATCATGCAAGTATGGTACAGTTCGGCGGAGAGATCGTTAACTCCATGCCATCAGGGTTCCACACCTCTACTCAAATGGGAAGTGGCCATTTTGCTGGAGAAGGTTTTGGAAAAGCCTCATATTTTAGGAACTTGCAAGTTGTTGATTGGGATAACAACTTACTTCCATTATCAAATCTTAGGGTTTTGGCCGACCATCCAAATTGCTATGATATACAAGGCGGTATTAATAGGGTTTGGGGTAATTATTTTTACTATGGAGGACCTGGAAGAAATGTGAGATGTCCCTAAGGGAATGGTATAGGGTGGGAATTTTTTCTTCTTCTTCTTCTTCTTCTTCCTCTTGTTGGGTGATATGGGTTTTCATCTCGAGATCACTCGGTCAGTTTGGGGCTATTCTTATACTTATAATTTCCTTGTTAATCCATATTTGTTTTCTTATTTCTTCTCAGCTAACAGCCAACAGATGATTTATCATGTATACCTCCCTTAGGGACTGATGTAAATGTGGGGAAAAAAAAGGAAAGGAAAGGAAATATTAGTGAAGTTTATACTATGGTTTGTGATTTTATTCTCCTCTGCTGTCATTGTATGCAAGATTTTCAAGAACATGTAGAGGGTGGCAGCTTTATATTTGTTTCTAACAATGGTGAAAGGGATGAGACGGGGCCACTCAAAGGCTAACCACTATCTTGAATTCTCGATAGTCTCATTCATTAATCCTGAACAGGAGATCATGGGTCCTAGAAATTAAATATCATTAATCTTTCTTATTTTATGCGACTTTTCGAAGAGATTGCCGCCTTCCTTGACACACGGTGACTGCTATGGTAACTTTAAGTAAAAGGTTATTTTATTTTTATGTAAAAGTAATTAAAATGTTTGTGTTCACATAATTAATCCAGTGTCTAATCACCTCAAATTATGTTTGACATAGATAATCTTGCTGGGCCATGCTTTAAAGTCCTCGTCGGCATCCATGCAAATGATCTTGAATATGTTGCTTCTATTTTTTTTTTGTTTTTCCAGGGGGAACATTATCTTGAAAATATAACAATATTTTATATTATTCTTTTAACCCAGATCGAAATAATATTATAATCAAGGTAATAAGATACAATGAATCTTACTCTTTAATTTATTAGGGAAGAAATATATATAACGTAATATCGTCTGATAAGGAAAAAAGATTATTATATATAACTCATCTTGTTTAATTAAAGCTTAAGCCAAATGATACTAATTAGTAGCAGTACTGTGGACTCCACCCAAATATAATTAGCGATTCGCCCATCCATTAATGCTTCCACAAGAAGATTTAATTAATTTATTAGATGAACATGTATAATTACTAGCATGTATGATTTGTCTTCCTTCTCTTTCTTGAAGTTTACGTTAATTACCACTCCCCGCTAATTATTATAATTATAGCTGTAATTATTAAAACAACTACAAGATGTGCATTTATTGTTAGTGGCACCACGGTACTTTCTTTTTTTCTTTTCTTTTTTTTTAGATTTAATTAAAAAAGATATCCAATGGAAACAACAAAGAAAAAAAAAAGTTATTGATATACCATATTTTATTAAAAAAATATCCAATGGAAACAACAAAGAAAAGAAAAAAAAAATTTAGAGTGATTTTAAGGTTGATATGTGGTTTGTGAAGACTTTTGTGGTGTTTTTAGGTGAAAATAAATAAAAAAATAAAATTTTAGATCAAACTTCTCTCTCTTTATTTTTTAGCTATCATAATTAAAAACATAGTAGGAAGAAAAAAAAATGAACAACATATCATCCACTCTTGAGAAAAAAGTACATGCACCGCGATGGACTTTTAGGCCCAACAACACATGGTCTTTTTAATTAAGGTTAGGCACATGGGCCTAGCTTGATAGACTAACGTGTCTGGGTTTTTTTAAAAAAATTAGATGTGCTGAGCTACACAGACTTGCTTATATGATTTGCTTTTTATTTTTCTTTATTTTAAAAAAAAACTAATTAATTTAAAATATTATAAATATATTAATTTAATAAACTTTAAAATTAATTAGAAATATATTTTAGATATTATTTTATAAAATGTCATTCAATTTTTACATCCATTTCAAATAAAAATATAATAGTTTTTTAATAATATTGACAAATTTTATGTTTTACATTCTATCATTATTATTATTTTATATGCTTTCTTTCTTGATAGTGTATATTTTTATTTTTATATAATTAAATGAAAATCATCTAAAAAACAATGTATCTAAGCTTAATCGGATCCAAGACCTGAGTTGCAGGTTTAATAGATTAACTTGAATTTAGAATATTAACTTGGGTTCAAAATAATATTATTTATTTTTTAAAATTTATTTTTGATATTAAAACATCAAAACAATAAAAAAATAAAAATATAATTTTAAACAAAAATATATATATTTTTACAAAAAGCATTTGGGCCGTAATTCCAAACCCTATATAAAATCAGCACGGACACGTATCTGATTTCCGAATTTGTAATCAACATCAAATTACTGTGAGGAAGATAAATTCCCTAAATGTTCCAGGTAAGGAAGAATCTACAGACTATTAAGTGCTGTAAAGTTTACCGACTTAAAAGCAGGAAACTCACTCAAAATAAATAAGATTATTTTTCTTGAAAAAATATTAAATTAATTTTTGTTAATTATTTTCAATGGTTTTGATATACTAATATTAAAAATAAAAAATTTTATTTTAATATATTTTTAAATAATAAAACATTTTTAAAAGAATATCATCCACCCAGTACTTCCACGCGAAATGGATAAAAAAGAGAAACATAGGCACCAACCAGTAAAAAGGCAACATCTACTCTTTCCGATCCCAGCAGAGGGTTTGAAATTAGATCAAACAGCCACTCTGTGCATCCTCCCGTTACTTGAATTCACCAAACAACACATGCTGTGTCAGCATGTGGCCACGTGTTAACTCTGATAGAAATCAGCATCACGATCTGTATGTAATTCTTTAGTGCCAAAATGCCAATCTAACGCCTCAATGGTAAGTGCTCGTCCAGAAGCAACGGCTTGTGGCCGTTTGATGGCATTCTATGCATACTATCTGTTGTTTCTTCAAGTGGAGATATTTTGTGCCGTGATAAAATTTTGAGTGATTTATCTGATAATATATATATATATATAGTACATAAGATCTTAAAAGATATTCGGTTAAGTAGCTTCATTTCAAATGGTTATTGGAAAAGGTGTTTCTATCAAATCCATGGGTCTAAAAATATTATTTATTACATTAGGATACTTGTTAGTGATTTTCAAGTTATAAATATTACTACCAATATTATTTTAGGAATTAAATCATTAAAAAATTAATTTTTATTTTGCTTTGACTCAATCACGTTACATTAAAAAAATATTATAAGGATTTAATTATTTTAATGTACCTACTGTATGTGATCTTTTTAGTTCTTATACTAAATTAAGACAAAATGATGGTGAAAGTGTATCCTTTTACTTTTGTTCTTAAATTATTGGATCTTTATTGCATTTAGCAAATCATACTAGATTTGATATATCATATGCACTTGATAGATCAGTTAAATATACACATAATCCAAATGTTTTCACATTAGAGTGCTTTATAAAGAATTTTTAAATATCTAAAAGGAACTATTGATAATGCACTTCATTATTCTGGTTTCCTACTGCAATGGAAGGATTTAATGATGCTAATTGGATTCTTGATTAAGAAGAAACAAGGTCTACTAGTGGATATATATTTATTTTATATGGCAGTACAGTTTGTTGAAAATCTATTAAACAAACTATAATTACTCATTCCACCATGGAAAGCAGAATTGATTGCACTATATACTGCTAATTTAGAAGCTGGGTGGGTTCACAAAATTTTAATTGGCATACCGTTTGTTTCTAAATCAATACAACTTGTATTAATACATTGTAATAGCCAAACTATTATAGCTAAAGCTAAGAGTAAAAACTTTCATGAAAAAAGAAGACATATGACTATTAGACATAAATCCATTAGACATTTGATATCTAATGGAATTATTTCTTTGGTTTTTGTCAGGTCTGAAAACAGCATTGTGAATCCGCTCACTAAAAATTTGGTGCACCACGAGTTATTAAATCATCGAGGGAAAATGAGATTGAAGCCCTTAAATTAATCACTTATAGTGGAAACCAATTTTCAAATGAATGACAATCCCATGAATGAAGTTCAACAGGTAGAAACAAAATTGTTAGATGATTGGAGAAAGCATAGTTATTACATATATATTTTGCAGGGTGGTCTCGAGTCTCGTTTTTATGATGTTGTGCTCTCTATTATGACAATTAGGAAGAGTTAATCCCTAGATGAATTCAAAAACAAATTCTTTTGTAGGATATTGCTAACAAAACATCCTGGGAGGATTTACCCAAGTAAGTGTGGTGATGGGGTCATTATTGTAAGAGCTCGGGCAACTTTTTAAAAACACTCACGGGACAAAATAAATGTGCATAACCATAAAAAATACAACATTGATAGAGCTTTAACATCACCTAATGTTGTGTGTGTAATAAGTTTATAGTTGATCTTCGTAAACTAGTTCAAAACATTCTAGATACTATGGTTCTTTAAATTGAAATTTATTTACACTAAGTGTATATTTAAATCCTGAAAATGCCTAACACCTATTACATAATATTATTGCTCACTTAAATTATTCATTATAGATGTTAATAATTTTAAATCATGTGAGGGAATGTTACAATTTTAATTTAAAATTTACCTTTAATGATAACCATTAGTAATAATTATTATATCCATTTTAATTAATTACTATAACCATTATAATTAATTATATAACAGTTTTATGTTTTAATAGTATTAATTGGCTATCATTAATTTATCATATTTAATTATTGTAAAAATGATTTGTAACGGATTTTTTTTAAAGCATTTTTCTATTTAAAACTGTTCTGTCACATATTTCTTTTAAACATTCATTTCTTATTTCTTTCAAGTTTCACTATAATTATTATTATTTTTTCTTTTAATTTAAGTGAATGTTAAGAATAATTAAAGGTTTGAAGAATGTTTGTTGCATCCAAAAATCTTAATAGACCGTTGTATCTTGAGAAAAAAGATGCGAAAATTCTAGACTCTTATTCTTCTCATATTTTTTAGTTAAAATTATTTTTATTATTGCTTTTTAACACTAATTCAAATCAAGGAATAATTATTGCATTTGTTGTTCTTATTTATTTTCATTAATTCTCCCAACACTATCGTGTGCGTATTGTGATCACTGACGCCAGATTGATTAACCATCATCAGGACGTGCATGTCTATAACCAATGGGCAGAATTCTATGAACAGCCAGGACTGGTAAAGGCAGGTGAAATCAATACCTTACGCCTCAAATAGTCAAGTTTGTATCTGTTTGTTTGATATTATAGGAATGATTATAATTTATAGTATTTTTTATTTAGAAATATATTAAAATAATTATTTTATTTTAAAAAAATATTTTTTATATTAGTACATCAAAACAACTTAAAAATATATATAAAAATAATTTTTAGTATAAAAAAAATCAAAAGTAGTAGCCCGGAGTGGAGTACCGCATGGCTATGCTTCATGGAAGATATCCCATACATTACAAGTCAGGGGAGGGGAGAAAAACAAAAGTAGTAGCCGTAGAAAAGCCAACCTCAAGTTCAATTATAACTTAGTTGGACTGGGCCGACAGACATGTGCCCGGCCTATCGGCCAGCATTGTCCCCCAATTTAGACACCTAACTAGCTACTACTTTACATCTCCATGTCTTCGTGTAAGGTGAGCCTGAAATGTTACTCGAGATTATTTTTGTTGTAGTGTTTTGGCGAAAGAGTAGGCTCAAAATCTTGACATGAGTCTGATCGAGTGAGTTTGATCGAGTCGATTCACAACCGAGTTTGACATGAATCCCTTTCTAGGTCTGCGAGTTTCATGACAATGGCTGTATATAACAACAATCCATTGATTTGTGAACGATTTGGATTGATTGTTATGTTATGATGCTGATATCAACAACATTTTATTTAGAAATAAAGAAAGAAAGGAGAAAGGAGAAAGAGTACGATCCGTTTTAAGGGCTAATGCATGGTATTATTATTAATAAATCATGTAATCCCAGCTTAAATCACATGGTTTGCCGAAAACTTTGAATATTTTTATTGCTTCTTTTACCAGGAAAATAAAATCTGTCCAGAAACTTCCAGCGTTTTCCATGGCTGGCGTCGTAGAGTTGATTTCTTTTATAACGCGGCATTTAGACTTTGAACCATCGCACTTCTCACCTCCCTTTTTTATCGCGGTCCCGAGGTTTTGGAAATGCATTAAATCAGCCCATATATTTTTAGTTTTAGACATGCAGGTCCTCGTATTCTTAATTTGTGGTAGCCAAGTGCTTCCTCTGTCCACTTGGAGCACGTGTGATCGACATCCAGTGAACATGTTTGTACTGAGATCGCGTGTGACTGTGATTTGAAAGTATGAGAGCTATCATTAGTCAAAGTGTAGGGATTGATTTGACTGATTCTTGAAACTTGAGAGATCATATAGTGATGTTACCGTTCTCTAATATGTTTTTTTCTTCATGCGGAGTCAAATTTTATCGAGAGAAAAAGGAAAGGAACACGGAACACTAATGATGTTTATTAGAAGAGGAAAATAACTAGTGATGCTTAAAATCATTTAATTGTAAAAAAATAAATAAATTATACGCTGTTATAAATTACTAAACCAAACTTTAAGGTTTGAAAATATGGTATTACAGCGTGTTTGAAAATATAATAATAATAATTTTCACTTTAAGATTCATCAAAATAATTATTTTTTTTATTTTTAAAAAATTATTTTTGATATCAGCATATTAAAATGATTAAAAATATAAAAATATTAACTTTTTTAAAAAAAATTAAATTTTATCCCGTTTGGATGATTGAAGATATTTTTTTTCCTTATTATAATTTAAAATATATATATATATATATATATATATATATATATATATTAAATCACAATAACCACGTCTTACAATACTAATTTTTTATATATATTTTTAGATGATTTTGATATAATAATATAAAAAATAAATTTTAAAAAATGAAAA